>Ga0351928_1024_pt1 | contig 30106 bp, 19 predicted proteins | sample BONcelHT113001E8_FD_206858 | JGI IMG/M metagenome (GOLD analysis project Ga0351928, IMG submission 206858) | Enriched cells from coal bed in the Powder River Basin, Montana, United States - BONCAT cells T11 rep2 HSBNCT.T11.300.1.E8 ... | reverse complement strand
GCCAACATGACACGGCGGGCATCGTCATGTTCAAGACCAAACAGCTTGAGATTACGAAAAGCCGACTGGTAGAAGAACCTGAGCTGCTCATCCAGTTTGCCGGGTTGTTCCCTGGCGGCCTGGCGATAGGCCTCGAGCAGATTCGGCCAACCATCGATCGCCTGGATCAGCCGGTCGCGTTCGGCTCGTTTTGTCGGCAGTAGACCGGCGTTTTTGAGTTGCTGTTCCGCTTCGGAAGTATCCCAGGGCTCAAGGTGCAGACTAAACAGCTTGTGCGCGACCAAATCCTCCTGGCCGATCTCAACCAGCTGTTTCCAGGCCCGGGCAGCATCGATGATGAAGACCGCCCGGCACTGGTTCTGACCTTCGAGCACATGCGCGACGTCCTTAATCCACTTGAGCGTCCACTTCAAGTCAGGTTTCAGGATCCAGGTTATCGCTGTTGCGCCGGCTATTTGCTCTTTCAAGGTTTTTATCAATGAGCTGCTGTTGTTGCTCGACCAGATCTCCACCTTGCGCCAGGCCATGCCGGAAACGAGTTCTTCTGCCACCTGCTCGATGCCCAGGGCATCGGACCCATAGATCAAGCCAACCGGACAGCTTGACTCAGCCAGTTGACGAATCTGATTGCCGGTCAGCCGGTTTATGGCTCGATTCTTCTGAGGTATCCGCACGCTTTCGACCGGCTCAGGCTGATCAGAGTCCGCCGCCGCCGGCTCGACCGGTTCGAGAATCTGCTGCATGATCCGGTCGGCCGGACCCAGCAAAGATAGGACAATCGGGTTGCGCAGCGTATACGAGGACGGGTCGATCTGACGGAGAATGCCCAGCTCAACCAATTCATCGGCCAGGATATGCAGATCGTTCAGACTGTCGGAGCCAGTGAAGGTTTCTTGATAAAAGGCTTGGACAGCCTCTTGCAACCAAGGCAGTGAAAAGCCATGATCAAGACCAGTCAGACCCTTGGCTTTCTCCTCATGGCAACCATTGGCGATCAGAAGAGCAATCGCCCGGTAACGGGGCTCAAGCTCGATCGTCCACATGAAGCGGTCGCTGATGCTCTTGCGCAGATCAGGTTTCTGATAAACTTCCTGCAGATGGCGGTAGGTCAAGGTATAGGGCGGGACTTGCTCCTCGGCAAATGAGCAATTATCCTGAACATGACGCAAGAGTTCAGAGCTGTAAAGCTGGATCAGGCTTGGGTAAAAATTAGTTTGGATCAGGATCGTGTCAACCATGTCTTCGGAGGCAAAGCGATAACCTAGATAGCCGAATGGTTCCTTGATCAGGCGCCGGGCTTCCTTGACGTCGCCGTTTTCGTGAAAAGGACCGATGCAGATTGGCTGGCCGAGGTGAACGAGCGGACTATTGGCCACACGGATGGCGCGTTGGACATTATGCAGACCGGCAAAGACAAATTTAAAAGCGCTGCTTGTGTCGGTGACCAACGCGTTCAGTTTACTCGTGGCCGAAAATGACTGCCGTCCGGCAGTTGGTTGCCGATCCTGGTTGAGGAACTGGTCCGCTTCATCAAGCAGGAGCAAGATGCGGCGGTTAGGCTGCCGATTCAGCCACGTTTTAATGTGCGCAAACAACCCATCGATCTGATTCCCCGTTTCAGGCACGACGCCAAAACCATGTAACTGCCGTTCAATCAAGGTAAAAATAGCGGTCGCTGGCAATTCATAACCGATCTGACAGGCCTTGAGATCGATCCACAGCGCAATCTGCCCCTGTTCGGGGTCATGCACCTCGCCGGCGATTTCTTTGAGCAGAGCCGTTTTGCCCAGTTGCCGTCCGCCATAAATGACGCACGTGCCCGGTCTGGCCATAATCTGATTTTTGGCCTTCCGCCTGCCATAGAACATTTCCGGCGCCACAATGCCGGCGGTGCTGGCGTAGGGGTGGATGCAGGCAAAGGGCAAAGCCAGGAGAAACAATCGGTGATACCAATTCTCTGGTTCTGCACAAACCGCGGCCAGCAATACCTCGTCGAGAAAGAGGATCGGTCGCTCCTGTTGTCTGCAGACAACGGCGATCCGACGGCGGACGTTCTGCGGCAAGGCGCCTAAAACCAGGACTATGCTCGCTTTTTCCCGCGCCGACTCATGAATGACCCGGGTCAGATGCTCGATCAGCGTCGTCTGGCGTACAACCAGAATGGTCAGGCGGCTGCCGCTGCCTGAACCGAACAAGGCGACCGGACAATCGTTGCGGTTGCGGCTTGGCTTGAATGAGAACGCCCCGGTATACAGAACCGGCGACACAGATGCGAAGCGACGTTCCTCTTTCAGGCTTTGGAAACCAAGCAGAGTCATGAGTGCGATCACCAGCTCTTTGTCCGGCTGGGCGCTGCGTTTGAGCAGATTCCAGCTCTGGCCCAGCCTGGCCAGCGGTGAGTCTGGTTCAGGCTGCCAGGTTGGCATCCGAACGCGCCGATAAGCGCTGAACGGATCCTTCGGCGCTGCGATCACCTGCGCGTAAATCTCCGCATACACTTCGGGCGCAAAATAAGTCTCCATAAATTCGTCACGTATTTCATCCGGCTGGTCCAGTGTCTTGCGGTTGAGCAGCTCAGCTGCCAGGATGAACTGCCCTTGATTGAGTAGCGTCTCGATACGGAGTCGGACGTCATCAGTTAAGGTACCGCGCTGATCATCTAGTCTGGTGCGCAGATCCTTAACTTGCTGATCATAGAGCAGACGGATATCCTGATTGATCTGCTCGAGTCTGTTGCCGAGCAGATTCCAGGCATAGGGCCGCGTCTTCTGCTCCCCGGCTATATGATCGATCTCCTGGACGCGCCGAATCAGATTTTTGCGCCGTTCGTCCAGCTCTTGTTCCGAAAAGAACAATTCAGCCAGACGATTCAAGGTGTGCTGGATTGCGGCGTCCAGGCGCGCTTTTCCGGCGCCGGCTGCTTGATCCAGCTGCTGTTGCAGACGATGTGACATCTTGCTGTCTGCAGGGGTTATCTCAGCCATAAGCAGCGCCGCATTAGCCAGATTGCCGGCTTCGCAGTTGAGCTCGACTAATTGGCCGGCCGGCAGTGCCGATCGAGCGATGCTGCGTAAAAAATGGCTGAGTTCGACAGATTCCGGCTTGAGTAGCCGTTGGTCTTGATCCAAGCTGAATTCAGGATCACCGAGGTACTTAACCGGCAGCTCATCGGCGACGATCGGCCAGATAGAAGATACGGTCTGGTTGGTATCTGAACAATACAAGGTTTCAAGTGCATCAAGGACACGCAAGATCATGCCAAACAGTAATCGGTCATCAGGAGTCAGCGTCACATTACCCAATCGGTCGGCCACCTCCTGGCGGATCTCCGGACCGATCTCGGCAAAAGTGGCAATCAACTGATCCGCATGCTCTTCGGAACTGCTTAAGGGTCGCTGGCTGCCGCGCGTGCGCAGGTGCAGTTCGATCCGCTCATCAATCAGCGATGCAACCGACGCAAATATTTTATATGTCTTGTTCATCGCCGCGCCGACTAGCGTTCTGGCCCGTTGTCGGGCTACCTTTTGCAGGGCTTGGTCGCAGATCTCGTCGATCGCAGCATGATCGCGACACGTTTCGGCGGCTTCAGATAAGCGGGCTTCCTGTGCTTCGCTCAATTGCTCTTGATCAAGCCATTCACTGAGCTGACCGAGATACTGGTCTTTGCGCAAGAGGTACTGCATCATGTTCGTCGCTAACTGGTAATTAAACTTCAAGTGCTCGCGGCTGTAGAAAAAATTGCCTTTGCGCTGGGCATAGTCGGCCAGTTCCATACGCACATCTCGGCCTGATCGCCTGGAAAGGATCGTCGCACGCGGGATCTGTGCCTGCTGGATTTTTACCTCGTTAAATGCATCGGCCAATTTGGCCAGACTCGGCACCAGATCAGCCGCTTGCTGGGGCAGCGCCACATAACAGTCTGCCATCAAGGGCGAGATCGTCAATAGCGCCGTCTGATACATCGCCTCCATGCGCCAATCCGCCCAGTCCTTGGCCTGCTTGCCTGATAACACAATCCAAAGATCAGCGTGATTGACCGCTTCGCCGCAGTCAGCCGTCAAAGTGGCCAGCGCTTTGATCAATCGCGCGTCAAGACAGGGCCAATCCGGATAACCCTGTTCGGCAAATACAGCCAGTTCATACGCCATGACCGCTTCCCGATCTAATAACAGCTGACCGGTCAGGCGCCGGCACAGCGCCGCCTGTTGCTGGTCAGATTCCCGGCCATATCTTTGCTCATATGCCAGATAATCGGCAGCGATTTTCACTGCTCGATCCGATTGCTCCGGGACAAACGGAGCTGCTGCCGGCGCCGGTTTATCGCCTGACGCGCGTTTCCGGGCAGCATGTCCGCCGACGGGTCGGGCGGGATCAACTGCCGGAGGAGTCTGGGCGGCAGGTTCTGTTGTTCGTTCCGGATCTGCCGGAACCGCCTCTGGCGCAGCAGGCCATATGGTTGGAGACGCGGTCAGCTCTTCTTGTTCAGCGGCTTGACGTGCCAGACCGATGCGCTGCTTGAGCGTGGCCAAAGGGTCGATGCCGGTCAATATCGGTGCGCCGCTCACGGAATTGCCCGCCAAACGATCTTGATGGTGTATTACTGGACGAGTAACCGGCGGCTCGGTCTGATCCGGCCTACGCTCCGGCACATCGACGGTTAACGGTTCATCTCTGATCAGCTGCTCGATATCTTGTACCAGATCCGGATTGTCCTGCCGGAGCTGGATTAGCATCTGGTTCATCTGCATCGTCACAGCGATGCTCCAGACCGACACTTCATCTGACTCATCGCCGGCATCTGCTTCGGAACTGCTGTTGATCAGCTGTCGATACGGTCGAAAGATCTGCAGGAGCTCCGCCGATAACGTGTCCAGATCCTGCCTCACCGCGCTCAGACGCGCATAATCCTGACGAACGATCCCTTTTGCCCGGGCAGATGATCCGGTTGAGGCCAGTTGGTCAAGAAACCGGAGCGCCAGGCGGTAGTCAGCCATCGTCTTGCTGTCCGGCAAACGCGCATAAATCGCAAGAAAAGCATCCCAATCGGGCAATTGGGTCAGATCAAGCGTTTGCAGCTCACAAATTTCCGCTGTTATGGCGGCAAACTGGCCTAGCCAGATCTGCAGTTCCGGCAGAATCGCTTGGAAATCGCCGAGCCTATCTCCGAGCAGGATCTGGCAGAGCGCATTCTGGTTGCAGAGGCGATCGTGTTCCGTGATCAAGGCTTGGACTTGCTCCGGCAAAGATAACTCCATGCATCTTCCCTCCCCGAGCTCTTTTGGGTTCAGGATCCTTGAACAGCATTATACTATAACCGTTTGGCAAAATAGAGATCCGGCTTGCCCGGGCCGTTGGCATCGGGCATGACGCCGACTAGGGTGAAGCCTGCTTTGAGGTAAAAGGCGCCCTGATGGGTGCCGGGATCGAACTCGGCAAGGCGCCGGGGCAGTTGATCATACAGGTCGACGTTGGCCAGCGAGGTCTCCCCGCCCGGCCGCTCGTCGTCGGCGCCCAGCCACAAGGTCAAGCCGCCGCGCGAACGGGCGGCGGTTTCAATGGCCTGTACCAGCTTGCGGCCGATCCCCCGGCGCTGCCAGGACGCTGTGACGACCAGCGGATCTCCATACTGACCTCCACACGCTAAGCCGACGGATACCGGCCATACCTTTGAATGGCATGCATGACCGCGCGCAGGCTCGTCAGCAGGCTGCCGTTGTTGATCGAGCCGGCCGTGGACAGATTTAAACCGCGTCCTGGCCAGGCCACCGCGCAGTCTCGCTTCACCTCGGCGATGATGGCCGCCTCGTCGTTTCTCATGAACGTAAACGGCGCCAGCTGGCCGTCGATGCGCGTCTGCGGCATGTGTGATCGGATCTCCTGCACAGTCAGAGTCGGGCCGAAATTGCAGCCGGTGAACTTGAGCCGGGCCAAGGTTGGCAGCAAATGGCCCATCGGCGAGTCTGAATGCTGGTACCGGACATCGGTTGTCTTCGGACTCCAGTGCTCAAACATGCGGCTCAAAATCGGCAAGGCAAAGTCTCGATACATCGCTTCATTTAGCAGGCAGCAATCGTCATCGTTAAAGGAAAAACCGCCCGGCCGGTTATCTGGCGTGTAGCCGGCCTCTTCATCCATCAGCGTCGCCATGCCGAACAGGGCGTCCGATATGGCCTGGCTGAATCGCGCGGCCAGATCCGGCGCATCGATCAGCAGGTAAATGAGATTCTCCACGCCATATAGCGACATCGCCAGGGTGACCGGGCCGCGAATGCTGCGGAACGGTTTCGGGTTAATGCCATACTGTTCATAAATCCGCCGCTTTTCCTTCGCCCAGTTGCCGGGCAGGATAAACGCGCGCAAGTTCCTGATCCGATCCTCGGCAAGTTCCAGCACGCGCGTTAGCTCCTCGGGGTTGCCGCAACTCGGCATCAGCCAGGACGCCTCGCCGCTGACTGTGTATTGGCCCCCGAAGATTTCATGGATGCCGCGGATGGGCGGCAGGACCGCGTCTTCCTCCGGCAGCCATTCGGGCAGCAGGCGCCGGCCAACGATCGCCTCTGCCTTGTCGTTATAACGCTTGTTGAGCTCGAGCCGCCGCGCCCGCGGCGTTTCCAGCCACGGTGATCCCGCCTCGCCCAGCTCCGCATAGACGCATTCCTCACTCATGCGGATACCCAGCGCCACTTGCGGCGCCGCCGGTGAGAAGCAATTCTCCGCATGGGATTTTTCGTCGTCGCGCCAGAATTGATCAAGATCCACATCCAGCATAGGGTCCTCCAGACTTGCTTTTCTGCTACTCATCTGTCAGTTAACTCAGACGCCGCACCTACAAATTCACACTAATCCTAAGCGTAATTCCCAGCTTGTGCCTTAATTATCGAGCAGACAGCTGAGAAAATCAACCAATACATCATCATGCACATTAGCCAATGAAATTCCATATTCTGCCGTTACAACCACCGTGACACGCGTGCCACGCGTTGCCATTTACAGCGATGACAATCTATAGTAGGATATGGCTGTCTGTTTCTGTGTGAAAAATAAAAAAATAAAAAATAAAATAGTGTCCATGAAATGAGGTGGAATCGACATGCCGAAAATCGTTGAGCTCTTGTGTATGCATCACACGCACCTTGATATTGGCTACACGCACGTTCAGCCAGCCTTACTAAAATTGCATATGGATTATATCGACGAGGTTCTCGATCTCTGTACGCAAACAGAAGACTGGCCCGATGAATCGCGATTCCGTTGGACTTGCGAAACAACCTTGCCAGTACGTCAATGGTTAACCGTTGCAAGGCAAGAAAACCAGACAAGGTTCCGCCATTTTTTAGACAATGGTCAAATCTGCATCGCAGCGCAATTATTCCATGCCACACCGCTGGCGGACTCAGAACAGCTTATCCACATGCTGCAACCAATCAGACAACTGCGGGAGCAGTTTGGTATTGCAATCAGCACATCGATCAATCACGATATTAACGGCCAACCATGGCCGCTGAGTCAGATTCTGCTTGATGCCGGTGTAAAACTGCATATCATGGGCATCAATACCCACTTCGGTGGCTATCCATTGAAGCGTCCCTATCTCTTCCGCTGGCAGACACCTGACCAACAAGACATCCTGGCTTTTAACGGTGAGATTTATGTCAAGTTTAATTGGTTATTTCAACCCTATCGGAACGACCTGAATTTCATTGAACAACAGATGGAACAGTATATTGCGGCCCTGGAAGCGAGCGCCTATCCGTATCCGTTTGCGTTTATGACCGCAACAAACCCACCACTGTGTGATAATAACGGGCCTGATTATGAGCTGCCCAACTTAATTCGCCAATGGAACGAGCGCGGTTATCCTGTTAAAATCAAGCTTGCCACCTCAGATATGCTGCTTGAATGCATCGAGAAAATTCCCCGTTCAGATATCCCTGTACATGCGGGGGATTGGACTGACTACTGGAATTTTGGTTCGGCGAGTTCGGCCAAAATGACCCGACTACATCGCAAAGCTCGCCGCAAGAAACAGACGGCAGACCTGCTCGAATCGATACTTGGCTGCCCGTCTCCTCAATATAGTCAGGCATCCACAGATGCGCAGGCAAATCTTGACTTGTACACAGAACACACTTGGGGTCACATGCATAATATTGATCACCCGGATCGTTTTGATGTTGAAGAGGGATGGCATCATAAAGCTCATTTTGTCTATGAAGCTTCAGGACTTACATCATATCTTCTGGGTAGTCAGATGGAATCACTGGCTGGCAATCCGCGCCAATCGGGCAAACCAGAGGGAGTATTGCTGATTAATCCGACTTCTGCACCCCTGTCTTATCGGTTATGCGTCAATCGGGAATATTACCGAGCTGGCAGACACCTTGCTGCAAGTCGAATCGAAGCATATACGGTCAGTAACGACAAACAGGATAGCAGCGATGAATACAGCTTCTACGGCACATTTGACATTCCCCCATTCTCATGGAAGACACTCAAGTTGGATTCATTAAAAAAAGAACGATCATTACAAGAATTTCCCCTTACATCTTGTCATCTTGAAAATGCTTATTTCCGGCTTGAGTTCGAGCCGACAACGGGTAAAATATCAGCGTTATGGGACAAAATCCATGCTTGGCAGATCGCCGATACGATGAGCACTTTTTCCTTTTTTCAATATATCCAGGAAACGATCGATCCGACTGCCAATCCTGTTTCCAGAAAAACGTTCTACGATGCCCAGGTAAACGGATGGAACCAAGACTGGAAGGCTTTACGGCAAGGTCCTCACCGCCTGCTGTCATGCCTTGCCAGTCAGAATGGACCAGATGCCGTTCTGGTTCTGCGATGGCACGCCCCAGGTGTAAAAATGCTCGAACAAAAGATCACACTGTACGGCTCGCGTCAGGCAATCGGACTGGATCTTTGGTTTGATAAGGAAGACATACGCACACCGGAGGGAATCTACATCGCATTTCCCTTAAACCTAGAACCGTGGAACTGTCAGTTTGACACAGCAGGCATGTTCGTTGCATTGGATACGGAGCAATTGCCCGGTGCCTGTCGAGACTGGTTGACCGTTGACAAAACCGTTTCCGTCTATGATGGCCAACACGGGATCACGCTGGCCTGTCCTGATGCCCCGATGGTCCAAGTCGGCGGATTCCGTTTTGGCCGAAAAAGCACAGCAATTCCACGGGAATCCAACCCGCTGCTCCTGGCCTGGCCGATGAACAATTACTGGGAAACGAATTTTCCTGCTAAACAACCCGGCATCCATCGTTTGTACTATGAACTCAGTACATTTTCGACATTTGATCCTGTTACGGCATTTCGGGCAGGCATCGCTGCCGGTCAAGATGTTGAAATAGCGCCAATCATTTCTTGCTCGATCGAACAAGAAGGCCGGTTACTTAATTTTCAAGGTGACGGAATCGTACCGCTTTATATTAAGCCTGCGCTTGATGGATGTGGTATCATCTTACATATTCGCAACCTGTGCAGAGAGCCAAAAACCGCATCATGCGATTTCACCAACAGAAGTATTCGCCATGCCTTCATTGTGGATACATTACAACATAATCTCGAAGAATTACCGCATGATGGACAAACCCTGCATGTTCATTTAGGTCCCGGAGTTTTGCGGCAGTTTCGCTTGATTTTCTGATCGTTCCATAGCTATCTATCATATGTCCATGTATTGTTTTCATCAATCCATTGACACATATCCGCTGCCAGCCTATGTTTGATGCATGTCTATTCCTTATCACAATCAGGGATGAATGATGGTCTTGGGATAATTTTACAAAATGATCGGTGACTGGCCCCATAGAAATGATTCCTTAAAACTCATTCAAGGTGATACATTGTGAATAGAAAGATCAAAATTGGTATAATCGGCACAGGCGGTATTGCTCATGCCCACATGCGTGCTTATCAGCAATTTGCTGATGTCGAAATTGTCGGAGGCGCTGATCTCATTCACGGAAAAGCGCGGACGTTCTTTGATCAGTACGGACTTCAGTCTGTGCCGGCTTTCGATTCTGCCGCAGAACTGATCAAGAACATTGCCATGGATGGCGTCAGCATCAATACATACAACACAACTCATGCCGAATATTCTATTATGGCACTTGAAGCCGGACTCCATGTCCAGTGTGAGAAACCGATGTCATATACACTTCAGGAAGCCGTAGATATGGTTAAAGCTGCGCGCAAAGCCAATCGTATGCTGACAATCGGTTTTCAAACTCGGTACCATTATTTGCGCCAGAAAGTCGATGAAATGATTGGCACAGGAATTTTAGGCAAGATTTACTATACACAAAGCGGCGGTGGTCGTCGTCGAGGGATCCCTGGCGGTTCATTTACCGAAGCAGCAAAAGCTGGTTTCGGCTGTCTAGGTGACATCGGCTGTTACTCAATAGACGAGTGTTTACACGCCCTGGGTTATCCTCGTCCACTCACCGTATCGGCTGTAGCGACAGACCATTTCGGTAAGAATCCCAGGTATTGGCATGATGCTGCCCATTTTGATGTCGACGATTTTTCGGTTGCTTTTGTTCGCCTGGAAGACGATCTCACCTATGTCTTCAAGCAGTCATGGGCTATGCATGCCAATTCCCTTGGCGATACGCTCTGGCTGGGAACCGACGGGGGGTTGATGGTCTGCAACAACCTCGATCAAGCCGGCAATTCATCACCGGTTGTCTACTATACAGACGTTAATGGGCACCCTACTGATAGTACCATTAACGTCAACTTCAACAAACCGCCGCGCGTTATGGATGATTTTACTGCTAAAGTGCGTGCTTATTGCGATGCTATTCGTGACGGCCTGCCAGCACCAATACCCGGCGAAGAAATCCTGGTTAACCAGGCAATCTGTGATGGTATTTACCGTTCCTCCAAGCTCAAATGCGAAGTTGAAATCAACATTCCGCCTGTCTAAATGCCAAGTCCTGACATTCTGGGTGTGCCATCGCCCGCCGATACATTCGACAAAATAGCGTGCTTGCCGTTATAATAAACATACCGTTATGCAAACAGATCGGACGGTCTGTAAAATCAGGGATGTGATTGATGATGAGACATAAAATTTTTGCTTTAGATGACAGTGATGCACCGAACCATGCATATATCCATTTACAGGGTGTGGATCGTGAACAGGATCTTACCCTGGTTCAATGCGGCCATCAGGTCACTGCGCCCTCGTATGGTTACGGCCCAATGATTCGGGATCATTACCTGCTCCATCTTGTCCGTTCCGGTAAAGGTCGGCTTTTTATCCATAATTGCGTTTATACAATATCCAAGAACAGTTGTTTTCTCATATACCCTCACCAAATTGCCTATTATGAAGCGGACGCCGAAGAACCCTGGAACTATTACTGGATCGGTATATGCGGCTACAGTGTAGAGCGGATAATTGATCGAATCGGGTTTTCCTACAATCGCGTTATCTTACCTCTTTATATTGACCAACCATTGTTCCACGCCCTCGAACAAATGGTGGCATCGATAACAGATCCCGAGTTTGATTTGCTGTTGAATGGTCTCTTGAGGATTGTTCTGCATTATCTGGTGCGTAACCATGACCAGCTCAATCCGGACTATTTGGCCGCTACGAACACGTGTATTCAAACCGAATCAGTCATGTGTCCTCAGTTTGCCACATGCCAGCCAAATATGGATGATGAGTACGTACGTATTGTGACCAGCATTATCCAAACAAGTTTCATGCAAAATATCCGCATTGAGGAAATTGCCGATAAAATGCGCTTGAATCGCAGTTACCTGACATCGATTTTCCGTAAATACACCGGTAAATCAATCCGCTCATATCTGACTGATTTCAGAATAGAACAAGCCTGCATTTTGCTCAAAGACGGCCGGCGCAGCATTGCCTCTGTAGCCAGTGAAGTTGGATTTAGCGACCCGCTGTATTTTTCCAGAGCATTCAGTTCGCTCAAAGGCTATTCACCCAGAAAATACAGAAGTCTTATCTGATGACCTATGATCTGTCCATATTTTGCAACCATCACTCTATTTACTCAATGCTTTAATCCATTTAGTCTAATAGTACAAAACACTTGCGCATAGCTGGTCATGTCTTGTACTATGTGCCATATGCAATCAGCTGCACCAGGTGATTATGCGCAAAACGATGATAGGAGGAGATAACTAATATGCATGTTCGATTACTGTCCGTGCTGCTTGTCTTCGGTTTGATCCTAGCCTTCAGTGTAGGCTGTCAATCCGAAACCACCACAACAAAACCGGTTGTTACCACGACAACCAAACCGATCACCACCACGACTGCTGATCCCAGATTGACTATCAATCGCTTTGGTTGGACAGTACCGGCTGAGACCCTCACGATCACAGGCTACAACTCAAGCGGTAACTTCAACATGAGCGAAGAACAGAAACAAGGCCGCGCGAACATGGACAAAATCCTTCTCGAAGAATTCAATGTGATTTTCAACATGATCACAACTGACGGTAACGGCACCGAATACCTTAATTTGCTGCTTGCATCAGGCGAGTATCCGGAAGTCATTTACAACACGAGCTACGAAAACGTGCTGCGGCTGATCGATCTGGGCAAAACGAAGGAATTATCTGCGGCCCTTGAAGCCTACGGTCAGGACATCAAAAAAGCGATCGGTGACTTGTATCCCCTGTTCCTGGACGCCGAGAAAAAACTCTGGTATATCCCGATTGGTGTTGGTGCTTTGATGGAATTACCTGACTGGTCAGCCCATGTCAGATGGGATGAGTATAAGGAAATCGGATCACCAAAAATCGCCACACCCGACGACTACTACAATGTAATTCACCAGATTTTGGAACGATTCCCGAAGACACCCGCCGGCGAATCGCGCTATGCCCTGTCATTGTTCAATCGACCGGCTGATAATGTCACCGGCCCGATGGGAGGCAGCCTGGCCGGTTATTGGGGTATTAAAAGCGGCTGGAAAGTTGCTTCCGATAACAGCCTGACCTATTGGCCTTTTACTGAAGGCGGCAAAGCAATGACAAAATGGTTTAACCGTTTTTGGACAGCCGGTACAATGGATCCTGACGCTTTTGCCAACAATTTTGATGAATGGAAAGCTAAGTTCTCCAATGAGCGTATTGTTGGCGCGATCGGCGGCTGGTGGATTACCTATAGTGCTGGGCACGAAGTCTGGCGGCTGGTTGATCCCAATTTTCATGAAGACAAGCGCTTTGTCCAAGTCGGTTTCAAGGCCCCTGAAGCAGAGGCATCCTATGTCACCGGAAAAAATAAATATGGTGGATCTAACACCGTCATTACCGATAAGGCACAGGATGTTGGCAGAGTCATTTCATTCATTAATTTCCAAGCAACCGAACCCGGATTGGCGCTCTTCAACTGGGGTGTGCCTGGCAAACTGCCTACGTACAAAGATCCAAATACCAAGATTAGAATTTGGGATATTGATGAGTCTGGCGCCTGGGCATTTGATGAGACATCTAAAGAACAACTAGTCAGTGAGACTTTTGATCATCCTGCTTCAGGTGTATTAGGTTTTGGTAATTATGTTTTATTCAGCCATGTCAATCGTTGGGCTGACGGCGTACATTGCGTTTGGGGCAACCAGATGTGGTATGAACTCAATCCATGGAAAACACTCCTGATTCAGAACATGAACGGCACGATCTATGATTACACACCGATGGTTTTACGGCAAAAAAGCGAATCAGTCGTGCTCCTGGAGACTGCAATTATCGATACCTGGAGGCAGAATTGGCCATTAGCGGTCCAAGCAAAAAATGATGCAGAATTCGAACAGCTCTGGACAGCCTTCCAAAATGCCATTAAGGCTGCCGGCATCGATGAATACACCCGTATCGTCGAAGAAAACTACAAAACGAACATAACTGAACTGGGTTGATTATTCATCTGGGCACGGACAGGCAGGCGATAAAAAACCTGCCTGTCCAGCTACTGATTGCCAGCCAAGGAGGCTTTGTAAATGTTGCTGCATCATGTCGACTGGCGGCGAGCAGGAAAGTTCAAGCGCATATGGAAGAGTTTCTATACGCAGCGACAGCTGTGGCTGTTGTGTTTTCCCATCATTGTTTGGATCCTGTTGTTTGCTTATTATCCCATGTATGGCGTTCTGATGGCTTTTTTCAACTACACGCCTGGCCGCGAAATTTTTCAGAGCCAATTTGTCGGACTGGCTCATTTCAAAAGGTTTATCTCCAATCCAGTTTTCATGCAACTATTGCGTAACACGCTGGCGATGAGCAGTCTCGGTTTGACGATTGGTTTTTCTGCCCCGATCATCTTTAGCCTCATGCTCACAGAAATCGGGCATGTTCGAATAAAAAAACTGGTCCAGACTATATCTTATCTGCCGCATTTTATTTCATGGGTCGTTGCCGGCAGCATAGTCTTCTTGCTGCTGTCTAGTGATGGCGTCATCAATAGCCTGCTGATCAATCTTGATCTGACAGAGCAGTCTATCCCTTTTCTCACTCGAGGCCAATACTATTGGGCAGTCTATACGCTGGCAAACCTATGGAAAAGCCTGGGTTGGTCGACGATTATCTACCTTTCTGCCATCGCCGGTGTCGATGAAGAGCTTTATCAGGCCGGTGCTATTGACGGACTCGGTCGGCTGGGCATGGTTCGTTACATCACCATACCCTCTATTTTGCCAACCATCGTCTTGCTCTGGATCTTAGGTATCGGTGGCATCCTCAACGCCGGCTTTGAGCAGCATCTGATCCTTGGCAATCCGATGACTCAGAATTACTGGGACGTTCTGGACACGTATTCCTACCGTTATGGCATTCAACTCGGTTACTATTCCATGGGAACAGCCGTAAGCTTGATGAAATCTATTATCGGCTTTTCATTGGTTTATATGACCAACCGTATCTCAAGGCGACTATTAGACCTGGCGCTGTTTTAACCTGGAGGCAATAGTCATGAAAAATGCGGCTTATATCAAAAGAACTATGTCTGGAACCGTGTTCGACACCTGTAACGGCTTGTTTCTGTTTCTCTTTACCATGCTGATGGTCTATCCGTTTCTCAACATCCTTGCTTTGTCTTTCAACAACGGTATAGATGCGGCGCGAGGTGGCATCTATCTTTGGCCACGCATGTTTACAACAAGCAATTATGAATATGTCTTCAGCAATAAAACCTTATTGCGCAGCGCCGGGGTCTCCGTCCTGCGGGTAGTTGTTGGCACTGTAACGGGAGTCTTGGCCAATGCGCTTCTTGGTTACATTGTCAGCTGTCGGAACTTTCATGGCCGCAAAATGATGCGTCTGCTCTTCATTATCACCATGTATTTCAGCGGCGGCCTGATACCAACATACCTGCTCATGATCCGGTTAGGATTCATCAATTCATTCCATGTCTACTGGATACCCACTTTGCTCAGTGCATACTACATGATCCTGACATCTTCATACATCCAAAACCTTCCAGAAACGCTGTTCGAGTCTGCGCGTATCGATGGCGCCTCTGAACTGTACATCTTTTCGCGCATTGTCATGCCCTTGAGCGTACCAATGCTGGCCTGCATAGCTATCTATATCGGTGTCAGTCATTGGAATGCCTGGTTTGATGTATCGCTTTACAGTAAAGATGGGCGCTGGGATACCCTGCAAATAATTCTTTACAGACTGCTCAATCAGGCAAATGCACTGGCTCAGATTCTCGAACAACAACGCCTGATGGAGCGCATGCGTACAATTCAACCACAGACCGTCCGTGCTGCAACAACAATTATCGTCACCGTGCCGATCATCTTTATCTATCCGTTTTTCCAGAGGTACTTCATTTCTGGAATCACGATCGGTGCTGTCAAAGGATGATCATACAGATGATCTTGTATGATGTTTGACTTACATAGGAGAACACCTGTGTTTAATAAGGATGCGCATATGATCATTCATGAATCAACCGATCGCTGGGCGATTAATGGACATGCTATCTCCTGGCAGCCAAAACCCGGCGAAACACATCTTGATCACGTGGAAATGTCTGGACAAAAGGTTGCACTGATCGTCACATATGGCCAGCAGCACGATGCCCTGTTCTTGTCCCGTACGATCATATACCCGCTCTTGCGAACCATTCCGAATCTTACGCATGCCAACACGGTATGTGAGTATGGTAATGATCTGCGTTGTAGAATCAGCCTCAATGGCAAACCCATCAGAGAACAACTCATACAGGTTGTATTTGACGGTGTCCTCTGCTTAACAACCTGTGATCAAAATGCAAAGGTATTCATTGAACGACGCATCTGGCCATCATCAGAGCAGTCGGCTGTCCATGAAACAACACGCATTACCAATGGCAATAAGCAGCCTGTCACCGTATCCATTGAAAGCATAGATCGTCTAGAATACGGACGCGGCAGTAAAGGTGTCTATGTCATTTCTGTCAAACAGGAAGCCATGACGATCGTTCTGTCGTCTGGAAAAACCAGACAAGCAACGCTTTGCTTCAGTGCCAAAATCGCCAATCATCAGTCCCCCCCCTGCGATCCCGATCTTGATCTAAAAAGGCGATATAGTCTGATTAAAGCTTGGGATAGTAGCCTTATCCTGAATACGCCAGACCCAATCATCGATCTTGCCTTTCGTTTTGCAAAAATACACGCCTGCGAGAGTATCTTTAAAAACAGCTGTGGTCTGCTCCACTCGCCCGGAGGAGGGACTTACTACGCAGCGATCTGGACTAATGACCAGATCGAATATGCTGCACCCTTCTTTCCTTTTGTCGGTTATTCCGCCGGTCTGGAAGCAACCATCAATGCCTGCCGGCTCTTTATCCCCTATATGGGCGATAACTACCACCCAATCCCATCATCGATCATTGCCGAAGGTCAGGATATATGGGAGGGAGTTGGCGATCGGGGTGATGCAGCCATGTATCTTTATGGGCTGTCCCGTTTTTTACTATGCCTTGCTGATCCGCAGATCGCCCTGGATTTTTTTCCTGCATTAATGTGGTGCGTAAACTACAACCTCCGGCAGCTTAATGAACATGGCGTCATCTGTTCAGATTCAGATGAACTCGAAGAACGTTTCCCATCAGGTGATGCAAATTTATGTACCTCGTGCTTGGCATATGGAGGACTTGTATCCACGGCATATCTTGCCGAAGAGCTCAATAAGCCGGCCGAGGCTCAGACATGCCGAATCTTTGCCGACGAACTACGCCGCGCCATTGAATGTTATTTTGGCGCCGATGTTGAAGGATACCAGACCTACCGATACTATGACGGCAATACGGTACTGCGCGCGTGGCTGGCAATCCCCTTGACGATGGGGATCTTTGAACGGAGTGAACAAACGGTATCAGCTTTATTTTCGCCACGCCTCTGGACAGAAGATGGTCTGGCAACTCAAGCTGGCGATGCCATATTCTGGGATCGCGCAACGCTCTATGGCCTCCGGGGTGTTTTTCATGCCGGTGAACACGAGGAAGCCGGCGCACGTTTTGCAGCCTATAGCCGACGTCGTCTACTCGGTGATCATGTCCCCTATCCGGTTGAAGCATGGCCAGAAGGCAATCAACGCCAGCTTGCTGCAGAAAGCGCCCTTTACTGCCGCATTATTACGGAAGGCATCATGGGCATGACGCCAACCGGATTTCGTTCGTTTACAATCAAACCTTCCCTGCCCAGTCATTGGCAGTCTATCAGCCTGCAACACATTCGAGCTTTTGCTGATAATTTCTCAATAGCGATCGAGCGCAAAACTGATCTTCTTGAAATCCATTTATTCTGTGCAAGTGGATCGCACCAGTTTTTTACCATAAAGGACGGCGAATCGATCCAGATCAGCCTAAAGTAAATGGAGCAACTGTTCGCCAGATGCAAAAAGGCATGAATACGAAGCAAACGATTAAAGCAATGTGAGGTATTAATGATAAATACAGATTGTTACCGCATTTCTGATGGCGAATGTGAAGTCGTGTTCGGCAGCGTTCCGGTTGTGCTGGCATACTCAGCGCCTGGTTGCACCCCGCTAAATGGCGGCGTTTTACCGAATCTGGTGCTCTATAACCATGATGACCAGAAGATCATAACAGACAGCAACGATTATTGCGTGTCCTATACACTCAGAGCAGACCATGCTTCCATTGACTATTTCGGAGAAGCCTCGAACCAGATCGGAGCGGTCACATTCCGAATATCGTTCACGCTGCAAGATGGAGCGCTCAACTTAAGCTGGGAATGCCTGGAAGAAAAGGGTCTCGATCTTATCACAATCACTTATCCTGGTCTCATATCAATCTGCGCAAGTGACCCCTCCGCACGACTTGCTTTGACAACACGCGGCGGTAGACTTATTAATCCGGCTATCTGCTTGCCAGGCAGCTATGAACACCGCTATAATTGGGTCAACGATTCATTTTCCAGCTGTGCGGTTTTGTACAATCGCGACCTGACGGCGGTCGTTTCCCTCTCCTCATTGGACGATCTCTTGCTGTCGCACGTTGATGATACTGCTCAAGGCAGAACTGCATCCATCGGACTCACTTTTCGGCACAGGTATACCCGAAACGACCCTTCCTATCACAGACGGCGATCGAATATGAATGAACTGGATCCTGTTAATCAGCGCTACTACCCGGTTGCCGATCATTTTTCGCCTCATCACACATCCTCGGCAAGCATCAAACTGTATAAACAGCATGCGGCTGATCCAGAACAGGGCTGGGTCTTCGGCATGAAGCAGATCTATAACAAACTGCCACCCAAGCGCTCGCTCCTGTATAAAGACGCATTTATATACAAAGTGTTTATTGGCAACCCCGGCCAGCCGCTCCAGACGTCTTTTGCCCAAACCCTGGACATGATCAAGGCCATTTATGAACGAATTGGCCATGCGCGGCAGATCTGCTACTTGGTGGGATTTCAACACCAAGGTCATGATTCAATGTATCCGGATGTCTTCATCGTCAATGAACAAGCCGGCGGGCGAGACGGTTTACTTCGCCTGGTCAGGGAAGCCGAGTCATACAATGCCTGGGTCAGCTTACATGACAACTTCGACGATGCCTACCGTCAGAGTCCAATGTGGGATGAACTGGATATCGCTGTGGCAAATAATGGCCATCTCTTGCAAGGCGGTATCTGGAACGGTGTGCAGGCGTATTGGATATCATTACCCTACTATGCCGCTGTTAAGAGTCGCCTGCGCATCAAGCGGACGCTCAGAGAATATCCGATCAAACGAACCTACCATCTTGATGTCTTGACGGCCTCCGTTTTCCGCCTGGATTTTCGCCGTGACGCCCCCAAAGGTAAAGATGATGACTTGGCCGCACGACTCGATGTAGTCAGGCAGTTTCGTGAGAATGGGATTGACATAACCAGCGAAGCATGTGGCCAACCATTTATTGGAGAGATTTCATATTTCTGGCACATGCCGCGCGTACCGCGTCCCATTTATAAAGGCGATCGACGAATTCCGGCCATCCCATTCCTGATTCATGGAAAAGCTGATTATGCGGGCAGTTCAGTCGATGGCACAGGTATCATGGACGCACTGCTTTATGCTGCTTTTTATGCCAAGGATATAACCGCCGCTACGCCATTGAAACAACTGACGGATGCCTATTATATGATTCAAGTTCCGCTCAATCAACTGCGCGATGAGGAAGCGGTAGATTACACCGAATTAGCTGGCTATAAGCAGATTACGTATGCATCAGGCAGCATCGTCCGTGTAAACTTCGAAAGTGGCGAGTATGAAGTGATCATAGAAGGCAGGACCTGGATAAAAAACGGCACAGCATTCTTCCCAACGGCAGACGGCACATCCATCGTCTATGTTGCCCATGCGGATGCATGTGAGACACCGTTGTTTGATCTACCTGAGATGTATCTAGGCAAGACCATACTGTGCCAGCCTTTGGACGAAACGTGTGCAGCCATCCCATTGGATCAGGAAAACAACCAGATATCGTTTTGTCTCCCGCCTGGCGTGGCTTACCGGATTATTAATAAAAACATATAATGTCACGCATATCAACAAAATGGAGGGTTCGATATGAATACGATTATGAAACACGACAGACTCGCTCAAGATTTAATGGAACAAATCGAACAGATTGAAGCGGTCGATTGTCACGAACACCTGATGCCTGAAGCAGAAAGAACCAGTCAAGATGTTGATGTCTTTACTCTTTTCTCACACTACACCCAAGGTGACCTAAGAGCGGCGGGCATGAATGAATCCGCGTGTGCCTCACTGCAAGACACGCGTTTGCCGCTCGATTATCGCTGGGCTTTGTTTGAGCCATATTGGCAGCATATCCGCCACACCAGCTACTCACGAGCTGCTTTGATCGCCTTGCAGAAGTTTTATGGCCATGAAGACTTTACATCAGAGAATTACCAGCAGATATCCGCAGCAATACAAAAAGCAAATGTGCCCGGTTTATATCGCCGGATTTTGAAAGAGACGTGTCGCTTAAAAACAGCTCTGCTCCAGGTTCCCTTTGCGGAGGTAGATCGAGCGTATTTTATACCTGTTGTGCACTACCCTTTTTGCGCTCAGCATGACACATGGACGAGCATATCTCATCCGGAATTTATGCCAGATGCCGCCATCCGCAGCATCGATGATTATTTGCATGCAGCTTGGGACTGCTTGGTGCAAGCTAAAAACAAAGGTGCAGTCGCGGTAAAAATGTTTGTTCAGCCAAATGCGCCACCTGAGCGCAGCGCAGCCATAACGATATTTCGCAAGCTTCAGGATGGTGAGTTAGCCGTATTACCACTTGAAAACGCCCTGACCGATTACCTGTTCGATCAGATGATCGCCTATGCCGGCAAACTCGATCTTGTGGTTGCCGTACATACGGGGTATTGGAAAGACTTTCGCCAGCTAAGCCCCCTGCATATGATTCCCATCCTGCAACGACACCCCCAAACCCGCTTTGACATCTACCATTTAGGTTTTCCCTGGGGTCGTGAGACACTGATGCTAGGAAAAGGATTTCCAAATGTATGGCTCAACCTCTGTTGGACCCATATTATTTCTCAACGCTTTACGCAACAGGCAATGTCTGAAGCACTTGATCTGGTACCAGTCAACAAAATTTTTGCATTTGGCGGCGACTACGGAAAACCTGTCGAAAAAGTATTCGGCCATCTGACCATGGCACGGGAGAACCTGGCTCTTGTAATGGCTGATCGGGTCAAGTCAGGCCAAATATCTGTGTCTCAAGCAATTCGTATTGCCGAAATGTGGCTACAAGGAAACCCAAAGGATTTCTATAATCTAAAATTTAGTTAAATCACTCATACAAGAACACTCTCAGGCGACTGCGGTTCTGTTCCAGGTTAAGCGCAATAACGCTGCGGCCACCCTCGTTGGCGCTCTAGTTAGTCTGGTCGAGGAAGGACAGGGCCAGGATGGCCGGCAGCCCGGAGACCAGCAACAGCGTTACGGGGCATCAAAAAGAATAGCCTTGACAGTCGTCTGCAGCGACTCTTTTGCATTAGGATAAAAATACAGTGCGACTCCGTCTTTGACGATCGCGGGGAAGCTTGTCCCGCTGAGCAGCATGGCTTGGTTTTTCAGGGCTGTCTTGTATGCATCGCTGCTGGTGTCATAAAGATAGAGCTCAAAGGTGCCGCTGCGCGTGGCATATTTATATCCTTCCAGAGCCCCGACTGCTTCTGCATACATCCAATTCTTCTCAAAATAGACATCCTGTGTGTCCAGGGCGCGCTCCAACAAGAGAAACACCTCGTCTTCAGCGATCTCCTGGGAACTTGTGGTTGCCAATGTCGTTATCGCTGTTTGTGTTGTCGTGGCAGAAGATGTGGCTTTGGGGTCTGTCTTCTTGGTCGTGACGCTGCTGGTCATGTTGCGGGTTGTTGTCCCTGAAGCCGTGATACCCGGACGGACACCGCAACCTGTGGCCATCTGGATTGTAACGGCGAACATAAAAATAATCAGACCGATCAGCAAACGATCACGATGTGGCTGCATGTTGCGAAAATCATCCATGGTATACTCCCTTTCCCGATCTGGCGACCTAAAGCCGCAAGCCACCTGCTTTGTTTTTAATGACAGCGATGTACCCGTGAAGCGCCGACGATTCGTTTTGACAAGAACCCTCATCATGCTCATCGTAGTATCATTAAGTTTATCTGTCAAGGCTCGTGGTATAATGAACGTATGGTGCGACCTGAGGTCGCGTCAGGGATTGCTGCAAAGCTATCCTACCCACCTGGGATATCCCCACCAGAGGGCGCGTTGTTGGAAACGGCGGGGTGCTAAGCCTCTGGATAAAGAGTTCAAGGAAGCCAGCCAAGGTGGACGAGAATTTGGGGAAAGGCTGTATGGTTAATGAAAAGTGAATCTTTGCAGGGTCGTAAATTATGACAGGCGAAAGTGGTTGACACGCCTGAACCAAAATGGTGCGAGCGCAGGACTGGTATCTCATGGTTATACCAGCCAGATGGGCGAAGCCGCTCCGGCCTAGGGAAGGGACCTAACCAGCCAGAATTATCCGTGACGCGGAACAGGGTAAGCCCGACGGATTCTCGCAAGAGTAGGCAGACCGTAAGGAATGTACAATATCCAGCGGGTAAAAGATACCGGAGCAAGCGAAAGGTCGGCTGTAACAGCTGACATAGTGGCCAATGCCACACGCCGAAAGGCGGCAGACTTCCGGTTGGTGTTCGATTACGAGAGGGCGAGAAAACTGTGAATGCAGCACAACTCAAAGACGCGGGAAACCGTGAGAGCACTGCCAACAGCAGCTGGGACCAGACCAACTGGGATCAGGCTGAAAAGACTGTGAACAGAATACAAGTCCGGATCGTAAAGGCAATTGAGAGCGGAGAACACAACCTCGTCAAGCGGTTGCAGTACCTGCTCACGCATTCGTTCTACGCCAAAGCATTGGCAGTCAGAAGAGTCACGTCCAGCCACGGTGCAAAAACACCGGGAACAGATGGGATCGTTTGGAAATCCAAACAAGATAAGTTCAAAGCAATTCAAGATTTGAGTGAAATCGGTTACACCCCAACGGCATTAAAGAGAGTTTACATTGACAAGCCCGGCAAGAAAGAAAAACGGCCGCTCAGTATACCGGCGATGAAAGACAGAGCCATGCAGGCACTCTACCTGCAAGCGCTGTCCCCCATTGCTGAAACGCTGGCCGACCGCACGTCCTTTGGCTTTCGGGAATACCGGAGCACAGCGGACGCCATGCAATACGCTTTCCTGATGCTATCCAGAAAAACCGCCCCTCAATGGGTGGTGGAAGGTGACATCAAAGGATGCTTTGACAACATCAACCACGCATGGCTAACCGAGCATATCCCGATGAACCAAAACATACTGGAAAAGTTCCTTAAAGCCAGTTTCTCCTACCAGAAACGCCTGTATCCCACAACCCAAGGATCGGCGCAAGGAGGTGTCATTTCGCCGACATTGGCAAACATGACACTGGATGGACTGCAAGAAGAACTGGCCAGTAAACTGAAAGGGCATCAGCACTACTATGTACGGTATGCGGATGATTTCATCACCATCGTGCGAGATGAGCAGACAGCCCGCCAAGTCATCGAGATCATCAATGCCTTTCTTGAGCCACGTGGGCTCAGACTGTCAGAAACCAAAACGAAAATCACGCATATCAGCGATGGCTTTGACTTCCTTGGCTGGAACTTCCGAAGATACCGCAACAACAAGCTCATTATAAAGCCGTCCGCCAAGTCTGTAAAGAAATTCAAGGACGGCATCCGGGAGATCTTCCACAAGATGAGAACGACGACACAAGAAGACCTCATCAAGGCAGTGAATCCACGCATTACCGGGTGGAGCAGCTATCACATGAGTGTCAGTGCCAAGCAGACTTATAACAAGATCGACAGCTACATCGGATGGAAACTCTGGCAATGGGCTAAACGGCGACATCCCAAGAAAACTAAGAATTGGATCAGAGAACGGTACTGGAAAAGTATCGGCAATCGGCATCACGAATTCGCAGCGGACAATTTGTTCCTTAAACGATGCAGTGACACCCCGATCGTCCGACACAATCTGGTTAAGCTGGACGCAAATCCTTATACTAACGGTGACTACTTTGAGAACAAAGTTAAATGGCGTAAAGAACGGAAGCGTGCGGCGTATAGCCAAACAACTGCTGCGCAGCTGCAGAAGCTGCGTTACGAATGCTTGAGCGTAGTGCGGTGAAAGTCGCAAGCTGCGTTCTTATGGGGGAAAGGGGCTGAAAGGCCCCCGCCCTACCAGATCGTGCCGACAGGTGCCCGTTCGGGCCAAATAAAATCAGCTGTTCCGAGTCGGCGGTATTGGCTGAATAAGAAATGAATCAAGGTGAAATGATGACGAATCGACAAAGAACCGCTCTGGCCGAACCTTTGGCTTGTGCGATCAGATCCGGTCAGCCCTGTGGACAAATAAAGCGTGGTTTGCGCCTGTGCAGCGCGTTCTTGATCGCCCTGCTGCTCGTGCTCAGCACAGCGGGGTGCGCCGGTCAAGCAACAAGCCTGGCGACACAACCGCCAACGACAGTATCCCAAGCTCAACCAACCGCCGAACCCACTGTGACAAGCGCTGCCAGTCTGGCGACCGACCCCTCCGTAACGCCTGAACCGTCTCTGACCGCGGAGCCGACGGCCGCCCCGAGCGAAACCCGTGCCATCGCCGACGAGCAGCGCAACTTCATGACGGGTGAAATATTGGCTGATCCTTTGGCGCCAAAACAACGCCCGATGGCCTTTATGATCAACAACACAAAAATAGCCACGCCTCAGATCGGCACCAGTTTCGCTGACCTGATCTTTGAGACTGAGATTGAAGGCGGCGTGACGCGCATGCTGGCCGTCTTTACGGATGTCCGTCAGGTACCCGAATTGGGTTCCCTGCGCAGCCTGCGCCATAATTTCATCGACCTTGCCGGCGGATTGGACGCAATCATCGTGCATATCGGCTGGTCTTACGCAGCCGAAGCCCAAGTCAAGAGACAGGGTACGAACAACATCAACCTGGCCGTATACCCCAGCGCCTGGTGGCGGGACGATGTCTGGTGGCGGGAACGCGGCAAAGAGCATAGTGTCAAGACGACGTCCGAACGCATGTCAGCTGCGCTGGTAAAATCAGCGCTCCGCACCGAACTCAGCAAAACCCAGGCGCCCTTTTGTGCCTTCCATGATCCGGGCGTTCTGGTTCCCGCTAACGGCGAAGCGGCAGGATTGGTGACGATTCCCTTTTCCGGTTACAATACGACGACCTTGACTTGGGAGCAAACCGCCGGACTTTACAGCAAGGGTGAATACGGCAAACCACAGCTCGATCTGGCCACTGGAGAGCCGCTTCAGTTCACAAATGCCTTGATCCTGCTAACGAGCATCACTTCTTTTGAAGAGACCATCTTGCGCCAGATTGACTTGAGCCAAGGCAACGGATTCTACGTTTCGGGCGGCAGAGCCGAACCCATCACCTGGCGGAAAGGCGGGACGCACGATCCCTTCTTCTTCGCGACAGCAACCGGCGAGCCGTTGATCATAAACACCGGCAAAACCTATATTGCCATCGTATCCCTGCAGCGCACCATCCGTTTTGAACCATAAAATCTGGATGTGCGCATCGCACCTTAAGCAGACGGCGACGCACCTTCGCCGATCTCGTAAGTATACCCGTCATAAGCCGCGACAAACGGCGGACGCAGCTTTGCTGCCAGTCAGCTGCGCTACTTTCAAGGGAAAAAGTGTGAATAGTATTGCGAACATTCACATTACTATGAATATTCATTTGAATATTGTGAATTTTCATGATAAAATTACTTGACAGATTGTTTGTTGATCCGGAGGGCAGAAAATGATCAAGGAAAGCGAAACCATTGAATTAATAGAACTGCTTAAAGATGATGTCAGCAAAGAAGTCATTGCTTTTGCTAACACGGAAGGCGGCACAATATATATTGGTATCGATGACCAAGGCAATACCGTTGGGGTAGACCCTATTGATGAATCATACACCAGATTGACTAATATGATTCGTGATTCAATTGTTCCCGATGTAACTCTTTTTGTCAGATATGAGCTTCTGGCAAAAAGCATCATAAAAATTACTGTAGCTGAAGGAACAGCAAAACCTTATTTTCTGAGGAAGAACGGAATAAAACCATCTGGTGTTTATGTTCGGCAGGGTGCTTCTTCTGTACCGGCCAGCTGGGAGCAGATCCGTCAGTTCATCAAAATAGCCGACGGCGATGCTTTCGAATCTGCCCGGTCATTGCAACAAGCGCTGACATTTAGCGATGCTGAAGCGGAATTCCGGCAACAACAAGTTCCGTTTTCCGATGATAAGTACGTAACGCTTGGCATTCAAGATGCTGAAAAGAACTTGTTTACCAACCTTGCGCTCTTGCTTTCCGACCAGTGCCCACATTCAATCAAGGTCGCAGTATTTGAGGATCCCGCAATGACCGTGTTTCTTGATCGGCGCGAATTTTCCGGTTCGGTCCTTAAACAACTGCGTGACACATACGCGTACCTGATGCTCAATAACCGCACCCGGTCTATAATAACCGGTCTTGATCGCAGGGACCTTATAGACTATCCGCCAGAAGCGATTCGAGAAGCTTTGCTTAATGCATTGATACACCGTGATTACAGTTTCAGCGGCAGTATAATCATCAGTCTGAACCAAGCCGGCATGACGTTTGTCTCAATCGGCGGACTCTTGCCTGGCTTAACCACGAACGATATTAAGGCCGGCATCTCGCAGGCGCGTAACAAACAACTGGCGCAGGTCTTCTTCAGATTAAAGCACATTGAGGCCTATGGTACCGGCATCCGCCGTATCTTCGCGCTCTATTATCAATCTGGTGCAAGCCCGGAAATCACCGTTACCGAAAACACCTTTCGCATCACGCTGCCGAATATGAATGAATCATATAGCGGCAGCAGAACCGAAACCACGCCGCCCCTTCGACTATCTGATATCAGTAAACCAGCGGCAACTGCTCAGATGCAGGCAATCCTCGATTACTTATCCCAACACGGTACCCTTAACGACACTGATATTATGATCCTGCTCGGTCTTAAGCGCACACGCGCATACCAGGTCGCGCGCCGCATGGCTGACTGGGGGTTAATCCGCATCCAGGGCCGCGGTCAAAACAAGCAGTACACGCTGCCTCAATAGGTGATTGCCAGACAGATCCAAAAAAACTGGATGTGCTCATCGCACTTTAAGCAGACGGCGACGCACCTTCGCCGATCTCGTAAGTATACCCGTCATAAGCCGCGACAAACGGCGGGCGCAGCTTCGCTGCCAGTTGAATCGGCTCCGGGTGCAGCGTCCGGGCCAAATGCGTCAAGATGACCGGCGCGTGCGGCTTTAAGACCTTTTGCTGCCGCAGCGTCCGGGTCATGATCCGGACCATTTCCAGAGAATTATGCTCGAAGATCCGGATATCACCGCGGTGACCGTCGCCGATCGTCGCATCGACGATCCAGGCGTCCAACCGGCAGCCGAGCAGGGTCCGCCAGGTCCCGGGTGTCATCCAGGCGCCATCGGTCGCATAGTAGAAGCACCGGCCTGCCTGGCTGAATAGATAATGCAACGGCTGCTCGCCGGATACTTCCGGCGGATGATTGGCCGCCAGCGGCGTGACCTGATAACGGGCAACGGCAACCGGCACGCCGGCCTCAAGCGGGACGACTGTCATCTTTGCCGACGGCAGTTGACCGGCTAGCCTCCGGTCCAGATGAACCCGCAGCAACGCTCCGTCCGTCCGGCTTGCCGCAGCCAGCGCCAAGATCGCCTCAGCTGAAAAATGATCGCTATGCCCATGCGTGATCAGGACGTCGGAGATCTGACCCGGTTCGATCCGAAATTCCTGCAGGCGCCTGAGCGCAGCCATCGTGCAGTCGATCAGGATCCGGCCGTCGACCATGAGACTGGCAAAAGCGCGCTTCGGCTGCAATTCATGCCGCCAGTCGGCGGCGCCGCTGCCTAGGAAAAACAGATGGGTATGTTTCATCTCAGCTGCCCCGGCCGCAGCAATGCTTGCTCTTCTTGCCGCTGCCGCAGGGACAAGGATCGTTGCGGCCAGGCTTGCTCGCAACGCGCGGTTCTGCAGGTGCCGAATCTTCCTCCTCCTCGTCCGATTGATGCTCATCAAGCCGGCCAGATTCCTTGGCTTGCTGCGCCATCCGGCGCCATCGCGAGACAATCCGTTCGTCGTCCAGTCGAGTCAGCAGATCCCTGGCGATCCGTTCAGCTTCCTGTTTTGTCCTGACCGACGCGCAACCAGAAAGCTGATTGGCGAATATCTCGATCGATCCTGCCTGGCGCGTGTCTCGATCATACTGGATATTGATGATCGGCGGGCTGTCAAAAGTCATGGTGTTAAAATTCTGCTCAGCCAAACGATCCATGATGACCAGCTTGGCTTGTACCAGTTCCGGGACCACAGCCAGCATGACATCGGTGCAGGGGCAGTCCGGATTGGTACAGAAATGTTCCTCAATCAGAAACCGGCAGCCGCGCCCATCCTGGTAGATGAGCGGAGGTATCTCAACCAACCCCAATTGTTTTCGGATGCTAGCCTGATCCCTCATGCGCCATTGAGGTACTGATCCCGATTGTAAGTCACCACTCATGTTCTCACTCCATTTGATTTGACACGATTATACGTGAATCGAGTTAAGCTGTCCAGACGTTTGCCGACGGCAGTTTCACCCCACATACTCTTCGAGGCAGAGGCCGGTTTCAAACAGCTCGGTCGCTGCTATGATTCCCACATAGCGATAGTGCCAGGGTTCAAAGATGACGCCCGTTATGTGTTCCTTGTGCCGGGGATAGCGCAAGATAAAGCCGAAGCGATGGGCGTTCTCTTGCAGCCACCGGCCCGCTTCCGACTCTGCATAGCCGGCGTTGGCATCGCGGTACGTTTCGGAGAGCAAATCGACGGCCAGCCCGGTTGTGTGCTCGCTGCAGAGCCCAGGCAGCACTTTGACCGGATTTGTGTATGGATCCTTACCGTAGTCCGGATCCTCAGCCAGCTTTTTCTGAAACATCGACTCCTGATAGGAGACCGAACGGTAGGCGCTGGTCAGGATGTACCGGGGTAAACCGGCTTGTCTGGCCGCAAGGAGCATCGCCCTGAGCGCCTCGCCCGCCACGGCGTTGATCGAACCTTCCTTATTGCATGTGACCAGATCGTCACCAAAGAGGCTGCCCTGCAGGACCAGCCCGGTCGGGCGATGATCTGATTCCAGCGGATGATTCCAGTTGACCAGGATCAGATAGCCGCTCGCTGCGTGCTTGGCCCAAGCGGTTGTCTCTGGCGCATGCGTGCCGGCAGTCGGGTCGAGTCGGATCGCGGTTGTCGGTGCCGACGCCGGCGCCGCCAGGGTCTGGCGTTGGGTTGTCGGCCAATCCGGTTCTGACCGGACCGCACCTGCCCGGGATAGCTGGATCAGGCCAAGAAGGACCAGTGTCAAAATAATTAAACCCGCAGAAATCTGCCAATTAACTGGACCTCTTGCTGGTCGGCGCCTGACTTGTCGCTGTTTCATTTCGATCACTCCAATCAAATCAACGGTTTATTCCAGCATAAAAACCCGTTGACATGGAGTTTCGCTCAAACTGCGTCTAAGTTGTGTTATGACTGGTTCGGAACGAGCCGGATGCTGTCAACCGGCTCCTTGGCGACGTAAATGACTTTCATGATGCCATATGGCTGATCCTGCAGCGCAAAGAAAAAATGAATCTGCGCATCGATCATGACTTCGCCATAAACCCAGGAATCTGCTGAAGCGATACCGCTGTCGTACTTGGCAACGTCAGTCACCTCGAGCTGATCGCTGACGCCCAAAGCGTTGGCAAAGACAGCTATACCGCAGATTTCGCTGAACTGGATGATCCGGTCATAGCGGTAATTCAGGCAGTACGGCAGGCCCGTTTTCGTCTCACAATAAACCTCGACCATGTATACCGGCCACTGCTTGACACTCAGGTCCTGCTCGTTGCCCGGATGCCACCGGTAGGTGATCAGCCAATACGGCAGTCTGGTGGCGCCGCTCGGGCTTTCGTA
>Ga0351928_1022_pt1 | contig 30556 bp, 31 predicted proteins | sample BONcelHT113001E8_FD_206858 | JGI IMG/M metagenome (GOLD analysis project Ga0351928, IMG submission 206858) | Enriched cells from coal bed in the Powder River Basin, Montana, United States - BONCAT cells T11 rep2 HSBNCT.T11.300.1.E8 ... | reverse complement strand
CGTTCCCTGTGCCCATTATGTTATGTTCGGCGGTCCCGGCGAGACGCAAACATCCATCGACGAGGGTCTGCATAACCTCAGCCTCCTCAAAAACTGCGTGGTCATGGCTTTTTCGGGTATCCGCATCCTGCCCACCACCACACTCCATGCGCGGGCGATCGAGGAAGGGATCATTGCGAAAGGAACCTCTCTCTTGAGGCCGTTGTATTATTTTTCACCGGACATAGACAGGGAAAACATGAACAGTGCCATCAAGAACTCCTTTCAGGGACAGATGGACAGGATTTTCCCCCCTTCCGAGGGGGGCCAGGCTGATGAAAAAGATGAACAGTCTGGGTTATCGGGGCCTTTTATGGGACAGGCTGGTTACCTTTGGCAGGGATTGAAAGAGACGGAATATGACCGCGTTGAAACGTAGCAGGATCCCTTTGGTCCACCCCCTCGGTTACGGGTCGGAAAATGCCGGGCGTGATGTCTCGCGAATGGCAAATATCATGCCGCCGCTGGGCCTCGCCAGCATTGCCGCCTTCCTGGAAAGGGACAATATTGGAGCGGATATCATCGACTGCTACGCCTTACCCCTGTCCGATCCCTTCATCAGGGATTATTTAACAAGGCTGCGGCCCGCCTTTATCGGGTTCAGCTGTACCACATCGAGCTTTCTGGATGGGGTCCGCATCGCGGACCTGGCAAAGAGCATCGAACCGTGCATAAAAACGGTCTTCGGAGGCCCCCATGTATCCGCCTTAAAGACGAGGATCCTCGAAGACTTCCCCGAGGTCGATTTTTGCGTTGTCGGAGAAGGCGAAGAGACCCTCGAAGAGCTTCTTCAAAGCGGCGGGCAGAGGACAGACCTGCGCGGCATAGAAGGCATTGCATACCGTGATGAAGAAGGCAACCCCTTCTTCACCGGCTACCGGAAAAAGGCGGTCCATTTGACATGTAACTCCCGCCGTACCAGGGTCTCGGCAATTTCCAGGTAATGGCCTTCTGAGTCATTGAAAACGGAGTCGGTGAAATACAGGGTGTCGATCCCGTAGGAGTCCTTCAGGTGCTGAACGTGATCGGCAACATCTTCGGGCGATCTATATCGGATCCTGTGGCCTTCAAGGGCCGGATAGGTGCAGTAGGCGCAGTGATGCGGGCAGCCCCGCTTTGTCATCATGTTCACCATACCGCTTTGCTCCCTGTAGAACCTTACCATGGCTGGCTCCCAGAGAGGGTTCGGTGCCACGGCATCCCGGGTCCCGTCACCGTGGCGGCTCCTCGTCATCCGCGGTACCGGCCTGTTTTCTATGAGCGCATCAATAAGGCCGCAGATAACATGTTCTCCTTCCCCGACAACGCCGTAATCTCCCCCAAGGTAGTCCAGGATCTCTTCCGGCATGATCGAAAAGGCTGGTCCCCCGATAATGACGGGGGCCTTCGTTGCCTCCCTGACGACCTTCATTAAGCGAAGGTCAGTCGAAAGATACCACCTGTCCTCGGGGTCGCATGAGTCAACGCTATCGATATTGCGCAGCGATATACCCACATAATGGGGGGCAAACCAGGAGATCATCTCCCTGAGCCGTTCGTCCGACCCGTCCTGCGCGAGAAGGTCGAACTGGCGGACGTCATGGCCGTCGGCAGCAAGGGCCGCGGAAACGGTCGCCATTCCGAGGGGATAGACCGGATAGGGGTCGGCAGACATATTTGAGGAGATCATCAGGACCCTGCTCATGGGTTGGCACTCTTTTTCTGGAAGGAACGAGGTTCCCTCACATTGTACCTGCGGTACGTGCCGTCTTCCATCTCCCGGCGGATCACCTTCCTGAAGAGTTCCCCCATTCTGAGTTGATAACCGTTCTTCCCGTAGAAGGTATCCCACGCATAAAAGTAAAGTTCCTGGAGTTCTTGAGGGGTCATATTCTTCGGCCGGAATACCACCCTGTCTGCCGTATAGTGAAGCCAGTTGTTGTCGAGGATCCTCCCTTCGCTTTCCAGCCGCGCCCTGATGGGGGAATGGGGAAAGGGCGTCAGGATGGTAAACTCCGCCATGTCGACACCGATCTCCTCTATGAAATCCACGAGGCGCTTAATATACTCCTCATCGTGATCATCGGTGCCCAGTATGATAGTGCCCTCCACCCCGATCCCGTGGTCCTTCAACCGCTGTACCCTCGTGCGGATCTTATCGGAGGTATCGAAGATCGCCTGGTAGACATACCAGCAGCCGGCATCGGCGGCAAGGGACAGAACCTCGTCGTCATCAAGGACGGGATGGCAGACCCACTTTTTCTTGAGGGGGACCATGGCGGTGAACAGGTCGATCAGCCACTGGCGTTCCTGCGCAAGCGAATTATCAACAAGAAAGAGGCGGTTGTTGGGGATCGACATCATTTCTTCGATCACCTTATCGATCGGCCGCGGCCTGAATTGCTTTCCGCCGAGGAAGCCGACGCAGCAGGGGAAGCAATTGAATTTGCACCCCCGCGACGCATGGACGAGGTCCACCATCTGGACACCGCGATAGTTATAAAGGCCCCTGTTGAGAAGGTCGCGCCTTGCTGAGGGGACAAGGGCGATATCTGGACGGTCATCGAGGTGGTCGTACACGGGTTTGAGGCGGCCCTCCTTCAGGTCCTCGACGACCTGCGGGAAGCGTCCCTCGGCCTCTCCAATGAAGACGGCATCGGCGTGCCCGGCCACCTCATCGGAGTGAAGAGTGGTGGCAATGCCGCCGAACACGACCGGGATCCCCCGCGCCCGGTATTGCCGTGATATCTCGAAGGCCCTGGGGAGTTGGCATGTAAGCATAACCGACATGGCAACAATGTCGGGTGAATCTGTCAGCGGGTCGTCCTGCACGTTCTCGTCGATGAATGTTATATCAACCTCTCCGGGGACGGCCGCGGCAAAGACCACCGGCCCGTGGGGCGGGAGGTGAAACTCCGTCTGCCTCTCAAGCTTGGGCCATTTTGGGTAGATCAGTGTCATCTTCATGATTTATTGAGTACCTTTCTTAAGCTCCCGTTAGTATCGGGCCGGCGAAGATCGTCATCCGGTACGGCGTTATCGGACGCAGCGGGGGAGGCATTCCTTAAAAAGCGACGCCAGGCTTTGTATCTGCACCCCGTTGAAGAGAACTGCCCCCTCGCGGGTCATGTCGAGCCCGCCGTAGGACATCGATTCGTCGATGGGGCGTTTCTCGATGACGAAGAACAACGCACCGATCGTCATTTCCACCTGATAGGGAAAGAGCGGGGGGCATCCGGGATCGGAGGTGCCCACGATCATCACGGGGTTCTCGTCGAGTGATATGCTGCAAAGGGCGAGATTGAGGCCTTCCATTCCCACCGGTTCCGGTTCATTGACAGCGAAGCCCGGCCCGGTAAGACCGAAACGAATGGCAGCCTCGCCGAGAAATATGTTGGGGAGCGTGCATGCAAAGAGGTTGGGGCTTGCGAGACTGCCTCCGTTGGCAATCACCCCTTCAAAGTACTCCATGTCCGTGGCGAGGCAGCCATATATCGAGGAAACGACGATGCCTGCGGGGCGTTTTTCATTCCATTGGTCCTGCCCTGCGTCTTTCAAGGCAAAGGTGGCGGCGGCAAGGCCCAGCTTGGAATACTCGTCGAGTCTGCCGAAACGGGGTGAGACCTCGCCGAAGACCATCCTGCTGGTAAGCTTCGGCAGCTTCCCGTCTTTCGATTGGAGTATTTTATGATGGCGCCCGTATCCCATGCTTTCCGTGGAAACCCACCCGATGCCGGTAACTGCCGCGATCATGCGCCACCCCTTTCAAGAACAATGGCCGCGTTGATCCCCCCGAAACCGGAGTTGGTCGTCAGGCAGCAGTCCCCTTCCAGTGGGACCGCCGATGCGCTCACACAACCCTCGGCGCCGTGTTCCGGGTTCTTGAACCCTGCCGTGGGGGGGACCGTTCGCTCGGCAAGAGCCTTCGCTGCCAGGGCCACCTCAATACCTCCCGCCGCCCCCGTGGTATGCCCTATATTTCCCTTCGCGGAATAAATGGGTACCCTCCGTCCCCCAAAAACGCGGCGGAAGGCAGTCAGCTCCATGAGGTCGTTATACAGGGTCCCGGTGCCGTGGGCACTTACCGCCGAAATGGCCGATTCGTTTAAGGCCGAGCGAGAAAGCGCCTGGCCTATCGCCGACACAAGGCCGGAGCCGTCGGGCGTGGGAGAGGTGATGTGAAAGGCATCGTTTGACGCACCCCAGCCGCACACCACGGCGACACAGGGACGAGCCTCCTTCCGGGCGCGCTCTTCGCTCATCAGGAGCAGCGCGGCAGCTCCGTCGCCCAAGGTCAAACCATTGCGGGACCTGTCAAAAGGCCGGCAGGGAAATGCCGAGACGACCTTCAATGCCGAGAAACCGGAAAAGGTGAATTCGGTAACAACATCGGCACAACAGACCAGAACGGTTTCGGCCCGGCCCGAAGCTATCAGGGCGGCCCCCCTGGCGATGGCGATGGTCGACGAGGCGCAGGAAGCGCTGATATTGACCCCTGTCGTCTGAAGACCCAGCTTTTGCGAGACCATTTCAGGCAGGCTGGACAGCAATATGTCCGGGACATGGGCCGGTCTTTTCCGCTGCAGCTTTTCAAGGTTATCTATCCCCATTTTTGTCGTTGCCGTAATGAGCGCCGCGTCAGGCGGCACCGGCCTCATGTTTGCGAAAAGAAACCCGAGGAGGACGGTGATCATCGAGCGGTCCTGCGAAGTGCCGAGCCCCTCAATACAGGCCGCCATGCGCGCGCGATACCCTTCGACAGGGAAGCGGCTTATCTCCCTGATCGCCGAGACCCCATTGACAACACCTTCCCAGGTGCCCGCGAGATCCTTCGCGAGGGCCGTAACAACATTGGTATCGACGATCCAGACCTTTTTTATTTCAGTTCCCCCGCTTTCCATTTCTCACGAAAGGCCTTGAAAAAAGGCGGTGGGGCCAGGAAAAGATTGTTGTCCCTGTCCAGCAGAACCTGCACCGTGTAGCCCGTCGTCGCCACCTCGTTCGTGCTGTCCCGTATGACGAACTCGTAGTTTATCCTCGTGGCGTCAGACCAGTGGAAAATGCCTTCAACGGTAAAATGCTCCAGCAATCTCAAGGGACGAAAATAGTCGAAGTGCAGCTTTCTGATGGGAGCAATAACTTCGTTGTTGTAAAAATCGAGGTACCCCACGCCGTATTTTTCACCAAGGGCCACCCGGGCATCCTCAAAATAGCCCGGATAACGGCCGTGCCAGACTATGCCCAGAGGGTCCGTTTCTTCAAACCGTACCCGGCGTGAGACCGTGGCCCTCAGCGGCGCCGGGTCTCCCTCTTTGTACGTAAAATAAGGTTTTTGCATATCTTTTACTTCCTTCCGATGATTTTCATGATGAAAGAGGCTGCCACCCCTTCCGCCGTATCGATGTTCACCTCAAAGGCCGGCTCGTCCTGCGGTCCGTATTCCCTGCATTCCACGCTGATCACCTGGTCAGGACGGACCTCCAGACGGAATTTAGCCCTTTCCATGGAAGACAATTCACAGGGACGCCCCTTCAATTCTTCAACGACCGCCATGGCCGCCATGGCCTGGACAAAGGCGGGCAGAACCGGATATCCCGGAAAATGCCCGGAAAAGCCGATAAAGGAGGGCGGAAAGCAGTACCGTCTTGAGACTTTGTGAGGTCCGATGACCTCCATCTGCGTGTCGGCACATTTCGCGATCTCTGTCTTCAGTCTGTTCATTGCCATGCAAGAGGCCTCGTATCTGTCATGATGTCTTTCGGTAAAGCGCCGGGACCACGAACAATGCCGCTGGAATGACCCCGCACAGACCCAGCATGACCGTTATCCCGATGGACTTCAAGGCAGGGTGCTGTGCCAGCGCCAGTGCTCCGAGGCCGACAAAACTCGTAAGGCCCCCGAGGAGAATGGCCAGGTTGGCGGTATGATCATAACCCTCGGTGATGTTGCAGACCATGAAGATGCCCAGGTCCACACCGAGGCCGATCACCAGGATGGCGGCAACAATATTGAATAGATTGAATTCTATACCCAGGGAACCCATGGTTCCCAGCATGAATACCAGCCCCGTTGCCACAGGTACAAGAGCGAGCAGAACCTTCTTCGGATCCCGGAAGAGGACACCTAACGCCACAACGATAACCAGCAGGGCAAAGATGATATAGCGTGTAAAATTTCCGACGAGGGCTTCCCCGATGAGACCCTTGAAGCGCCCCTGGGACACAAGCCGGACCCCCTTGAGACTCTTCCCGTCTTTCTCGAAAAGATCGATCAGGGCCGGCGTGTCGGGGACCAGTGTCAACGTCTGGACATTGTTATCGTTTTTCAGAACCATTGACCCCATGAGATCCCCGAAGCCGATCTTCTTCATATCATCGAAGGTGATAGGGTCGGGGCACCTTTTGAGCATTTCGAAGAATGGCGCGAAGGCGTCGGGAGAGAAGCCCAATCGCGCACCCTCTTCCGACAGGAGCTTCCCGGCCAGCCTTTCATTGCCGTCTGCCCAGAAATCCCTCCATCGCCGTGCGTTCGCCTGCTGGGTCGCCGTCGACGGGAGAAGGGGGGCCAGGCTCACGATCCGCCCCGGATGGAGCTTTTCCGACAGGTAGGCAAAGAGGGAATCATTGACGGCAAGAGAGGATTCGAGATCGCTGCCCTCCGCGAAGATGACCGCACTGCCCCTGAAGTCTCCCCATGTCTTCGAGAGATGCTGCTCTGCCTTTTTCAGCTCCTCAGGTACAAAATTGATGGATTGCAGGTCACCGTTAAAATGAAGCTTGTCCGCCTGCCACAGGCACAGCGCCATGATGAGCAGCCAGAAAACGAGCACCCCCCGGCGCGGCAGGCTTAAGGTTCGGGGGGACCGGGCGCCTATATATCGTTTCTCGCCCGGAAGGGTCTGCAGCAGATGGGGAAGTACGATCAACGAAAAAACGAGGGACACGGCAACGCCGATCATGGAAAAGACGGCCAGTTGACGCTGCCCCGGCAGTGTTGAGAGGAGCATGACGGCGAAGGTGACAATGGTGGTCAGGCCGCCGAACATCACGGGGTGGGCGACCTCCCTGACAATCGTCTTCGGGTCGCGCTCCTTGCTGCACAGCGAAAAGTATACGAGGATCGGGTAATCATCGGAGATACCCAGGAGCACGGCGCCGAAGGCCATAGTCACAGCCGAGACGGAATCATAGATCAAGAGCGTCCCGGCCGTTGCCAGGCACAACACCGAAGAGGGGACGAGAAAGACCAGAACGCCCTTCCAGCTTCTTAAGAAAAAGAGGATCAGCAGGAAGATCACAACGCTCGCGGAAGTGAGGATAACAACGAGGTCCTTCTTGATCGTTTCAGCGTTGGCGGTGGTATATGCATGGCCGCTGATGACGGATGCCTCGATCCCGGGCGGGACCACCCTCTTGATAAGGGCCTTGAGTTCCCCCGCCAGTTCGTTCGAACCCTTCGAATCCGTCATTTTTACTGGTGTTTCGGCGATTATGAGGGTATTTCTGCCGTCGGGACTGATAAAGTGGTTGTTATATAGGCCCATCCCGGGAATAACGTTCATATGCCGGAGCTTCTCGAGGACAGTGCTCTTCAGGTCCAGCGGATCGGTCTGCAAGAGAGGTTTCATGAACCACCCCTCGGGCCCGGTGAGTTGTGCATAGACGTTTTGCAGGTGGGAACGGACCTGCCGGGCCGTGAGTGTCTTCTGCAGCTTCATCCTGTCATCGTGGTTAAATGTTTGAGGAAGGGTATTCGTGAACCATGCCTGGAAACCTTCGGCGGAAGGCAGGGACGGCCCCGATACGGCGCGGGTAAAGTAAGGCGGGGTCATGGCCGCGCTCATACGATCCGCCGTTTCGGTGAGTTCTTTCTTGCCCGTCTCCGCAGTACCTCTCAGGTTGATGAGCACCTTGTTCGCAAAGGGCGCCTTCTGGAGGAGGGCAAAGTCTTTCGCCGCTTCGCTGCGGTCATCGGGCAGCAGGGGCGCAATGTCCTCGTTCATCTTGATGTTCCTCAGGACAAAGGCCGCCAGGAGAATGACTACAAAGGTGGCGCAGTAGAGAAGCACCCTGCGTCGGGAAAGAAAGCTGTATAAAGAGGAAAAAATGGAAAAACAAGCGTCCATGATCATTCAAAGAGGCCTGGCTGCAACTGGCCGTTGATGACGAGATCAAAAAATTCGATCCTCGTTGAGTCACCGCCTTTCTCAAGGATGTACACGACGTGCACATAGTTGGTCCCGGGCTCGAAGGATATGCGGAGGTGATCGATGTATTGTTTCTCCTTTGATGAGCGCGGAACAAGCTTCAATACGATGGGGTCATCCTGCACGACGTTAATGCTGTAGCGCTGTTCCAACCATTTGAGGTCCGCTGTTGTCCAGGCAAAGATCTGGTCGACGATGAGCTTGATCAACGGGTTCTGTTTGGTCTCGAATGCATCCGATGGGCCCTCTTTGCCTTTCCACTGTTTGGCCAAGTCTCCATTAACCAGGAACCCCGATGGTTCGGGATTGATCAGTTCCCAACGAAGCTTGTCCGGTTTCATGCAGTAAAAACGGCCCGTGGAAACTGCGGGTCTGGCGAGCATTGCAAGACGCCTCTCCTGGCGGAAAGCGCCGGCAAGGGTCTTGATGCCACTCACCGGCCTTGATATCCGCGCAAAAACCCCGGCCTTGTCTGCCGCGGATGTCATCCGGTCAGCCGGCTCACCTTCGGCGGCGGTTGCGGCGGAAGCGGCGAGCATACAACAGAGCATCAATATGACAATAATCGTTCTCATATACCTCTGTCCTGTTCCATTATGCGTAGACTTCGTTCAGGAGTTGACGATCGGACAAAGATCCCTTAAGGGACCCACACCGTGATGCTCCCCGAAGCGAGGATTTCGCCGCCGCTCGTGACCACCCCATCGGCAAGGGTAAAATCACCGAACTCTCCCGTGGTCGTAACGGCGATCCTCAATGTGTCTCCCGCGGCGGCGGCCGCCTTTACCTCGATCATCCTGGCGGCAACGAGGAACCCTTTTTTGACCTCTTGCCCGTGGAGGAGATCGGAATAGCCTCTCACCGCTGCGTAGGATTGTGCTATCAACTCTACGAAGGCGATACGGTCAAGCTCCCCATCCTCATCGATGAGCGGGCTCTGTGGGCCGACAAGGGCCTCAACGACCCCGGAAGAGTCCCGGAATTCGACAAGGCGGTCCACCAGGCACATGGGTTTCCGGTGGGGCAGCAGCATTTCGACGGGCATCGGCAAAGGAAGGTCTTGTCGCCCCCTCATGGTGCGTCTTGCCTCATCTTTTCGACGTGTTCCGCGATCATGTTCCTTACATGCTTGCGCAGATTTATGTGGGCTGCCTCTCCATCACCCATGAATTCCCCGGGGTAAACGGGGGGCAGGGCGCAGAGGTGCACCGTGGCAGGCATCATCCACCACCGGCGGGGAGGCAGAAGCACATCGGTACCGGTAATGCACAGCGGCAATATGGGAACCCCTGTCTCGATGGCCAGTTTGAAAGGCCCCGAATAAAAACGCTGTACCTGACCGTCATTGCTGCGATGCCCTTCGGGAAAGACCAATAAGGCCCCCTTTCTCTCGAAGAGCCTGCGGCTTTCCCTGAGGGTCCCTTCCCATCCGATCGCCTCCAGATCAAGATAGTTCGCAAGGTGCATGAACGGTCTGTACCAGAAAAGCTTCCTGAAAGGCCAGGATCGGACCGCGAAGGCAATATCGCTGACGGGCAGCAGCGCCATGCAGTATGTATCAAAAAATGAGAGATGATTTATGACGATAATGCAGGGCATATCGATGCTGCCCTTTGTCAGCCCTGTTCTTTTGAATCTCACGAAGGGTGACATGATAATCATCCATGCCCGGCCGTAGATCCATACAAGGCAGCGCATCACGCGGTCGTTTTGCCATCCTGTAGCGATCTTCCCCGTTATGAACCAGACCGGGAAGAGGACGATCCCCGCGACGGTCATAAGAATGATACCGGGGAACATCGCCAGGTTCATAACGACAACGATAAGAAAAGACGCCGCGCTGTGCGGGAGGCTTCTTTTCTTATCGACGACCGCGCTCTTACGTGTCAAGGTGCCCGGCCCTCACTGCATCTCAAGTCTCTTGTTGATAACGAAGGCGTGAATATCGCCCAGCGTCCGGATCGCTTTAATGGCCTCTTCCTCCCCCATCTTGAAACCGAAGGCCTTTTCGAGGACGATCACCATGTCAACCCTGTCAAGACTGTCAAGGCCGAGATCGTCTTTCAGGGAGGCCTCGGCGGCCATGTCATCGATATTCAATTCAAATTCATTGACGAGCGTGGTATCGATGAGCGTGATAATTTCCCGGTCAGTCATGCTCGTACCTCCTTATGACAATAGATGTATTTACACCACCCAGGGCAAAGCTGTTTTTCACGAAAGCCCCAACGGGCAGCCGCTCCACTTCCCGAACATGCCTGATGTTCGCACACAATGGATCGATGGTCTCCAGGTTGAGTGTTGGCACAATGGCCCCTCTATTCATCATGGCGATGGATGCGATAGTCTCAAGGGCGCCGCAGGCGGCCATCGTGTGGCCGAGATGCCCTTTCAGGCTGCTCACCGGCACATTGCCCCCGAAGACCCGGTTCAATGCCGCGGCCTCCGCGGCGTCGCCCTGGATGGTACCCGTTGCGTGGGCGTTTACGTAATCTATCGCGTCGGCGCTTGTGCCGGCATCTTCCAGGGCCTGCCTGATGCAGGCCTCCATGGAATCGCTGTTCGGGTCGGCGATATTGGACGTATCGGAACGTGTTGCGTAGCCCACGATCTCGGCCAGGATCGGCGCGCCCCGCCTTTTCGCGGAATCCAGTGATTCCAAAACCACTATCCCGCTTCCTTCAGAGCAGACAACGCCGTCCCTGCCCAGGTCAAAGGGCCGCGGTGTCCGGTGGGGGACATCGTTGTATGCGACAGAGGCCGCGCTCATGATATCGAAGATCGCCGGGCTCAAAGGATGGAACTCGTCCGCCCCTCCGCAGAGCATCACGTCCTGTTTCCCGAAAGCGATCATCTCAAAGCCATACCCTATCGCCTGGCAGGACGTGGAGCACGCCGAAGAGGGGGCCAGGATCCGGCCGTTGATCCCCAGGGTCTGGGCCACGTTCGCAGCACAGGAATGGTTCATTATCTGGAAGAAGGTGGTGGCCCTCATGCCTTCAGTGCTGTGGTTGGTCAGGTAACCCCGGAAGAATTCCTCCGTCACAACGGGGCTTCCAACGGTGGAACCCATGATGATACCCATCCTCCCGTTCGTGAAATACTCCGCAGGGGGACTGCTCTGGCCCAGCGCTTCCTGGCTCGCAAAGGTAGCGAAGACGGACATAGGCGACATGGACCTTCTGTGTTTTCTCGGTATCTCCCTGGGATCGATCCCGGGAACCAACGCGGCCACCATGGTCCTTAAGCCCCCGAAATCGTTCAATGCCGGGACATTGACCACGGCACTCTTCATATCGAAAAGAGATTCGACGAGGGTTTCCACGCCCTTGCCGAAAGGGGAAATGGAGCCCATGCCGGATATAACTACCCTTCTGGTCTGCATGCCTTCAGTTCCTCCCGGAGATGATCGCGCCCGAAGATGTTTTCACAGGCAAGGAAGCCGGACATCATGGCACCCATGATCCCCGGGGCCACTATGGCCTGCCCCGCAAGATAGAGTCCGCGGGAACGCGTGGCAGGTATGGGGTTGTACTGCCCCACCCTGTGCTTTACCCCGTAGATGCTGCCATAGGGGCTGTTGGTGTAGTCACGGAGCGTAAGCGGCGTGGCACACTCCATATCGGTGATCCTGCCTGCTATTTCCGGGCACGAAGCCTCAATGGAGCGGCCGATCCTTTCGGTCATTTCCTTTTTGAAAAGCTGATATCCTGCCGGTCGTTTTCCTGAAACAGAATCTGCCCAACGCCTTGTCTGGGCGCCCGGCATGGGGCAGATGGCGACGAACCCCTGTTTTCCGGTCCCTGCGCCTCCGCCTGCGGCAGTTATGTACAGCGGCTGTCTCTCTACGGGAGCAGTGTCGTGAAAAAACGAGAAATCAGCCTCCGGGAAGATGAAGAGATTGGACCCCTGGAGGCTTTTTACGGGTTCACTGCACGTTGCGTAAAACATGCAGGCGGAGGTCGTTTCATCGAGCTGCCTCAAACGGTTCACATAGGCAGGCCGGAAGACAGACTCAGGGATCATTTCCAGCAGTTGATGGGGGTGGACTGTGGAAATGCAGCCGCTGCAGCCGAAAGCAGTGTCTCCTTCGAGGGAAATGCCTGAGACCGCGCTGTCTGCGGCAACATGTATCTTTTTCACTGCCTGCCCGCAGTATACCGTAACCCCCATTTTCTCGAGCAGCGCCTCAAAGGCCTTTGTGAGAGCACCGCCGCCGCCTTCGATACCGCCTGCCGATTCGTAGTATGAGCCCGCAATGCAGGCATGGTGGGCAAAGCGGGTTTCCTCCGGCGGCACCCCGTAGAGGAAACAATGCATGGAAAGAATGCATTTCAGAAGCCCGTTGCCGGTAAGCCCGTCGAGGAACTCCTGCAGGCTTGGCCCGTGCACGGATGAAAGCGAGGCATGCTGCCCGGGGGAGTCAAGGTCGACATAAGGGAGCGAAGTATAGATCTCCCGAACGGCACGGAAGTAGTCGTCGATGGCTCCCCTGTCGTCGGGGAAAGCCCCGTGGAATCTCTCTCTGAGGCTGCCATACCCGTAAGGGAAGTCGAATTCGAACCGCGGACCCAGGCAGCGGAATGAGTCGAAACCATCTTTATTAAAGAGATACACGCTGACATGGTCCGACAGCCCGAGATATCGGAAGAAGATATCCAGGGGTTCCCCTGCACCGAGGCCGCCGGTATAATGAAAGCCGGTATCGAAAAAAAGCCCCTTTCTCGTGAAGCCCCTGATGGTAGGCGCGATCTGTTCCGACTTCTCGACGAGGACAACACTACAGCCGTGCTTTGCCAGTATCAGGGCCGATGTAATCCCCGATACGCCGCCCCCTATGACCGCATAGTCGTAATTCATGGCGTAAAGTTGAGGATCAGGCAGGAATTGGTACCGCCGAACCCGGCGGCATTGCACATAACCGTGCCGGGGGGGCTTTCAATGGTCTCCCCTATGATGTTCAGTTTTTGGGAATACTCATCGGGCTCTTTGAAATTAATGTTGGCCGCAATGAAACCCTGCTGTGCCATGATGGTCGAGTATACCACCTGGGACGCCCCCGACATCCAGAGCTCGTGGCCGGTCATTGACTTGAGCGATGAAACATAGGGAGTGCTGGTCCCAAAGACCTTCGAAATGGCCTGAGCCTCAACGGCATCTCCCAGGGGGGTGGATGTGGCGTGGGCACAGATGTACCCGATGTCACCGGGTTTCATGCCTGCGATCTTCAGGGCCTTTACCATGGCACTGTGGAGGCCGTCCTGACTCGGCACGGAAAGGTGCATGCCGTCGGAAGAAAAGGCGTAAGAGGCGATCTCTCCGAGGACCCTGGCGCCCCGCCTCTTCACTGCGTCCAGGCTTTCCAGCACCAGGGCCGCGGCGCCGCCTCCGGGGACAAGACCGTCGCGGTCTTTGTCGAAGGGACGGCTGGCACCTTCGGGCTTATCGAAGGATGTTGAAAATGCCCCCAACGCATCAAAGCTGCACATGGACTCCCAGTTGATCTCCTGGGCGCCGCCGCATATGACCCTTTCCTGTTTGCCCAGGGCAATAAGGTCTGCAGCCTGGCCCACCGCGTGGCCCCCGCTTGAACAGGCGGACCCGATGGTCCAGCAGGCTCCCCTGGTCTTCAGAATGGTGTTGAGGTTCATGGTGATGGTTGAGGTCATGGAGCGGAAAACAAGGCCGCTCCCGATAGAGCGGGAATCGCCGTGTCGCCTGAGAAGGTCCACCTGTTCCACGGCGGCTATGCAGCTTGAATCACATCCGAATATGACGCCCGTCTCCTCGTTCTCTATGTCATCGGGGTTAAGGCCCGACATCCCCAGTGCCTCCATTGCCGCTGCATAGGCCTGGACGGCAAAATCGGGCATGGTCTTCCGCTGTTTTTTCGAGAGGACACTTTCGGGGCTAAAGCCCCTTATGGCCCCTGTCAGGGGACTGCGCAATCCCACTTCGGCGCGTTTATCGTCGTATATGATGCCGGACCTTCCCTGACGAAGTGAGTCCCCTACCGCCTTCGTATCCGTGCCGAGACAGGATACAATACCGATGCCGGTGATCACTACCCTATTCATGCCATCCTCTCAGTTGTGTCCTTTGCGTTCAATCTGTTGCCATCGCCGGTTATTTCCATGACTGCCGTGAAACTCCGGCCAGGTTTTCGGCGCCGTCGTCGGCCTTTGGCTCGATGTACCTTCCATAGGCTTCTTTCAGGGGGCCGAACCTGAAGCGACCGGCGAGGCACTTGAGATAATAACGGTATATACCGAAGTACATGCCGTACATGGTGGCGGCAAGGGAGTGGCATTTCCAGATCTGCCGGTTCACTCCACCGGGATTGAATTCGTAAGGATGGCAGAAGTAGTTGAAGGCCATCCCCTTCTTATTGAGGCTCTCGTAATACCTCATCTGAAAACCGATCGGAATGTAGGCACAGAAGAGGCCTCCGTTGAAAGGCACCGATCGGTTCAGAAACCTGAAGGAAGTAACGGGGATAACGGTCAGGAGGTCTTTGTACCGAAAGGGCGCCATGTCCGAGGGGGAACGCCCGAGGTGCTTCAGCAAGGACGGCTGCGCCGTGTTGTCAACGCTGTATCCCGCCTCGATGAGCACATCGTACGCCCACGGTGTGCGTGCCGTTATTCCCCAGTTGGGAGAACGATACGTGGAAACCTCTCGCGAGAGGATGTCCTCAAGCCTTTTCTTACTCATGACAACATCGTTGCGGAATCTTTTCTGCTGGAGCTCTTCGGCAACGATGTGTTCATATCCGTGAGAACCGATATCGTGACCGCCTTCGATGATCGCCCCTATCAGGCCGGGGAAATGCTCCGCCACATACCCGGGCACGAACATTGTGGCCTTGAGCCCCAGGCCATCGAGGAACTCAAGGAGGCCGTAGGTTTCCTTTTCCACCATATATTCCGATGAAAAGGTCACGCCGTTCTGCATGCTCAGACTGTAGGCAAGGTCGTCAATATCAAAGCAAAGCGCGTTTGTAACGCCGCTGGAGGTCTGTGTGTTCTCGATCATGGTCAATTTTCGTTCGTGCGGACACCCCATGCCATCCCCGGACGATCTCTTTCCCGGCCCTGACGGGGGCCCAGTGGCGCACCCTACATATATGCGCCGCCGTTGACGGCAATGATCTGGCCCGTGATATAGGCTGCCTTTTCCGAGGCAAGGAAACCGACAGCCTCTGCGACCTCCCAGGGTTTTCCGAATCTTCCCAGCGGGATCATGGGCAGGACCTTTTCCTTCGGCAGGCCCTCGGTCATATCGGTATCTATGAAACCCGGAGAAACCGCATTCACCAGTATATGCCTCTTAGCAACCTCGGAGGCAAGGGCTTTGGTGGCGCCTATCAGGCCCGCTTTTGCAGCGGAATAGTTGACCTGGCCAGGCATACCGCTTTGTCCCGACGTTGAAGCAATATTAATGATACGCCCCTCGCGTTTTCGTAACATATTGACAAGAACAAGCTTCGTGACGAAAAAGAACCCGTCAAGGGCAACGGAAAGGACCCCCTTCCATTCCTGCTCGCTCATCATGGCCAGGATCGTGTCCCTTGAGTACCCGGCATTGTTTACGAGGACATAGGGCGTGTCGGTCTCAAGGAGCGGGGTAAGGACGACCCTCGTGGCTTCGCCGTCGGATACGTCGAAGGGAAGGAGGAGACACTCGCCGCCCCTTCGCCGGACCTCGGCGGCCACACCGGAGGCTGACCCATGGTCGCTGCGGAAATTGAGCCAGATGTCAAAACCGTCGCGGGCCAGCGCCAGGGCAACGGCAGCCCCGATCCCCTTGCTCCCGCCAGTGATCAATGCAATCTTACGTTTGTCCATGGGAGGTTCACTTGACGCTGACGACCTTGCCATGATTGTCGAAATCAACGGCAATGGTCCTGAACCTGTTCGTCCAGTAGATCCATGTATTACTGGTGAGCGACGGGGTTTTGTGGGGCGCAGGGTAGCCAAAGGCGATCCTTACCCCTTCCCTTGACATTCCCGGATATACCTTTCCCTCGGATATCCCCTTGCGGTCGATCTCCGACAGGCCGCCGAGCGGTACGGGCCCGGATGAGGTGATCAGGTCGATATACTGATCTGCGGTCATCTTTGTCCTGCCTTCGTCATACTCGAACCAGATCGGCTTCCCGGTACTCTTGATGATGATCGCGAACCCTCTGCTGAAGTTGTCTATGCCGACGGGCGTATTGACGGGTATGATAATATGGCCCTTCCCCGGATTTGTCCAATTGGCGTAGCTTGCCCGGTATTCATCCTTTTTCTGATGCTCCTGGACATGGATGTTATTTTTTAAATACAGGGGTTTTGAATCGCTGTCGGTCACGCGGTGGACGGGGCCCATACAGCCCTGCAGCGCGAAAAGAAAAGCGGTCATTACGAAGGACAATACGATGAGTCTTGGTTTACCCATTGCTACCTCCCAATGGTTTGGATTTTTCCGCAGGTCCCTTCAGAACACGAGAAGACAAAATCTCCGAAAAAAAGAAGCTACCGCCATCTGCAGGCCGGGATATCTGCACGGCGGTGTTTCATTATCTTCGAGTTCGACCATTTACATTAAGGATGCATTGCAAATTCGGCGGCACGCACACCATCTTTTGTTCCACCCCAACTATAGAGCAAAAAAAGGAAGACTAAAATGGTTTCCAAGCACGGCCATTCCCTGAGCGTGAGTCAATCAAAGATCCAATCTGACCTGATCTGTTTTTCTGAAATACTATCAAAAAGCGTTTCTTTTAGCAAATGCCACGTGACACCGCACCGTTAATACTTCATAGGCCCCTTCCGGGGCTGCGCATGTGGGCAATGCGTGATATGCTAGAGGAACCAGGCGGCCGGCCCCTCTAGCGTTTAGCCAAGGCTAATTCCCTTGACTAAACGGAAACAGATGTATTATTGTAACCTGAAATAGCAGAGAAAACACGGAATAATCAATACTTAGCCGGTTTTCGTCCCTGCGGACAAACTGGAAATACGAGGTGTTTATTCCGGACAGAAAGAGAGCATGAAGGTCCTTCTCGTTAATCCCCCCAATTGCGGGCGCAGTATACCCGAGGAGCACTACGGCATCGACTCCTTGAAACTGATCCTTCGGGCAGAGCCCCTGTGTCTTGAGGCCCTCGCAGGCAATCTCGACGAAGAGGACGTGATGATAGTCGATCTGAAGGCAAAGCCGGACACCTTCGGGGACGTCCTTGCCGACTTTGTCCCCGATGTTGTGGGTATCACAGGCGTTACCTGCGAGGCAAATACCATGCTCAAACTGGCATCGAAGGCAAAGGAAATGGTGGATGCCACCGTTGTCGTCGGCGGCGCGCATGCCAGCAACGACCCGTCCTTCTTTAACAGGCAGGAGATTGACTACGTCGTCGTGGGTCTCGGCAAGTTAAGCTTCAAGGAGTTGTTGACGGCCATGGCGTCGGGCACGGCCACTCACGGCATTCCCGGTGTTGCGAAAACCAGGCCGGGAGGCAGGCTTGCCTTTACTCCGCGTGTGTATTCCCGGGATGACCTTGCAGAAGAGAGTCCTCCCCGGTATGACCTCACGGACAGGTACCGCGAGGATTATGTCATGCAGCCATTCGGGTTCAGCCTCGGTCTTGTTTCCACGGCCTTCGGCTGTCCCCATCGCTGCTCTTTCTGCTGCATCGAGGGCATAACCGGCGGCCGTTATCTCACGCACGATCCGAAAACCATCATCCGCGATATCGGATTGCTTGGGGATGCCCCGGTGATACGCCTCGTCGACGCCAATACCTTTGGCAGCGTCGCACAATCCAGAATGCTCTGTCAGAAGATAGGGGAGTCGGGGATCAGCAAGGGTTTTGTTGCAGACGTGCGTTCCGACACGGTGGTCCGTCACCCGGACCTTTTCCGCGAATGGAAGGATGCCGGGCTGCGCACCGTAATCGTCGGGTTTGAAGAGATAGACGACAAAAGACTCGGCGCGATGGAAAAGGCAAACACAACAGCCATCAATTCCGAGGCCATAGCGATACTTCACGATACGGGTATTACCATCATCGGTGATTTTATCATTTCACCCGATTACAATGACCAACAATTCCGGGAACTGAAGGACTATCTGGAGAAAAACCCCGTTGACCTGCCCATGATTTCCATCCTGACACCCCTTCCCGGTACACCGCTTCATAAGTCCATGAAGGAGCATATCGTCATCCACGACCTTGATTATTACACCCTTACCAACGCTGTTGTGCCTGTCAGCATGGACGAGAAGGCATTTTATCAGAACTACGCGGACCTGATGAGATCGAGTCACGCGGCGGCAAAACTATAGTGAGGTGCAAACTTTGATGGATGTTTACATAACGGACCTGTCGGCATTCCTCCCCAACAAACCCGTATCAAACGACGAAATGGAAAAGATCATAGGTACCGTGGACAATCATATCCCCGGTCGGATCAAGAAGATCGTCCTGAAGAGCAACGGCATTCAGACACGATACTATGCCATCGACCCCGAGACGGGAAAGGCTACCCATACCAATGCTGAGCTCACCGCCGAGGCGGTGCGCCGCTTGAGACCCTATGATGGTTTTTCCCTTGATGACATCGAGTGCCTCGCCTGCGGCACCTCGACCTCTGATCAGATCATTCCCGGCCATGGCCTGATGGTCCATGGCGAATTGCACAGCGGGCCCTGCGAGGTGGTCAGCACGGCAAGCGTCTGCATTTCGGGTATGGCCGCCTTGAAGTACGCATACATGAACGTGGCCCTGGGCCTTTCGAAAAATGCCGTTGCAACGGGGTCTGACATGGCGTCGCCCTCTTTAAGGCCGTGGCTCTACGACGGCGTCGCCACGGGCAGGAAGAAGACCGGGGAGCTTGAGGTCGAGGAGTCGGTGCCGCTTTTTGACACGGTGTTCCTGAGATGGATGCTTTCCGACGGTGCCGGCGCGGCGTTCATGACGGGAGACCGGGCCGCCGAAAGGCCTGCCCTGCGAATAGACTGGATCGAAAACATCTCCTTTGCCGGCGAGTTCGAAACCTGCATGTATTCCGGTGGGAAAAAGAACAGCGACGGCTCCCTGACGGGTTGGCGCAACTATCCTTCCCTGGAAGAAGCCGGCCGCGAAGGTGCCTTTCTCATACGGCAGGACGTCAAGCTTTTAAACCGTGATATCATGAAGGTTTCCGTGGAGAAAACGCTGCCTTTTGTCATCAGGAAACATGGTCTTTCGGCCTCCCGGGTCGATTGGTTCCTTCCCCATTATTCGTCGGACTACTTCAGACAGGAGTATTATGACCGCCTGAAGGCCTTCGGGTTTGAGATCCCCTACGAAAAATGGTTCACAAATTTAAGCTACAAGGGAAATACGGGCGCGGCGTCGATATACATCATCATGGAAGAGATCTTCCATTCGGGCAGGCTGAACAAAGATGACAGAATCCTCTGTTATATTCCCGAGAGCGGACGATTTTCAGTATGCTACGTGATGCTCACCGTGGTGTAGCAACGATATCTTCCCTGATGTAGTCAGCAAGCGTCCTTATGGACCCGAAAACCGCCCGGCTTGATTCATCAACGCCGATTCTCAGGTGATATCTCTTCTCCACGACCACGGCAATCTCGACGGCATCGAGGGAATCGAGACCGAGGATGGAGTCCGGGCCTATGAGGGGATCATCGGGGGAAAGGTCGTCGGGCACAGGATCGGGTATCTTGCACACGTCAACGATCATTTCCAATAATTCTCTCTCGAGTTCCAATCCCTCTTGTTCAAAAAGCTTCATTGCCCTTCGCTCCGGTCATTATTGTATACGTGTTCGTCCCCTCTGAGACATATAAAACCATGCAATGAGGGTTGTGGTCACGAAAAAAAGCAACATCAATGTGGTGTCGGGAAGAACAGACCTGACAGTACCTCCCCGGACAAAGACCTCCTGGAACGCCCTTAGCCCCCACGAAAGGGGAGAAAAAACGCTGATGCTCTGCATGACCTTCGGCATTACATAAACCGGCACCATGATCCCGCCGAGAGCGGCAAAGATCACCACCGAAACGGCGCCGAACATCGAGGCCTGTTCGTAGGTTCGGGCGACGGTGCCGAGGAGAATGCCGTAGCCCGACGCAGCGAGGCCTGCGCTCACGGTGATGAGGATAAGGGCGGCGGGCGCCGACCCCACATTAAGGACAGGGGCTCCGAAAATGGGGAGCACAAACCTGCCGATCGCCATGATAAGGGCAAACTGGACCACGCAGATGATCACGTAGGAAATGATCTTGCCGGAGATCATGGTCAGGTAGGACAGCGGCATGACAAAGAGTCGGGTAAGCATACCCGTTTGCCGCTCCCCGATAAGAGAACCCGCCAGGGGAACGACGATGAAAAACATGCCGAAGAGCGTCCAGGCGGGGACGTTCTGCTGGACCGTGTTGGGCCGGAGCACCGGTGCCCCGTATTGGGCCGCTTTTTCCTCAACGACCATGATTGGGGCGTTGTCCCATTCGATGCGGGCACCGGAAACCATCTTCCTGTTCTCTTCCGACCACAGGGGGCCCATCGCTTCTTTGGCAGCCGCCTCCAGGTGCACCGGAAGCAGTTCCGAGAAGACCCGCATCTTCTCCTTCATCTCAATACCCATGATCACTTTCTCAAAAAGGCTGGTCAGACCCAAACGGAGAGTCTCGCTCAAGGCCGGGTCAAAATAGATGAGAAACCGGGGGGCCGGTTCCTGGAGCCGGTCTTTTCTCACCTTTCCCTTCGCGGAACTCGCCGCCAGTGAGTTTTCCACCGCCTCCCGTGTCTTTTTCATAAAAGCTTTTGTCGTGCCCTCAGGGATAACGACGGCACATTGAAAATCGCCTTTTGCAACGGCCAGCTTCGCCGCTTCGACATCGATCTGCTTCCCGGCGATCTCCTTCACTATCGTGACCGCATCGGATTTCCTTATGATCTCCTCCATCTGTCGGCCCACCACACCACTGTCCCTGTCAAGGAAGAGCACCTGTGTCTTTGTTTCACCCATGGAGCGCAGGACATTCTCCTGAACAAGAGTTACAACGATAACAAGCACAACGGGCATGAGAAATATGACGAGAAGGCCGACACGGTCCCTGCAGAGGAGGAGAAGTTCTTTTCTGACGCATGACCATAGTTTCAACACGATCGATCAATCCCTCAGTTGTTTCCCTGTGAGTGCGATAAAAAGCTCCTCCAGGTTGGTGCACGATGGATCGCGGCGGAGAAGGTCCTCCGGTGCTCCCTCTGCTATAATTTCCCCTGCGTCCATGATCACGACGTAGGAACAGAGCAGCTCCGCTTCCCGCATATAGTGTGTTGTATAGACCATGGTGGTCTTGTCCTTCAGGGTGGCGAGCCTTTCAAGAATGAGGTTCCGGGATTGCGGATCAATGCCCACAGTTGGCTCGTCAAGAAAAAGGACCTTTGGCTCGTGGATGAGGCCCGCGGCGAGATTGGCCCGCCGTTTCATCCCGCCGGAAAAGGTGAAGATCCGCTGGTCAAGGTTTCGCTCAAGCCCGACAAACTCGGCACATTCGTTGATCCTCCGTTCAAGCCCCTTACCCCTCAACCCATAGATCCGTCCGAAAAACCGGAGATTCTCTCGCGCGGAAAGGTCCGGGTAAAGTGCGATGTCCTGGGGAACATAGCCGATAAGTTTCCTGGCGCGCCGGGGGTATTTCACGGCGTCGATCCCGCAGACGGTGACGCCTCCGCTTGTCGGCCTGAGGAAGGTGTTCATGACGGAGATTGCCGTCGTCTTTCCGGCGCCATTCGGGCCAAGAAGCCCGAAGATCTGACCTTCGCCTATTGACAGGGTCAGCTCGTTAAGAGCAGGACGGTCTACGCCCCGGTACACCTTGACCAGATGATCCGTTGTGAGGGTTTCCCCCCTGCAAAGTCCCGTCCCGTTCATCTGACAGTTTCCGACAGATCGCTGAAAAGGCAGCGTTCCTGTTCAGAGCAATCAAGGATGATATCGCTCAGAAGGTCGAAATTGTCTCCGGCGGCGGACCTGTTCTTGCATATTCTGGCAGCGTGAAGGGCGAACTCCCTCCACCTGTCGCCTATGGCCGTCATCCTCTTTGACATTTCCAATAGACGGTCGTCTCCCATGGTCTGGGCGGCCTCATGGAGAAAGGCGGCATACATGAGCCTGAACCCTCCCCCGCCTGTACCAATCTCTTCCTGCATCCTGATGGCATGGCCCAGGTAAAGGATGGCCTTACGTTCCCCGTACTTTTGCGGCCACCACCGCAGGGCCTTTCCGAACCACCTGATCCCGCCGGTGCCGATAATGGGGACATGCGTCTTAACCATCAACCGGCAGGCCTCTTTGATCCCCTTCTTTATGGCACCGGGGATGTCCCCCTTTCCCCGGACGTCCGACAGGTAGTACATCTTGCCTTTCGGGGCCAGCATTCCCTCGGCAAAACGGGCCTTCATGAGGTCTTTGCGCGAACAGGTAACGGGTTCATCAAAAACAGGGTCGCTGATGCGATAACCGTCCCCGTTCCTGCCGTACACGATCAGGGTGTGGGCGTTGAAATGGAACCGGAGCGCGTCGGGGAAATACGGAAGCCAGTACACACCCGCCTGCAGCCCCACGGGTATGCCTTTGTCGACAATTTCATCGAGGGCGTCCATGGCCTTTTCCGGATTCTTGAACGTGAATTTTTCAAACCGGATGCCAAGCCGCCGGGCGGTGTTCTTCAGAATCCTTCCGGGCGCGCTGCGGTACGTAATCGCCGGCATTCCCTGGACCTTTAAGAAAGGGAAATATCCGAAGAAGATGCCCGAACCAATGCCGAACACCAGAGGTTCGGAGGCGTCGATGCCATAATTCAGAAGAAGGTTGGACGTGGACCCGCTTTCGCAATGGGCGGACTGCCGGTGGATAAAAACCCCATGGTCTCCCTTCGTCGGCATTTAAGGTATATCCTTCATCTGCTCCGGTGTTATGTTGAAGACAGCGGCGTAACGTTGCAGCGTTGCATCACTAAGGCCTGTGAACACACGGTGCTTGAGATGGCGCTTTACTCTCCAAGACGCGAAACCGCTGTACCGGGACAGCATCTTCACATCCATGAGATGTTTTTTCATATAGTATGCCAGGGGACTCAACTCGGCTTTTTTGACCTTTTCCGCCACCTCGGCAAGTTCTTCATTGATGAACTCCCAGGCAATACCGTTGGCGATGTTCGTCGGCTCCCACCCTGAGCTCGTGGTGCGCACATATTCCCCGTTCTCATCCGTGACGTAACAGATGGCATGCCATTGGCCGAAAATACCATGATCCTGCGGAACGTCTTTCTTTTCCATTTATGTTGCGGCTGCACTCCTTAAATACTTCGGCATACGGAGGCTTCATCGCCCGGGGCAGGTCCGCGGTAGCGACGCTGAGCCCTCCCGGATCAATATTAACAACCTATGCCAAGATTTATATTATCGCGAAAAAGACAATCCATTTCAACACATCTTGGCTATAGGTAATGTATCATTCTTTGTGTCAGAGACAAAAACTGGGGTACCATCATAGCGATGAACCCATCACAGTTCGGGACTATGATAAAGGAGGTACCCCAGATGGAACGCAGGATTACGATACGGAGTCTACCAGAGGCAATGGTGGTGGTCAACCCAAATCCACCACCTACTTCCCCTTCACCTCTCCTAGTGCCCCCTTGAGACATAATTTTTGTCAGCCTACCCCTTTTTCAGGTATCAAAAGCGGTTCGAGCGGCTCAAGCCGTCCTCAAAACCCCTTGACAAAGCTCTTTGCACCGTGATGAGATTGATTTGAAATAAAGTCAAGGAGCAGCCATGTTTATATGGCTTTTTCATAGAATAAGCGGAGTTTCCCTCATAGTCCTTTTCGGCATCAAGATACTCACAAGCTACTTCCTCTACACGCAGGACAAGAAGCCCGATTGGGCGCTGAGTCTCCACCGGCAGCCCGTTGTCGACGTTCTCATCCTTCTGCTCTTCACCTTCCACAGTGTTTACGGCATCCGCACGATCGTCATGGACCTTGGCTACAGGAATGAAAAAAGGCTCTTTATCGCCTCGAACGTGGTCGCCTCTGTCATATCGGCCATCCTCCTGTACCTCTACCTTGTTCTTTCATGATGACTCTCTCTCACGACGTCATCATAGTCGGCGGCGGCCTGGCGGGACTGCGGGCGGCGGTGGGCCTCTGCGAGAAATATGATGTGGCCATCCTGTCGAAGGTCCATCCCATTCGGTCCCATTCCATAGCAGCGCAGGGCGGCATCAACGCGGCCCTTGCGAACAATCCCGACAGCAGGGACGATACCTGGGAGAAGCACACCTTTGACACGGTGAAGGGCAGCGACTACCTTGCCGACCAGGACGCCGTGGAGATCATGTGCCGTGAGGCGCCGGGCATCGTCTATGAGATGGAGCACTGGGGCTGTCCCTTCAGCCGCTTTCCCGACGGCACCATAGCCCAGAGGCCCTTCGGGGGAGCGGGGTACCCGAGAACCTGCTATTCCACGGACCTCACCGGTCACGTCCTCCTCAATACCCTCTATGAGCGGGCGGTCATGAAAGGCGTCAAGGTCTACCCCGAATGGTACGTCACGGCGCTCGCCACCGATGACGGCGTCTGCCACGGCGTCGCGGCCTTCGACCTCATGAACGGCGGGATCGTACCCATAACCGCAAAAGCGACGGTCTTCGCCACCGGCGGCTACGGCCGAATCTATCTCTATTCCACGAACGCCCTCATAAATACGGGCAGCGGCATCGGCATCGCCTGCAAGGCGGGGGTCCCCTTGAAGGACATGGAGTTCGTGCAGTTCCACCCCACGGGTCTCATCGGCACGAACATCCTCATGACGGAGGCCTGCCGCGGGGAAGGCGGATACCTCATCAACAACACGGGCGAGCGCTTCATGGAAAGGTATGCCCCGAAAGCGATGGAGCTTGCACCGCGCGATATCGTCTCGCGGAGTATCCAGACGGAGATCAATGAAGGCAGGTGCTTCGAGCACCCGCTGGGGAACTACATCAAGCTTGACCTCACGCATCTCGGAGAGAAAAAGATCCTCGCCAAACTCCCCGGCATACGAAAGATCTGCATTGATTTCATCGGCATCGATCCCATCCGGGAACCCATACCCATCATGCCCTGCCAGCATTATTCCATGGGCGGCATCGACACGAATGCAAAGACGGCTACGGAGGTGCGGGGGTTCTTTGCCGCCGGGGAATGCGCCTGCGTCAGCGTCCACGGAGGCAACAGGCTCGGCGGGAATTCCCTCCTGGAGACGATCGTCTTCGGGAAGATAGCCGCCGGCGCCATTGACGAATATCTTTCGATGGAGGCGGTGAGTCCGAAGGAGGAGGCCGTTCTTCGCGCGGCCAGGGAAACGGAAAGGAAGATGGTAAAGATCGCAGCGGGGGGGAAGGAAAAGGTCTTTTCCATTCACGGTGAACTTGCAAAGACGATGAGCGCCAACGTTGGCATCTTCAGGGGACGGGGGGAGATGGAAAGGGCGCTCGAAGAGATCGGCCGCATCAGGGAACGCTACAGGAACGTGGGTGTCTCTTCCCCGCAGCGGCATATGAACTACGAGCTCATGAACGCCATCGAACTGGAATACATGATAGAGGTTGCCCACATGATAGCCCTCGGCGCACTCCTGCGGGAAGAGAGCAGGGGAGCCCATTCGCGAAAAGACTTCCCGAAACGCGACGACGAGAAGTGGCTCAAGCACACGATCGCCCGCATGGGCGCCGACGGCGTCCCCGGCATCTCCTTTCGGGAGGTCACCATAACCCGCTATCAACCCATGGAGAGGGTCTATTGATAACCGCCTCCGCATATACCTTCAAGATACTCCGCGGCGACAGGAAAAGACCGGGCGACACGCCACGGTTCCAGACATACCGGGTGAAGGTCATCCCCGGGCTGACGGTTCTTGCCGTCCTCATGAGGATTCGCGACGAGATCGACGGCACTCTCTCCTTCCGTTCATCCTGCAGGTCCGCCGTATGCGGCTCCTGCGCCATGGTCATCAACGGCAGGATCGACCTCGCCTGCAGGACACAGGTGGCCTCCTTCGGCACGAACACCATTATCCTCGAGCCTCTCCCCAACATGGAGATCATAAAAGACCTCGTCGTCGACATGACTCCCTTCTGGCTGATGTACGAGAAAGTGAAGCCCTGGCTGGTGCGCGAAAGCAAAGACCCCGAAAAGGAGCTGGAGCAGAGCGAGGAGGAAAGAAGCCGCATCGACCAATTCGTCAACTGCATCCTCTGCGCCTGCTGCTACGGTGCCTGCCCCGTCATAGCCCGCGATCCCGGATACCTGGGTCCCGCGGCGCTCGCCAAGCTGGAGCGTTTCGTCCTCGACTCCCGGGACGAACGGCCCGGGGACTTCCTCGATACGGTGAACGACGAAAAGGGGGTGTGGGGATGCGACACGGTCCTTCGGTGCATAGAGGCCTGCCCGAAAGATGTGCGCCCCACCGATTCCATCGTGGGCCTGAGGAAAACCCTCATAAAGAAAAAGGCACGACAGCTCCTGGGGATGAAAAAATGAAGCTCGACTATTCAGTGGTGACGCGAAGGGCATTCCTCAATACCCTCTTCGGGGGATGGGTCCTAGCTGTGACTTCAGGCATCCTGTATGCCCTCATCAGGTTCATCTTTCCCACGCTCGGAAAAGAACCCGATTTCGTCGTTCTTAAGAAGGCTGATTTCGAGGGCATACCGGCCAACTCTGTGAAACCCTTCGCCTGGGGAGGCAAGCTGGGCCTCTACTTCAAAAAGCAGGACGGGACCGTTCAAGCCCTCAAGGGCGTCTGCACCCACATGGATTGCAACATCAGCTACAAGCCGGATGAGAAAAAGTTCTACTGCGCCTGCCACGAGGGGTGGTTCGACGAGAACGGCAGGAACATCAAGGGGCCTCCGCCCAAACCCCTCGAGGTCTTCGATATCACGACCGAGGGTGACAAGCTCATCATAGCGAAAAGGGGAGTGAAGGTTGAACTGCCAAAGGCTTAAGGGCTGGTTCGAGGAACGGTACGACATCGAAGCGCTGGGGGCTCTCGTCCGCTCCAAGACCGTGCCGTCCCACCGGTTCGATGCCTGGTATTTCGCCGGAGGGCTCACGCTCTTCCTCTTCGTCTTCCAGTTCATAACGGGTATGGCCCTCGCCCTGTACTATGTCCCCCATGCGGAGCACGCCCACAAGAGCATCATAGACATCGTCACCAAGCTCAATATGGGATGGCTCTTCCGCTCCCTTCACCACTGGGGTGCACAACTCGCCATACTTGTCCTCTTCATTCACGTCTTCAGCACCCTTCTTCTCAAGGCCTACCGGAAACCGCGCGAGCTCGTCTGGTTCACGGGCTTCATAATGCTCGCCATATCCATCTTCTTCGGCCTCAGCGGGTATTTTCTCCTCTGGGACGAGAGGGCCTTCGCGGCGGTGCGCGTGGCGACGGGCGGGGCCGGCAACCTTCCCCTCGTGGGATGGTTGATAAAGGGTTTCCTGCGCGGCGGGCTCGATGTGACGGGCGAGACGCTGACCCGTTTTTACGCCTTCCATGTCGCCATCCTGCCGCTTGTCACCATAGCCATCACGGGGTTTCATATCCTTCTCGTCCAGCTCCACGGCATAAGCGTGCCCCTCTCTCAGGAGAAGCGGCAGGGAAAGCCGGAGCCCTTCTTCCCCAACATCTTTTACAGGGACCTCATCGTATGGCTCGTCTGCCTCGGCGTTGTCGTCACCTTGGCCGTCGTCTTTCCGCCTGAGATCGGCAGGAAGGCCGACCCGCTCGCGCCGGCACCGGAGAACATCAAGCCTGAATGGTATTTCCTCTTTCTCTTCCAGACGCTCAAGCTTTTCCCCGGCGAGATGCTGGGCATGAATGGCGAGACCATCGCCATCGTCATCATCTCGGCGGCCATACTCTTCTTCTTCCTCATTCCCTTCTTCGACAGGAGGTCGGCATCGGGACACAGGAGCCCGCTCTTCACATGGATCGGTATATTTTATCTTGTCTATTTCACGGCCATGACCATCATTGGTTTTCTCACGTAGGGGTGAAAGTGTTGTCACATCCAGTCCTTGTCGTCCTCTTTTTCCTCATTCAGGCAACGGCGCTTTTCGCCGAGGAGCCGAAGGTCGAGGTCTTCGCCGCGGCACCTTACGACCGGCATATTATCTACCAGGCGCTTGTCTTTTTCTGGGTAGGCATCATCGGCCTTATCATCATCATAACCATGAAGTTGAGGGAAATAAAACGCATCCAGAACATGGGCATCGACAAAGAGGAAAAGGACGCTCCTTTCCTTGACTAAGGGGCTTCAAACCTTTATTATGTAGTCTCAATCCTATGCAAACCCTTGTGCGTAACTCGCTCATATCCCGTCGAGGGCTTCAACAACTCCTCGGCCTTCCCCAGGAAGATATCGTTTATGTCTCGCTTCTTGAGATACTCGCAAAGTTTCAGGACATAAAGAAATTCGCCAGCGAGATACACACCGAGATCCACCTCATCAAACCCATCCTCAAGATACTTGGTTATGCCTACGAATCGAAGCCCAAGTATTTCGATGATTCCATAAAAGGGCCCGATGTCGCCCTCTTCGCGACGGAGGCCGAGAGGGACAGGACATCACCCTTGTGGGCCACGCCGGAATATTATGCAAACACGCTGGGGCTCCTTCTTCTGAAGCGTTTCGGGCGCAACCTCGAAGAGGGCGTCAGTGGTTTCTATACGGAGTTCGAGAACCGCATCCCACTCTACCAGCTTTTCTATTTTCTGAAGAACACGAAAACGCCCTGGGGCATCCTCACCAACGGCAAACAATGGATGCTCATGAAAAAACCCCTCGCCTATGAGACGAGGATATTTTCCGTCGACCTCGAAGAGGCCATCGAGGCGAACGACAGGGACGCCCTTCATCTTTTCTGCAAGATCTTTTCGGTAAGCGGGCTCTTGACGACCCTCGACGACCTCCATGAGGCTGAAAGGCAGTCCCTCATCGGCCGGCTCCAGGACAAAAAGGCGTCCATACGCAACGCCACGGCGGGCTTCAAGAAAAAGACCGAGGTCTTTCCCAGGATCGTCGGAGGTCTTTCCGACCTCTTCGAAGAGGATGTGTTCGCCACAACGAGGGCCTATCTGACGGAGAACGAGGTGTACGTGGCAAACAGGGCCGCGCCTGCCGACACCGTCAACGAGTTCAACGTTGCAGACATATCATCCTATCTTCTCAACAGGAAAGGTGCCGCTCCTGTCGTCGACCTGGAAAGAATATTCCTGCGGACGAAGTCGGGACAGGCTACGAAAGATGAACTCCTCACGCTGAAGATACTCGATATGACACCCGGCTTCGGCAACATCACCTCGGAACTCGTGGACGGCATCGCTTACTTCTCTTTCATCCTTCCCTACCGTGACAGGAACACCTTCGTGGCACAGTGGGAGGACGAGAAGACCCTCAAGCGGTACATCCTTCAGAAGATCCTCTACGGCATCGAGAAGTCGCACGTCGCCTATGATATTTTGCAGTACGCAATGAAGAGCCGCTATGGCACCGAAGCCGCCAACTACAAGTTCGGCAACCCGTTGATCGGGATGTCGCTGGCGGACATTGTTCCTCATGTAGACACGAAGAACCAGATGGTGCTCTTCTCAAAGAACCCTCTCGACATCCTCTCAGATGTGAGGCGGATGTACCGCCACTATTTCTCTCTTTCCGAAAAGATAAAGGAAGACATGGCGGTAAAGGAAGAGATAGCTTCGAGGCTCAACGTTTACTGCGAACGGATACGTGACGTGATGGACCTCATAACGGCTACCTATTTCAGTAGAGCCGTCGATGAAAAAAAAATCCACGAGGCGCTGGCCACGCTCGATTCAGACAGTTCCTCTTGGAACTCGCTGACGTCACGGGACTGGTTTGCCGAAGCAAAGCGTATAGCGAGGCGCAACGGTTTCTTTCATCTCGAGATCGAGTTTCCCTTCCTCGTCGACGGCGCCTTCGATTACATCTTTGTCCAACCCTCTCTCATTCACATATGGGAAGACCCCTTCCCGCTTCGCCCGCGACGACATCCCCGCCATAGCCCGCTTCATAACCTCTCACATACTGAGCAGGGACATTCCATGACCTTTCTTTCCCGTTGTTTCGACGCGTTTTTCGTTTCCCGCGCCTCCTTCCTTTCACAAGAAAGGACCACCACTCTTCTCCGTACCATCATGGACCACCACTCTTTTTTCCGTACCGTCATGGACCACCACTCTTTTTTCCGTACCGTCATG
>Ga0351928_1020_pt1 | contig 30838 bp, 38 predicted proteins | sample BONcelHT113001E8_FD_206858 | JGI IMG/M metagenome (GOLD analysis project Ga0351928, IMG submission 206858) | Enriched cells from coal bed in the Powder River Basin, Montana, United States - BONCAT cells T11 rep2 HSBNCT.T11.300.1.E8 ... | reverse complement strand
GGGGCTACTTATGACGAGGACGGTGATGATAAAGCATGGCTAGAGTAAAGTTAACTACAACAATTAATGAGAAGAGCTAGTGAAGAAATATGGGAAAAAGAGCTTCCTAATGGCTCCATTGAACGTTTGCGTATCAGTAACGATAATGTAATTACGGAAAATATTCGAAGCAGGGTTGAACGAACAAATTTTAAAGCCTCTGATTATTTAGAAGATAATTTAAGAATAAATGGATGGGTAAAGGTCTAGGCTGGTTATTTTTTGTACTAAAATCGGCCTGATTTTCGATTGATATTTGGCCTTTTCAATTGACAAATACATGCATCAAATTAGGCTGGGCGCTGGTTATACTTACTCTATACTTACAGCATAAGAGACCGGGGCTTGGATACGTATTATACGTATGACTTTGGCGGTTTTGGCCAGTGGGCTGGAATTAATAAGTATATACCGATAAAAAAGAAGCCGGAATCCTGCTGGATATTTGCGAACTGGTTCCGGTTTTTGATATACTTCCATACTTCCAGCGTTTCTTTTGGGTCTTGGAGGGGGCAGGGTTTGGTTATATTTACGCTTAACTTACAGCTTTACAGCAAAAACATCATCATTAATTATTTTTTTGGCATGTTGCCCTAATAGTGAACAATATTCACTTAGTTTTTTTTCCATCGCTTCTTTAGAGTAATTATTGTGATCACCCTTTTTTCCAACGATCTTTCTAAATGAATCGTTGGAAAATCCCCATTTTTCTTTAAGTATTTTTTCGATATGTACGCGAACAGTCTTTCCATTTAACACATAGTACCCGCCTGGTATGCTCCCATTGTCTAGCCGCACCACCAGTATAAAAACATCTAGGTCACGCCAATCCAATTCGATCTGAAGTCCAATGTTGCTTGCCAAATAGTATATGTCCGTGTTCCATGGTCGGTTTTTTATTATCGGCTTAGACATGTTAAGTTCTCTTTCAAGAAAGGCAAATTTTACAAGTGCATAGTTTCGTATTTGACTCTTTTCATCCATCTAAGTCACCTCATTAGAAATCTAATCCAGGTACTCCACCAGTGTTGTCATTTCTCTGGAAGACTTTATAATAGTTTTCATACCTTTTAGTTGTGTTCTTTCCATTTCATAGAAGTCATGGGCCCTCTCAATGCACGTCTCTCGAAATCCGGCCCTATGTCAATTATCTCCCGGGCTTGTTTCTTCATATCATTTAATATCTTATCCGGGAGCTCCTCAATCATGGATTTCCATTCATCATCACGACACGCCAAGTCAATCATGTTCTTGCTAAGATTTCTAGTTCTTCCTGTATTCTGGTCATCCAGTAGTCTTCCAGCATAGATATTTTTGAAATTGAAAAACTTTCGGAAGTCAGAAGGCTCGAGCTTCTGCTTCTGTCCATTGTCAAAAGAGCTATCTGTGAACTGACAACTTTCTTCAATGCTTGCTGCATATGTACAGAGTATTTTTTCTTTTAATAATTCCACCTTATTCTTCTCAGTATCTTGATTTTCTATCTTTGTGTATCTACTTTTTAGTTTATCATAGTCCTTTTCCAATGCCTGCCCGAATGATAGATAACTCCATCACGGTCGTTGTAGAGGTAATCCACATCACTTGTGCCGTTAATACTTATGCCGTACTTATAGCTTTTTGGGGGCAGGCTCCGGGGTTTGTTATACTTATGACAGTCATTGCCATATGATTCAGATTAATTTTTGAAGTGGACAATAACTTGGGCAGATTGGAATGCGTCGGAATTAGGGTTTTTTATTCCCCTGATCAGGCTATACTTACAGCTTTTAAGGGCAGGCCGGGAACAGCGGCAATATGGAAAGCCATAAGTATATACCGAATAGGAAGGGCTGGAATATTTCAGCAGTTTTTTTGTTGTCGGTATGTCGGAGAAATATGAATGCTGGAATCGTTAGGCACTGGCACTGGGGTGCCCTTATCCAAAAGAAAAGCGATGAAATGACTAATGCCATTCACCGCTTTTAATTCATTGATTCGAATTCTCACTATCCCACGCTAGTTCAAATTTAAAACCTGTTAAATTACTATTTAATACTCTCTGTCTAAACTCGTCAGAAACAAATGGCCGCCTCCTAGGTTCATCAACTATCTTAAAAATATGTTTACCATTAACTTTATCCTCTCTAAAAGAATATTTTATAAATCTCATTATTCTAATGCCATCACTAAATGTTTTATACTCTGATTTTTCATAATCAATACAATCTAAAACTTCAGTTATATTGAGAGCATAATACTCACCTTCGCTACACTGCAATGGTAAAATCTCTACAAAATCATTTATAATGTCATATAGTTTCTCCAGTGCTAACTTATCAATAACAGGTATATGAGAGGAAAAACCAGGAGCGTTACTTAAAGGTTTATCTTCAATTTTTTTTACAATCATTGGTTTCCAATCATTTATTTTTCTCCTACCATCGAAAGATTGAATTTCATCCAAGTCAAACTCTTCAGCAGGTGTTAAATTATCATATTCATCAACTTCGAATTTTAAATGCCATATTCTCAAAGTCTCACCCTCTATTTCATGAAAGTTCCATTCGATAATTGCTCTCCAATGTCTTTTAAAATATCCAAGACATCTTGTCTCGAAGATGCATTTTGCAGCAAGTTGTTAATTTCTTCATAGTATGCATTCGTGTGAAGACTGGGGTGATAAGCTGTAGTACCCTTGCCTTTGATCGTAGGAAGGAATACTCCATTAGCTGCATCGTTTATATTTAGACCAAATTTTTGCAGTATTGCTCTAGCTTCTGCAGCTTTAGCTGATGTGCCAGCTACTATATGATGTGCAGCATTTGCATAATCAGGCACCTCTATACCAGCTTTTATTAGATTTCTTCTCAATGCTTCAGAACTAGCTACACCTATCCCCTTGACAACCTTAACAGCGTCCAGCGCATCATCTGCTTTGCCAAGGGCCTTAAACCCTTTTGCCACATAAGAGCCGGGGACATATGGCAGTGCTGTTGCAGCGACATCCCATACGAGGAATCCAAAATTGATCAGACTGGGTTCGGATATAAAATCATTTGCGCTCCAGCCGATACTTATTGCATCCAGTGCCGTTTCTACGGGAATGTTCCCACTGGGATCAACAAAATCTATCGGATTCCCTTCACAATAAGTATACAGATTCAGATTGAAAATGTCATCATATCTCCCCGCATACTCATCCTCGCTGAGGAACCTGCGCAATTCTGGATGGTAGTAGCGGGCCCTCATATAATACAGCCCATTATCGTCCGTGATGACCCCATCCCGACCGTTGTATAGGTAAACCACATCACTTGTGCCGTTATGGCTCAACAACTCACCATATGGCGCATAGCTAAAGGTATCCGTCACAAGCCCTGTGCTGTCTGTCAGGGCGACAGTGCTGCCCCTGAGGTCGTAATGGTAGGTCGTGTAATCGGTCCCGGTCTGCTCGGAAACTAGCCCATGTCCGTAGACGTAGTAAGTGCTGACACCGCCGGAGGTTTTAATGAGTGTTTGTGGCAGCGCCGCATTGGGGTTGATTACATAACTGGTGGCCTGGCCGTTTTCAGTTATCCCTACCCGCTGATTCTCAGCATTGTATGTATAGCTGGTGTAACCCACACCAGTCAGCCGGTTGCGGCAGTCGAAAGAGAAGGTGAGGGGGGATCCGTTTAACGGCGCGTTGCTAATATTGCCGTCAGCGTCGTAGGTCACGTTCTGCCCATTCACAGTGGCAATATGGTTAGCACTGCCGTAGGTAAAAGTTGTGGTAATGCCGTTGTTGGTCGCGGTGAGGATGTTGCCGCCCGCGTCGTAGGTGTAGCTGTACTGTTCAGTAGGAGTGCCGTTTTCAGTCACGGATTGGGCGGTGATCTGATTTAGATTGCTGAAGGTATTTGTTTCAAGATGGCCTTGTCCCGTAGTTGAAGTCTCGACCGTGAGGTTGCCGACCGCATCATAGGTATACTCATAGCGGCTGATCAAAGCACTCTGGCTGTCATAGTCTTCGGTGACAGTCAACTGGCCTTTGGCGTTATAGGTGTTTGTCTGGTGAGTACCGTCAGCTCGGGTGATAACAGTTAAGCGATCGTTCGCATCATAGGTATATTGGGTCTGCCTGTTGTCCCAGTCGGTCACGGAAATGAGCCGTCCGCCATTGTTATAGGTATAGGTTACCTGACGGTTACCCGGGTATGTCAGGGTGGTGAGTCTGCCCACAACGTCATAGCCATAGCTGATGGTGTTACTGTTTGCGTCGGTGTACTGGGTTAGACGTCCAAGCGCATCATACTGGCGCGTGAGAGTCCCATTTAAATCAGATACCGTCAGGATATTACCAGCGTTATCGTAGGAATAGCTTATCGTGCCGGCAGGGTCTGTTATGCTGAGGATTCGGCCTGCGTCATCATAACTGATGGTTGTGGTTTGCTGGCGGCCATTAGTTATCTGACTGAGAAGTTCGCGGTTGTTGTACTGATAAGATATACTGCTGCCCGCAGCCGAAGTTACTGAAACAAGCCGTCCCGCCAGATCAAAAGAGAAGCCGGTTTGTTGGCTGTTTTGGTCGGTCAGGCTGCTGCGGTTGCCGTCCGCGTCATAACCGAGGCTGCTTTGCCCATTGCTGGCATCTGTGCCGAGAATCAGGCGGTCCATATCATCATACCAATAGGCGGAAACCCTGCTTAAGGGATCTTCTGTTAGGATAAGACGGCTCAGCAGGTCATAGGTATGCTGGGTGGTGTTGCTGAGGGCATCGGTTGAGTTAAGGAGGTTGCCCACGGCATCATAAGTCCCGCTGAATATAATGTTATTTAAGGCATCTTTCTTTTGGATAAGTTTTCCTACCTCATCATAGTCATATGTCTTCACATGATTGAGAGGATCAGTTTCGCTGATGAGTCTCCCGTTATCATCATAAGCAAATAAAGTAGTATGGTTCTGCGCATCTGTTATTGAGAGCAAATTTCCTTCGGCATCATAAGCGAAGACGGTCGTATTGTTTAAGGCATCAGTTATCTGAGCCAGCCGGTTGTTTTGATCATAAGTATAATAGGTAGTATTATTCAAAGGATCTGTGACTGAGAGGCAGTTTCCGTCACAGTCATACGTATAACTGACGCTGTGATTGAGCGGATCAGTCACGCTGAGAAGCCGGTCCATCGCATCGTATGAGTAAGTCGTATTTTTCCCGGCCCCATCAGTTTTGGAAATAAGCCTCCCAGCTGCGTCGTAGGTCATGGTGACCGCACTGCCGCCGTCAGGGGTCACCGATATCGCCTGCCCATATTGATTGGTTATAGAAGTGATGCCGTCGCGGGGCTTAGTGACCTGGGTAAGCTGACTGCCGGAGCCGTAAGTGTATTGAGTCACATTGTTAAGACGGTCCTGGTATTCAATAAGGTTGTTGCTGCTGTCATAAGCGAATTCGGATATTTTCCCGAGGGCATTTTCAACTGTGAGTATGTTGTGCCGTGCGTCATAGGTAAAGCTGCTTTCCCGGCCCAAAATATCATAGGCACGAGTCAGATTTCCTTCGGTGTCCCAATCAAAATGGGTCGTATACCCGTTAGCATCCGTTACTGAAGTAACGTTTCCCTTGATGTCATACGTGTATTCTGTTGCGTTGTTGAGTGCGTCAGTCGCTTTTTGCAAATCGAAATGGGCGTTGTAGACCAGAACCAGATCTGTGTCGTTGCGGTTTGTAATGGTTGAGGTTACGGTATTGGTATAGGGATTTTGATAGTAGCCGATTTCCGTGGTTTTTCCGTCGTTAAGGTTATCATCGACTACAATGACCCGACCTAATAAATCATAGGTGATGTCAAGGAGCTTTTTACCGTCATCATTGGTTACTGTCAGAACTTGACCGATAGCATTGTAGGTATAATGGGTTTCATACCCGCCTGCGTCGGTATAGGTAATCAAACGATTCATGCCGTCATAGGTAAAGGTTGCCGCTCGGTTTAAGGGATCACTGATCCCGGACAACAATCCGTTGGCATTATAGCTGAGTGTCAGTGTGCGTCCGGAAATATCTTCGGTTATGCTTTCCAGACGGTTGGCTGCGTTATAGGAGAAGGAGAGGGACTGCCCAATCTTGTTGTGCTGCTGGGTCAACTGCCCACTGCTATTGAAAAGATAACTTTCTCCGTTGCGCTCTGTCAGCGTAAAATTGCCCGAAGCGTCTTCAGTCAGGCTCTCATAAGGATTAAGCCGGATATTAGGCTGGTACGAGCCGTCGCCTAATTTGTAAAAACGGCTGACACGGTTCTGGTTCCAGATGATTTCAACGTTCCCGCTGCCCGCCTTATTTAACTGTGCTTCAAAATTGTGGTTCCATCCTAACCCGACAGGTCCTTCCTGAAGCAGGATGGAGTTGTAACCGATCTTAAATTCGAGAGCGCGGGCTCCGGTAACTCTCATTACCGGTACCTCGAAGGTATAGCCTCCGTAGCCAGGGTTTAAGCCCCTGGGTTGGAGTCCATCCAGCCTTACCCAATCCGCGGCCGCCAGCCCGGTCAGATCACGTGGGGTCTTAAGGATAAAAGAAATCCAGGTGATATTAGTTGTTTGCATAGCGCCGGTCGTAACTGGGAAGTTTGTTGAGTTAGTAAATCCATAGATGAACAGAGTCCCCTCGTCGTTTATATGGAAACCGTATGCGCGGTCAGCAGCGCTGCCGCCCAGAAATGTGCTGTATTCCAGTTGTTCAAGATTTTGAGAGATTTTCAGCAGGACTGCGTCTTCGGCAGACCTTGTGCTATCCAGTGCATCCGGCGTAATGGGAAATCCGTCTGAATACGTGCTACCTACGGCATAAAGAGTTCCAATTTCATCAGATTTAAGGTCTTTGAGATCATCTACAGCGCTGCCACCGATATAAGTGGATGCCGCTAAATTGCTAAGATCATGTCCGAACACTGCGATAAATCCATCATAATCCCCATTATGAGTGGTATCATAAGCCTGAACAGTGACGGGGAAATCGGATGATTTTGTTTGCCCGGTAACCGCAATATTTCCATTAGGTAAAACTGAGATTCCGGTGACCTTTTCATAGGTATAGCCATTATTAGAGCCTCCAAGAAAAGTGCTTGCTTTCAGAATTGACAAAGAAGCATCCAGGCATAACACGAAAGCGTCGGTCATGCCGCCGTTATATGTGATATCAAAGGCTCCAACGGTAACCGGAAATGAGGTGCTTTGCGTAGCCCCGGATATATAGATGTCACCGGATGGGCTAAGAGCCATAGAATAAGCTTCATCAGCATAATTGCTCCCAACAAGCGTTGAGGAAAGGAGGGATGACAGGTCAGCAGAAATAATCGACACAAAAACATCCATACCGTTTTTATGATTTTGCTGATAGGCTCCTGCTGTAGTTGGATAGTTTGTTGATAGTGTCGCTCCTGTGATAATGATATCGTTATTTGTATTCTGGATCATTTCATAAACATATTCCGCAGAACTTCCCCCTATGAAAGTTGAACACTCTAATGTCGACAGATCGGAATCCATTCGCACAACAGCAATATCCTTGTTCCCATTATGGGTTGAATCATAAGGAGTCCCGACTATCGGAAACGTTGAAGAGTCTGTTTCCAAAACAATATAGACTTTCCCTGTTTGATCAATTAATATATCCCTGCCAATATCGGAGGATGTAGCGCTCCCTCCTAGAAAAGTAGACACTAAAATTTGGCTGAGGTTATTATCTATTTTTGTGACAAATCCGTCACTCATCGTTGAAAAAGATGTATCGTACGCCCCTGCAGTTGTTGGGAACGAAGAATATCTTGCTTCGCCTGTAACATAGATATTGCCCTCGCCATCAACTGCAATATCCAAAATAGTTGCATATGTGGAAGTACCGCCGAAATAGGTAGAAACAATCTCTGGATCAATGTAGAGGGTTTCTCCGGAATTATACTCTGCCGGTAAAAAACCGTACTGATTGCCATCGACCCAATACTTGACCGCGACAGTCTTCTTCTCCCCGTTTATTTCCTGCCAGGCCTTCGGTTCAGAGAACAAGATATTGCCCAATTCCGTGACTGCAACAAGGTTTCCGTTCTCATCAACGCTTAGTGATTGTGCACCATCCATCTGTATGCAGATAGCAGATGAGTCTGAGCCTGGATTTAATTGAAAAGTCTTTTCTATGGTATTACCTTTATGGCTAAGAAGCAATTCAATCATCGGATATAGCTCTGAAGCAATTACTTCTTTGTACCCTTGGACATCCTTCTTATGTTTTTTCTTTTCGTCTCCGAATAAGAAATTGTATTTACCTGTACCTTTTGTTTTACCGGAAATAGCAACAATGCTATTACTACCAATAAAGCGTTCCTTTAAAACCCAGCCTTGCAAAGCAACGTGCGGCTCTTCACTACCAGGTACTGTGCGCTCTTCATTCTTGATATCGTGTATATTTTCAACATCAAGCAAGAGATAGGTTATGGTGCCATCTTTCTGAATATATACAGTGCCGGCGCCATAGTTCCCAAACCAGGCAACAGTCTCATCCAGCTGCCCGATATTAGGGAGGAGCTGCGCGTTTTCTTCCAGAGCTTTTTCTATACTCCCGAAATGATATAAAGGCGGAAGATTATTAACCGTTTGGTCTGTTTCTTTAGTATCGGTTATATATCCATATGCGTAAGGGGTAGTGAAATTTGTGATAACTAGCATTAGGCTTAAAAATAGACACAGAATAGTCCCGGCTGTTTTACCTTTTTGCACGGTAAAAAAGACCTCCTTTAGATTTTTTTATAAAATATCTTAGTATTATATCCATAATACTGAATTTTCATTTTCATACAAGCGTCCGCAGTCCTATAAATACCGGTACAAAAGTCCTTGCCTTAAACCTATCATATTCCTCATTTTTCTGCTTACTAATATTGGGGAATCAATTATTTTTTCATACATTACCAAGGATGACGTCAGTTAATGATTCTGCGGCTACCCTTCTTGCTGCCTGCATTGTTTCTTTATCTGTTGGTGGGATAGTCATCTTATACCTTGGGAAATATCGCGTCAAATGCAGCGGAATACCCCTGTCGATATCGGCTATCCATTCTGCCAAAGCCTTAATTTCCTCAACACCGCTGTTTTTTGACGGCACTAATAGTGTTGTAATTTCCAGATGGCAGCTTTGGGCAAAAAGCTCGGCGGCCTTTAAAACAGGGCCCAGTTTACCACTACATACTTCGTGATAAAACTCTTCCGTAAACGCCTTGATATCGAGGTTTACCGCATCTATATACGGCAGAAGCTCTTTAAGCGGCTTGGGGTTGATATATCCGTTCGTGACAAGAACATTTTTTAATCCGGCCTCTCTGACAAGTTTTGCCGTCTCAAGCACAAATTCGTACCAAACTAACGGCTCCGAATACGTATAGGCAATCCCGATATTATCATAGGGTACTAATTCCAGGGCTTTTTCGACAGCCTGCCGTGGCGACAATATCTGATATGGCGGTGCCTGCCCATGTGCTATAGACCAGTTCTGACAATAGCCACACTCAAGGTTGCAGCCAAAAGTACCGAGTGATAAAACCATCCTGCCCGGCATATACCTCTTTAGCGGTTTCTTCTCTATCGGATCAAGATTTAACGCAGTTACACAGCCATAGTTTTTTGAGACAAGTGAGCCCGCAATATTTTTTCTGGCTCTGCATAGTCCATTTTCATCAGGCAGCAAAACACAATTATGCGGGCAAAGCAGGCATTGGATCTCCGATTTCTCTTCGTTTCTTTTAACCCAATAGCTAGCCGGATGCATACTTTACCCCCTCAAAAATAGCGTGTCACGCGGAATCTCTCGAGGCTATACTTATCTTTATCTGTGATACCTGCTTTGTTCATCGCTATTCTGACCTGTTCACCTGAACTGTGTACGCCCGCAAGATTAGGAAGGAGTAAACCCCTCTTATGTCCACTCGTCACGATTACGCCATACATCTCAGGATCAAGTTCTTCGATACCTGCCACGGGTTCGGGTTTTTCGAGAACATCTACGGAGATTGTGAGTTCATCGAGCTCCTCGGGCTCCAGCGGTTCAAAGCGCGGGTCATTTACGGCTGCCGAGACAGCATTGCGAATAATCTCTTCCGCTAAGTTCTCCCTGACCGGTTCGATCGTCCCGATACAGCCCCTCAGCTCCCCCTGCTTTTTCAACGATACAAACGCACCTGCCTTGTACGTACACAGCTTATCATACTCTGCAGGCACTAACAGATATGAACCTTGGCTGAGATATTTGCGGATGCTGGCACGCGCTAGTCGAACCGGTTCTGATTGATTACGAAGAATTTCTTGTTGTCTCTTCATTCTATCATCATACAAAACCCGGCTTAATTCTCTGTCAGCCGATTTTTTGCCCGGCAAAAGCTTGGCCACAAGATACCCCACCCCAAAAGGTCCTTCATACGATAATTCCTCTGAGATTATCTCATAGCCGTCTAACGTACCCAAGCCCATAACAAGAGGTCTCATCCCACACTCCCCGGCCTCTTCAATGAGTTCGGGATCAAGATTTATCAAACGCTTTATATCACCTTCGCGAACACACTGCCTGATTATTTCATCGAAGACAGCACCCTTTTTCGAATATCCCGCCGGTGCCTCCGGTGTCAGGCGATGAGACAAATCCCCGCTGATGAGAAGTACCCAGCTTCTTTTTGTATCGTCAAGAGCCTGTTTGAGCAAAGCGCCAAAACTATATAACTCTTCATATGGCAAGAGCCCCACATTCACAGGAACAAGCCCCCCTTTCCAATTCGTAGCCGCTAAAAAAGATAGCGGTACGACGAGCCCATGATCAAGGCGCTGGGAGAGATTAAATTTTTTTAATGTTTTACCGTCAATTAAGGAACAGGTAGCCCGACTGCCCTGGCAACGCTTAAGAATCGCTTCTGCTGCCTTGCGGTCGAGTTTATACTCCACCTGTATCTGCGGAGCGTCAAAACGTTCCAGATTACCTTCAAGACTGTCTAGCGCTAAAATAGTAACAGCATCACGAAAGACAGGGCCATGTGGTGTTATGGCCACCAGAATCTCCGGGTTAATCCGGTCAATTTCGAGCGCTAATTCCTTCATTGCTTTTGCGGTAGCCGCTACCTTTACAGCATCCCGCCCTCCTACTGCCGGAATTATAACAGGAGGATGCGGAGATATTGCGACAAGCTTGAGCATCTCAATCACCCCAAATCTTTAGCTTATAAGTGCAAAAAGACCTCTACCTTATTATTCCCCGGCAGAGGTGTATTTTTTTCGTTATATTGTTAAAGAGAGGCTGCTTCTGATAAATTTTTCGTTTCTTCGAGGTGTTCGATAAATGCATCCACAACGTCAGGGTCGTAAAAAGTACCTTTATGCATGATAATATCCTGAATAGCCCCTTCCAAAGATACTGTCTTTTTATAAGGCCTCGTGCTCGTCATTGCATCAAAGCTGTCAGCCAGCCGCAATATCCTTGCTCCTAAGGGGATGTCATTTGCTTTGAGTGAATAAGGGTACCCGGTCCCATCATAATTTTCGTGGTGGTATAAAACAACATCTACCGCTCCACTGATTGAGGTTACCGGGCGAATCATATCTGCTCCCCATACAGAATGCTGGCGGATAGCCTGCCACTCGGAGGCCGTAAGTTTACCTGGTTTGTTAAGGATTTCTCGCGTTATCTCTATTTTGCCAATATCATGCAGAAGTGCGCCAATCATGAGATTCTGAATCTCCCACTCCCACATCGTCATTTTTTTTCCTATCTGTAAAGCGTACTGCATAACTCTTTCCGAATGGCCGTATGTATATCTGTCCTTAGCGTTTACAACCATCAAAAGTGTCCTCATGGAATTGAGAAGATCCCTTTCCTTACCCTGCAAGGAATGCCCGATTTCATCAAAAACCGAGTAGTAAAGTTCAACTTTATTGGCTTTCGTATGTTTCGCCTTATAAAGGGCTTCATCCGCCTTTTGTATCAAATGCTCTTTATCTTCGCAATGCTCGGGAAAACTTGCCACTCCAACTGAGACAGTAAACCGTCCTCCCGGCAGAATTTTCGCTCCCTCAAACTCAGATTCTTCAACCCGTTTTCTGATTTTTTCTCCTATTTTCAGCCCTACTTTGCCCTCGCAGCCTGGTAAAAGTACTGCAAACTCGTCTCCCCCGTAACGGGCACATAGTCCAACTTCTTTTATTTCATCGTTTATCAACGTAGCCAGCGTGTGCAATACCTCGTCGCCTTTTTGATGCCCATAGGCATCATTATAGTATTTAAAGAAATCTGCATCCAGCATAATCAGGGTTAAGCTTTTTTGGGTCTTTTTTGTCTTAGTCATGTATTCATCGAGAAAATCATAAAAGCTGCGATGATTGTAAACTCCCGTCAAGCCATCAATCGCCGCCAGCCGTTGTAATTCTTCCCTGACCTCAAGCTCCGTTTCCGACATCTTGCCTAGCAGCCAGGCGAATAGCCACAGGACCCCAATAACGAGAATATCCACGTCCATCTGTGTTGCTGAGTGTATATAATCTATAATAACAATCCCCAGAGAGCCAAATAGCGCCCAGTAATACCCTACCTTTGTCCCGTACTGTAAAGAGGATACAACCACCGGCATCAACAGCAGGAACTTAAAGAAGCTCTCCCTCTCATAAGTCAACAAAAATACAATGCAGACCAGATAGACAGCATTTATCACGTTGTCGACCTTTAACCTTTTATAATTATACCAGCTTTTCTCAATGCCCCTGACTAGAATTAGTCCTAAAATTGGGAACACCAAAATTAAGATATTTTTATAAAGGGTGTTGTCCGCCATAACCGCAGGTTCCCAAACCCTAACCAGCAAAATACCTGCTAATAAAAGAAAGAGTACTTGTGAGATAAAGACATATTCATCGAGCTTTTTGTCTCTGAGTAATTCTATGCGGTTCAAGTCTACCCTCTCCTATGTAAGGTGAGGTGGAAAAAAACCACCTCTTATGCTATTTAATAAGACTTTTTGGTGTTTCCGGCTGATATGCCCAAACATAGCATGCAAACGCAGAGCTTGCTGTTGCAACGAGGAACAACAGCGTGGTTATCAGTGTTAATACTGTTCTACGCATTCTTTTCACCTCCTTTTATTCAGAAAAGGCAACAGGCTCAATGACTGTATGAACAGCCCGCCCGCCAGGGGCAAAGCCCACACCTTACTGGTATTTATAATCGCGAGTCCCATAAAAAGCACCACAGTAGTAATTGCGCCTTTCCGGAGCTTACGTCTGAAATCTTGCGATATTATCGGTTTGGCCGGCGAATCCACCGGTGCATATATAAAAATAATTAAAAGCGAGATCAGACCGAGAATTCCTATAATTATGCCCTGTGCTCCCCCAAACGGGGTAAAGGTTTTTATGAGCCAACCGGCGCCCGGATATAAGATTGCGCCAATCAGCAAACAGCTGACTCGCGTTGATGCATGCGCACCGCCGCTGAATTTTCTTAAAATGCCGCCGGCAATTGCCGCAAAAAGCGTCTCCACCGGTGCCCGCAGAACAAAACCGACAGCCATAACCATAACAAACCCGACTACGGTGAGAACGATATTCTCAACGGCATAGGCAAGTATCTCTTTTTTCTCCTCTGAATAGTTAAATTCCTTCGCCAGATATTCGCTTGTTTTCTCACTAATCGGGGTATAGCGCATATTTCCTCCTGCTTTATAGTTCTATGCCAGAGCTAAATCTCCGGACTTCGAAATATTTTGTCAAATTTTCTATTCAATCCCTGTTTTCTCACTAAAACGGCCAATAAAAACACTGCAATTACTTGTGGGTATGTAAAGAGTATTCGCATCCAGACATTCTCATTCATATCTTTAAAAGATATATACCCTGATAGTAAACCAAAAAATACAACCTCAAAAATCACAACAAAAGAAATTATTATTGCGCTATATGATGCAGCTTTTTTGAAATCAAATCTACCAACGAACATTGAGACTAAAGCCAAAGAAGTAATAAGTACCAGCACATGCACCCCTGGAGTAAAGGGCAATAATCTTACGACATATATTACTATCGCTTGAATAAAACCAACTTTAAGCACCTTGTTCCATGAAAAAACTCCCAGATCCATACTAAAAACAAATGCAGCAACAGCAATGCTTTCCGGTATCCCCTGCAACAACCATGCTAAAAACGGTATCTGCATCTTTCTCACCCCTTGTATAAGAAATTAGATTTTATGAAGTTTTATTCTATAAATTTTGCTATTTCCCTCTTTTATTGGTTATTTTTCTTGAAACTGCAGACCTCTGTCCTTTAGTTTTATCTTTAATATTAATGCCAACAAAGATATTATGATTATCTGCGGTAGCCCCATAACAACCCAACACAATACACTGTTGACCATATCTTCGTTCGTTGCCAACCCATTAATACTAATAAAAAAATGACTACAAGATTCACAAGACACAATAACGAATATTATTAATATTGACCCGGCTAAGGCAGTTTTAAATCTAACCTTCCCAATTGTTGAGACTAGAACAGCAAGCGATATTGTCAAAAATATCGTATGTACCCCAAACGTAATAGGCAAAAGTCTCACTAAGTAAGCTAGGCAAGCCTGGCATAAACCAATAAATATGATTTTGTCCCACTGCAGACGGCCTGTCCCGATAACCATCACTAGCGCAGTACTTGCAATACATTCCGGGATTCCCTGCAGCAGCCAGGCTAAAAGCGGCAGTTGCAAGTTACCACCTTCCATCCTTGTCTAACTGAAATCCACTTCGTGCTATCAGAAAAAGCTGTATGTATCTTCATTACCAGCATTATCCATAATAACTTATTTCTTTAACTTTATTCTATGAATAATCGGAATTTCCTTCTATATTATTCCATTATTTTTCTTTATTTCCCAGCTTACTCTACATTTGGTATGTATGACTTCATTATGAGAGTATGAACCCATTATATCCAGCCCTTGTCCCTAATGATATCACAAATATTTATACTTGGTATATCTTTCCTCATAATTTTTATAAAAAGAGGACTATTTGTGCCGATTTTATATTTATTTTATTATCCTTTTCATTATATGTCTAGCGTAATTATCATTATCTGCCAAATACCTGACTAACCCTGCATAAATGGACCAGGCTATCTGGTCCTGGTAGGCAGCATCCTGCAGCAATCTCTCTTCGATGGGATTTGACAAAAAACCCATCTCGACATTTACGATAGGTATTTTAATCATTTTAAACATTAGGGAGGTGGTGTCCTGTTTAGGTTTGCGGTTGGTATTGCCTGGATATGTAATCAGTTCCTCCTGGATAAATGAAGCAAGTTCCCGACTGCCGCTGATTGCCGGAGCATAAAAGGTCTGAGCGCCCGACCAACGCCCGCTCGGGAAAGAATTACAATGCAGCGAGATATAGAAGTCGGCCTGAGACTCTCGGGCTAGCTCAATTCGCCTGGTCAGATCGGCGCGTTTTCTCTCTCTTATAGTATCCTCGTTATTGCTTAAGGCTTTATCCTCATTCCTCGTCATAATTACCTGCGCTCCGCCGTGGCTCAGGAGGGCAGCCAATTTCTTTGCTATGGCAAGGTTGATATCTTTTTCATAAATACCGGATGGGCTGACCTTGCCGGGGTCTTCACCCCCATGCCCTGGATCAACAACAACAATGTGTCCTGCCACCATCCATGACATAGCCTTAATTGCCTCTGCCTCAAAATCTCTGTCCAAGAAAATATTGCCCAGACCAATTCCTCCCGTAATTACCAGTGCCAGTACTATCCAAATAATTCTTCTTTCATTCGTACGAATCTGCATCCTCTACGCCCCTTTACGAACAATCTCTTTACAAGATATTAAGGATGCGTACCGGATATGATGGAAAAAGAAAAACTCCCCGCAGGGAGTTCTTACTCTGATTAATATTTTGCCTATTATCTTTTTGAAAACTGAGGTGCACGACGCGCGCCCTTCAAACCGTATTTCTTACGTTCCTTCATGCGAGGGTCACGTGTAAGGAATCCGGCTCTTTTAAGAGTGGGTCTCATCGCGAGATCGGCTTTTAACAGCGCACGGGCAATACCCAGTCTCACTGCTCCTGCCTGTCCGGTTATTCCGCCGCCTTCCACTTTTGCCAGCACATCAAATCTGCCTTCAGTATTAGTCAGCACTAAGGGTTGCTTAACTATCATCTCCAGTGTCCTCTTGCCAAAATAATCAAATAAAGGCCTGTTATTTATGACAACCTTACCTTCACCTGGGACAATGCGAACCCGGGCTACGGAGGTTTTTCTGCGTCCGGTTGCGGCATACTGTACTTGTGCCATATCCTAATCCTCCCTTCCGCTGCTCTGCTGGATTTCCCATACTTCGGGCTGCTGGGCTTGATGCGGGTGCTGTGGTCCTCTGTAAACCTTCAGCTTCCGGTACATATCTGCGCCCAGACTATTATGGGGCAGCATCCCTTTGATAGCTTTTTCCACAATTTTTTCCGGTTTTGTCCTGATCAGGACCTCGTAGCTGGTCCTCTTTATGCCACCAGGGTAACCCGAGTGCGTAATAAGTTCTTTTTGCTGTAGTTTCCTGCCGGTTAAATGAACTTTTTCAGCGTTGATAACTATAACATGATCGCCTGTATCGACATGCGGGGTAAAGATAGGTTTATGCTTTCCGCGCAATATCATTGCAGCTTCTGTTGCCAGACGACCCAGGGTCTTGTCAGCTGCATCGATAATATACCATTTACGTTTAATATCCTGAGCCTTCGCCATGAAGGTACGCAATATTATTACCTCCTAAAAAATATTCTTTTTTCTATATTATGATCCCGGGGCTAGTGGAATCAGAATAGCAATACTAAAATGCTCACGCAAGTATTTTAATACACGGCACCTGACGTGTCAAGGTATTCGTGAACGAATCCGTCTTTATGTTTGTCTTTATGTTTGTCTTTATGTTTGTCTTTATGTTTGTCTTTATGTTTGTCTTTATGTGGATTTACTGTCTTTACACTGTCTCCCTTATAGATCCGGGTAGCCCACAGAGTAGAGGCAGAGCCCCTGCGGCGGCAATGTCATACCCGCCTGTTTGCGGTCACCTTTTTTGAGCAAAAATGCAATGTTATCGATTTCTCTTTTATTCTGTCCGATTTCAAGAAGTGTTCCAGCCATTATTCTCACCATATTGTATAAAAACCCGTCACCTTCAACTGAAATAATCAGCAATGGCCCATGTTTCTCAACGCTACACGAATATATTGTTCTCGTAAAATCAGTTACTGCCGTATCCTTGGCACAAAACCCACGAAAGTCATGCGCGCCGAGAAAACTTGCGGCCGCAGTTTCCATCCTGCCTGCATCAAGGCTGACCGGAACATGGTAAGCATAATGACGCCAAAACGGCGAAAGATACGGGGCATTATAGATTGTATAGCGATACGTTTTTCTCTTTGCGCTGTACCTGGCATGAAAATCTTCTGTTACATCCCTGGCTTCCGACACAACAATATCGCGTGGCAACAGAGAATTAACAGCAAGTGGGAATCTTTCGACCGGAATCCTCGAGGTGGTATGAAAGTTGATGACCTGTCCCTCGGCATGCACACCAGCATCTGTTCTGCCGGAGCCATAGACGGTTACTTCTTCGGCGGACAATATACCCAAGGCTGTTTCAAGCTCCTGCTGTACAGTTTTTAACGCTGTCCCTTTTTGTTTTTGAAAGCCGTGATAGAAAGTACCATCATAGGCCAGAGTCATCATGATATTACGCATTACACTCACATCCAAAAACGCATTACCAGCATTACACCAAAAAATATCAGCACAACGGCATACGCAAAATAATCCGTTTGCTTCATCACGAGCTGTTTCATCCGTGTCCTGTTTTCCCCACCCCTGTAACATCTGGACTCCATCGCCATCGCCAGTTCATCGGCACGCCGAAACGAGCTCAAAAATAGCGGAACAAGTAATGGTATCAAGCTTTTGGCCCTCGACAGGAGCCCTCCGCTATCAAAATCGGCACCCCGTGCCATCTGCGCTTTCATTATTTTTTCTGTCTCTTCAATCAGCGTGGGAATAAAGCGCAAGGCTATCGTCATCATCATCGCCAATTCATGTGCCACCGGAACATAAAGCGCCTTCAGGACCTTTTCAATCCCATCGGTCAGGGCTATTGGTGAAGTGGTCAGCGTCAACAGCGATGTTATTGTTACAAGATAAATAAGCCTCAAGAGCATAAATGCTCCCTGCCGCAGCCCTTCTAAGGTAATTTTCAACACGCTCCACTGCCAGATAATCGTACCCTCAGTCAAAAAAAGGTGGAGCGTAAGTGTCAGCACCATGATAATCCATAGGGGCTTCAATCCTTTGAGCAGCGTGATAAACCGTATCTGCGAACAGAGAATAATGAAAACCGTAAATACTGTCACTCCGAGATACCCGGCTGCACTGTTGGCGACAAATAAACCTGTCATGTAAAAAAATAGCGATATAATTTTTGTGCGCGGATCCAACCGGTGAATTACGGAATCGCCGGGGACATATTGGCCGATTGTGATATCTTTAAGCATCGGCACGCCCCTCTCTCACAACCTTCATGATTTCAGCCTGCGCTTCTTCAATCGTCAGGATATCAGACCGCACCTTCCAGCCTTTTTCCTGCAAGCGAAGCATTAGCCTTGTCACTGTAGGAATATCCAGGCCGATTTTCTGTAAACCCTCATGCTCGGCAAAAACCTGCCGGGTCGGCTTGTCGTATACTATCTCGCCCTGATTGATAACAACGAGACGCTCAACAAGCCGGGCCACATCATCCATGTTGTGTGAAACCAGGACAACAGTAAGGCCTTCTTCGCGGTGTATTTTTACAATGTGGTCGAGTATTTCTTCCCGGCCCCTCGGGTCAAGTCCGGCTGTAGGTTCATCAAGAATAAGGTATTTCGGATTCATCGCCAAAACCCCGGCGATAGCAGTGCGGCGTTTCTCCCCTCCGCTTAAGGTAAAGGGTGACAAGTCCCGGTATTTGGCATAATCCAAATCGACAAGACGCATAGCGTTTTTTACCCTTTCTACTACCAATAGCGGGGCCATTCCCATATTTTGGGGACCAAAGGCAATATCCTTAAAAACCGTCTCTTCGAAAAGCTGGTGTTCAGGATACTGAAATACCATGCCTACTTTTTGACGGATTGCTTTAAGTTTGGTGCCTTTTTGCGTGATGTCCTGACTATCAACGAAGACCTTGCCGGCCGATGGTTTTAACAGACCGTTAAAATGCTGGATGAGCGTGGATTTGCCTGAACCCGTGTGCCCTATTAACCCGACAAACTCACCCTCTTTTACTTCGAGATTGATATCCTTGAGAACATTCGTCTCATAAGGGGAATTGGGCTGGTAGGTGAAAGAGACCCTTTCGGTTAAAAGCGACATAGGGCCACCACCATTTCTTCGACGGTTAGAACATCCGGCGGTAGATCAAGAAGCCCTTCTTTTGCCAAAACATCCCGTAACTGCATCATCTGCGGTACATCGAGCCGCAGTTCTTTAATCCTCTTAACCTGAGAGAAGACCTGACGCGGGCTTCCTTCCAGTACAATACGTCCTTCTTCCATAACAAGCACGCGGTCAGCCAGAACAGCCTCCTCCATAAAATGGGTTATGTGCACAACTGTCAAGCCTTCCTCACGATTGAGGCGCATGATGGTTTGCATAACCTCTTTGCGGCCCAAGGGATCGAGCATCGCGGTCGGCTCATCCAGAACAAGGATGTTTGGACGCATAGCAATTATGCCGGCAATGGCCACACGCTGCTTCTGCCCACCCGATAAAAGGTGCGGAGCTCTGGTTTTGTGCATTTCCAGGCCTACCGCAGCTATCGCTTCGTCAACACACTTTCGTATCTCGGTCGGCTCAATACCCAGATTCTCCGGACCAAAGGCTACATCCTCTTCAACAGTAGTCGCAATCAACTGATTATCAGGGTTCTGGAAAACCATCCCTACCTGCTGTCTGATCGACCAGAGAAGTTCTTTATTCTTTGTGTCCATGCCGTTAACAGTTACACTTCCGCTAAAAGGGAGCAATAACGCATTAAGATGCTTGGCCAGCGTGGACTTGCCCGAGCCGTTATGACCGATAACTGCGACAAATTCACCCTGCGCGATATTTAAGTTTATCCCGTTCAAAGCCAGGATTTCTTCACCCTGTTGCGTATGGTATCGGTGCACCAGGTCTTCAACAACAACCACATTCTTCACCACTTTTATTCACGCCTGAAACAAAAACCAGGAAAGCCAAAGCTTAACCGCAACGGGGCTAAGGTTTAAGGATTTCCTGACCTCTGATTTGTTTAGTATTTTTGACCAGGTCTTAAACTAATTCGACAATTACCATCGGAGCGGCATCGCCGCGCCTATTGCCGACCTTAATTATGCGCGTATAACCACCTTGACGGTCTGCATATTTTTTGCTGACGTTATCAAACAGGTCTTTTACTACGCTTTCATCCATTAGATAAGATTCTGCCAAGCGGCGGGCGTGCAAATCCCCTTGTTTGCCAAGAGAAATCATCTTTTCCGCAATGCTTTTCAGCTCCTTGGCTTTTGGTTCCGTTGTCTCTATACGGCCGTATTTAATAAGAGAGGTTGTAATGCTCCTTAACAGAGCACGCCGCTGTCCCGTATTACGTCCCAATCTCCTGTAGGCCATATTCAAACCCCCTTTGCAAATATCCTTATGCTGCCTATTCCTCAGACTCCCGTAAGCGAAGCCCCAGTGAGGCGAGTTTTTCATCAACCTCTTCGAGAGACTTTCTGCCGAGGTTTCTGACCTTCATCATATCTTCCTCGGTCTTCATTATCAATTCACCGACAGTATTTATAGCAGCCCTTTTCAGACAGTTATAAGACCGTACTGATAAATCGAGCTCTTCTATACTCATGTCTAAAATCTTATCCCGTTCCTCTTCTTCCTTCTCGACCATAATCTCAACGTCGCCAATCTTCTCTGTCAACCCGATAAAAAGCTTCAGGTGATCATGCAAAATCTTGGCAGACAGACTAATGGCTTCATCCGGTATTATTGAACCATTCGTCCATACCTCGAGCGTCAGCTTATCATAATCCGTGATTTGCCCGACGCGAGTATCGGTTACGGTGTAGTTAACCTTGCGCACCGGAGAAAATATTGAGTCTATAGGAATTATGCCGATAACATGATCTTCCTTCTTGTTCTTATCGGCAGGGCGATAACCCCTTCCTCTTTCGACAGCTATCTCCATCACCAGTTGTGCATCATTATCCAGTGTTGCTATACGCAAATCCGGATTTAAAACCTCAACTTCACTGTTTTTTTCGATATCCGACGCTAATACCTCTCCCGGACCTTTTGCATCAATACGGATAATCTGTGCTGAATCTGAATAAATCTTTAGAGCCAGGGATTTAAGGTTTAATATAATATCTGTAACATCTTCGACAACACCCGGTATCGTTGAGAATTCGTGTAGCACACCCTCAATTTTTACAGATGTAACAGCCGCACCCGGAAGTGAAGACAATAAAACGCGGCGCAGTGAGTTTCCAAGCGTAATCCCGTATCCTCTCTCGAGAGGCTCTACAACAAACCTTGCATACGATTTTACCTCATCAAGCTCCACACACTCGATTTTCGGCTTTTCAATCTCTATCATAGACCAACCTCCTAATCGAACCTAACATTCTCCCAGTCAACTCAACTTACACCTGTTTATTACCTTGAGTACAACTCTACAATCAGGTGTTCTTGAATCGGAACATCCAGTTGTTCCTTCGTCGGCAAGGCAACTACCTTGGCAGTTAACTGTTCACTATCGATTTCTAACCAGGCAGGCGGGTTTTTGTGAGCAAGGTTTTCTTTAATTTCCTGGAACTTTGTCGATTCCTTGCTTTTTTCTTTTACTTGAATGATATCGCCTACTTTGACAAGCATTGACGGTATATTAGCCTTATGACCGTTTAACGTTAAATGATTGTGCAAAACCAACTGGCGTGCTTCAGCTCTAGATGCCCCGAAACCCAGACGGTAAGCCACGTTATCCAGACGCCTCTCGAGCAATCTAAGAAGATTTTCCCCGGTAATTCCTGATTGACGCTCTGCCTTGTCAAAATACGTTTCGAATTGCTTTTCGAGTACTCCATAAATACGACGTGCTTTCTGTTTTTCTCTCAACTGTGTACCGTACTCGGAAACCTTTTTACGACCTTGACCATGTTGGCCGGGGGCATAAGCTCTCCTGTCAATAGCACATTTTTCGGTAAAGCAGCGATCTCCTTTCAGGTAGAGCTTTAAGCCCTCACGCCGGCACAGCCTGCAGACCGGACCTGTATATCTAGCCATTAATTAACACCTCCTTAGACTCTTCTGCGTTTAGGTGGACGACAGCCATTATGTGGAATGGGGGTTACGTCCTTGATAACACTAACCTCCAAGCCTGTTGCCTGTAACGAACGGATAGCTGCTTCACGCCCGGAACCCGGGCCCTTAACAAGACACTCAACCTCACGCATGCCATGTTCCATGGCTGCTTTGGCTGCTTGCTCGGCTGCCATCTGAGCTGCGTAGGGAGTGCTCTTTCTCGAGCCTTTAAACCCTGATTGTCCTGCACTTGCCCACGAAATGGCATTGCCGGTTTTGTCAGTGATAGTTACAACCGTGTTATTAAACGTCGATTGAATATGGGCAACGCCCTGTTCAATATTCTTACGTTCACGGCGTTTTACCCTGGTAGCTGCTGTTTTTTTCGCCATTTTTCGTTAATCCTCCCTCTTTACTTCTTGCGCTTGATCCCGACTGTTCTGGTGGGACCTTTACGGGTACGGGCATTTGTTTTAGTTTGCTGCCCACGAACAGGGAGTCCACGACGATGCCTCACACCACGGTAGCAACCAATTTCAATGAGACGTTTGATATTTAAGGACACTTCACGTCTGAGGTCACCCTCTACTTTAAAATCCTTATCAATAGCTTCCCTGAGTTTAGATACCTCGTCTTCGGTTAAATCCCTGACTCTGGTATCGGGATTAATCCCGGTTCTTTCAAGAAGCTTCTGGGATGAGGTCTTACCTATCCCAAATATATAGGTTAACCCTATCTCTACCCGCTTTTCGCGAGGCAGGTCGACACCTGCAATCCTTGCCATACATACACCTCCTAGCCCTGTTTTTGCTTATGCTTGGGGTTTTCACAAATCACCATTACCTTACCATTGCGTCTAATAATTTTGCATTTCTCACAAATAGTTTTTACTGAGGGCCTGACTTTCATTGTTATTCCTCCTTCGTACCAGAGATACTTACTTATAACGGTAAGTAATTCGACCCCGGGTCAAATCATAGGGCGACAATTCTACAGTGACCCGGTCCCCTGGCAAAATGCGAATAAAATTCATTCTAATTTTTCCCGATACATGAGCGAGAATCTTATGTCCATTCGCCAACTCAACCCGAAACATTGCATTGGGAAGTGGTTCCAGTACAGTACCTTCTACTTCTATTACATCCTGTTTGGACATGGGGTACTAACCTCCTTATCCTCAACACCTTTATCTACCCGAGATGATTTATATGAATTCCTTAACCGGCTATCTGGTAAGTATCCACGGGCCTTCATCTTTAACAGCGATGGTATGTTCAAAGTGTGCTGAACGTTTTCTGTCTTTTGTAACAACTGTCCAGTTGTCATGAAGTGTTTCGACTTCATACGTTCCCATATTAACCATCGGCTCGATAGCGAGCGCCATCCCGGCCTTTAGTCTCGGCCCACGGCCCGGCATGCCGAAATTCGGAATTTGTGGCTCCTCGTGCATACTTCTGCCTATGCCATGCCCGACATAATCGCGTACAACTGAGAAATTATTCTTCTCGACGAAACTCTGCACTGCATGTGAAATATCGGAGAGTCTGTTGTTCACTGTGGCCATTTCAATCCCTTTATAAAGGGCTTGCTCTGTCACATCCAAAAGTCGTCTAACTTCATCTTCAACTTCTCCGACCGGCAGGGTCACGGCAGCATCGCCAACGTAGTTGTTGATGACGGCGCCGATATCAATACTAATAATATCACCAGATTTTAGTTGCTGTAAACGGCTTGGTATCCCATGTACAACTTGTTCATTAACAGAAGCACAAATTGTTGCCGGAAAACCATTATAACCCTTAAAAGCAGGTTTAGCCTGACGGCTATTAATATATTCCTCGGCCGCCTGATCCAGCTCAAATGTTGTTACACCCGGCTTGACAGCCTTTTTTACTTCTTTATGTGTCTTCGCGACGATTTGTCCGGCATCATAAAGATACTGTAGCTCCCGCTCGGATTTGAGAATAATCATCTTTTCTCTCTTCCTAAGGCTTTTAAAATATCACGGGTTACCTCATCAACCGGTTTGCCGCCGTCAACCTCTAGCAGAAGGCCTTTCTTCTTATAATAATCGACCAGCGGTGCTGTTTGTTTATTATATACATCGAGGCGATTTTCTGCAGTTGCTGCGGTGTCATCATCTCTTTGATACAGTTCGCCGCCGCAGGACTGACATTTATCACCTTGTAACGAAGGGTTGAAAACCAAATGATACGTAGCTCCACAAGCTCTACAGACCCTGCGTCCGGTTAATCTTGCCAACAGTGCATCACGATCAACGACAACATCAAGTACAACATCGAGCGCAACTCCCAGTTCCTGCAAAGTCTGCGCGAGTGCGTCCGCTTGCGGTACTGTGCGCGGAAACCCGTCAAGCAGAAAACCATTGGCAGCATCAGCCATATCCAGACGCTCTTTGACGATGCCAATCGTGACATCATCGGGGACTAGCCCGCCAGAATCCATATAGCGCTTAGCTTCCAGACCAAGAGGCGTCCCTTCCTTTAGTGCCTTGCGGAACATATCACCGGTAGAAATATGTGGTATTCCTAATTCATGAACGAGGAGGTCGGCCTGAGTTCCTTTGCCCGCCCCAGGCGGCCCCATCAAGATAATCCTCACCCTTACTCCCTCCTTATCTTGACAACGATTGGCTCATTATTTCAAAAAGCCCTGATAGTGTCTCATCAACAGGTTGGATTCAATCTGTTTCATCGTATCAAGGGCAACTCCAACTACAATTAGCAGGCTGGTACCGCCAAAGTACAATGGCAGAGCAGTTACTGACATCAAAGCGCTCGGCAGCACTGCGATTCCGGCTAAAAAGATTGCGCCGGCAAGGGTGACACGGCTGGATACTTTTGAAATATAATCCGCAGTAGGACGGCCGGGTCTTAATCCTGGTATGAAGCCGCCGTACTTTTTCATATTATCCGCTATATCATTGGGGTTAAACGTAATTGCAGTATAAAAATATGTGAAGAAAATAATCAACAAGGCATAAATAACATTGTATAAGACTGTTTGGAAATTAAATGCATTCGTAAACCATACCGCAAACCTATTCGCCGGAAACCAGGAAGCAATTGTACCCGGAAACATCAAAATCGAGATTGCGAAGATAATCGGGATAACCCCGGCCTGATTGACCTTCAAAGGAATATGAGTACTCTGTCCGCCGTAAACCTTCCTTCCCACAACACGCTTAGCATACTGTACAGGAATGCGACGCTGTCCTTCTTGTACAGCGATAATCGCGGCAATGGCAGCGAGCCCTACAATACCAAATATAAGGATAACAAAAATATTCGTTGTACCGGCTGCGAGATACTCATATATTGCTACTATGCCTTGCGGAACACGTGAAACAATCCCTGCAAAGATGATGAGTGAGATGCCGTTGCCAATTCCCTTTTCGGTAATCAGCTCACCAAGCCACATCAAAAAGGCAGTCCCGGCTGTCAGCGATAGTGCAATAATAAGAGTTGAACCCCAACCCGGGTTAAGGATGGCGGATCTCAAACCAATCGATATACCAATAGCTTGAATAAAACCGAGAACGACAGTACCATAGCGAACGTATTCGCTCATTTTCTTCTGTCCTTCTGCGCCTTCTTTATGCAATCGTTCAAAATACGGAATAACGACAGTCAATAACTGCATAATAATCGAGGCATTGATATACGGGGTGATACTCATCGCAAAAATGGAAAATTTCTTAAAGGCGCCGCCGGAAATAATATCAAAAAAACCAAGCAACTGCCCTTTCGAAATCAAATCAGCGATAACCTGCGTATTAATCCCCGGAACCGGAATATGCACACCTATCCGGAAGACTAAAAACATAGCCATCGTAAAGATAATCTTCTTGCGTAAATCACCGAGCTTCCATGCACTTGCTAACGATCCAATCAATTAAATCACCTCTGTTTGCCCGCCGGCAGCAGCGATTTTAAGAGCGGCTGTCTTCGAAAAGGCTTGGGCTTTCACTGTTAGAGCTTTTGTGATTTCTCCGAACCCTAGTATTTTTATGCCATCGCGCACATTTTTGACGAGTCCGCATTCGACCAGAACTTCCGGTGTTACTACCGTTCCGGACTCGAAGCGATCCTCGAGTTGTTTTAGATTGATTGCTACTATTTCTTTTTTGAAGATATTAGTAAAACCACGTTTTGGCATGCGCCTTTGCAGCGGTGTCTGACCACCTTCAAAATATGGGCCTTTACCTCCGCCTGCACGGGCTTTTTGACCTTTATGTCCTTTGCCTGCAGTTTTGCCGAGGCCGGAACCGGTTCCCCGTCCTTTTCTGACGGAGTTATCCCTTGAATCTGCTGCAGGATGTAAATTATGCAGTTTCATTCGGTGCACCTCCTTCTTGTCACTGAGCTGCTTCTTCGACCGATAACAAGTGTTTCACTTTGTTTACCTTGCCCAGGATGCTGGGCTGATCCTCATGAATCACGCTGTCGTGAGTTTTATTAAGCCCTAAAGATTTCACAGTGGCCCGTACCCTCTCATTAGAACCTATAACGCTTTTGGTGAGGGTTATTTTTATTTTAGCCATTTCGGTCCTCCTAGCCTAGGATTTCTTGAACTGATTTGCCGCGCATTTTCGCAACTTCTTCAGCTCTTTTCATTGCTTTGAGGCCTTGTAACGTTGCTCTGACCATGTTATTGGCATTGTTTGACCCCAAAGATTTTGTTAATATATCTCTTACTCCTGCTGATTCCAGGACTGCACGCACAGGTCCGCCGGCAATAACGCCCGTTCCCTCGGAAGCAGGTTTCATAAAGACTCTGCCTGCACCGAAACGACCGATAATCTGATGCGGAATCGAAGTGCCAACGATTGGTACATTAATCATGTTCTTTTTGGCATCTTCGACACCCTTCCTGATTGCCTCGGGAACCTCGGTAGCCTTACCCAGTCCGGCTCCTACACGGCCTTTACCATCCCCTACAACAACTAAAGCGCTGAAGCTGAAGCGTCGTCCGCCTTTAACAACCTTGGCTACACGGTTTATATAAACCACTTTCTCGGTCAATTCCATGCTGCTTTCATCAACTCTTGCCATTTTATTCCCTCCCTTGACCGGCAAATTTAAAATTCCAAGCCCGCCTCACGGGCTCCCTCGGCAACAGCCTTGACGCGGCCGTGATAGAGGTTACCACCGCGATCAAACACTACAATTTTAAAACCTTTTTCGATAGCTTTCTTCGCTAACAATCCGCCTACCTGTTTTGCTGCTTCAATGTTGCCACCGCTTTGTAATTCACTTTTCAAAGGGGCTTCTACCGTTGACGCGGAAACCAGGGTTTTCCCGGCATTGTCATCTATCAGCTGAGCATAGATATGCTTTAAGCTTCTGTATACCGCCAGTCTGGGTTGCGTCTCTGTACCTCTGATGCGCTGACGTATTCTCAGGTGTTTCTTTTGACGTATTTTTTTACGATCCGGTTTAATAATCACGTGCTTCACTCCTTTCCAATACGAGTTAAGCTTGATGTCCTAACTACTTTTTGCCTTTTGCTCCTGCTTTACCGGCCTTGCGGCGAATAATCTCATCCGTATATTTAATGCCTTTGCCTTTGTACGGCTCGGGTTCACGGACTGCACGAATATTTGCTGCTAACATGCCCACTTTTTCCTTGTCGATACCCTTGACAATTATCTTGTTGGGCGCTGGCACCTCGATGTCGAGATCTTTCTCGGTTTGAAACTCCACAGGATGCGAATAGCCCACTGTTAGTACGAGCTTACTCCCCTGCTTGGCTGCACGATAACCCACACCTACTAAGTCCAGGGTTTTTTGATACCCTTTTGTAACACCTTCGACCATATTGAACACAAGTACTCTCGTTAAACCATGCAGCGCCCTGTGTTGTTTTTGATCAGTCGGCCGGGTAACAACAACCTGCTCATTTTCGATTTGAATTATCATATCTTTATGCAGACTCCTTGTCAGCGCTCCCTTCGGGCCTTTCACCGAAATAGTGTTGCCGTCCAGTTTGACCTCTACGCCAGCCGGAATCGCGATGGGCAGCTTACCAATTCTTGACATTTTCACACCTCCCTGAGCAAATCCAGATTAATACAAACAACATATTGGATTTTTACCAAACATAACAGACTACTTCTCCACCAAGCTGTTTTTTCCTGGCTTCCTTATCTGTCATGATTCCGTGTGAAGTGGAAATAACGGCAATACCTAAACCACCCAACACACGGGGCAACTGGTCTTTGCGCGCATAAATGCGCAAGCCCGGCTTACTTATCCTCTTAATACCGGTGATAACCTTTTGTTTGTCATTACCGTACTTAAGATATAATCTTAACAAACCCTGTTTGCCGTCTTCGATATACTCGAAACTCTTAATGTATCCCTCTTCTTTAAGTATTTCCGCCAAAGTTTTCTTCATCTTTGACGAAGGTATCTCAACCTTTTCATGATTAACAGAATTAGCGTTGCGAATTCTTGTTAAGAAATCAGCAATTGGATCAGTCATAACCATATTTTAACGACCCCCTTCCTCTTTCCAAACTTACCAACTTGCTTTGGTTACGCCTGGAATATGTCCTTCATAAGCCAGCTCACGGAAGCATATACGGCACATACCAAACTTCCGCATGTAAGCATGGGGACGACCGCATATTTTGCATCTATTATAAGCCTGTACCTTGTGTATTGGTGCTCTCTGCTGTTTTAATTTCAGGGACAATTTGGCCACATAATTCCCTCCTTCTAATCCGAGTAGAGCAGTTACCGTTCAGCAAACGGCATACCCATAAGCCGGAGCAATTCTCTGGCTTCTTCATCAGTTTTGGCAGTTGTGACAAACACAATATCCATGCCGCGCACCTGATCGACTTTATCATACTCTATTTCCGGGAAAATCAACTGTTCCTTCAGTCCCAGAGTATAATTGCCACGCCCGTCAAATGCCTTCGGGGAAACGCCTCTGAAATCGCGAACCCTTGGCAGCGTTACATTAAAAAGCTTATCTACGAATTCATACATTTTTTCACTTCTTAACGTCACTTTTGTACCAATCGGCATCCCTGCGCGAAGCTTAAACGCCGCAATGGATTTTTTTGCTCTCGTGGTAACAGGCTTTTGTCCTGTAATTAGTTTCAAGTCGGCCACCGCGCCATCCAATACTTTCGGGTTTTGCACCGCTTCGCCCATCCCGATATTCAGGATTACTTTTTCCAGCTTCGGGACTTCCATAACATTTTTATAGTTAAACTTCTGCATCACAGCAGGAGCAACTTCGTTTAGATACTTTTCTTTTAATCGGGGCACTTCATAAACCTCCTTCCGGCCGTTTATTTATCAAGCTCTTCGCCGCACTGGTTACAAACCCTGATTTTTTTACCATCGGCTAAAAATTTCTTATTGATACGCACCGGCTCTTTACATTTACTGCAAAATATCATGACGTTGGAACTGGCAATAGCAGCCTCTTTTTCAACTATGCCACCCTGGGGTTTCCCCTGGGAAGGCCGCGTATGACGTTTCATGATATTCACGCCTTCTACTACGATCCGGCTTTTCTCCGTATTAACACTAAGGATTTTACCTTTTTTACCAGCATCCTTACCGGTAATGACCTTAACCATGTCGCCTTTTTTGACATGAATCTTCGTTTTCATAGTTCACCTCCAGTGGTTTATTACGGTCTATTCTTTCTTAAAGCACTTCAGGTGCCAATGACAGGATTTTAACAAAATCCCTTTCTCTTAACTCCCGGGCTACCGGGCCAAAGATACGGGTGCCCCGTGGGCTTTTGTCGTCCTTAATTATTACTGCGGCATTTTCATCGAAACGAATATAAGAACCGTCAACTCTTCTGACTGCATCTTTCGTACGCACAACCACAGCTTTTACTACCTCGCCTTTTTTAACAACGCCGCCTGGTGTTGCTTCTTTAACAGTAGCAACTATGACATCTCCGAGTGATGCATACCTTCTCAGCGAACCCCCTAGAGGACGTATGCACAATACCTCTTTGGCGCCGGTATTATCGGCAACTCTTAACCTTGTTTCTTGTTGTATCACGCCACGAACCTCCTTTTATACCAACGGTGCTTGCTCAATCACCTGTACTACCCGCCAACGCTTTTCTTTGCTTAATGGACGGGTTTCCATGATCTTAACCTTGTCACCGGTTTGGCAAGCATTTTCTTCATCATGTGCTTTATATTTTTTAGTACGCTTGATAACCTTGCTGTAGACGGGATGTTTAGTGTATTCTTCAATGGCTACGACAACCGTCTTATCCATTTTATCACTAACCACTATGCCTGTTCGTGTTTTTCTTAAGTGTCTGTCCAATACTATACCCCCTTTACACTAACCTTTTCTTCCGCTATTTCCCGCTCTCTCACAATTGTCTGAGTACGGGC
>Ga0351928_1019_pt2 | contig 31704 bp, 40 predicted proteins | sample BONcelHT113001E8_FD_206858 | JGI IMG/M metagenome (GOLD analysis project Ga0351928, IMG submission 206858) | Enriched cells from coal bed in the Powder River Basin, Montana, United States - BONCAT cells T11 rep2 HSBNCT.T11.300.1.E8 ... | reverse complement strand
GAGTACGAATATGAACGCATCTATGCCGACGTCCTCAAGTGGAAGTTTACGGAAGAGACACCCTTCAAGAGCCTTACAATCGGGGGAGGGGGGTACACATTCCCCCGGTACATGGAGATCACATATCCCAAAGCGAAGGTCGACGTCGTCGAGATAGACCCCGAGGTGACGAAGATCGTCTACGATCATCTCGGGCTGCCGAAAGACACGAGGATAGTGAGCTACAACACCGACGGCAGGTGGTTCGTCATGAACTGCAAGGAGAAGTACGACCTCGTCTTCACCGATGCCTACAACGACATCTCCATCCCCTACCACCTGACGACGAAGGAGTTCCTCCGGCAGGTCCACGACATCATGAACCCCGGGGCTATTCTCATGTCCAACATCATCGACAACTTCCAGAAGGGACTCTTTCTGCCCTCCTATATCAAGACCCTGAGACAGGTCTTTGGAGAAAAGAACGTCCACCTCATTTCCGTCAGCCCCAATTTCAGAAAGGTCCGTATAAGCACATTCATAGTCGTAGCCGGCAAAGGCAACTTCGATATCGCCAGCCTCCAGTCCTTCATCCAGCACCGCCTGGGTTCCCGGGCCACATCATCCATCGTGCCCGAAGACCTCATGGGTGAGTTCATCAACAGGAAGGATGCCATCGTCATTGAGGACAACCACGCCCCCATCGACAACCTCGTCGCCCCCGTCTTCGAGGAAAGGTTCGGGTATAACAGGAAGAACTAAAAAAGCCGTTTTAAGTTTTAAGTTTTAGGCTTCATCTGTTTCTTCTTTTAGGTTTTCACTTAAAACTTAAAACGATTTTTAAGCCCTTCTTTTCCTTTGCTTTCTTTTCCCTTTTCTTTTAGAATTATACTTTCGGTGCGGGCGTAACTCAGCTGGTAGAGTGCAAGCTTCCCAAGCTTGATGCCGCGGGTTCGAGCCCCGTCGCCCGCTCCAGAAAACCGTCGCTCTCGTTGACATTCTATCCGTCCTCCAGTTATTCTTGCGGATGAACCCTGCGGGCACTATTACAGTAAACGCTTGTCTCCGGGTGGCCTTGTGAACGGCGCGGGTCAGAAGAAGGGCAGACCGGGAGTCGGGGCTCTCTCGATCAAAGCGGCTCTCGTCGTGACCGTGGGTCTCATTGCCATCTTTCGCCCCGATGTACCTCCGGCCTTCTTTACCTTTCCTCTCATCGGTCCTGCGAAGGTCTACCACGTCCTCTGGGCTCTGACAGTTTTCGTACTCGTGAAAAGAATGATCCCCCGGTTCAACAGGAAGATCTCTTCGCGGAAGATATTCGGCCCGTTCTACCAGAAGGCCGGGAATATCACGCCGAGAAGAGATGAACAACTCCGCTCCCTGAAAGTGAAGACCGACCGGGGCGCCCTGAAATCAGCCTTTTACTGGCTGCTGCTTCTCGGGACCATGGCCCTGTGGCGCATGGTGGGCATGCTCAACGACACGTGGATCTGTATCATCGTCCTCTTCTTCATATTCATGGATCAGTTCTGCGTAACCGTCTTCTGCCCCTTCCAGTGGCTCGCCGGCGGCAAGTGCTGCAGTACCTGCCGCATCAACAACTGGGGCTACCTCATGGCGTTCTCGCCCCTTATTTTTATACAGTCGTTCTGGTCGTGGTCCATCATCGGCCTTTCCATCATCATCGTCATTCAATGGGAGTATCTCTATTACCGGTTCCCCGAGCGATTCTACGAAACGCACAATGCCGCTCTCATGTGCAGGAACTGCACCGTGGAGTGCACCGGGCACAGAAAATTACGTTGAATATCGCCGGGGGATTCCTTACAATGAGAAAATGGCAGGCGGCCCCATCGTGAGGCCGCGGCGGTTGCTTCGGGAGGTTTTCGGGAATGTCGGAAGAGTATGAAGCCATAATCATCGGCGGCGGCCCCGCGGGACTCACAGCCGGTCTCTATCTTATGCGCGGCGGGATAAAGGCCCTCCTTCTCGAAAAGGTCCTTCCCGGTGGAATGCCTCTCAACACGGGCCGCGTCGAGAACTATCCGGGGTTCCCCGAGGGGATATCGGGCAGGGAACTCATGGAAAGGTTCGCTGCCCATGCGAAGGTTTTCGGCCTTCCCATCAGGGAATTTGCCCAGGTCGTAAGCGTTTCGCGCGAGGGAACGCGTTTCGCGGTGACGGTAAATGACGCGACCATCCTCACCCGGGGCGTTATCGTCGCCAGCGGGACCGAACCGCTGAAGATGGGGATCCCCGGCGAGGATGCACTTGTCGGCAGAGGCATATCCTATTGCGCCACCTGCGACGGTATGTTCTTCAAGGGCCTCGATGTCGCCGTTATCGGCGGCGGCGATTCTGCCATCGAAGAAGCCCTGTCGCTCGCCAACATTGTGAGGAGGGTACACGTGGTCCACCGCAGGGACACCCTGAGGGCACAGAAGATCCTAAAGGAGCGCGCTTTTAGAAACCCGAGAATGGATTTCCTCTGGAACAGGCGCCCTGTCGAGATAGTCGGCAAGGACCAGGTGGAGCGCCTCGTCATAGAGGATACGAAAACGGGGCAGCGCGAAGATCTGCCCGTAAGCGGCGTCTTTGTTTATGTCGGCAACCGGGCCGACACAGGCTTCCTCGGAGACCTTGTCCAACGCGACCCGGCGGGCTTTATCATCACCGACGAAGGTCTCGCCACCGCAACGCCGGGTCTTTACGCGGCGGGAGACATCCGGAAGAAGACACTCCGACAGGTCTCTACGGCGGTCGGGGACGGGGCTGCCGCGGCGGTCGGCCTGGAAAGGTATATCCTTGCAACACAGCAGTAAACCCACGCATTCGCGCGGGGCGCGAAAACGGTCGTCCCCTATGGGAAAAGTCCTCTTATGTCTTCTTGCCTGTTTCTTTTTTCCTGCATGTGTACACCCCCTTTGCGCGGCGGAACATGTCGTCCTCTCCCGCGCGGGCGTCAAGGACGACGCCATGTGGAATGCCTTCAAGAAATATTTGGGCGGCAAGGGCCTGACAATGAGCGTCTATGATTCCCCCGAATCGATGGAAAAACAGGTTGAAACCGCGAACAAGGTGAACAGGGAACGGGCGCTCTTCATGCTTGTGGTCGAGCTCGTGCCGGCGGACAGCACCGATGCCTTCATCGCTGTGAGCAGCGCGAAGAAAGGAAAGGGCCTCATGTTAAACGTTGATGAAATACCGGGGTCGCACGCCGTCCGTTCAGGGGAACTCGCGTCATCCATTGCCGCCGCCTTCCAGAAGAAGGTCAAGTCTGTCCCTCTTTTTATGTTTCTCGGGATAGACATGCCTGGCGTCTTCGTAAGGCTTGATGTTCAAAAGAGCAAGCCTGCCGATGCCTTCGACAGATTGTACGAGGGTGTCGTCAACTACATGAAAAGAGGTAAAGATGAGAGAGAACTCCAGGGCGAGCGACGAAATACGTCGCCTTAGGATCGAGAAGAGTTTCCTGCGGTACCCCGAGGGTTCCGTGCTTGTCGAAATGGGGGCCACAAAGGTCATTTGCGGCGTCAGTGTCGAGGAAAGGGTTCCCCCTTTTCTAAGAAACAGCGGAAAGGGCTGGCTTACCGCCGAGTATTCCATGCTGCCCCGCGCCACGCACAACAGGTCGATGCGGGAATCCGTCTCGGGGCGCATCGGGGGCAGAACCCATGAGATCCAGCGCCTCATCGGAAGGGCTCTTCGCGCCATAATCAATCTCGATGCCATCGGAGAGAGGACCATATGGGTCGACTGCGATGTCATCCAGGCTGACGGCGGGACGAGGACCACGAGCATCACCGGCGGCTACGTCGCCCTCGTGGAGGCCCTGTGGGGCATGAAACAACGGGGCATGATTGACAAGATCCCCCTGCGCGACAGCGTGGCAGCGATCAGCGTGGGCATAGTGGGCGGGAACATTGCCCTTGATCTCTCCTACGAAGAAGACTCAAAGGCAGAGGTCGACATGAACTTCATCATGACAGGCAAGGAACAGCTTATCGAGGTCCAGGGCACGGCAGAGAAGAAACCCTTTACCAAGGAGCAGTTCGACATTATGTACCAGTACGCCCTGAAAGGCATAGGTGAGATCACAAGGCAGCAGAAAGCGATCCTCGGGCCCCTCTTCCCCGCATGAAAGACGTCGTCATCGCCACAACGAACAGGGGCAAGTTCGAAGAGATCCGGCGCCTCATATCGGTACAATTCGAGAATATCCATTCCCTCCTCGATTTTGACGACGCCGTGGTCGTCGACGAAGACAGCCTCCGTTATGCCGAAAATGCCATGAAAAAAGCGAGGAAGGTGGGGGAGCATTTCGGTATCCCCGCTCTTGCCGACGACTCGGGCCTGGAAGTGGCCGCCCTCGGCGGCAGGCCCGGCATCCATTCTTCCCGGTACGGCAGTAACGACGGGGAACGCATACAACGCCTTCTCGCCGAGCTTGAGGATGTTCCCTGGGAGGAGCGCAAGGCCACCTTCAAGGCCTACGTAGCGCTCTACCTACCGCAAAAGGACCGCTGCTATGTTTTTTACGGAGAGCTCAAGGGATACATCGGCTTCGAGAAGCATGGTTCCGGCGGCTTCGGATACGACCCCGTCTTCTACTCCCCGGAACTCGGCAAATACCTCGCCGAACTCTCCACGGAAGAAAAAAACACCCTGAGCCATCGCGGCCGGGCGATAGCGGCACTCAAGAAATTCGTGGGGAACGGGTGAGGGGTCAGCGGGCAGGGATCAGGGGATAGGGTCTTGATAGGACCCGCAGGATTAGGACCAAATTAGGACGTGTTGGCAGTAAAGGCGTGTTTTCCTGGAGACTCTGAAGTCTGCGACCTGAGACTTTTTATTATCTGATCCCAACGAGAATCGAACTCGTGTTTTCGGCGTGAGAGGCCGACGTCCTGGGCCGCTAGACGATGGGACCGCCAAGCATGAATAGTATCAGAAACAGACTTTCATTTCCACTAAAAAACCGACAAAAGGCTATACATTTTGATTGTTTCCTATTATAATTGGGGAACACTACAGCGAGGAGGAAAGAATGTTTGGCCTCGGAATGCCGGAACTGATCATTATACTTGTCATAGTGGTACTCATTTTCGGCGCCGGCAGGATCTCGGAGATAGGCGGGGCAATAGGAAAAGGCATCAAAGGCTTCAAGAAATCCGTCAATGAGCCTGATTCCATCGATGTCACGCCGGATCAGAACAACAAACAGGCAAAAGAGAAGGACCCTCAGAAACCGATCGAACCGAAGTAAGACCCTCCCTATCTTCCGGTATGCATGAACCCACAACCTTCAAATCCTGCCTTTTGGCTTCAGCCGACTGAACGTAAGAACTCATGGAAATCCTCAACGGGAACGAGAAGGAATCGATCCTCGAGGCGGTAGAGATCCTCGAGGCGGGGGGTATTGTCGCCTTTCCCACGGAGACGGTCTACGGACTTGGCGCCGTCGCACAAAACCCCTATGCCGTCGCAAAGATCTTCGAGGTCAAGAGAAGACCCCATTTCGACCCCTTGATAGTGCACCTTGACGGTCCGCAGCACCTGAATGACTATGTGAGCGATATCCCCGAGGATGCGAGACGGCTCATGAAGATATTCTGGCCCGGCCCCCTCACCATGATCTTGAGAAAGAAGCCGTCCATCCCCGATATCGTCACTGCCGGACTTTCGACGGTGGGGATCCGTGTTCCTTCCCATCCCGTGGCGCTGGCGCTCATCGGCGCCCTCCAAAAACCGATCGCTGCGCCGAGCGCCAACCCCTTCGGCTATATGAGTCCCACACGGGTGCGCCATGTGGCAAAATCCTTCGCCGACCGCGTACCCCTCGTTCTCGACGGCGGAGACTCCGCATACGGCATCGAGTCGACCATCATATCCTTCCGTGGGGAGGGCGTGCTCGTTCACCGCCACGGGGCCGTAAGCACCGAGGAACTGTCGGAACATGTAAGAATAGTTGAGGATCAAAGAGCACCCGGGGCATGCGAGTCCCCCGGGGAGCTTCCCTACCACTACGCCCCGATGAAGCCCTTGCGGCTCGTCAACGGTCCTTCCGATGCGCGGCATGAGGCATCGTCCTATCTTGCCTTCCGGCAACCGGCGGAGCAGGTAAGGTCAAGGCATATCAGGGTACTTTCGCCCTCCGGCGACCTCAGGGAAGCGGCATCCAATTTTTTTTCCGCCCTTATCGAACTCGATTGCGACGATGTGGATGTCATCTATGCCGAGAAACTGCCGGAAAGGGGCATCGGCCGGGCCGTCATGGAACGGCTTAGAAAGGCGGCCCGCAAGCACCCTGCGGAGGCGGCACACAACCCGTTGAATATTTAAATGAACCGTGATAAGGTATCACCGGAAGCTCAACGGGAGCAAAACGGGAGCCAATCGTGAAAGCCTTTGATAAGATTAGCAAAAAAACTTTGCACGGTCTTTAGGCAAAGGGGAGACAGTATGAGTAGAATCAAGAGGTTACAAACGTCTTTATACAACTTGTCAACAGCTTTTCCACAAAAATTGTTGAAAAACCTTAAAAGCCCCTACTTTTCAAGAACCTGTATTGTACTTCTGTCCTGCTTTGTTCTGGTTTCCTGTTCATACATGAAAAACGTTACGGGAAAACCACAGCCGATCATGGAGAACGCGCTCATCTCCATGAACGAGGACGAAGTCCGGAAGAAACTGGGCGAGCCCACCATGGTGAGTCTTACACCGGAGAACAAGATCATCTGGACATATCGCCCTGAGTGGAAGGTTATGCCTGACAACAAGGGTACGGTCTACGTGCAATTTGACAACGGCAAGGTAGCAAAAGTGATCAAGGCGGAGCAATGACCATGCTATGTGAAACATGTTCAAGGGAATTCGAGAAAACAGCCTGCCCGCACTGCAAAGAAGACGTATTCCGGTTTGGTGCCCACTGTTATCTTTGCGGAGGGGAACTGATGGCCGAGCTGCCCGTTGCGGAAAAAAGCGCCGATGATGACGACTTTTCGAGGAGGGTCCTGTGCAGCGACGGAACCTGCATCGGGGTGATAGACGAGAGGGGCATCTGCAGGGTATGCGGAAAGCCGTACACGCCGGAATCGGAATAGTCCTCGTTGCATGTCTTTTCTGTTCCTGCACGACCTATAGCATCTATTCGCGACAGCTTGTCGCCGGAAAGGACCTTCTTTCAGAGAGAAGGTACGACGAGGCCCAAAGTCGCCTCACGGACGCGGCCCGGTACAACATCGACGGTGCGGCGCTCACATACCTCGCGGTCGTCGCCTACAGGCAAAATGAATTGGGCAAGGCCCTCGGCTACGTAACCAGCGCGGAGAAATCGCCGCCCGATATGCTCTCATCCCTTCGGATGTACGGGTACAAGGCACTCATCCTGATCGGCCTCAGGGACCCGGCGGCTATCAAGGCGCTCAAGGAATACACGGACCGCTACGACGCGTATTATCCCCTCGAATCCGTTAATGATGTAAAGGAGATGTGGCGCACCGGCGCTGTCGACCGGCCGCGGCTGGAGGTCATTATGGAAGAGCAGCTGCAACTCCACGAACAGGACATGGAACTCTACATATATAGTAAGGTAGGTTTCTACTCCCGCGATTATCGGGATGGAGGAGAATAGGAAGGGACACCATGGGTTTTTTCGAAAAGATAAAAAATGGCCTGACAAAGACCCGGGACCAGCTCAAGACAAAGATCGAGTGGATGGTTTCGGGAAAACCGATCGAAGAGGACGCCTTCGACGAAATCGAGGAGGCGTTGATACTTGCCGATGCAGGCCTTGAGACAACGCAGCTCCTCGTCGATGCTATCAAGGAGAAATGGAAACGCGGGCTCATACGGACCACCGACGAAATCAGGTCGTCCATGAAGGAAGAGGTACAGAAGCTCCTCGCCCCCATTGAGGCCCCGATAGCGACGAACGGCAGCAAGCCCTTCGTCATCCTTGCCCTGGGTGTGAACGGCGTCGGCAAGACGACGACCATCGCCAAGATGGCGGGTATCTATCTAAAGGGGGGCAAAAAGGTCCTCCTGGGCGCATGTGATACCTTCCGGGCGGCAGCCATCGAACAGCTCGATGTCTGGGCGAAAAGGCTCGATGTGGAGATGGTGAGACATGCCGACGGGTCCGACCCGGCCGCGGTCGCTTTTGATGCCGTCAAGGCGGCAAAGTCCCGCGCCGCGGACATCGTCATCCTCGACACGGCAGGCAGGCTTCACACAAAGGCAAACCTCATCGAGGAGATGAAGAAAATACATCGCGTCGTATCAAAGGAGGTAGCGGGCGCCCCCCACGAAGTGCTCCTCGTCGTTGACGCCACGAACGGCCAGAATGCCATCGCCCAGGCGAAGACATTCAACGAGGCCGTCGGCGTCACGGGCATCGTCATCACGAAGCTCGACGGAACGGCAAAGGGCGGCTTCATCCTCCCCATCGCCCATCTTTTGGGCATACCTGTCAGATACGTCGGAGTGGGCGAGAAGATCGACGATCTCATTCCCTTCAACGCAAAGGAATTCGCGGAAGCGATGTTCGAATAGGAACGCCGCCGGCGTCCTGTCACGGGTTCCGAGTTGCGGGCTAAAGGCTTTTGAAAATGTTGGTCCGGTGAAGGCGGGGTTTTTTGGGTTTTTCAACCCGGAACCCGCAACTCGCAACAGTCTTTTCACTTCTCCTCTGACAGTACTATTTCCCCTGTCGCTATCTTCTCCAGTGTTGCCGGATAGAGAATGTGTTCCTGGATGAGGACACGTTCGGCGAGGGTCTCGGGGGTATCGCCGGGCAGGACGGGCACGCGCACCTGGGCGAGGATGGGTCCCCTGTCATATTCCTCGTTCACGAGGTGGACGGTCACGCCGGATTCTTTCTCGCCCGCGGCGATGACGGCCTCGTGGACATGAATGCCGTACATCCCCTTGCCGCCGTGTTTCGGCAGGAGCGCCGGGTGGATATTCAGGATGCGCCCTCTGAAATGGGCGAGCGTTTTGGGGCCAAGTTTCTTCATATAGCCCGCGAGGGCGACGTAATCGACCTTGTGACGGACAAGCGCGTCGAGGATGGCCTGGTCGAGGCCATCCGGGTCAGGATGGGTCGTGCCGCTCAGGTAATAGCCCGGAATGCCCTCGGTCCTCGCACGCTCAAGGGCCCGCGAATCTCCGTTGTTGCTGATAACAACCGCCGGAACGGCATTCAGCCTCCCCGCCTTGCAGGCATCAATGATCGCCTGCATATTGCTCCCCCCATGCGACGCAAGAAACCCTATATTCATAGCATCCCCTCAATAAGATTTAATGACACACAGGAACTCGGGGGCGGGAATCTTCCGCCCCCGTCTGAAGCCTGAAACTTAAAACCCGAAACCTGAAACTATCTTCTAAAGACAAACCCCCTCCAGGCGTTCTTTCTCACTTCAATCACCGGCTCCCAGGGGATGAAGAGTCTCAAGGCCTCACGTTTCTCGCGACCGATGATACCGGAGACGATAAGGGTCCCTTTCTTTTTCAGAAGTCCCATGATGTGCCCCGACGAAAAGGCAAATGTGCGGATGTCAAGGTTGGCGACGACAATGTCGTATCTCCCGCTGACGTCCATGAGGTCGGCGCAGACAACCTCTATGCCCGATGTCTCGTTGAGAAGCACGTTCTTTTGTGCCGAAAGGACCGCATCGAGGTCGTTGTCGACTGCGAAGACATGCTTCGCTCCCTTCAGGCGGGCATACAGGGACAGGAGAGCGGAGCCGCAGCCGATATCAAGAACGCTCTTACCCGTAAACTCGATCTCCCTCATAAGCTTTATCATGAGCCTCGTCGACTCGTGCCTGCCTGTGCCAAAGGCCATCCCGGGCTCTATGGTAATATATGCGACACCCTTTCGTTTCGCGTTCCAGGACGCCCGGATCACGATATCCTCAACCGTGACGGGCCGGAAATATCGCTTCGCCATTTCGGAATAGTCGCGACGCGCCTCTTCAACGACGCGTACATTCCTGATGGCGATGCCGCTTTGCCGCATCGCCATCAGGAATGTCTCCACCTGTTCCGGATAGGCCCTGATGACCGTCTCGTGGTCGTCTTCCACGACCCATATCCCCGACGGGGAATGGAGTGTGTATATCTCTTCGGGAAGGAGTTCCTGGGCTCCCCGCTCGACCACGACATCGACACGCTTTACCGTCTGCGGTACATCACCTTTCACGGGCACCTCCCGACGAATCTCCTGTCGCTCATCAATTCTCCCAACCTCTCTTTCCGCATTTACCCCTATCGCCTGTCAACGCGCCCCCATTCGAGATTATAGCGGAAAGCCCCCCCATTATCAACGTATCTGCGAGAAGGCATCAAGACTCAGGGGACAGGCGATAGGATACAGGGGGGGCAGGGAGCAGGAGAGACCCTCAATTGACACCGGTCCGCCCTCCTGTTATAGTACAGACACCGCGTGCCATCCGAAGGGAATCCGCTTAAAAGCCGTCCATGGACACCGCGGGACAGCCATGTACGAGGAAAGATTCTATCGCCGGATATCGAAACCCTCGGAGCTTGCCTGCTACGAGGTACAATACAAGGAAACAGACGTTTTCTGCTGCACCGAGAGTGATCTCAGCTCCTTCATAAAAGAACGGGTTCTTTTCTACCGGAACCAACTCGAGGAGTACATCCGGATAAGGCCTTCCTTTCAGGACAGCCTCCTGCCCATTAAGGACGATCGGTTTGCGCCTGCCATCGTCTCAGAGATGATACGCGCTTGTACCCTCGTCGGGGTGGGACCAATGGCGACCGTTGCCGGGGCTATCGCCGAGTTTGTCGGACGGGATATCATGCCCCTCACCGGCGACTTCATCATCGAGAACGGGGGCGATATCTATCTGCGAACATCCGCGGAGCGCACCATACAGATCCATGCCGGGTCCTCGCCCTTCAGCGAGCGCATTGGCATCAGGCTGCAGCCGGCCCCCGATGCCCGCGGTGTCTGCACCTCCTCTGGAACGGTGGGCCATTCACTCAGCCTCGGCAAGACCGACGCCGTCTGTGTCGTGGGAAGTTCGTCCCTTTTCGCCGACGGACTTGCAACTTACCTCGGTAATATTGTAAAAAAGAAGGACGATATCGCTGCCGCCGTCGAAAAAGGACAGCGCTTTCCCGGTATAACGGGGATACTGATCATACTGGGCGACCAGCTCGGCGCCTGGGGTGATCTTGACATCGCCGAACTATAACCCGTGAGTCTGCCGGCAAGGCTCTAAAGACATATGCGAGGACGTAATGAAGAAGAGGATCACTCTCCGCTTTAAGAAAGATACCATCGACAAACCTATTGTCTACCGGCTCGTCAAGGATTTCGATCTCATTTTCAACATCCTGAGGGCCAATATATCCCCGAGGGCAGAGTCCCTCATGGTCATGGAGGTGGAGGGCACGGAGGCAAACTTCAAGAAAGCCCTCAAGTACCTCAAGGACCTCAACATCGACACGGAGCCCATGGAACAGGACATCAACCGCGATGAATCGCGGTGCGTTCATTGCGGCCTGTGCACCAGCGTCTGTGCCCCGGAGGCTCTGTACATCAAGGATAGGACGGTCATGAAGGTGGAGTTCGACTATACTCGTTGCGTTGCATGCGAGTTATGCGTCAAGGTGTGTCCCGTCAAGGCCATGAACGTTTCCTTCGAGTAGGACCGTGTCGACACCCAGGATATATTTGGACAACAATGCCACAACGCCCATCCATCCCCAGGTGGCGGATGCCTTAAGGCCCTTTCTGAACGGGCTTTTCGGAAACCCTTCAAGTCTCCACTTTGCCGGGAGGGACGTCAAGCAATCCTACGAAGCAGCCCGCGAAGACATAGCCGCCATTATCGGCGCCAAAGTGGATGAGATGGTCATCACGAGCTGCGGCAGCGAGGCCGATAACCACGCCATCAAGGGAATAGCTTATGCGGCCGGGAAAGGTCATATCATAACGTCGGCAGTGGAACATCCCGCCGTGCTCAATTGCTGCAGGCACCTCGAGACACGGGGGTTTGCCGTCACATATCTTCCTGTCGACGGGCACGGCCTTGTCGATCCGGGGGATGTGAAGGATGCCATCAGAGACGACACCATCCTTATCTCCATTATGTACGCAAACAACGAAACGGGGACGGTCATGCCCATAGCGGATATTGCCCCCATTGCCCGCGAAAGGGATATCCCCTTTCATTCCGATATGGTACAGTCCCTGGGCAAGATCGATGTGGATGTTGACGCCCTTGGCGTCGACCTCGCCAGCTTTTCGGGGCACAAGGTGTACGCCCCGAAGGGTGTCGGGGCTCTCTATGTCCGCGAAGGCCTCACTCTGGATAACCTCATCCACGGCGGCCATCAGGAATCGGGAAGACGGGCGGGAACGGAAAACGTCATCGGCATCGTCGCTTTCGGCAAGGCATGCGAGATCGTGAGGAAAGAGATGGGCGAACGAAGGACCACCGCGGAAACGCTGCGGGGTCGTCTCCTCGAGGGCATCCTCGGGCGCATAGACCACGTGAGGCTCAACGGGCATCCCCTGCAAAGGGTTTCCAACACACTGAACCTCAGCTTCGAGTTCGTTGAATCGGAATCGCTTCTCCTTGCCCTCGACATGAAGGGCGTGGCAGTTTCGTCGGGCTCCGCCTGTTCATCGGGCTCCTCGGAACCTTCTCACGTCCTGATGGCAATGGGCATACCGGGGCCCCTTTGCCAGAGCGCTCTTCGCTTCAGCCTGGGACGGGACAACACGGAGGCGGATGTGGACTACGTCCTCGACATCCTCCCCGGAATAGTCGCCAGACTGAGGGAAATGTCACCGTTCTACAAGAAGTGAGAAACCGTTGCGGGTTGCGGGTTGCGGGTTGCGAGTCGTGGACAGAGGTCTTTCCTTTCGTCTTTTGAACCCGCAACTCGCAACACGCAACCCGCAACAATGTCTGAAACAATGAAAAAGACCTTCTTTATACATACTACCGGGTGCAGGGCCAATCAGTGGGATACTTCTGTGATGGCAGGGAATCTGGCGGCGGCGGGTTATGCGCCGGCCCCGGCGGATGAGGCTCAGCTCGTGGTGATCAATGCCTGCACCGTTACGGAGGGTGCCGTCCGGGACATACGCCGTTTCATCAACCGGCTGAGAAGAGATAACCCGGCGGCGAAAGTGGTCCTCGCCGGCTGCCATGGGCAGGTCTACCCCGATGACTGCTTCGGGGCGGACCTTGTTCTCGGGCAGACTGAAAAGCTGACGCCCGGGCGGTATGCGGACCTCGAAGGTATCTTTGTCAGCCCCCGGGAATCCCTCGTCATGGACGAGGCGCCTGAGCAGCCGGCCATGGCGGGCAAAACACGGTTCTTTTTCAAGATCCAGGACGGGTGCGACCGGTTCTGCAGTTACTGCATAGTCCCATATGCGAGGGGCGTGCCGCGCAGCAGGCCGCTTCCGGAGATACTGCGCACCCTGGAGACTCTGGCGCGAAAGGGGATACGGGAGGTGGTCCTGACGGGTATCGAAATATCCGCATGGCGCGACCCCGACAGCAGGACAGGTCTGGGGAAACTGGTGACTATCCTTGAGGACGCCCCCACCCCCCCGCGGATTCGCCTGAGCTCCGTTGACCCTCTGATGTTCGACGAGGCCTTTATCGAAATCGCCGGTGCCTCGGGCAAGCTGGCGAAAAGTTTTCACATCCCTCTCCAGAGCGCATCGGACACGGTGCTGGCAGCCATGCGAAGGCCCTATCGGCAAAAGGACATAAAGAATATCCTCGACAGGGTCCTCGACAGGATGCCCGATGCCGGGATCGGCATGGACGTGATAACCGGGTTCCCGGGGGAGACCGAGGACCTCTTCGAAGAGACCCGGGTGTTCCTTACCTCATGCGACTTCTACTATCTCCACGTCTTCCCTTTTTCCTCAAGACCGGGGACGGCGGCGGCGGCCATGGACGGCAAGGTCCCCCAGGCAAAGAAGAAAGAAAGAGTGAGAGTTCTCAAGATGATCGACGCGGAAAAGCGGCAGGCCTTTCACCGCCGCTTCACCGGCAGCCCGGCATGGATCATACCCGAGGGCAAGCGCTGCCTCGGCCATTACATGCGGGGATACACTGACAACTATATACCTGTCCATATCCCCTATGATAAAAGGTTTGAAAACAAGATGGTACAGGTTACAATAAAAAAGGTCGAAGATCTCCTGGTGATAGGCAAGGTCGAGGATGACCCATCGTTATAACAAGGAGCAATAATGTCAACTTTAGGTGTCTCGATTCTGTGGTTGGCCAAGATCCTCAATGGCGCCCTTACCATTTATTTCTGGGTGATCTTCGCACGCGCCCTTTTCTCGTGGATACGGCCGAATCCCTATAATCCCATAGTCCGCACCGTGGTGAGGCTCGTCGATCCTGTGACATACCGCATATCGAAAATCCTCCCCACCCGCTTCGGCATGGTCGACATCGCCCCCTTCTTTCTCATGCTCATCATCATCTTTCTCCAGGAGGCGACGACAAGGCTTCTGCTCCACCTTGCCCTCAGACTCTAAAAAACCCGCCATGAACATAGAGATCAAGGTGATACCCAATGCCAGGAAAAGGGCGATAGCGCGCACTCAGGCCGGCATCGTTGTCAGACTCACGGCCCTGCCCCTCGAAGGCAAAGCGAACGAGGAGCTCATACGTTATCTCTCGGACATCTTCAAGGTTAGAAGATCAACAATCAGGATACTGCGCGGCGAGAAGGACAGACGGAAGGTACTTGAGATACCAATTGACGAAAAGGAGCTCAAAACTCTTCTGGGCGAGCCCGTTTAGAGAAAGCCTCAAGTGATGGGACCTTTCCCCTCCTTTGCGCCAAAACAGCCGCTTCACAGACTTCTTCCAACAAAAAGGCAACAGTTACAACAGGTTAATTTCCTTGACAAGAAAATAGTAAACTCTTTATATTATCTATCTTCAAAAGAAGGCGGCCTGTGTTGATAAGACTCTCAGAGATAGAAGATGTACTGGTCGTGAAGGGTGAGATGGATACTGCGCGATTCCCGAAGACTGACGATACCGTATTCACACTGCTTGCGCCGGTGAGCTATGAGCTTACCGTCGCGAAGTTCGATGATACCGTTGCCGTCGAAGGACCGATCAGCATCGAGGCATCGCTGGCCTGTTCACGGTGCCTCGAGGAGTACAACCTCTCAATGTCACTTTACATGGCCATCAAGCTCACCCCGAAGAACGTGCTTCCCGAAGCGGCGGAGATGGAGCTTCACAACGACGACCTCGATGTCTGCTATTACGAAGGCGATGAGATTGACCTCGATCCCTTCATCTACGAGGAAATCATGCTCAACCTCCCTCTGAGACCGCTCTGCAGCGAAGAATGCAAAGGGATATGCCCGACCTGCGGCAAAAACAGGAATACGGAGCCCTGCGATTGTCCCGAGGCGCCCTCAAGCCTCCTCGGCGAAAAACTAAAATCTTTCTTAAACTGACAAGGAGTAGATCATGGCTGTACCAAAGCGAAAAACTGCGAAGGCAAGACGGGACAAGAGACGCACTCATTACACGGCATCACCCGTTGCAGTGGTGGCATGCCCGAATTGCAAAGAGCCCAAACTTCCTCATGCTGTTTGTCCCAAGTGTGGAATGTACAAGGGAAAACAGTACATAGCGGTAGAGGAAGCTTAAAGCTTGGGATGATACGGATCGCCGTTGACGGAATGGGTGGCGATTTTGCGCCCCGGGAGATCGTAAAAGGGGCACAATCAATTTCCCGCGAAGGCCTGGCTTCAATTGTCCTGGTCGGCGACGAAGAGAAGATGAAACCCTTTGTGACGGACCGTGCAAACCTTGATCTGGTCCACACACCGGTTTGCGTGGGTATGAACGAGGCCCCATCGAACGCCCTGAGGAAGAAGAAAGACTCTTCCATGAACAGGGCCTTCGAACTGCACAAGAACGGGGAGGTCCAAGCCGTCGTTACGGCGGGAAATTCCGGCGCGGCGATGGCCTTTGCCATCTTCACCCTCGGCCGGATCCCCGGCGTCGACCGGCCCGCGATTGCAACGCTCCATCCTCGCATGGGAGAAGGGGTCTCCATCCTCCTCGACGCCGGCGGCACCGTGGACTGCAAGCCCACGCACCTCACGCAATTCGCCCTGATGGGCAACGCCTTCGCGTCCACCGTCCTGGGGATCGACTCCCCGAAGGTCGGTATTCTCTCCAATGGGGAGGAAGAGACAAAAGGCAATGAACTGACCCGGGAGGCCCATACCCTCATCAAGGAATTCGGCATCAACTATCTGGGTTACGTCGAAGGCACCGACATGTACAATGGAAAGACCGATGTCATCGTCAGCGACGGTTTTGTCGGCAACATTGCACTCAAGATAAGTGAAGGTGTTGCCGACTTCATCTTCGAATTCTTCAGGGAAGGCATCAGGAAGAGTCTCAAGGCCCGGGTGGGCTACCTCCTGTTAAAAGACCTTTTTAAGGAATTCCAGAGGAAGGCGGACTATTCCGAGACCGGCGGGGCACCGCTGCTGGGTGTCGACGGGGTCTGCATCATATGTCATGGAAAATCGAACGAAAAGGCCATGCGAAACGCCATACTGCTGGCAAAGAAGTTCGTGGAGAAAGGTCTCAAGGAATCCATCAACGAGGCCATGCAGGAGTACCAATCGTTTCAGAAAGTAAAGGAGAGGTAAGATATGGATTATTTTCTATCTGAAGACCAGAAGAGCATACAGAAGCTCGCGCGCAGAATCGCAGAGGAAAAGGTCGTTCCCGTTCGCGCTGAACTTGATGAAACGGGGCAGTTCCCCTGGGAGATAATGAAGAACTGCGCGGAAACAGGGCTCTTCGGTGTCAGTATTCCCGAGGCGTACGGCGGCATGGGAGGAGGATCCTTTGAGAACTGCATCGTCGTCGAGGAACTGAGCAAGGCCTGCCTCGGCGTATCGGTGAGCTACGCGGCGAGCCTCCTCGGTGCCTACCCTATCCTGCTCGGAGGGTCGGAGGAACAGAAAAAGAAATACCTGTCCCAGATAGCCAGTGGATCGAAGCTCGCCGCCTTCGGCCTCACCGAGGCCAACGCCGGCAGCGACGCCCAGGGCATCAGGACGGAAGCGAAGAAAGACGGCGACCACTACATCCTCAACGGGACGAAACAGTGGATAACCAACGGCGGCGAGGCCGAGATCTACACCGTTGTCGCCATGACCGACCGCTCTAAGGGCGGCAGGGGCGCCACCGCCTTTATTCTCGAAAAAGGCATGGAAGGCTTCACTTTCGGTAAGAAAGAGAACAAGTTAGGCATCAGGGCGTCGGCCACCCGGGAGCTGGTATTTCAGGATTGCAAAGTTCCGAAGGAAAATGTTATAGGTAGAGAAGGTCTGGGTTTTATCCTGACAATGAGAACGTTCGACAGGACCCGCCCAGGGATAGGTGCGCAGGCGGTCGGGGTTGCCGATGGTGCACTTGACGCAGCTGTACAGTACGCGCGTGAAAGGGAACAGTTCGAGAAGAAGATCATTTCCTTTCAGGTGATGCAGCATATGCTTGCCGATATGGCTATACAGGTGGAGGCGGCACGTGCTCTCGTGTATGCCGTGGCCCGGTACATCGACAGCAATCCCAGGGATTTCTCCAAGGTGTCGGCCATGAGCAAGGTATTTCCCAGCGACGTGGCCATGAAGGTCGTCGTCGATGCCATACAGGTCTTCGGCGGATATGGCTACATGAAGGAATACCCCGTCGAGAAGATGATGCGCGATGCCAAGATACTGCAGATATATGAAGGTACGAACCAGATACAGAGGAACATCATCGGCCTCGAGCTCATCAAGCAATCGGCATCGAGGAAAAGGTCATAACGTGAGACACTGATCTCGCGAGGAATTAAGTCCACACGGCGAGAGAGGATAGATGAAGAAGACAGGCATAGTATTTCCGGGACAGGGTTCCCAGTATGTCGGTATGGGCCGGGACATCTACGAGAGGTTCGACTACGTCCGCGAGATGTTCGCCACAGCCGACAGGGTCCTCGGGTTTTCCATGACGGACCTGTGTTTCAACGGCCCCGAAGAGGAACTGCGTCAGACATACAACACCCAGCCGTCGCTCCTTCTCGTCGGCTGCGCGGTCTATGAGGTGCTCAAGAGAGAGGCGGGCGTGGAGCCTTTTCTCCTTGCCGGACACAGCCTCGGCGAATACACGGCCCTTCTGGCAAGCGGCTTTTTCACCTTTGAAGAGGCCCTCGCCATCACGAAAAAAAGGGGGCTCCTCATGGAGGAGGCCTGCCCCAAGGGCAAAGGCGGCATGGTGGCGCTCATCGGCGCCGATATGGAAAAGATAGGACCCGTCCTCAGTGAAATCTCCCATGACGACTACGTGGCGGTCCCTGCAAATCTCAACTCCGCCGAGCAGGTTGTTCTCTCCGGCGATGCCGGGGCCTTGAAGGAGGCCGTGGAAAGATTGAAAGGGACGGGCTACAAGAAGGCGGTCTTTCTCAACGTTTCCGGGCCGTTCCATTCCCCGCTGATGCAAGGGGCCGCAGACCGGTTGAAGATTGAGCTTGCGGCACTCGGCCATGGTGAGCTTTCAGTTCCCGTTGTCTTTAACGTCGACGCGACCCCCGGAAAAGACAAGGGGTCGGTGGACGACAAGCTTTACCGCCAGATGTTCTCCCCGGTTCTCTGGGAAAGATGCGTCCGGAAAATGGCTGATGAGGGCGTGGAGATCTTCATCGAGGCAGGCCCTCAGAAGGTCCTTTCAAACCTTGTGAAGCGGATCCTTCCCGGCGTTGCCTGCGTGAACGTGGAGAAATTCGACGAGATAGAACCTATAAAGGGGCTTCTGGCATGAACGGAACGGTAACGATCGTTACAGGCGCGGCACAGGGCATCGGCAGGGCGATCGCGGAGCTTATCGCTGACAAGGGGGGCGATATAGCCATCTTTGATGTAATCGACGGCTCCGAGGCTCGTGAGGCCGTTCGGTCGAAGGGCCGGCGCTGTGAATTCTACACTGTCGACGTTTCGGACTCTCAGGCCGTTCAGAAGGCCGTCGACGGGGTGGTAAAAGACCTGGGGAAGATCGACAACCTCGTCAACAACGCGGGGATCACGATGGACAAACTCCTCGTGCGGATGAAGGACGAGGACTGGGACCGGGTCATCACGGTGAACCTGAAGAGCGTCTTCAACTGTACGAAAGCCGTCATCAGGCACATGCTCAGGTCGGGAGGCGGCATCGTCAACATCTCTTCCATCGCCGGGGTGATGGGGAACGCCGGGCAGGCCAATTATGCGGCGAGCAAGGCAGGCATCATCGGCTTCACGAAAAGCGTCGCAAAAGAATACGCGGAGCGCTCCATCAGGGTCAATGCCGTGGCTCCGGGATTCATAAGAACGAAGATGACGGACGCCCTTGACGAGAAGACGAAGGAGTCAATGTACGGGGCGATCCCGCTCAAGCGCCTCGGTGAACCGGAGGACGTCGCGAGCGTGGTATATTTTCTTCTTTCGAAATACGGAAGTTACGTAACGGGGGAGGTGATAAATGTCAACGGCGGGTTGCACATGTAGGAAAAGCGCATGACCGGAGGTGAATCGTCCGGAAGGACCGGTTTCCTCGGGAGTTCGAAGGAAGCTTTCAATAAAACGAGGAGGTGGCTTAATGTCAGTAACTGAAAAAGTAAAAAAGATGATTGTGGATCAGCTCGGGGTAAGCGAATCGGAAGTTGTTCCGGAAGCTAAGTTCATCGACGACCTCGGCGCAGATTCTCTTGATATCGTTGAGCTTATCATGGCATTGGAAGATGAGTACAGCATTGAGATCCCCGATGAGGATGCGGAGAAGATGGAAACCGTTGGTGACGCGATCAGATACATAGAAGATCGCCTGGCAGGCAAATAATCCAAAGAGGTGTCGTTTGAAAAGACGGGTTGTCATTACCGGTGTTGGTCTTGTGACACCCCTTGGGTTGGGGATAGACAACGTCTGGAAAAAGATTCTCGACGGGGTATCCGGGATCGCACCACTAACAAGATTCGACAGTACGCAGCATGATACGAAGATAGCCGGCGAGGTAAGAGACTTCCATGCCGAGGATTACGTCTCGGTCAAGGAAATGAAGCGGATGGACCTTTTCATCCAGTTCGCCCTCGCCGCCACAAAAATAGCCATGGAGGACTCCGGCCTCGACATCTCCAAAGAAGATGCGGAGCGGGCCGGAGTGATTGTTGGCACGGGCCTTGGAGGCCTGCCGACCCTTGAGAAGTATCACAGCATTTACCTGGAGAGGGGACCGGGGCGTATCTCCCCCTTCTTCATTCCCATGCTCATAGCCAACGAGGCGCCGGGGCATATCGCCATCCAGTACGGGCTGAAAGGACCCAACCTCTGCATCGTGACGGCCTGCGCCACGGGAGCCCATGCCATCGGCGACGCCGCAAGGGTCATCCAGTACGGCGATGCCGACATGATGGTGGCGGGCGGATGTGAAGCCAACCTCACTCCGTTGACGGTGGGCGGTTTTAATGCGATGAAGGCTCTTTCGACGCGAAACAACGAGCCCGAGAAGGCTTCGCGGCCCTTTGACAAGGACCGGGACGGTTTCGTGGTGTCTGAAGGCGCGGGCATCGTCATTCTGGAAGAACTGGAACATGCACTCAAAAGAGGTGCAAAGATCTATGCGGAGCTGAGCGGATACGGATACAACGGGGACGCTTATCACATTACGGCCCCCTGCCCCGATGGGGACGGGTTCATCCGCTGCATTAACATGGCTCTGCGCGACGCCGCCCTTCCCGCGGATGCGGTGGACTACATCAACGCCCACGGGACATCGACGGACCTCAACGACCAGACAGAGACCCTGGCCATCAAAAAGGTCTTTGGAGAAAGGGCATACAAGCTGCCCGTAAGTTCGACGAAGTCCATGACGGGTCACCTTCTCGGCGCCGCCGGCGCAATAGAGGCGATCTTCAGCGCGCTGGCAATCAGGGATCAGGTCTGTCCTCCCACGATCAATTACGAGACACCCGATCCCGATTGTGACCTCGACTATGTTCCAAACGAGGCGCGACAACGCGACATCAACGCGGTTCTCTCCAATTCCTTCGGCTTTGGGGGCACAAACTGCGCTCTCATCCTCAGGAGGTTTGAAGGATGAAAATAGCTATCGGTTCCGACCATGCAGGTCTCGAGCTCAAAGAATACATAAAGGGCATTCTCGCGACGGGGGAACACGATGTGACGGATGTGGGCACCAACTCCCCGGCATCCGTCGATTACCCCGATTTCGGATTTGAGGTATCCCGGCTCGTTGCTTCGGGCGGAGCCGACAGGGGCATATTACTCTGCGGAACAGGGATCGGGATGAGCGTGACGGCGAACAAGGTCAAAGGCATCCGGGCCGCCCTTGTCTACGATCTCTACACTGCCGTGCAGAGCCGGAAACACCTCGATGCCAATATCCTCGTCCTCGGGGGAAGGGTCACCGGCAAGGGTCTTGCCGAGGAGATCGTGAAATCCTGGCTTGCCACGGAATTCGAAGGCGGCAGGCACCTCGGCAGGATCAAAAAGATAGAGGCTTTCGAGAATAATACGGACAGGTAAGACATGAAACTTGACGGAAAAGATAAGAAGGTGTTCGAGTTGATGAGGCGCGAACTGGACCGCGAGGAATACAGTCTCATTCTCATTGCTTCCGAGAACTATGTTGACGAAGATATCCTCGCGGCACAGGGATGCGTCCTCACGAACAAGTACGCCGAAGGGTATCCGTCGAAGAGATATTACAGCGGCTGCGCCTATCTCGACGAGATAGAAAGCATTGCCATCGAGCGCGCAAAGTCTCTTTTCGGGGCCGAGCACGCCAATGTTCAGCCTCACTCGGGCTCGTCGGCGAACATGGCCGTCTTCTATGCCGCGCTGGATCGGGGTGATACGGTCTTGGGAATGGACATCGCCCACGGTGGCCATCTGACCCACGGCGCAAAGCCGAGCTTCTCGGGCAAGTGGTACCGTGCGGTATCCTATGCGGTATCGGGCACGAATGAGATGCTCGATTATGACGAGATACGGAGCATCGCTCTCAAGGAGAGACCGAAGCTCATTATCGCAGGTGCCAGCGCCTACTCGAAAATAATCGATTTTGAGGAATTCAGGAAGATAGCCGACGAAGTGGGGGCCTACCTCATGGCCGATATCGCCCACATCGCGGGATTGGTGGCGGCGGGGCTCCATCCGAGCCCGGTAGGGCATGCCCACTTTGTTACGACGACCACCCATAAGACCCTGCGGGGACCGAGAGGCGGACTCGTGATGTGCAACGCCGACTTCGCCAAGAAGATAGACTCCGCCGTTTTCCCCGGGATCCAGGGAGGACCTCTCATGCACGTCATCGCCGCCAAGGCGATAGCCCTGCGGCAGGCCATGACCGAGGAGTTCAAGGAGTATCAGCGCCAGATCATTGCAAATGCGAAACACATGGCGAAGCGTATGGCCGATCTTGGCTTCCGCATCGTATCGGGAGGCACCGACAATCATCTCTTCCTCGTGGACCTTACACCGAAGAATGTAACGGGGAACGAGGCCCAGATAGCCCTCGAAGCGAGCGGCATCATGGTCAACAAGAACCTCATCCCCTTCGATACAAAAAGCCCCAACGTAGCGAGCGGCATCAGGATAGGGACGCCCGCCGTCACCACCCGCGGCATGAAGGAAAAGGAGATGGAGATCATCTGCGAGATGATCGATTCCGTCCTGAAGCGGCCCGGCGACACATCGTTCATGGACAGCACACGTGCGAAGGTACGGGAACTCTGCAAGGGCTTCCCCTTTTACTCACGCATATATGACATATGAAAAACCATCGTCCTGACTGGGGTTCCTATTTCATGGAGATAGCACGCATCGTTTCCATGAGGTCGACCTGCCTGCGCCGCAACGTCGGGGCCGTGATCGTGAAAGACAAGCGGATCCTCTCCACCGGTTATAACGGGGCACCTTCGGGATTGAAGCACTGCTTGGAGGTCTCCTGTCTGAGGGAGAGGCTTAAAGTTCCCCCGGGGGAACGCCACGAGCTGTGCCGCGGGCTTCACGCGGAACAAAACGCGATCATCCAGGCGGCATATCACGGGGTGTCGATCAACGGCGCAAACCTCTATTGCACCCACCTGCCCTGCTCAATATGCATCAAAATGCTCATCAACGCGGGGATCCGGGAAGTATACTACGAAGATGGGTATCCCGATGAATTGTCCTTGAGCCTTATCGAGGAATCGGACATCCTGTTGAGAAAGATAGAACGGACAAAGGTGAAAGAACCTTCTGCCCGAAAGTTCCCTCCGGCCCCTGAAGGCCGGCTCACGCAAAAGGCATCGTCGCGCAACAAGTAAAGGTCGCCGGGGTGGTTCCGTGAAGTGTCCCTTCTGCAATTACGTGGAAAGCAAAGTCCTCGATTCAAGAATGAGCAAGGAAATGGACACGATCCGGCGCCGCCGCGAGTGTCTCAAGTGCGCCAAACGCTTCACCACTGCCGAAAGACTCGAGGAGGGGCTGCCTCTCGTTGTCAAAAAAGACGGGAGACGGGAGATATTTGACAGGGCAAAGATCCTCGGCGGATTGAAAAAGGCCTGTGAGAAACGACCCATCAGTGTTACCAACCTCGAGAAGATCGTCTCCAGGATCGAATATAATCTTCTCGAAAAAGGGGAGCGGGAAATGAAAGCGGCGGAGATCGGCGAGATGGTCATGGACGAGCTCAAGACCCTTGATGAGGTCGCCTATGTCCGGTTCGCTTCCGTTTACAGGCAGTTCCGTGATATAAATGAATTCATGAGCGAGCTCACGCAGCTCCTCTTGAAGAAGAACGAAGAGTGACGTAACCCGTGAAAGACGAACAGTACATGCGCATGGCCCTTACCCTCGCCAGAAAAGGTCTGGGAACGGTATCTCCCAACCCCATGGTGGGGGCCGTTCTCGTGAAGGACGCCACTATAGTGGGTAAGGGGTATCACAGGAAAGCCGGCTCTCCCCACGCCGAAGTGGGGGCCATCGAGAATGCCGGCGCCAATGCCTCCGGAGCTACGCTCTATGTCAATCTCGAACCCTGTGTCCATTACGGCAGGACGCCGCCCTGCGCCGACCGGATCATAGCCGCCGGAATCAAGAGGGTGATCGTGTCCATGCTCGATCCCAACCCTCTCGTCAACGGCAAAGGCGTTGAGATGCTCCGCAAGGCCGGCATCGATGTCAAGGTGGGGATGCTCGAGGACGAGGCACGCCGTCTCAATGAGGTATTCATAGCCTCCATCGAGAAGAAGAGGCCCTTCGTCACGATGAAGGCGGCGGTGAGCCTCGACGGCAAGATCGCCACCAAGACCTGCGACTCCCGGTGGATCTCGAACGAGGAATCGCGGCGCCAGGCAAACCTGCTGCGTTGCATGAACGACGGGGTACTGGTGGGCATCAACACGGTCATCTCCGACAACCCGCTCCTCGTGCCGAGACTCAAGAATCCGAAAAAAATCCCCGTGAGGATCATCCTCGACTCCAAGCTCCGGATCCCGCTGGCATGCGATGTGGTGAAGACATCGGAGAAATACAGGACATGGGTATTCACCAACGAGGATTCCCGCACCGACAAGGAGACGAAACTGAACGCCCTGGGCGTCGAGGTCATCAGGGTGCCAAAAGATGACAACGGCAGGGCGTCGGTAAGACATATCTGCGAGGAACTGTACCGCCGTGAGATAACGAGCGTTCTCGTCGAAGGTGGCGGAGAGGTCAACAGCACCCTCTTGAGAGAGAATCTTGTGGATAAAGTGGTGCTTTTCTACGGCACCATTCTTATAGGCGGAAAGGCCGCCCTCAATTTGGTGGGCGGAAAGGGGATCGACTTTCTGAAGGACGCCCACCGGATCGATGTGACTACCCTGAAGAGACTGAAAGAGAACATTTACGTAGAGGGATATGTTCACAGGAATCATTGAAGACATTGGCACGATCACAGCGATCGAGAAGAAAAGCGGCAGTTGGGTCCTTGTCATCAGGACATCCTTCGAGGCCGGCAGCGTCAGGGAAGGCGACAGCGTAAGCGTCGACGGGGTGTGCCTGACGGCAACCTCCGTCGGAAGCCGGACCTTCAGCGTTGATGCCTCCCTTGAAACCCTTCGCCTTACGACCCTGAGAGAAAAAGCTCCGGGACAGAAGGTGAACCTCGAGAGGGCGATGGCCGCCGACGGCCGGTTTGGGGGCCATATCGTGACGGGCCACGTCGATGGAACGGGGACCATTTCAGACATACGCAATGAAGGTGATTCGATCCGGGTAACGATAGAGGTCTCCCCTGAAATGGCACGCTCCATCGTGAAGAAAGGCTCCGTGACAATCGATGGAATAAGCTTGACAGTCAACGGGCAAAGTGATAATAAATTCACGATCAATATTATTCCGTACACCGCTTCCCGGACAACCATTCACGAAAAGAACCAGCGGGATAAAATAAATATTGAGACTGATATCATCGGAAAATACGTGGAAAGTTTCCTGGCGAAGCGGGACGGCAAAGGGATCGACCTCGGTTTCCTTTCCCGTCACGGATTTGTAAAAGGAGAGTAGCACATGGCAATCGCGAGCATCGAAGAGGTCCTTCAGGACATACGTGAAGGTAAGATGGTCATTATCGTCGATGATGAGGACAGAGAGAACGAGGGCGACGTAATGATCGCCGCCGAGAAGGTGACACCCGAGGCGATCACCTTCATGGCTCGCTTCGCCTGCGGCCTCATCTGCCTGTCTCTTACCGAAGATAGGGTGAAACAACTCGAGCTTCCCCTCATGGTCCAGGATAACACCTCTCCCTACAATACGGCCTTCACCGTATCCATCGAGGCAAAAGAGGGCATTACGACGGGTATATCCGCCTATGACAGGGCGCGAACCGTGCAGGTCGCCATCGATCCCAAATGCACCGCCGACGATATATCCCGGCCGGGCCATATCTTTCCTCTCGCGGCCCGTGGCGGAGGCGTTCTTGTAAGGGTCGGCCATACCGAGGCGTCCGTCGACCTCGCCCGGCTTGCGGGACTGAACCCTTCCGGCGTCATCTGTGAGGTCATGAACGAGGACGGCACGATGGCGCGTCTGCCCGACCTTGAGATCTTCGCCGAAAAGCATGGCCTCAAGATAGTCACCATAGCCGACCTCATCAAGTACAAGACAAGGAATGAAAGGCTCGTGCGACGTGTGGCCGAGACACGGATTCCCACCCGGTTCGGCGGCGAATTCACCCTCATAGCATACGAGAACGACGTTGATAAGAAGACCCACCTGGCCCTGGTCAAGGGAGACATAGATCCCGACGAGGCGGTGCTTGTGCGGGTCCACTCGGAATGCTTTACGGGAGACGTCCTCGGGTCCATGCGCTGCGACTGTGGAGAACAGCTCCAGAAAGCGCTGAAGATGATCGAACATGAGAAAAAGGGCGTCTTCGTTTATATGCGCCAGGAAGGACGCGGCATCGGCCTCGCCAACAAGCTCAAGGCATACAGTCTGCAGGACTGCGGCCACGACACCGTGGAGGCGAACATCGCGCTGGGTTTCTCACCCGACCTCAGGGACTACGGAATCGGCGCCCAGATACTCAGAGATATCGGCGTCCGCAAGATGCGTCTTCTCACAAACAATCCGAAGAAGATAAAGGGCCTTGAGGGGTATGGCCTGACCGTTGTCGAACGGGTGTCCATCGAAATGGTGCCGACGAAGGACAATATAGCCTATCTCACGACCAAGCAGAAGAAGCTGGGTCATATCTTAAATAACATATAAGGGGTGGACATGGTACGAGAGGGCAAGCTCAACGCAAAAGGCTTCAGGTTTGCAATCGTCGTAAGCAGGTTCAACAGCTTCATAACGGACCGGTTGGTCGAAGGCGCTCTCGACGCCCTCAAGAGGCATGGGGCCGATGAGAACAAGATCGATATCTACCGGGTGCCCGGTTCATTCGAGATCCCGCTGGCAGCCAAGCTGGTCGCCAGGAAGAAGGAGATCGACGCGGTCGTTTGTCTCGGCGCCGTCATCAAGGGTGCGACACCCCATTTCCATTATGTCGCATCGGAGGTGACGAAGGGGATCGCCCAATCGTCTCTCGAACTGGAGAAACCCATATCCTTCGGGATCATCACGAGCGACAGTATAGAACAGGCGATTGAGCGGGCCGGCACGAAGGCGGGCAACAAAGGGTACGACGCCGCCATGTCGGCCATCGAGATGGTCAACCTCATCAAGGAAAACAACTTGTGCGCAGACGGAAAGCGAGAGAGCTAGCCCTCAGGATGCTCTACCAGGTGGAGACGGCAGGAGAAGATTCGGAACGCGCCCTCACCAAGTACTGCTCGCTATTTCCGTACCAGGAGGATATCGTCGACTATGCGAGACTCCTTCTTACCGGGATCGGCACCCACCAGGAGCAGATAGACGGGTTCATCCGGAAGGCCTGCGACCACTGGAGGATAGACCGCATCGCCTACGTGGACAAGAACGTCCTGAGGATCGGGGTCTTCGAGATGATATTCTCCGGCGACGTCCCCCCGAAGGTCGCCATAGACGAAGCCATCGAGATGGGCAAGAAATACGGCAGCGAAGACTCCCGGGAATTCATAAACGGCGTCCTGGACAGGATCATGAAGGACTTCTATGAGGAGAGAAAGTTTTAAGTGTTAGGTTTTAAGTTTTAAGTAAAAGACAGGCAAAGCAGCGGGATGCTTCGGTATTACCCGAAAAAGTTATCTTTCTTCCAGTCTTCAACTTAAAACCGTCTTTGTCTCTGTCTTTGGCCTTTTACTTAAAACTTAAAACGTAAAACGGTTTTTTTATGCATCTCGTTATCGACGGATACAATTACATTAACCGGATCAATGCCTCTTCCGTACAGAAGGGTGCGTCCATGGATCTTTTGAGGAGGGATTTTCTTGAAAAGTGTGCGCGTTACAAGAAGGCCAGATCGGTCCGGATCACCGTTGTCTTCGACGCCTACGACACTCCTTCCCCGGGCAGACACAGCGAAAACGTAAGAGGGATAGAGGTCATCTATTCCAGGGAGGGCGAGACGGCGGACGACGTCATCATCGGCTCGATCCGCAAACGACCTGCGGGCCTTATCGTGGTCAGTTCCGACCGCGCCATCATCGACGAGGCAAAGATGCGGGGTGTCGCATTCCTTACCCCCGTAAAGCTTGCCGAAATGATGGCGGCGCCGTCATTCGAGGTGAAAGATGAAGACGACTACGAGGAAGGCCCCCACCCCAAGAAAGGCAACCCCCGCAAACTTCCCAAGAAGATCCGCAAAGCGGTAAAGGCAATAGACAAACTCTAAACACCCGCCATCCATTCCACCCCGCAAAACCCTTTTTTTTCACAGGCCCTTGTCCTGCAAGTCCTAAGCCCCTATAAGTCCAATATGTCCTATGGGCCTTATAAAACAACTTATAGGACCTATAGGACGAAAAGGACAAATAAAGCGGCCCTGCAGAAAGAGAAAACAAACATTTCTTGCTTCTTTGTCCCTGCTTTCTTGCTTCTGGTCCCTACCCCATTATATTGCTCTTGACAAGCACCCACCGTGCTGATAAAAATTAAAAAAAGTTAATGAAAAGGAGGTAAACCGACAACCTGTCTTAAGCATCAAACGCCGCACAAGTAAATTCAACGCGTGCCCTGAAGGGTGCTTTCAAAGAGTGATTTCAAAAAGCAGTTTCAAAGAAAGCAGCATCCAGTTATTTCAGCAGTGATTCCAAAACAACTAAGATCCCAAAGGGGGAAACCATGAAAAAAACAGCCTTCCTTCTGCTTGCGTTGTTCCTTCTCATTCCGGCAATGAGCAACGCCGGCAGCATGTCAAGCAGATACGATGTGACATTCGGCGGCTTCGTGAAGTACGACCTCGGCTGGACGTCACAGAACGCCAACGCGGATGCGGTCAACGCTTCCAGGTCAAGCTCATCCACCCGCTCGGTCCTTGCCGACGAGTACGGCAACACCTTCATGAGCGGTGCTGAGACCCGTTTCAACTTCCTCGTCAAAGGTCCCGATCTGTGGGGCGCCAAGACGAGCGCCTTCATCGAAGGCGACTTCCGCGGTACATCAACGGGCAACCAGTATGGTGGATTCCAGCTCAGGCACGCCTTCATGAAAATGAACTGGCAGTCCGCTGAATTGATGATCGGTCAGAATTGGCAGCAGTGGGGCATGCCCTACTACGTCCCGACCGTCAGCATCCTCGACTACGCCCAGTACATGAAGGGCATCAGGACACCCCAGATCGCTTTCCGCTATTTCTTCACCAGAGAGTTCAACGCCATGTTTGGCGTCACTTCCGCAACAGAAGCCTACGGCGCTACCCGCGGGTACAATGACGGCTTCGCGAGAAGCAGCTGGCCGGGACTTCAGGGCGAGGTTGCCTACTGGACCGACCGCTGCGGCAAGATCGGCCCCCACAACCTGAAGTTCGCTTTGGGCGGCTACTATGGAAAGGACAACAGCAGCAGGCAGACCTACCAGAACGCTACCGGCAACGGCTACCGCGACGACACCCTCAATTCCTGGGCAGTCGCCTTCCGGTATTCAGTACCCATCGTTCCTGAGAGACAGGCCAACAAGGCAATGTCCGTCCTCCTCAACGGTAACTTCTGGGTTGGCCAGAACCTGAACGGCAGCGGCTGGCTGTACGACTCCAACTACTCCTCATACCAGAGGCCCGACGGCAGCTACGCGGCCCCGACGATGTTCGGCCTCCAGGCGAACCTGTCATGGTGGATCACCAATGCCCTTCAGCTCAACGGCAACTACGGCTACCTGAAACACAACACCAGCAACTACGCCCGCAACATCGACAACGCAGGTACTCTTCGGACCGGCCAGTACAACATGACCCAGAGCTACGGCGCCAACCTGTTGTGGGATGCGAATCAGGCCGTCAGGTTCGGTATCCAGTGGGTCCGGAACTACACGGGCTACAACGGATATGGCGTACCTGTCACCAGCACTGGCGCTCCTCTCAGTGTGGGCACGGGCAATGCCGACCGCACAGGCGTGGCCGATGTCTACAGATTCGGCGCGTGGTACTTCTTCTAACAACAAAAAAGGGGCCTTCGGGCCCCTTTTTTTCTTGAATGGCTTGAGTGACTGCGACCCGAATCATTCCCCGGGTGGTTTCACCCATTCCCCGTCGTCCCTGTAGGGGATGATGGTCTTCATGATCTCTCTCTTCTTTTCACTGAAACGTTCCTTCATGCCCCGCAGCCATTCGCGGTGAAGGAGCATATGCTCGGGAGGGCCCAGGATGCCGCCTTGCTTCCCTTTGACGAAACGGCCCTGCGGTCCCATGGCGAAAGAGCCGTGGCAGACGGTGCAGACGAAGCCTTTCGGGACAACCCGGATTATCTCGCAGCCGCAGAAAGGGCAACCCCCTGTCCTTATTCTCTTTCCCGGCGAGAAGAGCGCCTTGCCCAGACGCCTGGCGCGGGCGGCGTTGGCCTTGTTCATGAGCGCCTCTCCAGGGAGCGCCGCCTTGATGGAAAGGCTCGCCTTGACGGAGAGTCCGAGAAAGGCCGCAAAGGTCTCGAGCATCTGGGGCGCCATTCCGATCCGCCCCGGCATCCCGTAGAAATTGAGGAGGATCGCCGGCTTGCCGTGGGTCTTGCCGAGGATGTCGAAGAAGAGAAACCCCCTGTCAAGAATGCTCTTGATGATCGCGTTCGCGCCAAGATAATAGACGGGCGAAGCAACAATGAAGGCGTCGGCGTCGGCGATTTCGTCAAGAAGGAAGTCCATGTCGTCCTCCAGGGGACACCTGTTGCCCATGACACATCCGTAGCAGGCCCGACATCCCCCTATTTTCAGCGACGTCAGCCTGATGAGCCTCAGCGTGTGCCCCTCCGGGATATTCCGGGATATCTCCTTGGCGAAGGTCTCACAATTGCCGAGCGTCCTCGGTGAAGCGATAAGTGCAAGAACTGTCCGTGTTTCAGGGTCCATAACTCTCCATCCTTGATCAGGCTGTGTTGTTTTCCTTATTGCACACCATGGTGTCAAAAGCAAGGGAGAAAGAAGGGGTCATGGGATGGGGGACAGAAACCGAAAATAGGACATCCTATATGTCCTATGGGTCCTGGCCTTATAGGTCCTATTGGTATGCACGCACTTAACATATAAGGACATATGGCACCTATAGGACACACAAGAGACTCCCTGTCCCCTTCCTTCTCTCTGCTCCCTTAACCCCGATACATGAATCCTGACTCTTAATACCTGGTAGTGGGTCAGTTTGAAATAAAACGTTAAAAGATTTCCGAGAAGTTTATTCCCCTGATGAAATCAGAATGTTTTTTGAGTTGGCTGGATATTGGTTGTACATCGGGGCAACACCCGCATACCACTTGAAGGCCGTTAGTACGGGCTACCTTCATAGCCGGAATCATATCAAGGTCACATGAGAGAATCAGCACTCTGTCTGCTAGGTGATTGTAAGATACATGGGCTATGTCTAAGCCTAATAACATATCCACCTGCTTCTGTTCGAAAATAGGTTCTTTGTTTATATCTAAGCCTCTATAGGCTATATTACCTTTTCTGACGGCAATGTTGTCCCTTATCTGAAGCGTATCGATAAAGTTTCTTGAATATTTGTATACAGGGGTCTGTTTATAAT
>Ga0351928_1018_pt1 | contig 32085 bp, 32 predicted proteins | sample BONcelHT113001E8_FD_206858 | JGI IMG/M metagenome (GOLD analysis project Ga0351928, IMG submission 206858) | Enriched cells from coal bed in the Powder River Basin, Montana, United States - BONCAT cells T11 rep2 HSBNCT.T11.300.1.E8 ... | reverse complement strand
CACGCCAAGCCTCTTCGACGTTATTTCCAGGATGACATCCTTCATGGACGTCTCTTCGGATACCCCGGGGACGGCATCACCGGCGTGCATGAGGTCCTCCACCCTGAGGAACAACTTCCTCCCCAGCGAACCCCCGGGGTGGAGAGACGCGAAGTCTTCCACTTTGAAGGCGCGTCTTTCCATGACTGCAATAGCCAGTGCGTCGCCCAGGGCAAGGGTTGCCGTGGTGCTCGACGTCGGCACCACGTTGTAGGGACAGGCCTCTTCGACGTTTACGGCCAGAGCCACGTCGCCCAGCCGGGCGATGGTGGATGCGGCGTCTCCCGTTATCACGACAAAAGGGATATCCAGTCGCTTCACCCAGGGTATGATCTTCAGGACCTCTTCCGTCTCCCCGCTGTTGCTGACGACGACGAGCACGTCTCCGCGCTGGAGCATTCCCAGGTCGCCGTGGAGCGAATCGGCGGGGTGGACGAAGAGCGCCGGCGTGCCCGTGCTTGAGAAAGTGGCGGCAATCTTCTTGCAGACGAGGCCCGACTTGCCCATGCCCGTCAGGACAACCCTGCCCGTGCAGCCGAATATAATCTCCGCCGCCCTGTTAAAAGTGTCATCGAGGCCCTCCATGACCTTCATGAGGGCTTCGGCCTCTTTTCTCAGGACGTCCCTTCCCGTTTTCAGGTGGTCCACAGGGCCTCCTCTATCCTTTTGAGGGTCCGAAGGACACCCTCGAGCTCGTCGAGGGGAAGGGAATTATCCCCGTCGCACAGCGCCGTTTTGGGGTCCGGATGGACCTCCATGAATATCCCTTCCACGCCGACGGCCACCGCGGCCCGCGCCAGGGGAATGATGAAGCGGACCTCCCCGCCGGAGCGGTCCGTCATCGCCGAGGGCTGCTGCACGCTGTGCGTCGCATCGAAGACCACGGGGTACCCGAAGTCCTGCATGATGGGTATGGCACGGAAATCATTGACAAGGGTGTGGTATCCGAAAGACGTCCCCCTCTCGGTGACGATTATCTTCCTGTTTCCCGTCGATTCCACCTTCCTGATGGCATGCGCCATGTCTCGGGGGGAAAGGAACTGGCCCTTCTTTATATTGACGGCCTTGCCCGTGCTGCCGCAGGCGGTGAGTATATCCGTCTGCCGGGACAGGAGCGCCGGCACCTGGAGGACATCGGCCACCTCTGCGGCAGCCGCGGCCTCGGCGGCGGAATGGACATCCGTGAGGACAGGCACGCCCACCCGGGTCCTTACCTCTTCGAGAATGGCAAGCCCTTCGTCTATCCCCGGTCCCCTGAACCCCGATATGGATGTTCTGTTCGCCTTGTCGTAGGAGGACTTGAAGATGAAAGGCACGCCAAGCCCGGCTGTTATCCGGGCAAGGCTCTCGGCTGTCCTCAGGGTCATGTCCCTGCCCTCGATGACGCAGGGGCCGCCTATGAAGACGAAAGGCCTGCGGCCGATTGTGACATTGCCGACCGTTATTTCTTTTTGCACTTCAGTCTCTCCTGCCTTCGCTTCAGCGAGGCCTTGATGAAGTCCCGGAACAGGGGGTGGGGGTCAAAGGGCTTCGATTTGAACTCGGGATGGAACTGGCATCCCAGGAACCAGGGGTGCCCCTTCATCTCGACGATCTCCACGAGCGTACCGTCGGGGGAGATGCCCGACACGATCATGCCGTTCTTCTCGAGGAGCTCGCGGTATTTCATATTGAACTCGTACCGATGGCGATGGCGTTCCTGGACGATGTCCTGCCCGTAGGCCTTGTGCGCCAGGCTGCCCGCCTTGAGGACGCAGGGGTAGGCGCCGAGCCGCATGGTCCCGCCCTTGTCGGAATACTGATCCCGCCTTTGCACCTGGTTCTCCCTGTCCGTGAACTCTTCGATGAGGTATATGAGAGGGTAGGGAGTCTTTTCATCGAACTCGCAGCTGTTGGCGCCTTTGCAGTTCGCGAGGTGGCGCCCTATCTCGACGACGGCAAGCTGCATGCCGAGGCACAGGCCGAAGAAGGGTATCCTCTTGTCCCGCGCGTGCTCGATGGCGTTGATCTTTCCCTCAATGCCGCGGTCCCCGAAGCCGCCGGGCACGAGGATGCCGTCAACGTTGAAGAGATCCGCGGTTATCCCCTTTTCGATGTCCTCGGAGTCGACGTAGCGGATGTTCACCTTGCAGTCGTTCGCGATGCCGCCGTGGACAAGGGCCTCGTTGAGGCTCTTGTAAGAGTCCTTGAGCTTGACATACTTTCCGACGAGGGCGATGTCGACCTCTTTCTTCGGGTGCTTTATGGTATCGCCGATGGCCTCCCATTTGGAGAGGTCCGGCTTCTTCGCCCAGATGTTGAGGAACTGCGTTATCTTCTCGTCGAGCCCCTCGTTGTGGAAGGCAATGAGGACCTCATAGATGATATCGGCGTCCTTGCCGGCGATGACGGCGTCCTTCTCGACGTTGCAGAAAAGGGAGATTTTGTCCTTAAGGCCCTGCGAAAGAGGTCTTTCGGTCCTGCACAGGAGGATGTCGGGCTGGATACCAATCCTTCGCAGCTCGTTCACGCTGTGCTGGGTCGGCTTCGTCTTCATCTCGTCGGCGGTCTTGATGAAGGGGACCAGCGTCAGGTGGACGAAGAGCGAGTTTTCCTTCCCGAGGTCGTTGCGGAGCTGGCGTATGGCTTCGAGGAAGGGCAGGCCTTCGATATCGCCCACGGTGCCGCCGATCTCGACGATGACGACGTCGATGCCTTCGTCCACGTCGAGGACCCTGCGCTTTATCTCGTCCGTGATGTGGGGGATGACCTGAACGGTGCCGCCGAGGTACTCACCTTTGCGCTCCCGGGAGATGACCGTATCATAGACCTGTCCCGTGGTGAAATTGCATTTCTTCGAGAAGGTGGCGGTGGTGAAGCGCTCATAATGCCCGAGATCGAGGTCTGTCTCGGCCCCGTCCTCGGTCACGAAGACCTCGCCGTGCTGGAAGGGGTTCATCGTGCCGGGGTCGACATTGATGTAAGGATCAAGTTTCTTTATGGTTATGTTGAGTCCCCGCGACTCGAGAAGTGCGCCGATGGATGCCGCCGCTATACCCTTCCCCAGGGACGACACAACGCCGCCCGTCACAAAGATGAATTTCTGTCTCACTGTTCTCTCCCGATAAGTATACGTATCATCTCCTCGCCGCTTATCACCATACCACCCGCTTCCTCGTCATAATCCCTGCCCTCTTCCGGCGCAGGGCGGTTCCTGTCGTACACGGCGAAGGGCACCGGGGTGGCATAGTGGGTCCTCGTCGCAATCGGAGTGGCATGGTCGGTGACGATGAGAAACCGCGTGTCCCTGTCCGTTTCCTTGAGAAGGACCCCGAGCACATCCCTGTCGATGCGTTCGATGGCCTCTATCTTCTCGGGGATGTTGCCGTTGTGGGACGCCTCGTCGGGCGCCTCCACGTGGATGTACACGATGTCGTGGTCCTTAAGGAGCTTTAGGGCCGCCCGGGCCTTTGCGCCGTAATCGGTGTCAAGGTATCCCGTGGCCCCTTCGACGATGGGGGTGGTGAATCCCACGAGGCTTGAGATGCCCCGCACGAGGTCAACGGCACAGACCGTCGCCCCACAGAGACCGAACTTTTCCCTGAATGACGGCAGGGACGCCCTCTTCCCCTGGCCCCAGAGCCAGATGCTGTTCGCCGGAAGTTTGCCGGCATCGATGCGCTTCCTGCTGAGATCATGAGATCCAAGGATCTCCCGGGAGCGGTCCATGAGGGCGAGGACCGTAGCGGCGCCGTCGCCGCCGGGGAGATACCCGGCGATCTGCTTTCCTGTAATGTCATGGGGAGGGGTTGTCGAGAGCTCCCATGCGCCGCCCTTCCATATCATGATGTGGCGGTATCCCACCCCGGGGAAAAAGGCTATCTTCTCCGTCCCCAGCTCTTCGTTGAGGGAGCCGATAAGGACCCGCGCCTCCTCGGTGGAGATATGTCCGCCCGAATAGTCCCCCATGGTGTCGCCGCCTTCAGTGTTCCCGATATTGACGAGATTGCACCGGTAGGCGACATCGTCGGGACCCATTGGTATACCCATCCCGAAGGCCTCGATGGGGGCCCGTCCGGTGTAGTAGAGTGCCGGGTCGTAGCCGAAGATGGACATCCCCGCCACGTCGCTGCCGGGAGGAAAGCCGTCAGGCACGGTCTTGACCCTTCCCGTGAAACCCTTTCGGGCCGCCATGTTCATGTTGGGTTTGTTTGCGGCCATGAGCGGCGTCTTTCCCCCGAGTTCCTCGAGGGGAAAATCGGCCATGCCGTCACCGATAAGAACGATATACTTCATGCGCAGCCTCACCTCACGCGGCTTAAGGGGCCTTGTCCTTTCACAGGTTGCCTTCCTCGATCCTTATGTGAACGCTCTTCCCTTTTGTGAGGGAAAGGGCGTCTATCTCCTTCTTCGCCCTCATGAGACCCTCTTCGGAGGCATCATGGGTGACCATCACGACGGGAACGTAGCCGCTGAGCTTCCGTCCCTGTTGTGTCACCGCCGATATGCTTATCTTGTACTCCGAAAGCACGCCGGATATTTTCGAAAGCACCCCGGGCATGTCCTTGGCCATCACCCTCAGATAATAGGGCACGGAAGAGGCCTTGCCCTCCTTGAACCTGCCGGAAACGGCAAACCCCCGGGCCGAGCCCATGCCGCCTGAGGCGGAGATCCTTTTGGCCATGTCGACGATGTCGCTGACAACGGCACTTCCCGTCGGCTCGCTTCCCGCGCCCTTTCCGTAGAAAAGGTTGGGACCCACCATGTCGCCCACTATGTAGACGGCGTTATAGACGCCGTTCACGCTGCTCATGGGGTGGTTGACGGGCAGCATCGCCGGCTCGACGCGGGCCTCAATCCCGGTGCCGAGCTTCTTCGCGATGGCGAGGAGTTTTATCTTGTACCCGAAATCCCGCGCAAAACCGATATCGACGGGGTCTATGCTGGCGATGCCCCGCGTCGTTATCCTGTCCGTGGTAATGGGCGAGGCAAACGCAAGCCGTATCAGGAGGGCAAGCTTGTGCGCGGCATCTATCCCCTCGACGTCGAAGGTCGGGTCCTTTTCCGCGTAGCCCTTCTGCTGAGCGTCTTTGAGGGCCTCGGCGAAGGATATCCCTTCGTCCGTCATTCGCGAGAGGATATAGTTGCTCGTGCCGTTCAGGATCCCCAGTATGTAGCTAAACTCGTTGCCGACGAGGCCGTCGCGGATCGCCCGGATAACGGGGATGCCCCCGCACACGGAGGCCTCGAACCCGATCTCGCACCCTTTCCTTGCGGCAAGCCCGAAGAGCTCGTCGCCTTTTTCAGCAAGAAGGGCCTTGTTGGCCGTAACGACCTGCTTTCCGAGGTCAAGCGCCGCGGTGATGAAGTCGCTGGCGGGACGCATGCCGCCGATGAGCTCCACGACTATGTCGACCCTCTCGTCACGGATGAGCTCCATGGCATCGGAGGTCACGATGCCCCGGGGCAGACCCTTCCCCTTTATCTTGCGCGGGTCCACCTCGGCCACCCTGACGATGCCGATATCGAGACCCGTCCTTTTGCGAATGAGCGCGGCATGTTCCGTCAGTATCCGGTATGTGCCGGTTCCCACTGTTCCCAATCCTATTATTCCTATTCCGATCATGATCTTCCCGTGGGGTAGAGGAAATTCTTGATTCCCTTTACCGCTTGTTTTATCCTGTGCTCGTTCTCTACGAGAGCGAACCGCACGTATCCTTCACCGAACTCACCGAAGCCGATCCCCGGCGATGTGGCCACCTTCGCCTCCGCGAGGAGACGCTTTGAGAATTCGATGGATCCCATCGCAGCGTACGGTTGCGGTATCCTTGCCCAGACAAACATGGTGGCCTTCGGCTTCTCCACTTCCCACCCGAGGCGGCAGAGCCCTTCGCAGAGCACATCCCGGCGCATCCTGTACCTTTCGACGATATCGGGCACATCCTTGTCGCCTTCATTGAGGGCGACGATGGACGCGATCTGGATGGGCTGGAAGACACCGTAATCAAAGTAGCTTTTGATCCTGCCCAGGGCGTTGATCATCTTCCTGTTGCCCACCGCGAAGCCGACCCGCCAGCCGGCCATACTGTAGCTCTTCGACATGGAGAAGAATTCCACGCCCACATCCTTTGCGCCCTTCACCTCGAGGAAACTCGGCGCCCTGTAGCCGTCGAATACCAGATCGGCATAGGCAAGATCGTGGACGATCATCATGTCATGCTCCTTCGCAAAGGCGACTATCTTCTCGAAGAAGCCCCTTTCCACCACCTCCGTGGTGGGGTTGTTGGGAAAACTGATAATGAGCATCCTCGGCAGTGGCCACGTCGTCTTTACGGCGATGCTGAGCCTTTCGAAGAACTCCTCCTTCGGCAAAAGCGGGATGGTCCTTAAGTCCCCCCCGGAAATCACCACCGAATAGGAGTGGATGGGGTACGCCGGGTTGGGGACGAAGACGACCTCCCCCTGGCTGATGGTGGCAAGCACAAGGTGGCCGATACCTTCCTTGGCGCCCATGGTGACGACCACCTCGGTCTCGGGGTCGATATCCACGTTATAACGTCTCTTGTACCAGCCGGCAACGGCGGCCCGAAGGTTGGTTATGCCCCGTGTCGCGCTGTAGCGGTGGTTTCTGGGGTTCCGCGCCGCCTCGACAAGCTTCGAGACGATGTGCTTCGGAGTTGGCAGATCGGGATTCCCCATGCCAAGGTCGATGATGTCCTCACCTTTTCGACGCGCCTCTATAAGAAGGTCTCGGACAATGCCGAACACGTAGGGCGGCAGCCGGGATATCCTGTAAAAGTCTTCCATTTATGTTGAAAATTACCACATTACCAAGGATACAATCAACACAAAACCCAAGCAAGAATTGTTCCATAGAAGGATCGTTGCGACTTGCGAGTTGCGTTGCGCGTTCCGAGTTGCGTGTTGCGCGTTGCGAGTCAAAGGCCGAAGAGGGACATGCCTCTTATGCCTTGGCAGCAACTGTACAGAGGAAGTTTCTCCGTGAAACCGGTCTTCCGTCTTTCAACCCGCAACCCGCAACAGCCCCTTCTAAAGCTTGTAACCAAACTTCCTGAGCATCTCCTTCCGGGCCTTTTTGTCTTCGTCCTTTTCTATGCCTTCCGGTTTGGAGCCGTCTATGACACCCATGATGCCCCGGCCCTCAACGGTTTCCGCTACCACCACGTCGAGGGGGTTCGCGGTGGCGCAGAAGATCTGGCAGACCTCCTGGCAGGCCTTGACGGCGTTGAGGACATTGATGGGGAAGCCGTCCTTGAGGAAGATGACGAAGGTGTGCCCGCAGGACAAGGCGAAGGACGTCTCGGCGGCGAGCTTTGCCAGGGCCTCGTCGTTGCCCTCGTACCTCACGAGGCAGGGCCCGCTCGCCTCGGAGAAGGCGACGCCGAATTTGAGCGACGGTGCGCTCCCGACGAGTGTCTCGTAGAGGTCCTCGACGGTCTTGATAAAGTGGGACTGGCCGATGACGATGTTCAGGCCCTCAGGTATGTCGATCTTTACGGTCTTGAGCTCCATTGCGCCTCCTTTATTGTTGATGCGGGTGATAGGTCACCGGTGATAGGTGATGGGAAAGCGAACAAGCTCCTCCCTGTCGCCCATAGCCTGGAACCCATTACCCGCGCTGGTCATCTATGCGCTCCGCCTCCCCATTCACCGAAAGGGTGCTCCCTGCCGAAGTCAGGCACCAAGAGGGGGGCGCTTTCCAGTTCCTGGATGAAGACGTTTTCCATACCATTATTTATAAGGAAGGAAACGATGTCGTCGTATTCCTCCTGGCGGATCTTTCGGGAAAGGAGGGGGTACTCCCCGGAGCGGTGGAGGGGAAGATACTGGGACATGAGGCCGATCGAGGTTTGTCTGCCGAGGTTTTCGGCGATCCAGGTGAGGACGGGGCACGAACCGGCAAGCCCTCCGGGGAGGACGAGGTGGCGCACGAGGATGCCTCGTTTGGCGACGCCGCTCTCGACGACAAGGTCTCCCACCTGGCGCTTCATCTCAATGATGGCCGCCCGGGCGCATTCCGGGTAAGGCGCCTTTTGCGCCGCGCTGGAGAGCTTCTGCGCGATGGCAGGGCTCCAGTACTTGAAGTCGGGGAGGTAGATGTCGATAAGCCCGTCGAGGGACCGGAGGGCGTCGACGCTGTCGTAGCCGTTCGCGTTGTAGACGAAGGGTATCCCGATCCCCCTTTCTTTAGCTTCCCCGATGGCGGCGGCAATGAACGGGACATAGGGCGTGGGGCTCACGAGGTTGATGTTGTGGCATCCCATCGCCTCGAGGGAAAAGAACATCTCCACCAGACCCCCGAGTGTCACCGGGCTGCCCTGCCCCTCATGGCTTATTTGGTAGTTCTGGCAAAAGAGGCACCGCAGATTGCAGAAGGAAAAGAATATGTTCCCCGACCCCTTCGTCCCCGTGATGGGCGGCTCTTCCCCGAAATGGGGTCCGGAATGCGCCACAAGGATATCCTTCCCAGCCCCGCAGAACCCCCTTTCCCCGGCAAGGCGGTCAACCCCGCACCGACGGGGACAGACGACACAGGGCGAGAGCATGGAGAGATCGGCTTTCATCGGCAATAGTATAGCAGAAACCGGGCAAGAAAAGAGAAGACCGTTGCGGGTTGCGCGTTGCGAGTTCCGAGTTAAAGACCAAAGAAGGAACGGCACGAGAGAGGCGCTTCAGAGGTGCTGTCAACACAATTGCCGATTAGCGCACGAGATGTCCCTCGTCGGCCTTTGACACGTAAGTCTCAACCGTCTCTTATACTTTTTCGCCTTTAACCCGCAACCCGCAACCCGCAACGGCCTTCTCTTTTCACAGCCCCATGAATTGGATCATCAACCCGCAGGTGAGGATGGTCAGGCCCGCGATGGCGTGGGTGTACCGTTCGGCCCGGTCGAGGACCTTGAAGCTCAGGCCCGCCCTCATGAGGAGCACGGCCGCCATCATCGTGGCTATCGTCACGACGCCGAAGGTGAGGCTCACCATGGCAACCCCCAGAAAGCTCTTGCGGGCGGCGGGGTAGATGAGAAGGGGTATGAGGGGCTCACAGGGGCCGAAGACGAATATTATGAAAAGGACCCAGGGCGTTACAGCCTTCTTCCCGTCCTCGTGGAAATGGGCGTGGTTGCCGTGATGGGTATGCACGTGCTCGTGAACGTCGTCGGCGCCGTGGATATGGACGTGTTTATGGGGCTTGTTGAGGATGGCCCTCCTTATGCCCCAGACGCTGTAGACGAGACCAAAGGCGATAAGGAGCCACGCCGCGATCGTCCCCCGCGTCGATTCTATGAACTCGAGCCTCTCAAGGGCAACCCCGAGGGCAACCCCCACGAGGCCGAGGACGATGGAACTCAGTATGTGGCCCAAACCGCAGGCGAAGGTTATTGCCGCCGTTTTCAGAGTGGACCACTTCCTCGACCAGGAAAGCATCACAAACGGCACGTAGTGGTCGGGCCCGAAGAGGGTATGAAAGAAACCGATAGATACGGCGGCAATGAGAAGGGCGGAGAGCTCAGGGGACATGGCGGTCCTTGGATTTTGTCTTAACGGGTGCCATAGGACCCATACGAGGGATAAGACATATGGGACGAATTTGGACGCATGACACCTGTTGTGTTTTCGTGTCATTATAATAAGTTTGCGGCCGATTGTCTACATTGACAGTCCCTCCCCATCGAATGTCCCGGCCTCCTGAAACCGCCTTCACGCTACATGGTACTGCTTCGCGAACGTCGACGTCCCCCCGTGCTCCACATACCGATAGGGATGCTCCGAAAACTCCACCTCCCTCTCCCGAAGGAACCGGACAGCGGGGGTGACGCGGGTCTTATCCTTACTCATAGCAAATACCGTTTTAGGTTTTAAGTGAAAGACAAAAGGAAGAAGGGGTCTGCGCCACCTTTTCCCGAAACCTTTGCCGAGGGTCTCCCCCACTCCTGTTTTTTGACTTAAAACTTAACACTATCTTTTTCTACCATCTGCACCGTGCCGTCGGGTATTACTGCGGCGCGGACGGGCTTGCCGGCATACTCTCTGTCGAGCTGACCGATGAGGGCGCCAAGGTCGTCGACCCAGGTTATGTCATCCTTTGTGGCGAACCAGTAGGAACCGGCGTGGTCTTTGTGGCGGGAGTAAAGGAAGAGCCTCCTGACCCGTTCATGCAGTGGCCTTTCCCCCCGCCCCAGCCTGCCCCAGAGGTTCTTCCCGAACCGTCCCATGAGATAATGGATTACCTGCCCCTCCTCGATGTCGTTGAGGATGACGAGGCAACCGCCGTCGGCGGAGAGGATTTCCTCCGATGTGGAAGCGGCGATGACGGCCTCATTGCCCTTGCCGAAGGTGTTGGCGAAAACGATGTCGTATTCCCCCCTCGCCTTTGTCGCGTAATGTCTGAGGGCCCCCTCTATCATGGCGGGGTAAAGGGAGTCGGGATGGCCGGCGAAGACCCGGGTGGCCCGAGAGGAACTGTTCACGAAAACGTCGATCTTGATGTCGAGCCGCGCCATTCTCCCCGCCTCGCGCATGTCTGACAGTATGACGTTGCAGGAATGGTTGCCGAGGCCCCAGCAGGTGTCCATGTTCTGTTGAAGGAGAAGGCCGTGGTGATACGCGATGGCGTCTATGTGGGCGATTCCCGGAAAGACTATCTTGTAGCCGCCGCCGAAGCCGCAGAACTGATGGGGGATGAAAGACCCGATGCCCACCCTGAGGTCGCAGCGGAGGTATTCTTTATTAATGGTAACGGGTGTTCCCAGAGCCGTCCTTCCCAGCGTCTCGCAGTTCTCGTAGCAGTTGTGATTGTAGACGGGAAAACGTTCGAGGACATCCTTGCCGAGCTTCTTCCGGAAACCGGCGTTGTTGTGGGGGGAATGTGTCCCCAGGGCGCAGAGGAAACGCACCTGGGAGTCGTCGATGCCGGCGTCCGCGAAGGCCTCGAGGAGCGAGGGGACGATCTCGTACGCGCGCGTCGGCCGGGAGAGGTCGTCGAAAAGGACGCAGACCTCGTTCTTTCCCTTCATAAGGGGCACGAGGGGCATGAGCGCCGCCCGGTATTCCTTTTCGCCGATGAGCTTTGCCCCATCACCCTCCATCGAAAGGAAATCGACGTCCCAGCGGCGGGGGAAATCCGCCTCGAGGATACGCTCGCCGTTCCAGAGATCATGGGGCAGAGATATTCTCATAAATAAAAACTTGAATGATAACAACAGCTAGGGTACAGTATACGAAATTTATGAAAAAACTGATAATAAAAAAAGACAAGACCATACGGCAGAAGGTCTACCATCACATACGTGAGGAGATACTCAAGGGGGCCATCGCTCCCAGGGAAAGGCTCATAGAGGCGAAGATCGCCGGGGAAATAGGCACGTCGCGGACCCCCGTGCGGGAGGCGCTCCACAATCTCGAGCTTGAAAAGCTTGTTGTCTCCATTCCCCGGGTAGGCTATGTGGTCAGGGGCATGGACATGGAGGAGGTCGAGCAGATATGCGAGATCAGGGCCGCGATAGAAGGCCTCGCCATCTCCTGGGCCACCGCGAAGCAGAGGGACAGGCTCATCCAGGCCCTCAGAAGGAACATCGAAAACCAGAAAAAGCAGATAGCCAGGGGCGATCTCAACGGCTACGTGGAACTGGACGCGCAGTTCCATGACATCATAGCACGCCTTGCCGGGAGCGACCGCCTGCTGGAGCTCACCCAGACCCTTCGCAGGCATATGCTGCGGTACCGTATCCAGTGCATCTACATGACCGAGACGGCGGAGAGATCGATGCACGGCCACGAACGGATCGTGACCGCCATCGAAGAAGGGGACACGGGGGAGATTGCCACCGCCGTGAAAACGCACCTTATCCAGGCGAGGGACGACATCCTTTACTATGTCTTTCGTGATTCCGAGGCCGACACCGGCCAGTAACCCCCCGGCGGACGTTTTGATTGACAAAAAAAGGTTTCTGTGTAAACTTCAAATCAACGCATAAAAACTAACGGAGGTGCTGGTATGAAGAAGTATTCCTTCTTTGCGCTCGCGTCGGTATTCTTTCTGTCGGTTCTGTGCATTGCTTCCGTTTCCCAGGCAGCAAATACCATAAAAGTGGGCATTGTGGACACCTACACGGGGCCTGCGACGACCTTCACCAACGATGTTCTCGACGGTTTCAAGCTCGCCGTGCAGAAGATAAACGCCTCCGGCGGCATCCTGGGCAGGAAGGTCGAATTTACGACGAGGGATGAGAAGTTCAAGCCCGATATAGGTCTTGCCATGGCCAAGGAGCTTGTTCTCAAGGAAAAGGTGGACATCCTCATGGGCACCATCAACAGCGCCACGACGCTCGCCATCTCCGACTTTGTCAGGAAGGAGAAGATACCCTTCTTCGTCACCTTCGCGAAGAGCGACAAGATAGTCGCCGAGAAGGGGCACCGCTACATCTTCAACATGAACGAGAATACCGAGATGGCAGGCCGGGCGGCCGCCATCGCGCTCGCGAGGAAGCCCTACGTCAAGTACTGGATAGCCGGCGACGACTATGAATACGGCCACGCCATCGCCGAGGGCGTGTGGAGCAATCTCAAGAAGCTCAAGCCTTCCGTCCAGAAGGTCGGAGAGACCTGGTGGAAGGTCGGGGAGGCGGATTTCACCCCCTATATCACCCAGATACTTGCGGCGAAACCCGATTTCATTATCGTCGCTACAGGAGGATCCGGCATGGTCAACTTCCAGAAGGCGGCCAGGGCCACGGGCCTTTCCCAGAAGATCCCCTTCTATCAGCACACCGCCACGGAGCTTTCCGTTCTCGCCCCCCAGGGCCAGAACGCCCCCGAAGGCGTCTTTGGTACCGCCAATTACTTCTTCTATTATCCCGACACGGCGCAGAACAAGGCCTTTGTGGACGATTTCAAGAAGGCCTACAACCGGAATCCCCGGGTCGGGGCCCTCTACGGATACATGACGGCGCAGTTCATCGCAGAGGGTTACAAGAAGGCCGGCAAGTTCGACAAGGAGAAATTCGTCTCAGCCCTCGAGGGCATGGCGATCGACAGCCCCGTCGGCAGGCTGGAGATCCGCAAGTGCGACCACCAGCTCCTGCTTCCCATGTATTTCGGTGTGACAAAAAAGGACCCCAGGTACGACTTCCTCACCGCCGGCAACATCGAAACCATCCCGGGCAAGGACTACGTTCCGTCCTGCGAGGAGGTCCTGAAGCACCGCAAGAAATAAGGAAGGCACGAGAGAAAAGCAATGGAGAGCATCTTTGGCTTCCTGAGTCCGGGGCTATTGAGCCAGATACTCGTTGGCCTCTCCCGCACGGTCATCCTTTTCATCGTCTCGTCGGGCCTGTCCCTCATCCTGGGGGTCTTGAGGATTCCCAACGTGGCACACGGCTCCCTGTATATGATCGGCGCCTTCATGGCCTACACGGTGTCGCACATGTTCGGCGGCGGCAACATGGGCTTCTGGATGGCCCTTATCATTGCCCCCCTCGGGGTCGCCGTCCTCAGTTTTGCCGCGGAGAGGTCCCTCTTTCAGTTCCTCTATGAGCGTGAGCATCTGATGCTGCTCCTTCTCACCTTTGCGATGTCCCTTGTCTTTGGAGACCTTGTCAAGCTGGTGTGGGGGGGCGAATACCGTTCGGTTCCCGTGCCCGATGTCTTCCAGGGCTACATAAATCTTTTCGGAGGGCTCCCCTTTCCCATTTACAGCTTCTTCCTTCTCGTTATGGGGCCCGTCATCGCCATACTGCTCTGGCTCTTGACGAACAAGACGAGGATCGGGAAGATATCCCGCGCCGCCGCCGTCGACAGGGAGATGGTGGGAGCGGTGGGTATCAACGTGAGCTGGGTCTTCGCCATCGTCTTCGTCATCGGCTGTTTCCTGGCGGGTCTGGGCGGTGTCCTTGTCGCACCCACGGTTAGCGTTACCCTGGGGATGGACCACACCCTCATCATCGAGGCCTTCCTCATCGTCATCATGGGAGGGCTCGGCAACGTCTGGGGCGCCCTTCTCGGTGCGCTCATCTTCGGTCTCACCCAGTCCCTGGGCATTCTCGTGTGGCCGCAGTTCGGGATCGTCTTCCCTTACCTGGCGGTGGTCGTCGTGCTCCTTTTCAGGCCCACAGGACTCCTGAGGTCAACGTGGTGAGGGGGTGTCCATGAAGAACCGTCTTTCTCGCGGTAAACTTCCCTGGGTCATCGCCGGTCTTGCCGTCCTCTTCCTGTTTCCCGTTTTTCTCGACAGGTTCTATGTCTACCTCGCGGCAATCATCCTTCTTACGGGACTGTGCGCGACGAGCCTTAACTTCGTCCTCGGCTATGGAGGGGTTTTCCAGTTCCACCACGCCGTCTTCTACGGCGTCGGCGCGTACGGCACGGCCCTCATGATAATCAAATCGGGCCTATCGCCCTGGCTGGGGTTCATAGTCGGCCCCCTGGTATCGGCGATACTTGGGCTTGTCATCGGCGTCATCTGCATACGCCTGTCGAAGCTTTACTTCGGAATGTTGCAGATATCCCTGGGGTCCCTCGTGTGGGCCATCGTCTATCGCTGGTATTCCTTTACCGGAGGCGATGACGGCATCCACGGCGTCCCCCTTCCCGACATCATCTCCTCGCCCAACGGGGCCTATTACTTCACCCTCATCGTCACCGCCGCTTCCATGTTCATCCTGCACAGGATGATCAGGTCGCCCTTCGGCAGCGCCCTGCAGGGAATACGGGACAACCCGGTGCGCTCCGAGATGATCGGCGTCAACGTGCGCCTCCAGCAGCTCCTTGCCCTCACCATCGCCGGCTACTTCGGGGGCGTGGCGGGGTCCCTCTTCGTCGTTGTCGACAGCACTGTTTTTCCCGACATGATGTTCTGGACGCTCTCGCTGGAGCTCATCATCATGTGTCTCCTCGGTGGGTGGTTCTCCTTTCTCGGCCCCATGGTGGGTGCCGCCGCCATAGTCCTGCTGAGAACATATGTCAGCGGAATCACCGGCTACTGGGCCCTTGTCCTGGGAGTCATCATGATGCTCGTCATCTTCTTTCTCCCCAACGGCGTTCTCGGATATCTCGACAGGTTCGTGAAGAAGAAGGCAAGGAGCAGATGATGCACGGAAGGAGTTTCGCGTGCTCGAGGTAACGTCACTGTCCAAATCTTTCGACGGATTCAAGGCTGTCAATAATGCCGGCCTTTCCGTAAAAGAGGGTGAGGTTGTCGCCGTCATAGGACCGAACGGGGCCGGCAAGACGACCCTTTTCAACCTCATCACAGGGGTGTTGAAGCCCGACGGCGGGAAGGTCCTCTTCAAGGGTGAGGACATAACCGGGCTTCCCCCCTACAAGGTCTGCCGCAGGGGCATGTCGCGGTCCTTCCAGGTGGTGAACGTCTTTCCCCGGCTCAGCGTCTTTGAAAACGTTCAGGTCTCCGTTCTTTCACAGCAGAAGAGGACGTGGAACCTCTTCACCCCTTCCGCGAAACTTGTCGTAAGAGAGACGGACAGGATCCTTGAGAACGTCGGTCTCATGGACATCAGGGACGCGAAAAGCGCGGCCCTCTCCCACGGCGAGCGCAAGGTCCTCGAGATCGCAATCGCCCTCGGAGGGAGCCCTGAATTCCTTATCCTCGACGAACCTACGGCAGGGATGTCGCCGGAGGAGACGACGCGCTGCATCGACCTTATCAAACAGCTCAAGGAGAAGCTTGGCATTACCATCCTCTTCTGCGAGCACGACATGGAGATCGTCTTCTCCATCTCGGACCGCATCATGGTCATGGTCCGGGGTTCGACGATCATTGAGGGCACCTGCGATGACGTCAGGTGCTGCCGGGAGGTACAGGACGCATATCTTGGCGGGAGCGACGAATGCTTGATGTGAATGCCATCGATACCTACTACGGCTTAAGTCATATTCTCTTTGGCGTAACCCTTAGGGTCAATCCCGGTGAGGTGGTGGGCCTTCTCGGCCGCAACGGGGCAGGGAAGTCGACCACCATGAAAAGCATCATGGGCATCGTGCCGCCGCGTAAGGGGACGATCACCTTCAAGGGAATACAGATCGCCGGGCGCAAACCATTCATGCTCTTCCGCCAGGGCATCGGCTACGTCCCCGACGACCGCAGGGTCTTCGCCGACCTCTGTGTCGACGACAACCTCGACATAGTCCACCGGCGCAGCACGGAATGGGACAAGGAAAGGGTCTATGGCCTTTTCCCCGCCCTCAAGGAGATAAAGTCCCGCCGGGCCGGGCACTTAAGCGGCGGGGAACAGCAGATGCTCACCATCGCGCGGGCCCTCATGGGGAGCCCGGAACTGCTTCTCCTCGACGAACCCACGGAGGGCCTCGCCCCGCTTATCGTCCGGGATCTGGAACGGCAGATCCTGCGACTCAAGGACGCCGGCATCAGTATCCTTCTCTCCGAGCAGAACGTGCGCTCCGCCCTGAAGATGATAACCAGGGCCTATGTCATAGACAACGGCAGGATCCGCTTCGAAGGCACCGTCGAGGAACTGGAGGCGAACGAAGAGGTAAAACGTAAGTACCTCATGATCTAGTTTTCGCGTTCCGCGTAAACTAGATCGGTTTCAGGTTTCAGGGAAAAGACAAAGAATCTGCGCTCTCCTGCTCCGTCATCAACTCCCCGGGTTTCCGGGGTCTTGTCCTCTCTCTGAAACCTGCAAAGTGAAACCTGAAGCGGTGTTTTTCGCTTTCCTTTATGCCGGTTTTCCTATAGAATTAGGTATGTTCGCACACCTGAAAAAACAATTCCATTTCCTTTTTGCCTGCTCTCTCGCCGGCATGCTTGTCCTTGGTTTTGCCGTCCCCGTCGTTCATGCCGTGGGTGATCTCGGCATCGTCGTTGAGGAGCTCAAGGATCCTGAGGCGGTAACGCAGTGTCCCGTATGTGGCCGGGCGATAAGCCCCGGAGTTGTTCACACCGATGCCCCCGCCATCCTGAAGGAGAAGCTCAAGATGGCGCTGACGGACCGGAGCATCGGTTACTCCGATGGGATCAAGAAAGGTCAACCCTATATCCATATCCTCGTCTACCGCTTCCAGCAGAGGAAAGGCGGAAATTTCGCCGTCGAGAAGCCTGCCGCCATCGCTTTTCATATGCACCTCATGAAGGATCGGATGCTGGGCAAGGTCTTCGCCTATGCCGAAGAACAGAAGGCCCTTACACAGAACCTTTTCACCATGGGAAAATTCTTCCGCAGGGGAGCGCGCTGGGTGACGGTGGAAGAGCTTGCCGAAGAGGGCATAAGCGCCGGGCTTGACGATCTCGTCGAGGCGCAGGGGACGACGGAGTCCGGGGAGTGAAGGCACTCTTTGCGATGGACCTGATGGGCGGCAGGACCGTTCGCCTCAGGAAGGGTGATTTCCAGGAAGTGACGGTCTACAGCGATGATCCTCCCTCCATGATCGAAGAAATGGTGCGCCGCGGCGCCCGGGATTTCCATATCATCGATCTCGATGGTGCGAGGACGGGTGAGCCCGTTCACGGAGAGATCATCGGAAAGATCCGTTCCCTGGTGAAAGGCTACATGGAGGTCGGCGGCGGCATCCGCACCGATGATACCATCAAATACTACAGCGACCTCGGCATCGACGGGGTAATCGTGGGCACGCGCGCCCTCGAGGATGAAGACTATTTCGAGGGGCTGTCACGATTTGGCAACATCGTCCTCGGCCTCGATCTTCTCGAGGGGAAGCCGATGTCGCGGGGATGGAAGAGCGCAGTCGACAGGGACCCGGCCGCCATCCTCAAGGCCGCGGAGCGCATCGGCATCATGGCCGTCCTGTGCACGAGCATCGAGCGCGACGGGATGCTCACGGGGCCCGATCTTGCCGGCCTTAAGACCATATCACAGATGACACGGCTGCCCGTGATAGCGAGCGGCGGCGTATCGAACATAGACGACGTCAGGCGTCTCAAAGAAATGAACGTTTGGGCGGCGATCATAGGAAAGGCCTTCTACGAGGGGTTCATCGGTATCGAGGAGGCTATGGGTTATGCTGACTAAGAGGATCATCCCCTGCCTTGACGTCATGGAGGGCAGGGTCGTAAAAGGGACCAATTTTCTCGAGCTTAAGGACGCCGGCGACCCCGTGGAGAATGCAAAGGCCTACGAAGAGCAGCTGGCGGACGAACTATGCTTTCTTGATATCACCGCTTCCCATGAAAAGAGAAGGACGATCATCGACGTCGTCGAGCGGGTCTCCCACGAGGTTTTTATGCCCCTTACGGTGGGAGGCGGAATACGCTCCATAGACGATATCCGGGACATCCTCCGGGCGGGCGCGGACAAGGTGACCGTGAACACGACAGCGGTGGAGAACCCCGAGTTCGTCCGGGAGTCGAGCGGTATTTTCGGCAGCCAGTGTATCTGCGTCGCCATAGACGCGAAGGCGCGCGAAGGCGGCGGTTTCGAGGTTTACACTTACGGCGGTCGAAGACCGACGGGCATCGACGCCATCGGCTGGGCAAAGAGGGTGGAGGAGCTGGGAGCGGGGGAGATACTCCTCACCAGCATGGACAGGGACGGGACGAGGATCGGTTTTAACATCGAATTGACGCGGGCCATAGCCGAATCGGTGAACATCCCCGTCATAGCTTCGGGAGGGGTGGGCACCCTGGAACACCTCTACGAGGGGCTCACCGCGGCAAAGGCGGATGCCGTCCTCGCCGCGTCGATATTCCACTACCGGGAGCACACCGTTGTCGACGCGAAGCGTTATCTAAGGGACCGCGGCGTGAACGTGCGGCTGTAGGAAACAGCCGGGCCGAAAAAAATGGATTCGAAAAAGGACACGATAAGTAATAGAGGAAGAAACGAGGTATCGTTATGGATGATCTGAAATGGGATGAAAAGGGCCTTATGCCCGCCGTTGTGCAGGATGCAGACTCAAAGGATGTTCTCATGGTTGCTTATATGAACAAAGAGGCCCTGGAACTCACCCTGAGGACAAAGACCGCGCATTATTACTCGAGATCGCGGCAGAAGCTCTGGCTCAAGGGCGAGACCTCGGGCCACACGCAGGCCGTCAGGGAAGTCTGCATAGACTGCGATAACGACACCATCCTTCTCATGGTGGACCAAAAAGGGGCGGCCTGCCACACCGGCTACTGGAGCTGTTTCTACCGCGCCTGGGCCGATGGATGGAAGATCATAGGGAAGAAGGTTTTTGACGAAAAAGAAGTCTATGGTGAAAAGAAGACCCATTGATACGGTCCTTTTCTTCTTCAATACCTGTTGTTTTGTCGGTTGCATCCCCGGTGCGCCGGGGACCTTCGCGTCGCTCTTCGCCGCGGCACTGATCTATCTCTTCCCGGCGGTTTTCGGCAGCGCCGTCTTTGCCGTTCTCTTTATTTTTTTTGCCGTGGCGACCGTCACGATGGAACGGTATGAGGGCGAAGATCCCGGCCATATCGTCATCGACGAGTTTGCCGGCATGTGCGTTGCCATGGCAGGCCACGGGGCCACACTTCTCACCGTGGCCATCGGTTTCATCCTCTTCCGCATCTTCGATATCCTCAAGCCCTTTCCCATCGGACGGATGGAGAGGCTTAAGGGAGGGTTCGGCGTAGTGGGAGATGATGTGGTTGCCGGCATATTCGCGAACATCCTTCTTCTCCTGTGGACGAGGCTTATATGAAGATAGAGGAAGCACTGGTCAAGGCTTTGACGGCGAAATCCCTGTCCTGGTGTACCGCCGAATCCTGCACCGGTGGACTCATTGCGAGCCGGATCACCGGCGTTCCGGGGGCATCGCAGTGTTTTGAGGGAGGGTTCGTGACATACAGCAACAGGGCCAAATCGCTTCTTATCGGCGTTCCCCCGGAGTTGATCGAGAAGCACGGAGCCGTGAGCAGCGAGACCGCGCGGGCGATGGCGGAAGGGGCGAGGGAGAGACTGAAGGCCGATATATCCGTGGCCGTCACGGGGATAGCGGGACCCGCCGGCGGAACACCCGCCAAACCCGTGGGGACCGTCTTCATCTCGGTGGCATCGCTCAAGATGACCTCTGTCCGCGAATTCCATTTTGAGGGCACGAGACGGCAGATACGCAGGCGCTCCGCCGACGAGGCCCTGAATTTAGTCCTCGACCACCTCGAAGGGAGGGCGGGCGAATGAGGTCCTTTCTCGCCTTTGAGATACCCCGGGAGGTGAAGAGACGTCTCTCGGAGGTGTCGATAACCATGGCAAGAACGCTCCCCGGCGTGAGGTGGGTGAGGCCCGAGGGTCAGCACATCACCATCAGGTTCTTCGGCGAGATATCCGAGGCACGGGCGCAGGAGATAAAAGACATTCTCGGGGTCGCCGGACCCTACAGAAGGGTCGAGGCATCGCTGAAATGTATCGACGCATTTCCCGATAAACGAAAGGCCCGGGTCATCGTCGCGACCATCGATGAAGGAGTTGACATCATCCGCTCGATATACCATGATATAGAGAACCGACTCACAGCCCTGGGTTACGAAAGAGAAAAAAAGGGTTTTACCCCGCATATCACCTTCGGGAGAATGAAAGTGCCCGCACCTCTTCTGGAGAGAGACACCCTTCCTCTGGAATGTCCGCGGTTCACAATTGAACGTATCATTCTTTACAGAAGCATTCTCGGAAGGGAAGGCGCGACGTATGAGCCGCTCTTCGAGAAGAAACTGGGCGCCGCAATTTGAAACGGCCGCAGGGACGGAACGAAAAAAGACCCGATACAGGGACAATATAAAGGAGAAAGATGAACCCGAAAACGCAGAAGGGAGGCATCGACGTGAAAGAGGAAGACAATAGAGGCAAAGCCATAGACATGGCCGTATCTCAGATAGAAAAGCTCTTCGGCAAAGGCGCTATCATGAAGCTCGGAGCGAAAGCCCTTGAGGCCGTCCCCGTCGTCTCCACCGGGTCCATCGCCCTCGATCTCGCCCTTGGAATCGGCGGCATCCCCCGGGGCAGGGTCGTCGAGATCTTCGGGCCCGAGGCGTCAGGCAAGACAACGCTGGCGCTACAGGTGGTCGCCGAGATCCAGAAGGCGGGGGGCACCGCGGCATTCATCGATGCCGAGCATGCCCTGGATGTGAGCTACGCGAAAAGGATTGGTGTCAACACCGACGACCTTCTCATATCTCAGCCCGATACGGGAGAGCAGGCCCTGGAGATCAGCGAGATACTCGTGCGCAGCGGCGGTGTGGACATTGTCGTTGTCGACTCCGTTGCCGCCCTGGTACCCCGGGCCGAGATCGAAGGGGAAATGGGCGATTCCCACATGGGCCTTCAGGCGCGGCTCATGTCACAGGCCCTGCGCAAGCTCACGGGGATCACCAGTAAATCCATGACCACCGTCATTTTCATAAACCAGATCCGTCATAAGATCGGGATCATGTTCGGAAATCCCGAGACCACGACAGGCGGTAATGCCCTCAAGTTTTACGCCTCGCTGCGCCTCGACATCCGGAGGATCGCCGCGATAAAGGACGGCCAGGAGGTTGTCGGGTCGAGAACAAGGGTAAAGATCGTAAAGAACAAACTTGCACCACCTTTCAGGGAAGTCGAGTTTGACATCATATTCGGTGAAGGCATATCCCGCGAGGGGGATGTTATAGACCTCGCGGTAGATATGGGCGTTGTCGAGAAGGCGGGGACATGGTACTCCTACGGGGATTCAAGGATCGGTCAGGGCCGGGAGAACGCCAAGGAGTACATGAAGACACACCCCGAAACGATGAAGGAAGTGGAAGACAAGATAATGATACAGGTGGGGTTGAAGAAGGGAGAGACGGGTGACATCGCGACAGATCAGAAGTAAATTCCTGGAATATTTTGCACGCAATGGCCACACCGTAGTCCCCAGTTCGGCGCTCCTGCCGGAGCGGGACCCCACCCTCCTTTTTGTGAACGCCGGGATGGTCCAGTTCAAAAACCTCTTTCTCGGTCTGGAAAAAAGGCCCTACATCAGGGGAACGTCGTGCCAGAAATGCGTGAGAGCCGGCGGCAAGCACAACGACCTTGACAACATCGGCAAGACCTTGAGGCACCACACCTTCTTTGAAATGCTGGGGAATTTCTCCTTCGGCGACTATTTCAAGAAGGAGGCTATTGCCTTCGCATGGGAGTTCCTCACGAGAGAACTCGGCCTTGATGCGTCGAAGATGTGGATAACGGTCTTTCGCGAGGACGACGAGGCAGAGGATCTCTGGAGGAGGATGGGGGTCAGGCCCGAGAGGATAGTGAGGCTCGACGAGAAGGACAATTTCTGGTCCATGGGCGACGAAGGCCCCTGCGGCCCCTGCTCGGAGATACTCTATGACCTGGGAGAGAACGTGGGATGCGGCCAGCCGACGTGTGCCGTCGGATGCGACTGCGACCGGTTCCTCGAGATCTGGAATCTCGTCTTCATGGAGTTCGACCGCAGCGCCGACGGTAAGATGACGAAGCTGCCGAAACCCTCCATCGACACCGGCATGGGGCTCGAGCGCATCACATCCATCATTGAGGGCAAGATCGGCAACTACGACACAGACCTCTTCGTTCCCATCATCAGGCGCATCGAAGACATGGCCGGCTGCGCATACGGCGAGGACGAAAAGAAAGACATAGCCATCCGTGTCATCGCCGACCACGCGCGGGGCGCCACTTTCATCATAAACGACGGTACCCTTCCCTCAAAGGATGGCAGGGGATACGTCCTCAGGAGAATCATCCGAAGGGCGCTGCGCTACGGCAGGAAACTGGGCATACAGAAAGAGTTCCTCCACGACCTCTCGAAGAGCGTTGTGGACATCATGGAAGAGGCCTATCCCGACGTCAAGAACAACCATTCCTATATCACGAGGGTCATAAAGGGCGAGGAAGAGCGCTTCCTTGAAACCCTCGGGATGGGGATGAAGCTCTACGAGGAGTTTACCGGTGACCTGAAGAAGAAGGGCAGCGCCGTCATCCCCGGCGAGCTTGTCTACAAGCTCTACGACACCTACGGTTTTCCCGTCGATATAACGACGGACATGGCCCTGGAGGACGGCCTCGTCCTCGACAGGGAGGGTTTTGAAAAGGCCCTATCCGAGCAGAAGGAGCGTTCCCGGACAGGCTCGAAGATAAAAGGGGAAGAGTGGAACGAAGGGCACCTCGCCATACTCGGCCAGGGCCTCAGCAGTACCTTCACCGGTTACGGTACTTTGGAGGACGAAGGTGTCATCGGGGCCATCCTTGTCGGTAACGAGACGGTGGATAAGATATCCGAGGAGGAAGAGGGTGAACTCTTTCTCAATACGACGCCCTTCTACGCCGAAAGCGGCGGGCAGATCGACGACTCGGGGACCGTCTCCCTTGCCGGCAACGGCGCCACGGCGCGCATCACCGCCGTGACGAAGGTAAAAGAAGATCTCTTTGCCCACCGGGTGATCGTTGAAAAAGGAGAGTTCCACAGGGGTGACAGGGTGTCCCTTGCAGTCGACGAAGAGAAGCGCAAGGGCGTGTCGCGCAATCATACGGCAACGCACCTCCTCCAGTACGGATTGAGGCGGGTCCTCGGCGACCACGTAAAGCAATCGGGCTCCCTCGTGGAGGCGGGCAGGATGCGCTTCGACTTCACTCATTTCGAGGCCATGAAGGAAGACCAGATACGGGCAGTGGAGGATATAGTCAACGAGAAGATCATGGAGTGCGTGCCCGTGGTCGTCAATGTGAAGAGCCGCGAGGATGCCATCCGGGAGGGCGCGACAGCACTCTTCGAGGAGAAGTACGGGGAGACCGTGCGCGTCATCACCATCGGCGATTTCTCCCGGGAGCTCTGCGGCGGGACCCATGTCGCCAATACCGGCCAGATAGGCAGCCTCTACATTCTCACCGAAAGCTCCCTCGCATCGGGCGTCCGCAGGATCGAGGCGACAACGGGCAGAGGCGCACTTGCCTACAAGTGCAGGGTGGAGGGGGCTTTAAAAGCCATCGCCAGGAGAACGAACACCGAGTTCGACCGTGTTCAGGAGCGTGTCGAGGGTCTCCTCGGCGAACTCATCCTCAAAGAGAAAGAGCTTGAACATTTCAAGCAGGACATCGTGGCCCGCAGGGTCGACGGCGCGATCGCGGAGGCGATGGATAAAGAGGGTGTAAAGATCGTGACCCTCTTCGTGGAGAACGCCTCTGCCGACGACCTGAGGAAGGTGACGGACGTTGTCCGTTCGAGGGTGAAGGACTGCATCGTCGTCGTCGGAACGGCGGGGGTGGACGACAAGGGGCTCATCGTCGCATCGGTGAGCAAGGACCAGCAGAAACGCTACAGCGCCGGCAGGATCGTCAAGAACCTTACCGGGCATTACGGCGGCAAGGGCGGTGGCGGTGCCAGCATAGCGCAGGGTGGCATACCGGGGGCAAAGGTCCCGGAATCCCTTAAAAATGTTGTGCAATTCATTGACAATTAGTATGATGTGAAAAAACGACGGGGGGAGAGATGAAGCGGTACGCGGACAATCTCAGAAGCGTCAACCTCTTTTCGGGTCTCAAAGACAACGAACTGGAGACGATCTCCCGGATCCTCTACGTCAATACCTACCATCGGGGCCAGCTGATCTTCCAGGAGGGAGAGGATGGCAACGCCCTTTTTGTCGTCCTGAAAGGACGGGTGAAGGTCTGCCTCTACGATGAGGAAGGACGGGAATACGTCCTTGATGTCATCGGAAAGGATGGTTTCTTTGGAGAACTCGCCCTTATTGATGAGCTGCCCCGGTCGGCGAACGCCATCGCCATGGAGGCATCGGACCTGCTCGTCGTGCGCAGGGCCGATTTCACAAAACTCCTCATGGAAAACCCATCCATATCGATCCACATACTGAAGGTGCTCGCGGGCAGGCTGCGCGTCGCCGACGAAAGGATCAAGTGGCTCGCCTTCCTGAACGTCGAAGGCCGCATCCTCAAGTACCTCCTCGAGATCGGCGGGCGCCTCGGCATCAGGATGAAGGACTACATCATCATCGAAAGGGGTCCCTCCCAGATAGAGATAGCCAACTCCTGCGGATGTTCCCGGGAGACCGTCTCCCGCATGGTGGCGTCGCTGGTGAAGAAGGGCGTGATCAGTGTCAGGAGAAGGCAGTATACGCTATATCCGGGAACGAGAACCTTTTAGGTCCTGCTTCATATCGAGGCGTTCCCTTCGTTGCCTTCGTCGGGACTGTCCTCGACGTACAGAATCGTACGCCTCCGGGAGTCCCCTCCTCGTCGCCTCGTTATCATCCTCGATCTGAAGCAGGACAGACAAAATCTTCCATCATTCATCGCGCTCCCTTCGTTGCCTTCGTCGGGACTGTCCTCGACGTTTGCCACCCGCCGGAGCAAGCTGGGAAGGCGGGTACCCGGCTTTTACTGACGCCTCCGGGAGTCCCCTCCTCGTCGCCTCGGTATCATCCTCGATCTGAAGCAGGACAGACAAAATCTTCCATCATTCATCGCGCTCCCGGAAAGACCTTTTCCCTTACGAATGTCGTTCTGTTGTTCCCATAACCCGTAACCTATCACCTATTACCCGCCTCTTTTATTGACAACAGCCCTCTTCTCCTCTAAGATAACATCTAAAAAAGGGTTGATCATTCATGGCTTCCATTGTTAATCAGAAACTTGAGGCGAAGGAACAGGAACTTAAGATCCTTCACGAGGTGGCGAAGGATATCAGCGACAACCTGGATCTTTCGGAGCTTCTGCACCGCATCGTCGATACGGTGAAGGATTTTGTCAAGGCCGATTCCTGCCTCGTTTACCTCTACGAGGAAGACCATGACGAGCTCGTCCTTTCAGCATCGAGCGACCCGAAGATGAAATCTCTGGGGTCGATAAGCTTAAAGCTCGGTGAAGGTGTCACCGGCTGGGCGGCGAAGGAGAAACAGCCCGTTATCCTGACGAAGGCGGCGTACCGCGACAAGCGGTTCAAGGCCTTCACCTCCCTCAAGGAAGACAAGTACGAGGCCCTTGTTTCCATACCCATATTGTCTAAGAACAGGATCATCGGCGTCATGAACCTCCAGAACAGGAAGGAGTGCGTCTATCCCGAGACCCAGATAAAGCTTCTCTTCACCATCAGCAGGTATCTTGGCAGCGCAATACAGAATGCCATCACCTACGACGAGGTGGTGAAGAAGGCGAAGCAGCTCGACCTCCTCTCCGAGGTGTCACGGACGATCGTCTCCGACCACTACATAAAGGAGATCCTCCACCTCATCGTGACGATGACTGCAAAGGTCATGGATTCGAAGATCTGCTCCGTCATGCTTCTCGACGAGAAAAAGGAGGAGCTTGTCATCGCCGCGACGCAGAGCCTGAGCAACGAATACGTGAACAAGCCGAACCTCAAGGTGGGGCAATCCATAAGCGGCAAGGTCGTCCTCGAGAAGAAACCCCTCAAGGTCCTTGACGTGACGAAGGAGCCGGGATACATGTTCCCTGACGTGGCGAGAAAGGAAGGCTTCGTGTCCCTCCTGTCCGTTCCGATGATGATAAAGGACCAGGTCGTGGGTGTTATCAACAGCTACACCAGAAACGAGCACGTCTTCACGAAGGAAGAGATAGACATTCTCCAGGCGGTGGCGAACCAGGCGGCCGTCGCCATAGAGAACACCAACCTCAGCCACGAGATACTCGCCGCCAAGGAGGCGCTGGAATCACGCAAGCTCGTCGAGCGCGCCAAGGGGATACTGATGAGGGAACTGGGGCTTAACGAAGACGAGGCCTATCGGAAGATCCACAAGAAAAGTATGGACATGCGAAAAACAATGAAGGAAGTGGCGGAGGCGGTTATACTTGCCTTCGATATCCAGAAAAGAACTTGACAACGGTGTGGTCAAACACTATCATATTTGCAGATTATTTGGCTTTTTAGCAGAGCTGCTAAAAATGAATTGCACGGACAAGGGCGTCCAGAGCGCTTTAAACTGCTTTGGACGCCCTTTTTACGTCATGGGGGCGCAAAGCATATGAAAGAAATGTTACGAATCGGTATGGGGCAAATAAATTCAGTAGTAGGTGATCTCAAGGGCAACGCCGAAAGAGTCATTGCCTGGGTTGAGCGCGCGAGGTCGCAGGACGTGGATATCCTGGCGCTCCCGGAACTTGTCATAACCGGTTATCCGCCCGAAGACCTGCTCCTGAAAAAGGGCTTTATAGATATGAACATCAAGGTCATTAAGGAAGTGGCTTCCAGGATCGCCACTCCGGCCACAATCGTCGGTTTCGTGGATCGATCCGCATCGGGGATATACAACGCCGCCGCCGTCATCTACAAAGGAAAGATACGGGGCGTCTTCCGCAAGGAACTCCTCCCGAACTACGGTGTTTTTGATGAAAAAAGGTATTTTCTCCCCGGAGCCAGGCCCCGGGTGTTCCGTTACGGCAACGTCCTCTTCGGCATCGGGATATGCGAAGACGTGTGGTTCCGGGAGGGTCCGGTGCGTGCCATGGCACGCGCGGGCGCCGGACTTATCTTTAACATCAACGCATCCCCCTATTATACGGGGAAGATATACGTCCGGGAAGATGTTGTAAGAAGCAGGATCCGGGAAAACCGGGTATGGGTGGCCTACGTCAACCTTGTCGGCGGTCAGGACGAACTGGTTTTCGACGGACAGAGCTTTGCAATGGACAGATCGGGGAAGGTCATCGCCTCCGCCGGGGCATTCCGGGAAGACCTCCTTGTTGTCGATATCCCGGAAAAGGAACTGGTAAGGAAGACGTCGAAGGAGAGGGTTACCACCGTCGCCGCCCGGCCCCGCGGAGTTCATTGCCAGGTTGCAAGGTCCCCTGTCGCCGTGCATCCCGTCAGGCGCCTTGATGTCGTGGAGGAGGTTTACGAGGCGCTGAAGCTTGGCCTTCATGACTACGTGGGGAAGAACGGGTTCAAGGGGACCGTGATCGGGCTCTCGGGAGGGATCGACTCGGCGCTGGTAGCCGCTCTTGCGGCCGACGCACTGGGCAGGGACAACATCGTATGCGTCTTCATGCCGTCGAAGTTCACATCCCGGGAATCGTCGGAGGATGCCCTTGAGCTTGCAAAGAGACTTGGCACGAGGATCATCGAGGTACCGATAGACTCCATACTCGATGCTTACAAGGCGGGCCTCGGAAAGCTCTTCGAGGGCCTCAAGGAGGACGTCACCGAGGAGAATCTCCAGGCGCGCATCCGCGGGAACATTCTCATGGCGCTTTCGAACAAGTTCGGGTGGCTCGTCCTTACCACGGGCAACAAATCGGAGATGAGCGTCGGTTATGCGACACTCTACGGCGACATGGCAGGGGGCTTCGCGGTTATCAAGGATGTTCCGAAAACTCTTGTCTACCAGCTCTGTGCATGGCGCAATACTCGTGGCGATGTTATCCCCGATAGGATAATTTCGAAGGAGCCCACGGCGGAGCTGAAGGCGGATCAGAAGGACCGTGACAGCCTTCCTCCCTACGACCATCTCGATCAGGTACTGAAAAGTTATGTCGAGGAGGACAAAGAGCCCTCGACGGTCGATTTCCCCGACATGCCTGCGGAAGAGATCGCCCGCGTGCTGAGGATGGTGGATTTGAGCGAGTATAAGCGGCGCCAGTCTCCGCCGGGGATAAAGATCACCCCCAAGGCATTCGGCAAGGATAGGAGAATGCCTATCACGAACAAGTACAAAGGTTCGCAATGAAATTCGAGTTCATAGTAAAACGGCTCTCGCCGGTTTTAAAGAGGATAACGAAGAGGCTCAACGGCCACCACGCATATTTTGACGAGGAAGACCTCTACCAGGAGGCGCTGACCCACCTGTGGGGGGCCTTCCGCAAGGGCTCCATAGACGACAAGACTGACAGCTACATCCTCCAGGGCTGCTACTATCACCTCAAGAACCATCTGCGGAAAGTTCGCGAGAACGCGGTCTTTGTGAGCCTCAGCGAACCCGCGGGCGAAGATGGCATCTCCTGGGAGGAGATGATAGCCTCCGACGAGTCATCATCCTTCACACGCCTTGAAGACAAATTGAAGTTCCAGGCCATCACCGATGCATGCGGATCGGACCGGGACCGCCAGATCCTGAGGCTTCTCATGGAAGACCTCTCGGTGAGAGAAGTGGGGACCAGGCTCGGCATTTCCCACGTCATGGTCCTGAAAATCCGCAACAGGATCCGCGACAACTATTTTCGAAGGATAGGAGAAGAATAGTCTCAGGTTTCACGTCGCAAGTCTCAGGCAGAGACGAAAGACCCCGGGACACCATGTTCTGCCATCACCCATGACCTATGACCCCTATTTTTTTGTGTCTTTTGTTTTCGACTTGGTATATAAATCTTTCTAATGTTCCCAATACAAGAGGAAGGAGGTGAAACAGAATGAAGAAGGTACTGGTACTGTTCTTTGCAGTCGTGATCGGTCTTTCCTTTGCTTTCACGGGGTTTGCACAGGAGAAAAAGGCGACACCCGCGGCACCCGCGGCACCCGCGGCACCCGCGGCCAAGGTAGAGGCTCCCGCCGCAACACCTGACAAGCCGGTGAAGAAGGAAAAGAAAGTAAAGAAAGTGAAGAAGACGAAGAAGGCCAAGGGAGCTCCCGCGGAGGAGAAACCGGCCGAAGCGAAGTAGGCAAGCGAGCAAACACCCGGAAAACTGTTTCACGAAAGGGGAGAAGAAATTCTCCCCTTTTCATCTCTTCCCCGACCTTCCACTGTTCCTTTCGGATGTCATCTGTTTTGTGATATAATGGTTTGCTCATGCGGAGGATCGTCATCGATATCGACAACACATTGTGGGATCTCGCCCCCGTGCTTTACGAGCGGCTGTGCGCTGCCAGTCCGGGATTCCCCCATCACTCACAGTGGCACAGCTGGAGTTTCTGGAAGGGGCTGATCCCGGCGGAACGCCTCTATCGCATCATACGGGATGTCCACATGGAACAGGACGCCTTTGAACCCTACGGGGAGTCCCGTGATTTTCTCGAGAGGCTTCGCACAAAAGGATTTCGCATCATCATTGCCAGTCACCGGGAGAGAGAAACGTATGCCTCGACGCGAAGGTGGCTTCAAAGGTATGACCTGCCCTTCGACCAAATCCACCTGAGCTATGACAAAACGGTGCTTTTCGACGACTGCTGGGCAATTGTCGACGACAGCCCCGCGACACTCGAAAAGGCGAGACAGTCGGGGATAATCCGGGCCGGCCTTAAGAACCCCTGGAACGAGTCCGAAGACCACCCGCTTTTCGCGGACCTGGGGGAGATATACGCCTACCTGGAATCCCGGTGCGCGGCGGGAAAGAAGGAGTGATGTTCCCCTTCCGGGAAGACCGTCACAGGTCGCAAGTCACAGGCCACAGGCCAAGAAACCGTCGCAGGTCACAGGTCTCACGTCACACGTTTAAAAGCCAACAAGAAAACCCGCTGTCCGCTCAACTGCCCTGGTCGGCAATTGCGTTGACAGCCTGTCCCCTTTCACCAACCCGCAACGAGGTGACCCATGAAAAGTTTCAGAAAAGAACTCTGGTTCAATGTGCCCGCCCGGCGGGGGTTCGTGAACATTACGCCGCAGGTGGAGGAATGCCTGCGTGAGAGCGGGGTCTCCGAGGGCCTTGTCCTGGTGAACGCCATGCATATTACTGCCTCGGTTTTCATAAACGACGACGAGTCGGGGCTTCACCACGACTTCGACATCTGGCTCGAGAAACTTGCCCCCCATGAGCCGGTCTCGGGGTACAGGCATAACGTCGGGGAAGACAACGCCGACGGGCACTTGAAGCGTCAGATCATGGGCAGGGAAGTGGTTGTCGCCATAACAGGGCGCCGTCTCGACTTCGGTCCCTGGGAGCAGATATTTTACGGCGAGTTCGATGGGCGAAGAAGAAAACGAGTGCTTGTTAAAATCATAGGGGAGTAGAGAAGACGGCTTGAGTCGCTTAAATGGCTTGAATCGCTTGAGTGTTAAAAAGAAAGAACATGTCCTGTAGGTCTTGTTCGAAAAGAAGCGGCGGCCCCCGCTGATCCTTTGGGATGAGCAGGGGCCGTTTTCTTACTCTATCATCTTGTGATAGGACTGGAGCGCCTTCACTTTTATCTCGCCCTTCCTGGCCGCTGATGCCTTGATGCCTTCGGCAGTCGCCTTTGCGGCGGCCGTCGTGGTGATGTAGGGAATCTTGTACTTTATCGCAGCCTTCCGGATATAGGAATCATCATACTTGCTGCTCTTGCCCGAGGGTGTGTTGATGACGAGGTGGATCTCCTTGTTGTGAATGGCGTCGACGATGTTGGGCCTGCCCTCGTGCACCTTCTTGATGTGGGTGCTCTTCACGCCCTTTTCGGAGAGGAACCGGTGGGTCCCCTCGGTGGCGACGATGGTGAATCCCAGCTTGGCAAGCTGCTTCGCGATGTCGACGATATCCCCCTTGTCGCGGTCCACAACGGTAATGAGGACGTTGCCCGATTGGGGGAGCTTCTGTCCGGCTGCCTCCTGGGACTTGGCGAAGGCGAGACCGAAGGAATTCGACATGCCCAGGACCTCGCCCGTGGATTTCATCTCCGGGCCGAGAGTCGGGTCGACCTCGGGGAACATGTTGAAGGGGAAGACGGCCTCCTTGACGCCCACGTGGGGGTATTTCTTCTGTGTGAGGTTCATGTCCTCGAGTCTTTTGCCCAGCATGAGCTGCGTCGCTATGCGGGCCATCTGAACGCCCGTCACCTTGGAGACGAGGGGCACCGTCCTTGAGGCCCGGGGATTTGCCTCGAGGATGTAGACCTTGTCGTTGGCAATGGCATACTGGATGTTCATGAGGCCAACCACCTTGAGTGCGATGGCGAGCTTCTTCGTGTATTCATTGATGGTCGCGATGTGTTTTTCCGACAGTGTGCGGGGGGGTATGACGCAGGCGCTGTCCCCCGAGTGGACACCGGCGAGCTCTATGTGTTCCATGACGGAGGGGACGAAGGCATCCACGCCGTCGGAGATGGCGTCCGCCTCGACCTCTATGGCGTTCTCCAGGAACTTGTCGATGAGGATGGGTCTGCCGGGGGAGATATCCACGGCGGCGTTCACGTAAGCCTTGAGCATCCCGTCATCGTAGACGACCTCCATGCCCCGTCCGC
>Ga0351928_1014_pt1 | contig 32866 bp, 27 predicted proteins | sample BONcelHT113001E8_FD_206858 | JGI IMG/M metagenome (GOLD analysis project Ga0351928, IMG submission 206858) | Enriched cells from coal bed in the Powder River Basin, Montana, United States - BONCAT cells T11 rep2 HSBNCT.T11.300.1.E8 ... | reverse complement strand
AAGAATATTGGGCAGGAAGACAATGACGCCGCCCACGCCGCCGATGATACCGTCGACGAGAAGCGACTTCAGCAGGCTTTCCGACCCCTCCGGCCACAGGGCGCCCACATTATTCCCCAGCCATTTGAAGGAGTCTTCTATCCAACCCATGGGCGGATCGCCGAGCGTGAATGTCAGGTAGAAGACCAGGTACATGAGCCCCAGGAAGATGGGGATACCCAGAACACGGTTCGTGATGACGGCGTCTATCCTATCCGAGATAGTATGAAGAACCTCGACAGTGGAATGCACCGCCTCCTGGCAGGCGCCCGAGATGTACCCGTACCTGCAGCTGGCTATGACCGTTTCCGGATGTTCTCCAAGGATGTTTTCGATATGCGAAGAGCTCTTCGCGAGCTGGCCCCTGACCGCGTCGGATGAAACCTGTCCGAGGACATCCCTGTCGTTTTCAAGAAGCTTCACCGCCAGCCAGCGCGCGCCGTATTTTTCCGCGAGAAGAGGCTCGTCTTTGAGCAGAAGCATGATTCTGCCGATCTCTTCCTCGAGTTCGTCACCGTAATTAACGGGATGCGGTTCGCCGGGGCCCTTCTCGCCTGACGCGACGGCGATGATCTGTTCCATCAGTTCGTCCATGCCCTCGCCCCTATGCCCCACCGTTCTGACAACAGGAGCGTTGAAGAACCGGGAGAATTTCTCGATGTCGAACTCATAGCCCCGAGCACGGGCCTCGTCGCTCATATTGAAGGCAAGTACGAGAGGCGCTCCTGTTTCCATGAGCTGAACGGCAAGATAGAGATTCCGCTCCAGGTTGGATGAATCGATGACGTCCACCACCACATCCGGCTTTTCGTCAACGATGAAACTTCTGGCCACCAATTCCTCTGCCGAATAGGCGGTAAGACTGTATGTTCCGGGGAGGTCGACGAACAGTATCTCATGGTTGTCATACTTACGACGGCCTTCCTTTCTCTCTACCGTTACGCCGGGATAGTTTCCCACATGCTGCTTCGCGCCGGTCAGGTTGTTGAATAAGGTGGTCTTTCCCGAATTGGGGTTACCTGCGAGAGCCACAACGATCTTAGATTCCATGCGTTCTGTCATCCTCCTGTCATACCCCACCATAATTAGTGGTATCCAATTAAGTTAGGATATCCTAATAAGGGGTGCAAATTTTTTTAAACAACAATGATCTTTCTGGCCATTCCCTGACCCAGTATGATCCGGCTGCCCTTGACGGCAACTATGAACGGTCCCCGCGGTGAGTTGAGTATCACGTCCACCTGGACCCCCGGCACCAATCCCATTGCGGCCAATCTGCCCTGAAGGCCATGTCCGGCATCCACCGCCACTATATACACCTTCCTTCCAGCTTCAACGGTGCTCAGCGGTACTGCACGAATCTCCCTTACGGCCCTTTTGTCCGGATCAGATAAGTTCAACATCTATCCCCTCGGCCTCGTCCTTCCTGAGCGATAGGTGATAACCCTTCACCTTCACATCTATCGGGTCTCCCAGCGGCGCTATCCGCTCGACTTCGATGACGGAACCGGGCGTAACGCCCATCTCCACGATCCTCCTTCCCGCCTCCGTCCGCCCGCGGACCTTCACAACCTTGCATTTCTGACCGGGTTTCACGTCTCTTAACCGTGACGATACCATTGGCTTAATACCTCCTTCTTTCCTCCGCTTCCTCACCTCGTCCAGGCATGAAGCGATGCATTTTTCACAGTTCTCCTGGGTATTCGTGTGGTCGCACTGATACCCGAACCCTTTGATCCACTTCTCACCGCCCCTGGGACAGGTCTCAACAAACTCCACAAACCTCACGAACCTATCCACTATACCCCGGGGGATGGAGTGTTCCATCTGGCATGCTGCAACGTCCGCGTCCGCCTCGGGGACGGCGAGGACCTCGACGAAGAAATCGTGGAGTATCTCATGCCTGCGGACAACGTCCTTCGCAGCCGACACCCCGTCTTCCGTCAGCGTTATAAGGTCATAGGGAGAATAATTGATCAGCTTTTTTTCAGACAGGGAACGAAGTGCCCCCGTCACGGACGCATAACTCACCTTCAGACGTCTCGCGATATCCCGCGGCTTCACCGCATGTTTCTCGGTAATGATGTGAAATATCGCCTCCAGATAATCCTCAAGGCTTGCTGTCAGTGTCTCTGTCGCTGTCATAGGTCACCCCCCTGTCTAATATAGTTCGTCATGCCTAAGTATTTACATCAACGCTAACCACAAAGCAAGTATTATTTCCATTTTCATCTCTCCCGCAGGAATACTCTGCAGAGCGAGCCCACCCGGAACCATCGAGCAGGGAAACACAATCTCAACTCCAGGTTGATTGCTTTAAACCTCGACACGGTTGCAATCCAGCTGTTGCTGTAATATAACTAGTTCCTATGATGGATATCGGAATCAAGATACGCTCACTAAGAGAAAGACACGGTCTGAAGCAGGTAAACCTTGCCAATGCCCTGCAGGTCACGCCACAGGCTGTCTCCAAATGGGAAAAAGGGGCCAACCTGCCCGATGTCAAGGTCCTGACAAAGATCGCCCGTCTCTTCGATGTCAGCACAGACTACATTCTCGGACTCACGGAAGCGGGCACCGGGGTCTTCCCGGCAACTGTCTTTTGCTCGAGCGTTACTCACTTCGCAAGGCGGTCCATCTCCATGGAGTCAAAGGAGCTGGCCGAATACACAAACGTCCTCTTTTTCGACCTCACTGAATCGGTCCTGAGATTCGACGGTATACCTGTTAAATACGTAGGGGACGGTTTCCTGGCCTTCTTCTCTGGCGCCAACCATGCCGACAGGGCCCTTCGCGCGGCCATCCACGCGAAGAAGGTGATCTACCAGAAAGACCTCGTCATCGCCCTCAACTCGGGGAACATATACATGGGCCTCGTGGGTCATCCGAGGTATGCCGCCCGGGATATCGTGGGTGAGACGGTGAATCGGGCCTTTCTCGTCGCCGGATGGGCGTCCCGTTACTGTCCTTCGGGCATTGCCGCGACCCGGGCCGTCAGGGCTCTGGCAAAAGGGTCATATGAGACCACCCTCCACGGTGCGGTGAACATAGACCTCATTGACGAAAAGCTCGACATTCTCGAGATACATCTCCCGCAATAAAGGAGGGGCGGTCATGCAGGTGAACCTGAAACGCTACGGACTCTATCTCTTCCGCTGGCAGCTCTCCACGCCCATCCTCGCCGCCGCCCTCTATCTGCTCTCCATGGTCGACAAAGTCACCGCGACCATCGTCGCCAACCTTATCGGAGGACTCATCTTCTTCTGGGTGGACATGTTCATATTCACCTCCGAGAAGCTTTCCGTGCAATGGGAGGTGAAGGACACGGTCGTCTGCGTCGACTGCGGACGCGAGGCGCGCGGTTACCGGATCGTCAGGGCAAGGGCCTACGACAGGAGAAGGGATTCCCGTCCCGAGTATCGTTGCGAAGAATGCTCCATCAGGAAAACGCGGGAGCTCAGACAAAGGGGGATCCCCGTTTAGAAGCGCCTTATGGCCACCCCGCTCCTTCGGATCCCTGTTCTGAACCCATGTCCTTCCGGCAGTTGTCGCTTCCCGGGGAAGTCCGTGCAAGCCGGACACAGTCGTGCTGCGGTAACGGATGGCACTTTTCCCGCCTCATCCGGAGTCCGAATGCCGGGACAACTGTAAACCTTATGTCACGTAAACAGAAAGGAGAAAGAAAGATGACGCAGAAAAGGTTGAAGACCTACGTAACAGGCTACCCCCGCATCGGGGAAAACAGAGAGCTCAAGAAGGTGATCGAGGGGTTCTGGGACCAAAGAGAGGGGCTTGACACGGTCACCCGGGTATCGAGGGAACTCAGGATCAGGCACTGGCAGGACCAGCGGGCGCACGGCATCGACTTCATCAGCAGCAACGATTTCAGTCTCTACGACTCCATGCTCGATATGGCGGTCCTCTTCAATGCAGTCCCGGAAAGGTTCAAACACATCGAAGACGACCACGAGCGCTATTTCGCCATGGCACGAGGAGCCGGGAACGCCGTCGCGATGGAGATGACGAAATGGTTCAACACAAATTACCATTATATCGTTCCCGAGCTTTCCGGGAACATGGACCTGGAGTTACGTGCCGCCAAAGTGCTCAGCGAATTCAACGAGGCGGCGGAGATCGGCATAAAGACCAAGATCAACCTTGTCGGTCCCGTCACCTTTCTGTCCCTCTCAAAAAGAGTGGACGGCAACGGTGACGCCCTCAACCTGCTACCCGTCTTCCTGCCCCTCTACGTTTCTCTCTTGCGGAGCATCTCCGAACTCGACGATGAGGTCTTTGTCCAGTTCGACGAACCCATCGTCGTTCGAGACCCTGACGGCAGGGCCCTTGAATGTCTGAAGACAGCCTACGAAACCCTGACCCGCGCGGCACCTCACGTCAGGCTCATCGTGGCGACATACTTCGATCACGCGACTGAAGCGATAGAAACGCTCCGCGACATTGACCTCTTCGCCATCGGAGTCGATCTCGTCTCCGGTCCCGAAAACCTGATTGCGCTCGACTGCCTCAACGGCAAGAAGCTGATCGCAGGCATAATCGATGGGAGAAACATCTGGAGGAACGACTATCAAAGATCCCTGTCCACGCTGCAGGCTCTGGAACAAGCGCTGGACCCGGACGACATCATACTCTCCACAAGCTGCTCGCTTCTGCACGTCCCTTACAGTCTCACGCATGAAGCCGGCCTTGACCCGGATATACGGTCCTGGATCAGTTTCGCCGGGGAGAAGCTGATCGAGCTCTCGGACATCTCGGACATACATTCAACGGGAAACGGCACCCCCGGGAACCAGGAAAAACTCAAGGCAAACCAGCGGATCATACGGGAGAGGCAATGCTCCCTCCGGATCCATGACCCTGCCGTCCGCAGGCGTTCGCGCTCCATAACGCAAAGGGTTCGCGAAGGCGGCTTCGCTGAAAGGGCAACAATCCAGAACGGGGTCTTCAGACTTCCCCTGCTGCCGACAACAACCATCGGGAGCTTCCCCCAGACAGACTCCTTGCGGCGGCTCCGGCAGGACTTGAAGAAAGGGGCCATCACCGGGGACGAATACACGTTGAGGATCAGGAATCACATTGACTCGTGCATACAATTCCAGGAAAAGATCGGCCTTGATGTGCTCGTCCACGGCGAGCCGGAAAGGAACGACATGGTCGAGTACTTCGGCGAGCAGCTGTCGGGTTTCGCCTTCACGCAAAACGGGTGGGTGCAAAGCTACGGTACACGCTGCGTCAAGCCGCCCGTAATCTACGGCGACATAAACAGACGGAAACCGATGACCGTCGACTTCATATCCTACGCCCAGAGCAGGACCCGAAAACCGGTCAAGGGAATCCTGACAGGCCCCGTCACCATTTTGAACTGGTCTTTTGTGCGCAATGACATTGAACGCTCCGACGTGTGCGAACAGATCGCCCTTGTCATCAGGGACGAGATAGCCGACCTCCAGCATGCCGGGATCGGGATCGTCCAGGTGGACGAGGCAGCCTTCAAAGAGGGATATCCGTTGAGAAAGGAAAAGAGGGACAAATATGAACGGTGGGCCGTGAAGTGTTTCCAGCTCGCCGTGAGTTCCGCCCGCATGACTACGCAGATACATACGCACATGTGCTACAGCGACTTCACCGATATCATTCAGACCCTCGAAAGGATGGATGCGGACGTCCTTGCCATTGAAACCTCAAGGAGCGGCAACAAGCTGCTTAAGGTCTTCAATGACCGGGGCTACAGAAACAACATAGGTCCGGGAGTCTACGATATCCATTCCCCCAGGGTGCCCACGGTCCACGAACTGACCGACAAGATACGGCAGCTTCTCCTCGCCCTGCCTGCATCGCGCGTCTGGATAAACCCGGATTGCGGACTGAAGACGAGAAAATGGGCGCAGGTATCCCCGAGCCTCAGGAACATGGTCACGGCAACCCGGGCTGTCCGGAGAGAGCTTGCGGAACAGTGAAGAACCATGGCTGTTGACTTGGGCAGGTGTGTTGTTGTAAATACAGTAAGGAGCAGCATGGTTTACCTTCAAGGGAAGCGAAGTGAGAATCTTCCGCTGTCCCGCAACTGTGATGGGCTTTTAAGCAACGCCTGGCGATGAGCCGGCCACTGTCCCGAGAAACCGGGATGGGAAGGCGCGTTGGCTTCTGGTGCCCTTAAGTCAGGAAACCTTGGGTAGACCGTCCCGACCGAAACCTTACGAGGAATAAGGAGGAACATCATGAGATACCATTACCCCTGAATCCCTGACCGATGTTTTTAGCCTGTCCCGCGTTGGACCGCTTTCACGTGCGGTATACAGGGGATCTCTTCCCTGACATCCGCAAGTTTACCGTGACCCGCGGGAGAACGACGCGGACAGGAATCGCAGACGGATTATCCTCCATGGAAGGATGACGAGATGAATATTGCCTTTAAACGGAACGGGAAAGCAAAACGACACCTCCTGTGCGAACGGGCGTACGCGGAGCTGAAAAGTGCCGTAATGAACGGATGGTTCAAGGCCGACGAACGTCTTGTAGAGACAAAACTCGCCGGCATAATGGGGATAAGCAGAACCCCTCTCAGGGAAGCGATACACAAACTGGAACGGGAAGGATTGGTCTACAAGATCCCTACCGGGGGACACGCCGTGAACTCCGCGAGCGAGGAGGATATCCGGGAAACACGGGGCGTGGCCGGAATCCTCCTGGGATATGCAGCATATCTGGCGACTTCCAACGTCACAGAGAACGACCTTAACCTGCTCCGCAGGATAATGCAACAGTCTGAGAACCACCTTGTAAAAGGAAACCGGCAGGAAATCGTCAAGGCGTGGGACAGGTTCTGCAACACCCTCCTTCTCCTGTCAGGGAACAACCGGCTCGCCACCATCTATAACAGTCTGAAGGACAATGTCTACGGCCACCCATCCCGCTTGCGCGACCTCCAGAGGGAACGTGAGTTTCTTGATGGCCAGAGGGCGATCGTCGATCTCATGGAAGCAAGACAGGCTGCAAGGGCGGAAAAACTGGCTCGTGCCATCGTTGCGGGAAGCAGTAACGGCGCCGGAGAACAGCGGAGTGTATCCAAATGGCCGCGGTCAAAAACTCGCGGACTTGCGCCCGCCGGATGACCGCCGCGGCCGTTTTATCGGACGGCCGGCGGCCCTTTCCCGCTGGTCCTCCTCAGCACTCGTAGATCTGACGCGAGGATGTGTCGAGGGCGCGCATATCGTCTTCGCTCACGTCCACCGGCACATCGGCTATGTTTCCGGTAACCTGTTCGGCCGAACGTGCTCCGACGATCACGGATGTCACTCCGGGCTGCTTAAGGAGCCACGAAAGCGCCACGGCGCCGGAGGTTGTCCCCGTGCGCCCGGCGATTGCTTCCACTTCCTCTACCAGCCGCCGTACTTTGGGCCAGTATTTGGTTTTGAAGAAGCGGTAGAAGAATGACCGGGCATCACCCTTTTTGAATTGCGGGCATTCCCGATACTTTCCTGTCAGCATACCGGCACCCAGGGAGCCATAAGGAAACACATTCATGTTCTTCTCGATGCAGATGGGGAGCAGATCCTCCTCGGCACTTCTCTCCAGAAGGGAATAGTGCGGCTGCAGTGAGAAGAGGGTGGCGCACTTCAGGGTCGCCAGGAGTTCCGGGCCGCTGAAATTTGACACCCCGATGTGCCTGATCTTTCCCTCATCCCTGAACCTCGTGAGTGCCGCCATCGTTTCCTCCACGGGGACCTGCGGGTCCGGCCAGTGGCACTGGTACAGGTCGATGCAGTCAGTGCCGAGACGCTTCAGGGAACCGTGAAGGTCCTTCTCGATGTAGGCGGGGGAGAGATCGCGCCTGTAAGACCGGTCATATATGTCGAGGCCGCATTTTGTCGCCAGAAAGACACTGTCCCTCTTGCCGCGAATAACCTTCCCGATAAGTTCCTCGGCATGGCCGTCTCCATATACGGGCGCCGTGTCGATGGCGTTTATCCCACTGTCGAGGGCCGTCTCGATGGCCCGTATTGCATTTCTCTCATCGTAGGGCCCCCAGTGACTGCCGCCGATCGCCCAGGTCCCCAGGATGACGGCCGATATCTCCCTGTCCGAATTGTGCAGTCCTACCGTCTTCATTGTCATGGTTTCACTCTTTTCCAGGAATCGTCGGGGTTGAAGGCCTTCATATGATAGACCGCTTTCCCTGTGACCCTGCCGAGATTCTTCTCATAAACGACACCGTCCTGATTCACGATGAAGGTCATGACCCCCGTAACTCCGTACTGGGCGGGCCAGGCGGCAAGCGCAAAGCCTCCGGTCATCCTGCCGTCAACGATGTAGTTGTATGCGCCGCCGGGGGCGTTCTTGCCCTGAGTGGTAAGGATCTTGTAAAAGTAGCCATGGTACGGCACCGGTTTTCCCGCCGGCGGCTCCAGCAGAGAACCTTCCCATCTTGCTCTCGCCATGAAAACACCCAGGGGACTTGGTTCCTCGCCTTCACGACTCTCCCAATACAGACCGTTGCGCTTCCCCGGATCGCTCAGGAACTGTTGGGCGTACTGTGTCCTCCCGTCCTTCTCGCCCGCCATTTTCGCGTAGTCCTTCTGGGCGTCCACATAGGCAAGACAGGCCTCAACGGCACTGAGCTCGTTCCTGCCTATCCTCCGGTGGAGTATCTCGGTCTTCCCATCCTTGGTATCAAAAACCCACCTGTCGCTCTTCTTCACCATGGGGACCGGGAAGGGCCATTCGTTGTTGCCCACATAGAGGAAGGCCTTGTTGTCCGTGGACAAATCGAGCCTGCTCTTCTCCTGAAAGGCCTTCACAAAGCGCTCGAAAAGGTCCTTGTTGACCGCCTCGTCGCCGGAGATGATAACGTCCTTTCCCTCGGGCCCGAAGATCGCGAGCATCGCTTCCGTGTCCTTCGCCCCTGCGGCATCCGCGAGCACCCGCACCGCCTCTTCGGGGGAAGCAAAGCCAAGCTGCTTCGGCGACTTCGAAGGCCCGGCCTGCCCCGGTGTCCCCGACAGGAACACTGCAAGGAGCGCCGCGATACCGATGATCAGGCCAAGGCTTCGCGGAGATGTGACTTTATTTCTACTCATAACGCGGATCATACGTTCTCCTCCTCGTAACGCTCATTGTACACGTCATGCCTGCAGCCACGGCCTAACGGCGATGGCCGCCTCCCGTACTCCGGCCGAAGCCGCCGCCCGACCCGCTCTCGCGCCCGGAACGGGAACCGGACATGCTCTCGCGGCTCGAGCGGCCCCGCTCGCTTTCCATCTTCGTCTGCGTGCCGCCGCGTTCCATGCCCTCAAAGGCGTGGCCGGTCCCTTGCCTGTCCGTGGAACCCTTGTCAAACCTCGGCGTCTCGGGCCGGGAACTCACGGATGAGGGTTTTCCCTGTCCCATGGAGTCCCTTCCGGGTCGGCCCGCGGCCTGTGGCTGTGAACCCCGCGCATCGGGTGAATATCCCCTGAAGTCGCGCCTGGTATCGGCACCCGGCCTCGCGGCCTGTCCGTATTTCGCGCCTGTCGCCTGGTCCCGGTAGGCAACGCCTTTTCTGTGGGAGGGGTCGTGTTTCCATTCCCCCTGCCCTCCCGGGTTGGTCGATATTTTGTTCGCGTAGTAGTTCCTGTTGATCTGGTTGTTCACGTTGACGTTCTTGTTCACGTTCACGTTCACGTCACCGTGATGCCAGTTGCAGTCGCCCCACGCGTAACCCCAGGCGGCCCCCACCGCTATGCCCGCCGCGAAGGAGAACGCCGCAACCCCCGCCACGTATCCGGGAGGGTAATAATAGTAAGGCGGGTAGGCCGGATAGGCCCACGCCCCATAGACAACGGTGGGATTGTAGGTGGGCACATAAATCACCTGGGGGTCCGCCGGCTGTATCACTATGACCTGTTCCTGCACGACGACCTTCTGTTCTTTCGTCGTCTTCAGGTTCCCCGAAGCCTGCGCCTTTGCCCTCAACTTCTGGACCGTGTTCATGACATCCTTCCGCTGCGCCAGGAAAGCGTCCCCGAGCTTCTGCGTCCAGTCAAGCTTCTCGTTCATCATGTTAAGGACGGAAGGGAAGTTCACGAGGGACTTGACGCTGGGGTCCCAGTTCTGTTTCTCAAGGGCAGCTGCCAGTTGATCTCCCTTGAGATTAGGGTTCACCTTCACCCACCTCGCCGCCTCCACCACCTCGAGGGGATACGTGGAGGCCATAAGTATCTGGGCGATGAGATCGTCGGGATAAAGCGCGATCGGCGCCAGTATCTGCTCCAACTCCTCCTGCTTGAACACCGGCTTCGATGAACCCGTGCCCTGGGCGAACAGCCCCGCCGGAATGACCAGGGACGCCACCAGCACCCATATCAACGTTCGCGCAAACGCTCTATTCATTGTGTTCCTCCTATCATACAGGAAAGCGGCTATTAAAAATTGTACAACATCGGCGGGCACGACAACATCCCTTGATGTCACGGAACAACTGATCTCAGGTTCAGATATTTTTCCATGGGCACAAAGTCCCTGTCACGGTGCAGGAGCGAAATTCCGTGGTGAATGCAGAAAGTCCCTATCATAATGTCTATCGTTTTCCGGACAGTTACATTCTTCTTTCTCAGGTACCTGTAATGTTGTGCGCTCTTCACCGCGAGTTCCCTGCCCAGCATCTCCAGGAAAGGAATGCCTTCAAGGAGTCTCTGTGCCGCCCGGAAATCTCTGTCATTCTGAAATCCCTGCAGTATTTCGGCAAGAATGAGGTCGCCCATCACAACGGGTTCCGTGCCCACAGCTACATCCAGCCAGTCGGTATGTGGGTTCACTACCCCGTTGAAATAATCCACCCAGACCGATGTGTCGACAAGGATCATTTGTCTGTGCGCATCTCTTCCAGATTGCCAACCCATTTCAACCTGCCGCGGAACCTTCTAACCTCCGACAAGCGGTTGAACTGCACGAGCAGTTTCAATCCTGCCTCGATGGCATCCTTCTTCGTCTTCAGACCCGACGACTCGAGGGCATCTCTCATCAATTCATCATTTATGACCACATTCGTCCTCATATCCACCCCTTATGTGTATTCATTGTATTATTATACACATTCCTGAAAGTTTTCTCAAACAGGATCAGACTCGCCTCATTCCGATCAAGGCCGGCATGACGTGGAAAAAAGCTTTACCGACGGCATCTCAAGCAATTCAAGCAATTCAAGCGACTCGAGCCGCTTTCTATATCTCCAGCCACGAATCGGAATACAGCGTCTGCCCCATGAGCACCCGGGCAGTTTTCACGTAGTCTCTCTCTTCTTTCGAAAGCCTCGAAGGGTCCACCTCTTCGCCGTCCATGACACGGTGGATGAGAGCTTCCAGCGCGGGTGCCTCTCCGCGGGCGATGGCTATGAGTTCCCTGTCGAAAGCGTCAACAATGGCGGAATACATACCATAGCGCTTGAGCATGATGAGGTATGTCCTGTTCATAATGCCCCTGAGATGCGCAGGCACACCGTTCGACACGTTAGACAGGCCGCAGGTGGATTTCGACGAAGGCGCAAGGTCCGGGAGCATCATGACAAACTCGGTGCACCCCTCTATCTGGAGCTGCTGCGTATTGACGGGCAGGATGATGGGGTCGATCCAGATGTCCTCCTCCGGTATGCCATGGTTCGAGGCGGCTGCCAGTATTTCCGCGGCGCAGAGCCCCCGTTCGTTGGCATCACGGGGGATTCCCTCGGCACTGAGGGTGAGGCCGATGAAAGGCGCGTTGTACTTCTTCGCCAGGGGCAAAAGGGCCTCCATCCTCTCTGGCCGTGCCGAGATGGAATTGATAAGCGGCCTCGTCTTCGCCGCCTTTAACCCCGCCTCTATGGCCTCTATATTGGACGTGTCGAGGGATACGGGGAGACCCGTGACCTCCTGCACGACGGTGACGAGCCATTCCATGAAATCGGGGCCGGTCTTGCGCGCGGGCCCGATATTGAGGTCGATCATATCCATCCCGGCCTCGGCCTCGGCCTCGGCCATCTTCCGGATCGGCCCCGCATCCCTTTTAAGGAAGGCCTCGCCGAGCCTCTTCGACATAACGTTGAGGTTTTCGCCTATAAGAAACATGCTCTCCTCACGCACTGGATTTTCTGGTTCTTGTACAGTTTCGCCACGCAGGTAATCTCCGGAACGAGCGCTTCGTGTCACAGGTCGCAGGTCCCACGTCACATGTTCAAAACCAAAAGAATCTTGCTCTCCTGGTCACCAATCGTGTTCACAGCCCGTCCCTTTTCACGATCTCTCTTTGGCGGCCTGTGACCTGCGACCTGTGACGTCCTTTCTCATTTCCACGTCTTCAAATACGCCGGCAGATGTGCCGCCTCGCGCGGGCCTATCATTATCTTCCAGCCTGGCAATTCCTCTTCGAGGTCGCCCAGTATGGCCGCGGCGTAGCCGGGAATGATGAGACTGCGGTGCTTTATATTTTCCTCCGCGCCGGACTTCTTTATGAAGGAACCGACGAGGTCGCCGACAAATTTCCCGGCCGCCCAGGCCGTCATGACAGAAAGCCCTTCCGTGTCCATAATGCACAGCCAGCTCGGCACCCGCGAGTTCTCGATCTCTCCGCTGACTATGAAATAAGTAAGGGAGAAATTACACGTTACGAGGACCGGCGAATTCTCATCAGGGTTGTTGATGGGATAGATGCCTTCCTTCGTCGTCATCGGGCGCTGGGGATCGGTGTAGATGTTGAGCCTCTGAAGGAGAAGGGGAAATATCGTCTCCCCCGTGATGTCGCTCAAAACGATGATGCCGGCGTATTTGGCGACGAACAGTGATGCGATAAGTGTCTCCTTCATCGGGTCGTCTGTCATCTCGCAGGGAAAGGTGATCGTGGGAAAACCAAGGGGCTTGAATTTTGAAATGAGAGCGGCCCTCCTGATAGCTATCTGCGCCGTAAAGGCATCCTTTATCCCCCGGGTACAGGTATCGATGACAAGATCCTTAAGTCCCATTGCCGTCAGCTTCTCGGTAAGAGCCGCCGCTTCATCGAACCCTTTGCCGATAACGGCAAGAGGCAGCCCATATTCCTTCGCAAGCGCGCCGAAGGCCTCGTAATTGTCCGATGTAGCCCCGTAGATGAGGGGCTTCTTGTCCCTGATGATATCAAGGGCTTCCTTCATCACCCCCGCTTCGGAGCACATGAGGATAACGGCGCAGGGTCTCACGAGGGCCGACTTCACGATGGCGATGAACCGATCCTTGTTTCCCGTAAACTTGATGGCGGCCATCTCGGGCTTCATCATGACACCAACACGCTCGTACTGAAAATACTCGAGGGCAGTGAGGCGACGCTGCACCTCTCCGTCCTCCATGGCGTCCGTTATGAGAACGGCGATCCCCGGCTTATTGAAGAAGGTCTTCTCGTGACGGAAGAGGACCGTCTCCCCGCCTAATTTGACGCCGTAATCATCGACACCGACGGAAAGCTGCCGGATGGGAGGCGCGCTCGCGTCGGATAGTTGAGCCCTGGCATCGGCAGAGACATGCGGACAAAGGTCAAGTTCCGTTTTCCCCGCAGCCAGCGCCATGGCAAAAGCAAGGCACGTGGGAAACTTGCACTCCCCGCAATTGGTCTTGGGAAGAAGTTTCAATATCTGAATCCCCGTTAACGCCATCAAGATCTCCTTTTCTCAGATTTCATGTTTCAGGTCTCACGTTTCACGCCAAAAACCATCAGGTCTTCCTGATCCCAAACTCGGACGGGCCAGACCCCGCATTCTACTCGTACCAAAGGCTTCCGGTATTTGAACGCAAAACCTGAAACGTGAAACCTGAAACTGTTTTCTAAAGCAGATCTTCCATCCCCAAACAGGGATGTCCCTTCTGCGTTATGTACTCCAGCACCTCTTCCTCCGTCTTTGCGACCGTATCGTCAGCTATCATGTCGGGGAGGTCAGGGTAACCCAACTCTTCACCTCTTCTTTTCAGGCGCTCGTAGACCTCGTCCTTGAGCCTCTTCGGCATCCAAGCTATCCTCAGGAGACCTCCGTCGCCCTTTAAGAACTTCTTCTGGGTGATGTTGTACTTGCTGTGGCCCAGGAATCCCGGCACCTGCGCCCCGCCGCCGACGGAGCCGGCGAGACTCGTGAATTTCATGCCGCAGGGCGTCATGTCGGTGAAATCACGGTCGACGGTCATGATCGCGTTGCACATGGGCAGGATTGCGGCGATGCACTCACAGCAGCCGCAGGTGGTCATGGGATCGACCATGAGACTGTAGAGACTGACGTTCTCCACCTTCTGGCGCGATGCCTTGCGTATGTACTCATTGCACCCGCGGAACTGGCCGTAACGTTCGTCGATGACGGCGCCCTTCTGCACCGGCTGGTTGGGACCATCGGGGTTGATCTCGTATGCGGCACGGCAGTCGAGCCAGTTATACGCGCCGCACAGGCCTGTCCGCTCAGGACTCACCACACAGACGTGGCTGGGGGCGAACGACTGGCAGAGGATACAGGAATAGAAGGTTTCCACGCTCTCGTCCGTCATACCCTCGATCCGCTCATCCCTGTGGGCATACGAGGCCCGGGCCGTCTCGAGGACCTCGCGGACCTTCGCCTCATCGGTATAGATTCTGACCTGCACCTTGTCGAAGATGGCTCCGAAATCCTGGTGATACTTGGCATGAACGATCCTGCCGATATGTTCCAGAGTGAACCCCTTATCCACGGCCTGTTTGGAGATCCTGATCCACGCGATGTCACGCTGGCCTATGTGCATGATCCCCTGTGCCTGGTTGATGAGATGATGGTTCTGTCTCTCCAGGATGGGCTCGAAGTCCTCCTGGAAGTTACGTCCCGCCACCTCCGCCACCATGGCGAAGTGGAGCCGCGAACCCGGTGTCACATCGGAGACGTCGGGGCCGATGACCTCAATGCGTCCATCCTCCACCTCATCCATGTTCCTCGATGTCGTCCATTCCACCGCTATCGTCCGGCCGCCCCCCATTTCAAGGTAGATGTCCTCACCACGGACGCGTTCGCCCTCGAAGGCGGGGCCATACGACACGGGGATGGGGACCTTGGCCACCTGGACCTTGAGGCCCCGGACCTCGACCGCCTTCTGGACTATCTGGTCGTGGGGGATGTTGGACACCACGTGTTCGTAGGTGCAGATGCCCGTGGGAAGGACCTGCGGTATGGGCGTGTCGGCTATCGTCGGAAAGCCCCAGTTGATCGCCCCGGCGGCGTTGGCATACCACTCGTCGGTCACATCGCCGAGGGCGAGGACAAAGGCGAATGTCCTGTCCTTGTTGTAGATGAGGTTCCGTCTGAAATCTCCGGGGCGGACACCTCCGAAGGCCATGGCGACGCGGCAGGCAAACCCGATTGCAAAAACGGCCTGATGGATGTCGGGCCCGAAGGGGACAAGGCGCGTGGGCCAGCCTATCTGCACTCCGGCCTCCTTCAGCTGTTCGGCAAAACGCTTCCCGTCGTTCTGTCCGCACATGAAGACGTAGAGATTCTTTTCCTGAAGCTCAAGGGCGATCTTCGCCGCCGTGGCCGCATCGGGCGCGGCGCCGGCTATGGCCGCAAAACCGGGGGCGGTCCCGTCGACGAACTCCACTCCCCTCTTCCTGAAGATCACGTCGTTTGCGGCGCCGAGCCACATCTTCCCTTCCGTCACCTCTTCCGAGTCGGCCGCATACCTGTCAGGCTCTTCAAGATATCGGACCGCCTCTATCATCTCTTCCGCAAAGAAGGTGGCCATACCCGCGTCCAGCGCCGGGGCCAGGTAGGGAAGAGGCGTCGTCTCTCTGACGGGCGGCGGGATAAGCCTGCCGCACATCTCAAGGACACGCTCCATGTCCTTGACATGCGACACCGCTATCCCCGTCATCGAATAAATAATGGGCAGGTAGTAGGCCGTGTTGGGAAAACCGATCTCCTGGTCGGGCCCGTATTTTTCCAGGGTCTCCCGATATTTCCCTTCGGCCTGGGCGAAGATCTTCCTGGCACCCCGTATTGCCGCCGATGCTATGATCTTGGACATTCATCACCCCTTCGCCTTTCTGCGTCCCGAACCACCGTCATTCTCGCCATGTCCGTTACTCTATGGCCCTTCTCATGGCCATGTCGAAAAGGACGCGCTCCCGCCCTTTGTCGATGCCCAGGGCCTTTCGCTTCTTGTCGATGTGGGCGATCATGAGCTGCGCCGCCTTCACGGGGTCTTGCTCGAAGGCCCACATGCCCTTGTACATGTCCTCGTATTCACCGAAAAGATGCTCCGTCACTCTCTCGCTCCCCATAGTGGGCCAGGTGGTGCCGAACACAGTGAAGATCCCCGAGGTGACAAAGTACTGGCCGATGGCGATCGCCTTTTCGCTCATCCACTCCGGGGCCGCGCCGGCCGCCGGCAGGTCGGAGAGGTCGTCTCCGAGCCCGCCCTCCTTGACCATGGCCGTTGCCGCGATCAGTATCCTGGAATTGTCGACACAGGAGCCAAGGTGCAGAACGGGAGGGATGCCGATGGCCTCACAGACCTCGGCGAGCCCGGCCCCTGCGTACAGGTGGGCCGCCTCCGGGGTCAGGAGCCCGGCCTTGCCGCAGGCCATGGCGCTGCACCCCGTTGTCAGAACGAGCACGTCATTCCTGATGAGCTCCCGTATCATGGCAAGATGGGCCGCATCGTGCTGTGTCCTGACGTTGTTGCACCCGACGACACCCGCAACTCCCCTGATCCTTCCGTTGGCGATATTGTCATTGAGCGGCCTGTAACTTGCCCGGAAAAGACCGCCCAGCAGGTAGGTTATCGTCTCATGGCTGAAACCCGCCACCATGTCCTCCCTCTCCGCCGGAATGTACACCGCATGGCGCCTGTTGGGATAGTTCTCGATGGCCTTCGTAAGTATCCGCTTCGCAATATCGAGACCGTGCTCGGGATGGAACTCGATATGTTCGGCGCCCTCGATCATGGCCCTGTCGGAGGTGGTGATGAGCTTTGTGTGGAAACATTCCGCCACGTTCGCCAGTCCCTGCATCTGACACTGGACATCGACGGTCATGAGCTCAACGGCACCCGTGACGAGGGCCAGTTCCTGCTGGAGAAAGTTGCCGGCACAGGGTATGCCGTGGCGCATGAGTATCTCGTTGGCGCTGCAGCACATACCTGCGAGATTCACACCCTTGGCACCGGCCTTTTTGGTGAGTTCCCTGATACCGGGGTCATGGCTCGCGGCAACGAGCATCTCAGGCAACAACGGCTCGTGGCCATGGACCACGACATTGACGTGATCTTCCTTGAGAACACCGAGATTGATGGAACCGAGCACCGGCACCGGAGTGCCGAACATAATGTCCTGCAGTTCCGTGGATATCATCGAGCCGCCCCAGCCGTCAGCGAGTGCCGCACGTGCAGCCTGCCCGAGGATATGCCTGTAATCCTGGTCCACCCCCATGTGCGTCCGGTGCATCACCTCAACTATCTCACGGTCGATACCGCGCGGCGTGACCCCAAGTTTCCTCCAGATCTCCTGCCTGCGAAGAGGGGCTTTCTTGACGTAAACAAGTTCGCCGCTCTGCCTGCCGAACTCGTTCAGTGCTTTCTCGCCAAGCTCTATGGCTATGTCCTTTACGTCACGTTTTTCTATGTTGATGCCGAAATCAAGGGCCACCTCAAGGAGCTTTATCTCGTCCTTGATGGAGAAGTCCTGAGTTTCGCCGCGGGCTGTCTTGAGAAAGGTCATGACCACCTCGCGGGCGTGATCGGAGTGGGAGGCTGAACCGGCGGCCACTTTTCTGGCAAAATTGCGCGCCACGACGGTGTCGATGGTGGCACCGCAAACACCTACACGCCGCGCGTCCTCGCCCTTCTTTGAGCGCGGCATTCTGCAGGGACCCATGGAGCAGATCTTGCAACAACTCTCTTCTACCCCGATGGGACAAGGCTTTATCTCGTCGGCACGGGAAAAAACGGTGGAGATATTTTCCCGCTGCGCCTTGTCGATAAGCTCAAGGGTCGCCTTGTCGATACTTTTTTCCTTACCGTCGGCCATTATCTCTCCTTTTACGCACAGAGCTCCCCTATCATGTCCCGGACGAGGGATATGCTGTCGGGATGGCGCATCACGACGATGTCCGCGCCAGCGACAAGAAGCGTCATTGCAGTGACGGCCTCGATGAGCACGGAACGTCTCTTCTCATCACCCAGCTTCGGGTCTTCATCCTTTGTCAGCCGTGTCTCCCGCGTCTTCCATACCTCGGGAGCAATGTTGCAGATGATGGGAAACTGGAGCTTGGCGTCTTCCTGCGTCAGCGCCGCCATCCTGTCACGCTCCATCACCGAATAGGAGTATTCGAGACCATAACCCAGGCCTCCCGTCGTGGGATCGATGACTATCTTTTCGTCGTTGACGCCGAGATTACCGAGAAGGATGTTGAGCTGTTTCGCGAGGTTGACATCTATGGGAGACGATGCCATGACAACCTGGCCGTAGCCGATGGCCATGGCGCCTATCTGCTTGTAGTTCTTGTCCGAAACGGGACCGACGGCGATATTCCTGCCCTCGCAGACCTCGGCGACCCTCCTCAAGAGTTCAGCGTCCTTATCATCATTTGCGGTTCCCCAGACGACAAGGGGCACATCGATGGCGTCGGCCACCTTCCTGACAACTTCCACGACCTCTTCGGTCCCTTTGTTCTCACCGTTGGGGTCGGCACTCCTGAGCTGAAGGACGATCATCTCCGCCCCGTAGACATCGATGCATTTCTTAGCCCACGCCACGGGGTCGGAGAGTACGTCTCCGTATGGTTCGATGGCCCACTCCTGCCATTCGTCGGGGGGACCGTCCCAGACCTCGAAGGCAACCCTGGGGATATTGGGCATGTCTCCCTCGAAACGGTAAAAGGGATAGCAGCTTGCGCCGCCCACCTTCACTGCCTTCTGCCCCGTGCCCAGAGTAATTTCCCTGATCCGCCCCGTGTATTTTATCTTAGGAATTTCAAAGGCCATCTCTTCCTCCCCTGCTGCGACCTATATATTAATGGTATTCTCAGACTTCCTGCTTTCTCTTCTCGCTGCCGTACCAATCCGCACTATACCAGTAGCGCATGGCGGATCGGATGTAGCCGAGTCTTTCATCGCGGGTGGCGAGTTTTTCCCTCCAGTCTCCCCGCTCTTCGGGCTTGCCTTCCTCAAAGGTGGCGCCGAGGACCTTCACCTTCTTCCCGGTATGGTCTTCCTTTTCATCATATTTGTACGCTTCCATGCGTTACTTCCTTTCCGCGGCCAGCCGGGCCGCCTTTAACGTGTTTGCCATGAGCATGGTGATGGTCATCGGGCCGACGCCACCCGGCACGGGCGTAATGACGGAGGCCTTCTCCTTCACCGCATCGAAATCGACGTCGCCGCAGAGTTTCGCCTTGCCCTCGGGGGTCATGCCTATCCTGTTGACACCGACATCTATGACGATGGCACCGTCCTTGACCATGTCGGCGGTGATGGCTTTCGCCCTTCCCGCCGCCACTATGAGGATATCCGCCCTCCGGGTGTGTGCCGCAAGGTCCCGTGTCGCCGTGTGGCACATGGTCACGGTGGAGTTGGCATTGGCCTCCTTCTGGACGAGCATCATGGAGATTGGCTTGCCGACAAGGTTGCTTCTCCCGACGACGACAACCTCGGCCCCTTTTGTCTCGACGTCCGCCATGGCAAGAAGCTCCCTGATGCCGAAGGGGGTGCAGGGATAAAAGCGCGCCTCGCCTATCATGAGCCTGCCCAGGTTCATGGGGTGCAGGCCGTCGACGTCCTTGTCGGGGTCTATGGCGTAAAGAACCCTCGTTTCATTGATATGCTTCGGCAGGGGCAACTGCACGAGGATGCCGTGGATCGCGGGGTCGTCGTTATACCTCCCGATCAACTCCACGAGACCGTCTTCGGATACGTCCGCCGGTTGGTCGTCCTGAACGGAATAGAAACCAAGCTCCTTGGCCGTTCTTTGCTTGCCGGTGACATAGCTCACCGAGGCAGGGTTGTCGCCCACAAGTATGGTCACGAGACCAGGCGTTACGCCTGTGCTTTCACGGAGCGCGACCACCTCTCGCGCGATCCGCTCCCGGACCTGCCTCGCCACCTCTGTTCCGCTTAAGATCCTCGCCGTCATACACGCTCCTTCGTCACAAACCCACGTTCCCATCGGGACCCATCGTCCCTTCGAAGATGGCCCAGGCGTCCACAAGCGAACCTGACGAGGGCGTCAGTTCGAAAACGCTCTTTCCTTCCGCGTCGGCCCGCAGGAGATCATCATCGTCCCTGACAATGCCGCCGATGGCGACGCCCTTCTCCCCGGCGGCCTTCTCCAGCATGCCTGTGTCCTTGCCGCTGAAACGGTTGACTATGACAACGGTCTTTCGTATGTGAAGACCGAGTTCGCCTATGACCGACAGGATCCGGCTCGCCGTGAGGATCCCCCGCGGCGTCGGGTCCGATACCACGTAAAGGACGTCCACGTCCTGTGTTACAAGCCGGCTCATGTGCTCCATGCCCGCCTCGTTGTCGACCACCACGAAGGCGTAGTTGCCCTTCAGGGCGTCGATATACTTTTTCGCCATGCTGTTCGCGGCACAGTAACACCCAGGGCCTTCAGGCCTTCCCATGACGAGAAGATCGAAGCCCTTCGCCTCGATGACCGCTTCCTGTATCTTGTATTCCAGCCAGCTGTCCTTGCTCATGCCCGTGGGGACATCCTCCTTGAGCTTCTCCCGGGCTTCTCCTATGGTGGCGCGGACGCTGACACCCAGCACCTCGTTGAGGTTGGAGTTGGGATCGGCATCCACGGCAAGGACCGGCCCCTTATCCACCTTTTCCACAAGATACCTGACGAGCATCCCCCCTATGGTCGTCTTGCCGACACCACCCTTGCCCGCCAGCGCAATTACCTCAGGCATGTAATCCCCCTTCCAGTCCATCCGCGATAACTGATAACCCGCAACAATCCTTCTTCACCTTTTCTTTCACGACCCGGAACCCGGAACCCGGAACCCGGAACCGCCCTTTAGCGCTTTTATCGTTTCCGGAAAAGCCCTGTCGTCCGTATGCGGCAGGAACATCGCGGCCATGAACTCGTCCATGAACTGCGTGTCGTTGGACAGTTCTATGTTTGTCATCGATCGCGCCACCTGGTTTGCCTTCTCGAAGAACCTCCGTGAGATTGCCGCTATCCGCGCGCCGCCAAGAGAGGCATTTCCCATGAACCGGAAACGCTCCGCCGGCAGTTCGGGCAGGAGGCCTACAGCGATCGCCTTTTCAACATCTATGGAGTGGCCGAAACCCCCGGCAATAATAACCATACCGAGATCACCGAATGCAAGGCCTCCATGTTCGAGCAACACCTTGCATCCCGCATATACGGCAGCCTTCGTCCGCATGATATTGTCAAGGTCGATCTCGGTGAGCACGATATCCCGCTCGATGTTCGTTTCCGCAGCAAAGCACAGGACATACTCGCGGCCGCTCACGCCTTCCCTCACCCGAGCCGCCGTTTTATCCAGGGAGAATTTCCCGTTGCGGTCGATAACGCCCGCGAGGAACAGCTCGGCCACGATGTCGATAAGTCCGGAACCGCAGATGCCCAGCGGCTTCGCCCTCCCGATGGTGAGGATCATCGGCTCCAGGGTGACGGGGTTGACACGCACCTTTTCGATGGCGCCCGGGGCCGCCCGCATGCCGAACTCAATGCCGCCGCCCTCAAAGGCGGGACCGGCGGAACAGGAGGCGCACAGGAGCCATTGCCCGTTCCCGAGCACGATCTCGCCGTTCGTCCCGATATCCATGAAAAGGGAAACCTCATCACTTTCTGTCATCCCTGACAGCGCTACGCCGGATACAATGTCTCCCCCCACATAGGACGAAACACCGGGGATGGCGAAGAGACGGGTGTGAGCTGCCGTCTTCACGCCGATCTCGCTGCAGGCGACGGGTGCAAAGGCCGTTGCAAGGGGCGCGTAAGGGGCAAGCATGATATGCTTCGGCTCTACCCCGTAGAAGAGGTGCATCATCGTCGTGTTTCCGGCAACGACGATGTGGCTGATGTCGGCGGGGTCAATGCCTCCCTCGTAAAGGAGTTCACCAATGAGGAGGTTTATCGTGGACACGACGACATCCTGAAGTTTCTTGAGACCCCCACGCTTTCTCGTGTACATGATCCTGCTGATGACGTCCTCGCCAAAGCTGATCTGTCCGTTGTAGTCGGACGAGGATGCAAGGATAACCCCCTCACTTGCGCCCCCGACGCAGACAAGGAGCTGGGCCGCGATGGTCGTCGTCCCGATGTCGACGGCTATAGCATAATGGGATTTCTCCCTGTCGCCTTTTGTGATGCCCGTGACCTCTCGCCGGACACCCACGTCCACATCAACGGTGACATTCCAGTCGGCATTCCTGAGCCCCGTACCCAGGCCGCGCAACACCTTGAGAGGCAGAAGAAGCTCCTCGCATCCGAGCCTCGGCGCCAGTTCCCGCGTTATCCTCGCTGCATCCGAGACATTGTCCTGTAGGTCCGGCCGGGGGAGATCGAGCTTATGCCTTTCCACCAGCGGCTCCCGGCCATATTCACGCAGAAGGCCTCCATCGATGGCCCCGGCATCGACGTCACTCATGATCGTCGATCGTCTCAAGACGCTTCTGTCTACCTGCGATTCCAGCGGTATCTCGATCACGGCATCGCCCGTCACGGATGATGCGCATGCAAGACGGAAACCCATCGTGTGGTCGCCTTCACTGATCGAAGGATGAATGGATGATCCCAGGGAACCCTCGGCCATCCGTACTCTGCACTTTCCGCAAACGCCCCTTCCGCCGCAGGAGGCGTTGATATGCACCCCCGCCTTCATGGCGATTTCAAGTAAGTTCTCTCCTTCTTCTGCCGGAATAATCCGATCTATCGGCAGAAACCTTATTCTGTATTCTGACGGCATAGTCTTTAGGTGCATCATTCTACCAAATTATCCCGTCTTTGAACATACCCTAATTTGAAAGACTCGAGTTCTTGCCGGAACTGCCGGGGCTGCTCGTTCACTATCATAAATACAAGCGCCCTCTTCTGTCGATGCTCTTTTAAAAGCAGTATTATCAATAAATTAACGTTGACAAAAAACAGTGAATACTATATAGTGTTCATCATAATGAATTATGTATAGTGCACCCGTCATAAAGAAGACCTTCGAAGTCCTTTCTCTCGTCGTCGACAGCAAGAGGCCCCTCGGCGTCACGGAGATTGCGAGGACCCTTGCGCTGAGCAAGAGTACCGTCTTCGGGATACTCAAGGCCCTGCAGGACGGGAACCTCATCGTAAAGAGCAAATCCACAAAGCGTTATACCATCGGAGAAGAGCTCTTCAAGATTGCAAAGCGGGTGCTTCAGGGCGGCGAGCTCAGCTCCATTGCCCGGCCCTTCCTTGAGAAACTCGTCGAGGACGTCGACGAGACGGTCTTTCTCTGCGTCCGCGAGGACAGCGTCGTCAAGGTGATCGATACCATAGAGACGCGAAGAAAGCTGAAGATATCGTCCCCCGTCGGGACGCGGCTGCCTATCACGGCATCGGTCTTCTGCAAGGCCTTTCTCGCTCCCATGGAGGACAGCGAGATCCGCGATTTTCTGAAGGAAAAGGGCCTCCCCAAATACACCCCCAACAGCATTACGGACCTTGACCGTTTCATAGACGAAATCCGGGTGGCACGGAAACGTCACTACAGCCTCGATCTCGAAGAGTATCTCATGGGCGTCAGGGCAATAGCCACCCTCGTCTATGCCAATGACTATCCCGTCGGGGCCATCTGTATCCTCGGTTTCACCGGCTCCATGCCCACCGACAAACTGCCCGAAATGGCTCAACACCTGATAGGCACCGCCCGGAAGATATCCGAGAGATTATCACAATAGGACAGTCTCAGGTCGCAGGCCGAAGGCCGTCACAAGTCGCAAGTCTCATGTCGCAAGTCTAACGGCAAGAAAATCAGCTGCCGGGTCAACAATTGCATTGACAACCGATCTCCTTTCACCGTCTCTCTTTGGCGACCTGCGACCTGCGACCTGCGACCTGCGACCTGCGACCTGCGACCGTCTTATTCCGCCTCTTGGAGGATCTCCACCGCTTGTCGGGGGATGTAGACTTTGCCGGTTTGGGGGGCAAGGACGGTGATACCTTCCAGGACGTGGGTGGTCTCGGTCTTTCCCTTTATTCTCATGATATTCTTGCTCAGGGGCAATTCCGCTTTCTTGCCGGCAGATTCGACAACGAGGATCATGTTTCGGGGATCCTTCCTGTCAAGGGTCACCGATGCTCCCATCAATTTGAATGCATCGTCCGCTGCCGTGAAGAGGCGCCTGTCGATATCGGCGAGATCGAACCCCATCCCTTTCGCAACCATGTGGGCAATGTCGGAGTTCTCCATCATCCGCAGAGGCCTGTCGATACCATAATAATAGAAGAAGAGATCTTCACCCGTATGTCCGTTGGTCGTCCAGCCTATGCCGCTGCGCCTGCTCACGATGGGACCCGTTGCGCCGTTCATCCGCCCGGGTCTTGCGGAGCGGATAGCTGCTGTCTCATCGGGTGCCAGGTCCCCTATCCCGAGATACTCCATCATTGCTCTTTTTACGCTCTCCTCCGACCTGTCCCCCTTCAGGGAGATCTCGATACCCTGTCCCGTGAGAGACGCCTTTTTCAGAGGGGCAACCAGATCTTCGTACGGGAAATGGGAATATGCGCTGTCGGTTTTTTTGCTGCCTATGGACATTCCCCCATTTCCATGGTCGGAAAGGGCAACGACCATGGTCACGCCATTTCTCCGGGCAAAATCGAGGGCGACCCCGACAGCCTCATCGAAGGCAAGGACATCGCTTATCACCCCGATGGGGTCGTTCGCATGAGAGGCCCAGTCGATCTTGCTTCCTTCCACGAACAGAAAGAAACCTCTCGGGTTCTTCGAAAGGACCTCTATCGCCTTCCCTGTCATCTCCGACAGACTTGGCTCGCCCGGCGAGAGGCTCTTCCTGTCGAAATCATATGCCATTGCATCGTCCGCGAACATGCCCCAGAGCTTCAAGGACCCGGCCCTCATCATCTCCTCCCTGTTCGCCACGAGAGCGTAGCCTTTTGACCGGAGGACAGCGATAAGGTCCTCGTCGTCCTTCCGGGTACCGCTCTTGCCTGCAGCGAGCAGGTATTGTCTCCCACCCCCCAGGACCACGTCCATGTCCTGGTACACCTGCTGTCTTGCAATCTCGGTGTAATCCGCCCTGTCGGGCCAGTGCGAGGAGAAGGCGGCAGGAGTTGCGTGCTGGATGTTCGAGGTTGCCACAAGACCGACGGACCTGCCGCTCAGCTTCGCCCCTTCCAGCACGGACGCTATCGGCTTGCACCGGGACTCTCCGGGATCGGGGACACCGGGGATGGTTGCCCTGCAAGCCATTATGCCCACGGATTTATCCGTAGATTTGAAACCGCATGCAAAGGCCGTCGCGGCAGGCGCCGAGTCGGTTATCAGGGAATCGGCTCCATAGGTCCGCACCCCTCCCACATACATCGCATCGAGCGAAAGGGGGGCACCCTTGTACCATCGGGTCAGAGTCGTATGCGTGGAGCCCATTCCATCCCCCACAAGCACGATGATGTTCCTGAAAACCCTTTCCCCGGAGGCCGCCATGCCGCTGATGGCAAGAAAAGCAGCCAGTGCCACAAGGCACACGGTCAGGGACCGCGGTGTCACCACGTAATTCCTCTTTCTCATCGGTCAAGCCTCCCGTTGACATTCATCGCCTCAAAGGGCGTCATCTGTATACTACTTTTTTTACCGATCCTATCGGCATTTATTTTCATTCCTGACCTGCATCGTGTCATACTGTTCATGCAACCATCATACATACAGGGAGGCCAGGATATCATGGAAGATGTGCGGAACCCCGTTCATACCCAACTGGAGCAGCTTCCGAAACAAACGCTGATAGAGCTTATCAAGATGTATTCATGGAACTGGCACACCTGTGACGGGCTCTGGTTCTCCGGGGTGGAAGACCGTTACGGGACCGAGAAGGCCCTCGAGATCGATATCCACATGTGGGACGTGTCCTCGAAGCTGGAAGCACGGCGGATAAAGGAGGTCCTTGCCCTGCCGGAGAACGCGGGACTCGATGCGGTCCTCAATACCATAAACCTCATGAGTTGGGCGGCGAAATGTTCCTACAGCGTCGAAAAGAAGGGCGAGCGAGCGTTTCTGACGGTCCTTTCCTGTCCTCCCCAGGAGGCGAGGCTCCGGTCGGGCAAGGAGGTCTTCGCCTGCCGGCCTACATTTGACCATGGCTTTGCGAATGTCGTCGCGGTCATCGACCCCGGGGTAAAGGTATCCTGCAGATACTGTCCCCCCGGTCCTCACCCGCCGGACAGCTGGTGCCAGTGGGAGTTCACAGGACCGGAAAGGGTGCGATGACAGCGGGAGGTCCGCCCTTGTCCCGCTCCGCTGCAGGGTACGTCTCTCACCAGCGCTCGCTGAGCCAGGCGTTTCAGCGCAGGTACGTCGTCTTGTCCTGCACGACCTTTCTCGGGACCTCACGAATATCGGATGCGGATTTTCCCAGGCAGATAAGGGCAAGCGGCATCTTTGCCCCGTCTATGCCGAGTATCTGCCTTATAACCGTTTTGTCGAACAGGGTGAACCAGAGCGAGCTCAGCCCGAGAGAATACGCGGCAAGGTGCATGTTCTGGATGGCCGCGGCACACGCCGCCTGATACCCCATGCTGCCCTCTTCCATAAACATGTCGACACCACTTTTCTTCGGGTCCCCCACCACTGCAATAATAACGGGCACCTGCTTCAGGAAACCCACTTCGTAGGAATCAAGCCATTTCCAGCCGCTTATCTCAAAGGCCCACAACTTGCACCGCTCGGCCTCATCGCAGATCTTCTCCCTCACCGCCGGACTTGTGACGACGAAGAATTCCCAGGGCTGCATGTTGAGCGGTGACGGAGCCCAGGTGGCGGCCTCGAGGAGCTTCTCGATCACCTCATCGCTCACCGGGTCCGGCAGGTAATCCCGACAGCTCCTCCTTCCGCGCATGGCCGCGAATAGATCCATATCATCCCCCTTTGCGTGTATTTCCTTATAAATGATGTTATCAGTGGGTCAGGTTTATGTCAATCGGAACCTAATGGAACGGCAAAAGGTTGACATCACCATTGGAGCGTTGTAATATTGCATACAGTGCCGGCGCGACAATGGACATTCGGCTGACACGTGCCTCTTTCCGGCTTACGTTGAGACAAACCCTCGCGTTTACCAACCCCACATTGAAGGTGGCTCAACAACAGGACGGTTCTATGTTCACTGTTCCAGGTCAGCATGGTACACTGAACAAAGGACGTCGATCGGACAGGGACCGGCAATGAAAAAGAAACTGGCGCAAACAGTACCGGCATCTCGAAACAGCCTCGCACAGGAACACTGCATCACAACGAGCCCCACCGAGGAAGAGCTTTACAAAACGCTCGCCAACAATCTGCAGGTAGGCGTCTATATTACCACAGGCAAGCGGTTTCAATTCGTTAATCTCCACATTCAGGAATACACGGGTTATCCGGAAGCGGAGATGCTGGAGATGGACCCCATCAGCGTCGTCCACCCTGACGACACGGAGAGGGCAGTCAGGGACGCCATGGATATGCTCAAAGGTCTTCGGTCGGCACCCTTCGAATATCGGCTGATAACGAAGGAGGGCCAGATCAAATGGATAATGGAGACGGTGACGCCCATCATCTTCAAGGGACAGAAGGCCACCCTCGGCAATTCCATGGACATCACGGAACGCAAAGAGGCGGAAGAGAGTCTCCAGCAGCTTGATGCTCTCAAATCTTCCATCCTCGATGCCATCCCCCAGGCCGTTGTCGGGCTTGAGGACCGGCGGATCAATTTCGCCAACACCGCCGTGGAGGAGGTGTTCGGCTGGCATCCCGAGGACCTTATCGGCAAGAGCGTCACGGTCTTCTACCGCAACGATAAGGAGGCGGAAGAGATCGGCCGCCATTTCTACGGCACTCTGGAACATCAACGGACATACGTGACTGAGTTCAACTGCCGCCGCAAGGATGGCAGGGACATCCTGTGCAGAATGAGATCGGCCCGGATCGGAGACACATTGCACCAACGGCGGATAGTCATCACCTACGAGGACATCACCGAGCAAAGGAGGGCGGAGCAAGAGCTGGCGAATTCGCGGGAACAGCTTCGCGACCTCTCCATATACCTTCAGTCCGTCCGGGAGAAAGAGAGCACCAGAATAGCCCGGGAGATACACGACGAACTCGGCCAGTCGCTGACGGCCCTCCAGATGGACCTTGCCTGGCTGGGCTCCCGCTTGCCCCCCGGAGACCTCTCGCTTGGCGGCAAGGTGCAGCGCATGAGCAGTCTCGTTGACACTACAATAGACAGCGTGCACCGGATCTCCACCGAGCTCAGGCCCATTCTCCTCGACGACCTGGGCCTTACGGCCGCAATGGAATGGCAGGTCGGGGAGTTTCAGGAACGAACAGGAGTGCAATGCGATGCCCGTTTTGACTGCAAGGAGGGCTCCGTCGAAAAGGATCTGGCCACGACCATTTTTCGTATCTTCCAGGAAACGTTGACGAACGTAACCCGTCATTCCTCGGCAACACAGGTCCATGTCCGCCTTATCCAGAAGGACGGGGAGATCCATCTCGAAGTTGCCGACAATGGAAAAGGGATCACCCGGGAACAGATCGCAAACCCCAAATCCTTCGGGATCGTGGGCATCCGGGAACGGGTCAACCTCTGGGGCGGCATCGTTACTATAAGCGGCAAACCGCGAAAGGGTACGACGATCAAGGTTCGAATACCCATGCACCACAGGAGGGGATGATATGATACGGATCCTTGTTGCTGACGATCATACGGTGGTCCGTGAAGGCATCAAGCAGATACTCGCCGGCCTCGACGACATGATCGTGGAGGATGAGGCGGAGAGTGGGCAGGATGTGCTCACAAAGATAACCACAAAGGATTATGATCTCATCCTTCTCGACATCTCCATGCCCGGAAAAAGCGGATTGGAGGTTCTTGAAGACATAAAGGTCATCCGGCCCAAAGTACCCGTGCTCATTCTCAGCATGCACCCCGAAGAGCAGTACGCGGTCAGGATGCTCCGCGCCGGCGCCGCCGGGTACCTTACGAAAGCAAGCGCACCCCAGGAGTTGATAAGCGCGATCCGAAAGGTCTCCAAGGGCGGGAAGTACGTCACCGTCTCACTCGCGGAAAAGCTTGCCTTCGAGCTCGATGCCGGGGCCCAAAAATCCCGCCATGAGCGGCTCTCCAACCGCGAATACCAGGTCATGCTCATGCTTGCCTCCGGCCAGTCCGTAAGCGAAGTGGCGGAAGAAGTCTGCCTCAGCGCGAAGACCATCAGCACGTACCGAACCAGGATCCTTGAAAAGATGGGCATGAAGAAAAACGCGGAACTGACCCTCTACGCCGTGAAGAACAATCTTATTCTTTAGCGGCCCATCCTGTCGACCCCCCCTAACGGAAACAACCTGCGTCGGGTTTTGCCCCATACGGCTACCCGACCTTCAGGACCACCCTGTCAGTAATAAACCGTCACAAGATCCCTTTCTACATCGGACACAAGAAAGAGACAAACCCCGATACCGCCCGCGCCGGCGCCATGCAATAATAGACTACCGGTATCCGCAAAATAATCGATACCGGCCCAGGGTAGATGAGATGAACTCGAAAAGGGACCGATACGTCAAAGGCAGCCGCGGGCGACAGAATACCACCGCCCGAATACTCGGCCGGGCACGATCCGAAAACCGCGAATATCTGATGGAACATGAAAGCAAGGCGATCCTTGAGAACGCCGGCATCAAGACAACGGGTACCTTCGTCATCGCCACCGAAGAGGAAGCCGTCCATACGGCCCGCGCTCTTGGTTATCCCGTCGTCCTCAAGGTCGTTTCTCCCGACGTGGTCCACAAGACCGACTCGGGCGGCGTAAAGCTGAACCTCGGGAGTGATGATGATGTCAGGCGGGCGCACCGGGATATCCTGTCATCATTCAAGGGCAAAAACATCGTGGGGATATCCGTGCAGGAAATGGCGCCGGCGGGCGTGGAGGCCATTGTCGGATTCACGCGCGATGAGAGTTTCGGTCCGGTTCTCATGTTCGGATTGGGGGGGATCTTCGCCGAGGTCCTCAGGGATGTGACGTTCAGGGTTCTGCCGATCACCGCGGACGCTGCGGAGGAGATGATCGAAGAGATCAAGGGTTTCCCCATCCTGAAGGGATACCGTGGTCACACCGTCGATATGGCGGCCCTCAGGGAACTGCTCCTCAATGTCTCCACTCTTGCCGTCACGCAGCCCGAACTCAAGGAACTCGATATAAATCCCGTGTTTCTTTACCCCGCTGGCTGCGTCGCCGTGGATGCGCGCCTGTTTCTTGATCATTTCCCCCGGGTCTCTCCAAAAACAGCTTCCCGGATAAAGGACGATCTCCGCGCGTTGTTCTATCCCGAAAGCATCGCCGTGCTGGGAGCTACAGATTCCAGAGGTAAACTCGGATACAACGTGATGCAGAACCTTCTCTCCCATCAATTCAAGGGAAGGCTCTACCCCATTAATCCCCGCAAGGAGTCCGTTCTCGGAGTGAAGGCCTACCCGTCGATCCTCGATGTGAAAGACCCCGTCGATACGGCGATCATCATCGTTCCCGCCGCGGCGGCCCTGAAGGCCATCGAGGATTGCTGCCGGAAGGGGATCAGATATCTCGTGGTGGAAACGGCGGGCTTCGCGGAGACGGGAGAAACCGGCCGAAAGATGCAGACCAGTATAAAGGATCGCATCGCGACGGGAAGGCACCGTCTGCTGGGCCCCAATTGTTCGGGCATCATCAATACCCATCACGATATGGTCCAATCCATCGGGCCCATCGGCACATTGCGCAAGGGCAATGTCGGACTTATCGCCCAGGCCGGGGTTTACGCGGCCGGCATCCTTACGGGACTGCGCAACGTCCTCGATTTCGGGATAATCGCCACGATCGGCAACAAAATGGATATCAGCGAGGCCGACATTCTCGAGTTTATGGGAAACGATACGAACATCAGCGTCATAGCCCTTTACATGGAAGATGTCACGAGCGGCCGGCGTTTTGTCGATGTGGCGGAACGGGTATCACGAAAGAAACCTGTCATCGCTCTCAAGACGGGACGGACGGAGGCGGGGAAAAAGGTCGTCTCGTCACATACCGCTTCCATGGCGGGGAACGACGAGATCAATTCAGCGGCGTTCCGGCAGACAGGAGTGATCCGCGCCAGGGACAACGAGCATCTTTTTTCGTTGATGCGCGCCTTTTCCAAACAACCTCTGCCGAAGGGCCCCGGTGTCTTCGTCGTCACCTACACGGGATCTCTCGGGGTTGCCGCCACGGACATGCTCTACGCCAGCGGACTGAGACTCGCTGTCCTCGAGCCTCATCTCAAGGAACGATTGGCTCCCTTTCTCGATGATTATCTCAATATACAGAACCCGGTGGACTGCTCCTTCAATATGGACCCGAAGCAGACACAGGAGATCATCCGGATCGGGGTGGAGAGCACCGATGTCCACAGTGTCATCGTTGTCGTCCAGGGTGAGATCCTTGAATCCTACGTCGATACGCTGGCATCCATCGATTACAAGGGAAAGCCGGTCGTCTGCTGCGTGGCATGTAAGGAATTCATGATGGATCCTGTCATCCGGATGGAGCGGGAAGGCATCCCCGTATATTCCACTCCCGAAATGGCGGCGCAGGTCCTTTCGGAGATGTACGGGCACCGCCGTTTGCGCGGCAGGACACGCCTCGCCGATCTCAACCGATTCCTCGCCGATCGTTCCTTCGAGATAGCGGACCGCCGGGTTCACCTGAGATTGCTGACACGGCGTGATATCGATCCTTGGACGGATTTTGTCAGGAGTTGTTCCCCTGAGTCCCTCTGGATGCGCTTCCTCTCCCCTTTCGCCCCCACGCCTGAGACCGCCCGCCGTTTCTGCGACATCGATCCCGACGAAGAGGTGGCGGTTGTTGCCGAAACCATCGAGGAGGACCGAAAAAAGCTTGTCGCCATAGCCCGCCTCATAAAGTGCGGTCCCATCAACCAGGCGGAATACGCCGTTATCGTCACCGATTCCTGGCAGAAAAAAACACTCGGCCGCCTGCTGCTTGAAGCCTGTCTTGACCTTTCAAAACACCTCGATATCCGCATCGTCAATGCGGAAATACTCCAGGAAAACTTCCCGATGAACAAGGTCCTCAACCACTGCCACTTCACAATGTACGCGAAGGAAAGAAACATGCTCCTCATGTCGAGGAACCTCGAATAAAAGACCGTTAGAGCCGTTAGAACCGCTGGCACCGTTAGAAGGAAGACGCGAGGGCCTGCAGCGTAGTCTTGGTTGTCAGTCAAGAAACTTTACTTCAACGTCCCAACTGCTCAGACCGTTCCGCCAGTTCTAACGGCTCTAACGGTTCTAACGGTGCCAACGGTTCTAACGGTGCCAACGGCTCTAACGGTTCTAACCGTCTTTCGTCTTTACTTTTCTTTTAAGTTGAAGTATAGATAGTGAGCTGAGGGGAACTCGGGTTGGGAATGCCCCTCAGCTCTGGCAGACGCCGATCGCAATACGGTTACGATCGACAGAAGTTTACTTAAGAAGAATTGAAACTTTGAGGAGAAGAACCCGGCCGTTATCTCATTCGGCCGGGTTCTTCCTTGTTTTCTTACTTTATTTTCTTTCTCTCCGCTACCAGATCA
>Ga0351928_1013_pt1 | contig 33173 bp, 28 predicted proteins | sample BONcelHT113001E8_FD_206858 | JGI IMG/M metagenome (GOLD analysis project Ga0351928, IMG submission 206858) | Enriched cells from coal bed in the Powder River Basin, Montana, United States - BONCAT cells T11 rep2 HSBNCT.T11.300.1.E8 ... | reverse complement strand
ATGGAGTTCTCGGAGGAGGTAATATGAACTGGGAAGATGCGGTAACTCGAACGGGTCAGGTGATCGAATGGCCCTATCCTGTGAGGTACGATAAGCAAAACGATGTCGACGTGGACGTGGTCGTGCTGGGCGGCGGTCCCGGAGGGTGCATGGCGGCGATCAGCGCAGCAAAAAAGGGTTTGAAGGTCGCCCTTCTCGACAAGGCATATCCGAAGAGATCGGGGGGAGGCTCCGGCTTCGATCACTGGCTCAACACGCCCAACCCGGCATCGAAAGTAACAGCGGAAGATTGTGTAGAGTGGGAGAGGGTGACGTTCAAGGGCTATTCAAATTCTCTTTCGCGTTACATAGCTGCGCGGGAGGCATACGACACCCTTCTCGAGGTAGAGAAGATGGGCGCGAAGGTGAGGGACCTTGACGATACCTTCAAGGGGGCTCCTTTCCGGGATGAGAAAACGAAATTCGTCTTTTGCTATGACTACGAGAACAGGTTCCAGTTCCGTGTCTGGGGGGCGACATTCAAGCCGGCCATCTTTAACGAATGCCTGCAGCTCGGGGTGAAGGTCTTCGACAGGGTCGTGGCCACGAGCCTTCTTACGGAAGGAGGCAGGCAGGGAGCAAGGGTTGTCGGTGCCACCGGCATCAACATGAGGACGGGAGAATTCTATGTTTTCAGGGCCAAAGCAACCATAAACGCGATGTCCTGCCACCAGGGAAGCTGGCGATTCTCGTCGGAATCGATTGGTCTCGATATGTTCAAGCCCAATATCACAGGTGACGGACCCGCCATAATGTGGAGGGCGGGTGTTGAGCTCGCACAGATGGAACGTAGCAGGGCCGCGATGCCGCCGGGGTACGAATACCCCTCCTATGGAACCGGCAACTGGTGGAACACGTGGCACCCGGCAACGATCGTGGACGCCAACGGTAAAGAGGTCCCGTATGTGGATTCCGACGGAAATCCGGTGCCCGTGGAGGAGCGCTGCCAGCCGAGGCCGGGACAGAAATTCATAGCCGAGCGTTCCCGGGATCCGCTCTACGCCAAACCTACCATGCCCGCGGACCTGGCGGATCGCATCAAGAAAGGTGAGTTCATCCTTCCCCTGTACGCCGACCTTGCGGGAATGCCCTGGTATGAAAGGGACGCCATCTGGGGTCTCATGGTAGGGAACGAGGGCCGCACGAAGATCCCGGTGATCGTAAACTACGAGGCAGCCGGATTCAATTCGAACAGGGATATGCTCCAGAACTATTTCACCCTGAGCGGCGAGCCCTATCCCAGCATGGACAGCACCATGGCGCTCGGGCCGTTCCGCATGGAGGCCTTCGGAAACGGCGGAGAGGTGGTCGTTGACTGGGACCTGCGGACTAACCTCGAAGGCCTGTACGCTGTTGGCGACGCCATTCTTGCCGGAAACTACTGGTACCATGCCTGTGCGACGGGAAGGTATGCAGGCAGGAAAGCGGCTGAATATGCGATGAAACTCCAGAGTCCGCCGGACATAGATGCTCGTCAGGTCGAGCAGGAAAGGTCAAGGGTCTACGCACCGACAAAAAGGAAGCCCGGCAAGGATTGGATAGACTGGAAAGAACTGCGCTTCGCCGGCGCCAGGGCCATGCAGAACTACTGCGGTGCCGTGAGGAACGAAGGGATGATGAAAATGGGTCTCAAATGGATCGAGGATATCAAGAACGAGCACTATCCTGAGACATATGCGAGCAATCCCCATTTACTGCTTCGCGTTCTGGAGACCTACAATATTCTTACTGTGGATGAGATCATCTTTCAGGCCTGTCTTGCAAGAAGGGCGAGCAGCGAGATCCTCGGGCACTTCCGCCAGGATTATCCGGAGATGGATCCCCCTGAGTGGCGCAAGTGGGTAACGATCAGACAGGTTGAAGGCAAGACTCAGACCGGCGTCCTTGCCCTCGATTTTCAGGGCGATCTGGCAGAGAACTACGAGGCCCATAACCCGGATTACAGGGGTTACCTGAAGAAGAAAAAGGCATGAAGAGGCAGGAGGGAAGGAACATGAATGAAGAAGGAGTGAAAACCGATAATGGTGGGAACAAGTGCTATGCCTTTCCCAACAAGCCGACCCCCGGCATGCCCGTGGTTATCGATGAGGCGAGATGCACGGGATGCAACAAGTGCGTCACGATATGCACAACCGATGTACTTGTGGCGAACCCTGAAAAGGGCAAGCCCCCCATCGTCATGTACCCTGAAGAATGCTGGTATGCGGCCTGTTGTGTCGGGGAATGCCCCGAAGGATGTATCATCATGCGGCATCCCTTAATGATGAGAGTACACTTTAAGAACAAGGAAACCGGGGAGATAAAAAGGACCTGACACCAGGGCCTTGCGCAAGGGTCGACCATGAGACATGGAGGACAGCATGACAGTAACGGTGGAAGAGGCGAAGGAACTCATTGAGGATGTATTCGACTTTGATCATGTGGGAGAAGCGATGTCCGCTTTGCGCCGGGATCTGGGATCCAATGCGGCAAAGCAGGATCTCGTGAATGAGCTGGCGAAGTGCGCCGCACAAGAGGCCGGGGACGATTCCGACGAAAGCACGGCGGTCTTCAAGTCCGTCGCTGAGGCACGGGTAGAGCGGTTCGTCAATGGTGCCCGGTACTCCCAATCGGGTTGCAGCAAGACATGATCGTTAAAAGAGGCGGTTACCGGAAAGGCCCGCTGCTTTATGCCTTGCCTTTCGGGCGTCCAATCCCATCCGTCGGGCTTTCATAGAGGGTCTGCGGTTTACCGACGGGTCAGGTGAAAAACGAGGGTTGCCATATGACGTGCAAGTTGTTGATTATCGGAGGCGTTGCGGGGGGAGCCACCGCCGCCGCCCGCGCCCGCAGGCTGGACGAGGATGCCGAGATCGTCCTCTTTGAGCGGGGAGAGTATATTTCATTTGCAAACTGCGGCCTGCCTTATTATGTCGGGGATGTGATAAAGACGAGAGAGGACCTTCTCGTAACGACCCCGGAGGATTTTAAGGCCAGGTACCGGATTGACGTGAGGATATTTTCCGATGTTGTTTCGATCGACAGGGCCGGCAGAGAGGTTATTGTAAATAATCTGGCGACAGGAGAAAGCTACCGGGAAAGGTATGACAGGATCATCCTTTCACCGGGGGCCGAACCGGCAGGTCTGCCCGCGGGGTATGACGGATTTGGAAATGTCTTCAGTCTCCGGAACATCCCTGATGCTGATCGCATCAAGGCGTATGCGGACAGGACCGGGCCGTGCTCCGCTGTTGTAGCGGGAGGCGGTTTCATAGGTCTTGAAATGGCCGAGAACCTTGCGAAAAAAGGCGTGAAGACGACAATAGTCGAGAAGCTGCCGCAGGTAATGAATACCTTTGATCATGAAATGGTATCCGTAGTACACGGGCATCTTCAGGAAAATGGGGTGAGTTGCCTGCTCGGGCACGGTATTTCGTCCCTGGTCGGACAGGGGATGGTGTCCGCGGTTGTGACGGAAAACGGTGAGAGTATACCCTGCGATCTTCTCGTCCTTTCGATGGGGGTGCGACCGGACACCAGGCTTGCGCGTCAGGCCGGTTTGGCTATGGGAGAACTGGGGGGAATCAAGGTGAATGCCCTGCTGATGACCTCCGACCCTGACATATTTGCAGTGGGAGACGCGGTTGAGGTCACCGATTTTGTCACAGGCTTGCCTACCCTGACGGCACTGGCGGGTCCGGCGAACAAACAGGGAAGACTTGCGGCGGGCAACGCACTGGGACGAAGAACGGTATACACCGGGACGCTGGGAACATCGGTGGTGAAGGTTTTCAACATGACGCTGGCGTCCACGGGGACGAGCGAGAGGGTGCTCAGGAAGAACGGCATACCTCATTTGATCAGCTATACTCATTCGACCTCTCATGCAGGCTACTATCCCGGAGCCGAGATGATGACGATCAAACTTGTCTTCTCTCCTGGAACCGGTCGCATTTTGGGGAGTCAGGTCGTCGGCGGGGCGGGCGTTGATAAACGCATTGACGTTTTGGCCACGGCCATTCGGGGATCGATGACGGTCTTCGACCTCGAAGAGATCGACCTGGCGTACGCACCTCCTTATTCCTCCGCGAAAGATCCGGTCAATGTCGCCGGTCTTGTTGCATCCAACATACTCAAAGGCGATCACGAAATAGTGCACAGCAAGGATCTGAAGAACATCGATGCCGGGAGCGCGGTCCTGGTGGACGTGAGAGATATGGAGGATCTGATGAGAAGTTCTCCGATAGAAGGGGCACTGCATGTTCCCCTCAGGCGACTGAGAAAGAGAACTGAGAAACTGGACAGGGACAAGATGTATATCACCTACTGTGAAGTTGGAACGAGATCTTACGCGGCCCACCGTATTCTGGCCCAGAAAGGTTTCAGATCAAAGAATTTGAGCGGAGGATATAAGACTTACCTCGCCACACGGAATTTGTCCTGAGTCAATTATCTGCGTCGATACCTTGACTTTTTGTCGTGATTGGAGCACCATTGGCACATGTTATCCATAAAAAGCACTGTGGTGGATGCTGCTCGCAATCTTTGCCTGGTGTTGATCTGTGTGATGGTGGTCGCAGTTATTCCCGCATACCCGGAAGACCTGCCCGGTGTGCGTGTCATCTTCTTTGACAGGAACAAGGAAGAACTCTGCCGCTTTGAAGCGGAGGCAGCGGTGACGCCTCGTGAACAGGCGCAGGGACTCATGTTCCGGATGTCGATGCACAGGCGCACGGGCATGCTTTTCGTTCATGACCGCGACGACATGCATTACTTCTGGATGAGGAACACCTACATCCCTCTGGACCTCATCTTCATGAATGGACGGTACGAGGTGGTCCACGTTCACAGGGGGGCGCGGCCGCACGACGAAAGTAATATCAGTTCCCGCTATCCGGCCCGTTATATCCTGGAAGTGAACGCAGGTGAGGCAAAGGAGTGTTCCATCACGCGGGGGGTCACGGCACGATTCAGCTCGGGCCGTTAACGGCAAGGCAAGAAGTTTTCCACAACGATTGTGGATTTCCTGTTGAAAAATTGTGGAAACGCGTAGCCAACTTATTGAAGTGAAATGACTTTGCTCTGATTGCATGGTGGTCGCGCATAACCAAAAAGTGAATCATTTCAAGACCTATAGAAATAATTCACCAATCCGATTCATTTTAGTGATGGTTGGCTCGGAGGCATTTTTAGCCAATCATTTGCGGGGGTTCGGATCACGCCGTCCGGGAAGGGCTGGTATCTCGTTGATATCATTTGGGGCCCGAAGGCGGGTGAAGATATGGTCAAAAGCCGTGAAGCGCCGGGAGTGGGGAGAAAGAACCTGTTCGAAGTCCGAGGCTCCAGGTCCGTAGTCGAACGAAGACTGTGAGACGCCCTGCGCCTGACGTTCCACGGCTTCTTCTTCCGTACGGATAAAACTATTGACATACGGAGCCTTAAGCGAGTAAAATCTTTGTCTTTAAAGGAACTCAAGGGAGTTCAGGCAAGGTCAGGAGGTCAGAAATGGCAAGGGTCTGTGAAATCTGTGGAAAGGGAAAACAAATCGGTAACAACGTGAGTCACGCGAACAATAAAAGCAAAAGGGAATGGCTGCCGAACCTGCAGACCGTCCGCATCGTAAAGAACGGTGAAACCCTCAAGGCAAGGCTCTGCACGAAGTGCATTAAGAAAGGCAATTTTCAAAAGGCAGTATAATGAAGACAGGCGATGGGTTATAGGTAATGGGTAATAGGAACGACATTACCTTTAACCTGAGGCTGACCGTCCATCTTTCATCCCCCAAACGCTGACAAAGAAAACAGGTTGCAGGGCGCAGGTAATCGGCATTTTTTCCCATGACCTATTACCTGTAACCCATTACCCGCCTCTAGGTTATACTCCTCATCCTGTCGACTGACCGCACGCCCTTTATTTTCTGGATGGATTTCATCACCTTCTGCAGCTGTGACATGTGTTCGATCTCAACCTCGTAGATGCCCGCGGCTGACCTGTCGGGATAGGTCATCGCGGAGGCGGAGAGGATATTGACCTTGTTGGCGGCTATGACACTCGATATGTCGGAGAGGAGTCCCTTGCGGTCACTCCCCGTCACCTTGAACCTTACGGGGAAGGTGTAGTCTTTGCTCAGCTGCCAGTTTACCTCGACCTTACGCTGCTCGTCGTATGTGTGGACGTTCGGGCAGTCCTCGACGTGCACGGTCAGGCCTCGCCCCCGGGTTATGAAGCCTATGATGTTGTCACCGGGGATGGGGTTGCAGCATCTGGCAAAGCGTATGACAAGACCATCTACGCCGTTGATCTTTATCGCATTGTCGCGGCCCTTTTTCAATGAACTGATGATGGTTTTTATTTTCCCCGCCGGTTTGGCGACCTCGGGTATGATCTTGTTCAGCACCTGCAGCGGGGTGTACAGTCCGTACCCCACGCTGGCAAAGAGGTCGTCGACGCTCTCGAAGCTGAAATCCCTGGCCAGCGGCAGGAAGTCGCCGTTCTTGAGAAGCCGTGAAAAGCTCATGCTGTGTTTGGAGAGTTCCTTGTCGAGAAGATTACGGCCAAGCTCGATGCTTTTTTCGCGCTGTTCCGTTTTGATCCACTGTCTGATCTTCGTCTTCGCCTTGGAGGTGGATACGAAGCTTAGCCAGTCCTTGCTCGGCTTGTGCGTGGGGCTTGTCATGATCTCCACAGTGTCGCCGCTCTTAAGAGTGTAGCGAAGAGGCACGAGTTTGCCGTTCACCTTGGCGCCGACGCAGTGGTGGCCCAGTTCTGAATGGATGGCGTAGGCGAAATCGACGGGCGTCGCCCCCTTTGGAAGCTCTCTCACATCACCGTTCGGCGTGAAGACGTAGACCTCGTCGGGGAAGAGGTCGATCTTGAAGATCTCCATGAACTCCTTGTTGTCCTTGAGTTCCTGCTGCCATTCGATGATCCTGCGCAGCCAGGCGAAGATCTTGTCCTCCTTGGGATTGAAGACCTTGCCTTCCTTGTACTTCCAGTGGGCCGCGATTCCCTCCTCGGCCAGGCGGTGCATCTCCTTCGTCCGTATCTGTATCTCTATCTTCTCACCGTGGGGGCCGATGATCTTGGTGTGCAGCGACTGGTACATGTTGGCCTTCGGCAGGGCGATATAGTCGCCGAACTTGCCCGGTATCGGTTTGTAGGCCGCGTGGATGATGCCGAGTGCCTCGTAGCACTCTTTTATGGTGTCGACAACGACCCTGAAGGCGATCATGTCGTAGATATCATCAATATTGAGCCCTTCTATGGACATCTTGCGATAGATGCTGTAGAGGTGCTTCGCTCTTCCAAAGATGTCCGCCTGGAGATGGAACTCGTCGAGTCTCAGTCTCAAAAGCCCGATAACCTCATTGATATAGGCCTCGCGCTCTTTCCTTTTTTGGGCTATGCCCTCGGCGATCAGCTTGTATTCGGCGGGCTTGAGATATTTGAAGGCCACGTCCTCGAGTTCGGCCCTGAGCCACTCTATCCCCAGTCTGTGAGCCAGCGGCGCGTAGATCTCGAAGGTCTCCCTGGCGATCTCGATCTGTTTTTCCGCAGAGAGGAAATTAAGGGTCTGCATGTTGTGGTAGCGGTCGGCAAGCTTGACGAGGATGACCCGTATGTCCTTGCTCATGGCGAGGATCATCTTGCGGAAGTTCTCGACGCGCGATTCCTCCGAGGTCTTGAGGGGGATCTTGCTTATCTTTGTCACGCCGTCGACAAGCTCGGCGATCTCCTTGCCGAAATACTCCTCTATCTCCTTCTTGTCCACATAGGAATCCTCGATAGTATCATGGAGGAGGCCCGAGACGATGCTCGGGATGTCGAGGTTCATCTTCGTCAGGGTATAAGCCGTTTCGAGAGGGTGTATCAGGTAAGGCTCCCCCGACAGGCGCACCTGCCCCTTATGTGCCTTGGCGGAAAAGATGTATGCTCTCTGGAGGAGTTCAACATCAGCGTCGGGGTTATACCGCAGAACCTCGTCAACGATGTCGTTAAAGCGTATCATGCGTTTTCCCGCATATTTGTGAGGAGCGGGGCGGCGATGCGGGCGGGAGGTCCCCCGCGGAAAAACGGGTCGGGATTGTTTTCTTTGTCTCCTCGGTTATCTGTGGGGGGTACGTCTGATCGCATGCTCTTCCTGATCCCTAATATTACCTTATGCGGCGATAAATGACAACCCGTAATGAAGGTGGTATCGCGGGATGAGAAAAATCTTATCCTTCAGGATTCGAGGGTGGCGTGGCCGCCATTGGCCGCGGCTCCAATGTTTCCCCCTGATTTGCGGAAGGCCTTTCTTCTGTCGAGAATTTCCGCGAGAAGGGGGATGAGCAGGGAACCGAAAGGCATGACAAATATCACCAGGGCGGGGACATAGTATGACAGGTGCCGGAGATGCATCTTCAGAAGCTTTCTTTCTTCCCTCGTCCACTTCGCCTGCGTGTTTCTCGGCTTCATAAGGAGGCGCATGAAACCGGTAATCTTTTCGGCTTCGTGGAGAAGCAATGCCCTGTTGTTCGCAACCATTTTGGAGAGCTGGTTTTGTATCGCATTGAATACGGAGCGCACCATGAATTTATCTCTCCATCATCGGGCTGCGGTAGTTGTCCGGCATTGCATGTGCCGCCGTGGGTCAGTAGGCCTCTGGCCTACGTTTCACTTTTATTATCGGCGGATTTCCGATACTATTAATCATGTCTGAAGGTACCGTGCACCCTGAAATAAAGGCACAGGTGGAACGTGTTACATATTACAACGAAGAGAACCATTATACCATAGCGAAAGTGAAGGTTGACGGAAGAAATTCCCAGGTCACCGTCGTCGGCACCCTTTATTCCGTCGTTCCCGGAGAGGTCCTTCGGCTCAAAGGCAGCTGGGAGGTCCATCCCCGCTGGGGCGAGCAGTTCAAGATAATCTCGTATGAGACCCTCCTGCCTGCCACAGCGAAGGGGATCGAGCGGTATCTTGGCTCCGGCATGATAAAGGGGATAGGGCCTGTCATGGCCAAGAGGCTCGTCACGCGGTTCCGCGAAGCGACCCTCGACATCATCGATACGGACATGGACAGGCTTCGTGAGGTCCCCGGCATAGGCCAGAAGCGAATCGATATGATAAGGGCGGCCTGGGAGGAACAGAAAGAGGTTCGAAACGTCATGGTCTTCCTCCAGGGTAACGGCGTCAGCCCCGCCTACGCGGCGAAGATCTACCGTTTCTACGGCGGTGACGCCGTCAGGATAGTGAGTGAGAATCCATACAGGCTGGCCGTCGATATATTCGGCATAGGTTTTCTCACCGCCGACAGTATAGCGGGGAAGCTCGGCATTGGGAAGGAAGCCCCCCTTCGGATAGAAACGGGTATCATCTACGTGCTGGGACAGCTTGCCAATGAAGGGCACCTTTTCTTTCCCTCCCGTCTCCTCGTCGAGAAATGCAGCGAGGTGCTCGAGGTCGCCCGGGAGAAGATCCCCGATGCCCTTTCAAGCCTTGCTGTACAGAAGAGGGTGGTTCTCGAAGACCTGGGGTCATTACCCGGCAGGGCGGCGAAATACCAAGGCGGTATCGTCTACCTCGCATCCCTTTATGTTTCGGAGAAGGGGATAGCGGAACTTTTGGGAAGGGTTGCGACCTTTCCCCGGCAATTGCGTCTTGTCAACGTCGAAGACGCCTTGAGGTGGGTCGAAGGGAACCAGGGGATCGCTTTTTCCGCAAGGCAGCTCGATGCGGTCCGGGCTTCTCTGGAACAGAAAGTGCTGGTTATAACGGGAGGCCCCGGAACGGGCAAGACGACCATCATAAAGGGCATCATCGGCATCGCCGGCAAGACGGGGCAGAAGGTGCTGCTCGCGGCCCCGACGGGCAGGGCGGCAAAGAGGATGACAGAGGCTGCCGGGGTCGAAGCAAGGACGATACACCGCCTGCTGGAATACAGCCCCGGGGAGGCGTCGTCCGGCGGAGGGTTCAAGCGCAACGAATCGAACCCTCTCGATGCCGGGCTCATCGTCATCGATGAGGCATCCATGGTCGATGTCTCCCTCATGTACCATCTTTTGAAGGCGGTGCCGCCAACGGCTGCCCTGGTTCTTGTCGGTGATGTGGACCAGCTTCCCTCTGTCGGCCCCGGAAGCGTTCTCAATGATGTCATTGCCTCGGGGCGAGTGGCCACCGTGCGGCTCAATGAGATATTCCGGCAATCAACGAGGAGCATGATCATCGTCAATGCCCATCGCGTAAACGGTGGAGAAATGCCTCTTTTTGAGAGGCACGCCGAGCAGGGCCAGGACTTTTTCTTTGTCGACATCGAGGATCCCGAGGAAGTCCTGCGTCACATCGTTGATGTCTGCGAGAATGTGCTGCCCTCGCGCTTCGGTTTTCATCCGTTGAACGATATACAGGTCCTGACGCCCATGCATCGCGGCGTGGTGGGTGTGTCGAACATGAACGCGCGCCTTCAGGAAACGTTGAACCGGTCTGAGGACGGGATCTCGCGGGGCGGCAGGCTCTTAAAAACGGGCGACAAGGTGCTCCAGACGCGGAACAACTATGAAAAGGACGTCTACAACGGAGACATCGGAAAGGTCATCGCCATGGACAGGGAGGTCCAGGAACTCAAGGTTGAGTTCGAGGGAAGGGTCGTGTCTTACGACTTCAACGAGCTTGACGAGCTGATCCTGGCCTATGCCATCTCGGTGCATAAGTCCCAGGGAAGCGAATACCCCGCCGTGGTGATGCCCGTCCTGACCCAGCATTATCTCCTCCTGCAAAGGAACCTTCTTTACACGGCGATCACCCGGGGAAGGAAGCTGGTCTATCTCGTCGGCACAAGGAAGGCACTTTCCATCGCAATACGCAACGACAAACCCCACAGAAGATATACACTCCTCGCGGAGAGGCTGAAGGAGGCAATGACGACAATCCACTGGAACGTCTGACCCGGCGAGAGCGTGAAATACTGCAGTCGAGACATGCAGGAGCCGCCTCATGCAGAAGATGGGTGTCACGGATATACCCGCCCTGGTCAAATTTGCCATCAGACACGGATTGACACAGTTGGAATAGAGACTGTTGTGCGTTCTGTGTTCTAAGTTAGATGTTAATAAACCAATAACATCTTTATATAGTGTACACGTCTCGCATACAATCCGACACAAAGGACATTCTATCCGCTTAACCCGGAACCTCTATTCATTTTTCATCAATCATTCACACACTTCGCGTACCAAAGCACTACAGGAGAATCGTTGATATGGCGACAGACAGATCCCAGCGCTTTCATTATGGGCCTACTATCATCGAGCTCTGGCGCACGGCGTCCGCGGCAATCACAGGCAAAAGCTCAGAGATCCCGGCATCCGCGTGACCCATGGCATCTGCCCGGCGTGCGCCGCAAAGATCAGGGCCGCAAGGAAGAAACGCGAGGGGCAAACGATCATCCCGTCGTGACCTTCTGCGGATATATGTCGTGAAAAACGATGACGGCGCTGGCCGTGAGAGTACTACAAAACTATTGTCGCTTTCGCGACAGACAGCAAGAGGCGTCTGTTGTACGGTTGTATGATAGATATTTTGGCCGCTCCGGCCAGGAAGGGCACCCGGTGGATTTTAAGGTTTGTCGGGGAATAAAGACTGGTTTCATTTGCCGGACGGGGTTGTGCAGTCGCACAGTAAAGAAATTTGGATGTCCGAGTAGCAGGGGGTAGGAATTATGTGCGGAATAGTCGGATACGAGGGAGCCGGGGAGGCCTGCAACATACTCATCGATGCCTTGAGCAGGCTGGAATACAGGGGATATGATTCGGCTGGAATAGCCCTTCTGGGACAGGGGGCTATCCAGATAGAAAAAAGGAAAGGAAAGGTCGAGGAGCTCAGGAAGATCGTAAGCGGAGGCGCTTTCAAGGGAAGCATCGGTCTTGCCCACACGCGCTGGGCAACCCATGGGGTGCCTTCCGAAAGGAACGCCCATCCCCACAGGGCCGGCGATGTGGTGGTCGTCCACAACGGGATCATCGAGAACTACCTGGTCCTGAAGGAACGCCTGAAGAAGACAGGGCATATGTTCCTCTCCGATACGGATACCGAGGTCATCCCCCATCTTATTGTAGATTACGCCAGCCAGGGCAGGGATTTTGTTGAATCTGTCCGCCTGGCGCTTGGTGAACTGAAAGGGTCCTGGGCGATCGGCGTATTGAAGGAGTCAGAGAGGACCCTTGTCGCGGCAAAAAATGAAAGCCCGCTGATAATCGGAATAGGTGATGGAGAATACTTCATCGCAAGCGACGTGCCGGCTATTATTAACAGGACCAACAGGTTCATCTTCCTCGAAGACAATGACATGGCCATATTCAGGGATCATACGATGCGGCTCATCGATCTGAACGGCAAGGATGTCTCGCGGCAGGTCCGGCAGGCGAACTGGACCACCACCATGGCGGAAAAAGGCGGCTACAGGCATTTCATGTTAAAGGAGATCTTTGAGCAGCCGCGGGCAATATCGGATACGATGCTCGGAAGGATGGGGGGTGAAGGGGGAGACGTGGAATTCGAGGGTGTCGCCCTGCCCGATCTCACCGACATCAGAAAGATATGGATGGTGGCGTGCGGGACATCCTACCACGCATGCATGATCGGCAAACACATCATTGAAACGAACCTCAGGATACCCGTGGAAACGGACATGGCCTCCGAGTTCAGATATCGCAATCCCATCGTGTCACCCCGGGATCTGTTCATTGTAGTGTCCCAGTCGGGTGAAACAGCGGATACGATTGCGGCGATGAGGGAGGCGAGAACTCGGGGTGCCTCGACCCTGTCCATATGCAACGTCCTGGGAAGCACCCTGGCGCGGGAGACTCAGGGCGTCGTTTTTACTCATGCCGGCCCGGAGATAGGGGTTGCTTCCACCAAGGCTTTTACGACGCAGCTCTGTGTCATTTACATGCTTACGCTCCTTATCGGAAAGAAACTGGGGCTGTTCGGCAGTCAGTATATAAGCGACAGTCTTTGCGAGATAAAGGCGATACCCCGCAAGGTGCAGGCGATTCTCGATGCGACTGCCCCGATTGAGGAGATCGCGAAGAGATACATGTCCTTCAAGAACTTTCTTTTTCTGGGAAGGGGCATCAATTTTCCGACGGTGCTCGAAGGGGCGCTCAAACTTAAGGAGATTTCTTACATACATGCCGAGGCCTATGCCGCCGGGGAGATGAAACACGGGCCCATCGCACTCATCGACGAGAGCGTTCCCGTCGTGTTCGTGTCGCCGATGGACCAGACCTACAAGAAAACCTGCAGTAACATGGAAGAGGTGATGGCCCGAAGGGGCAATATCATCCTTGTCACCGACAATGAGACGCATGAAATGGCGGAAAGGGCGGATGCGGTCATTGCCGTACCCTGTACGGCTTATGAACTGCAGCCGATCCTGTCCATGGTTCCGCTCCAGTTGCTTGCCTATCATATCGCCAACCTTCTGGGCACCGATGTGGACCAGCCGCGCAATCTTGCGAAGAGTGTGACCGTAGAGTGATGCGATGAACGGGACAGGTCGACGGCTGGTTGTTGTCGGGGCAGATGCGGGAGGGGATGAAGAGTCATGATCCAGGTGCTGATTGTCGACGGTGAAAAATCGAGCTGTGCCATGCTGGCCGAGTCGGCCCTTCGTCTCGGTCATGAGGTATCGGTTGGGCATACGCTCTCAGAATGTCTCGAGAAGTTGAAGTCCAGTCCTCCTGACGTTGTCTTTATCGATACGGAGCTGCCCGACGGAAATGCCCTCGATGCCCTCAATCTGGTCCATGAGACCCCGTCTTCACCAACGGTGGTCGTCATGACCGCCCACGGAACGCCGGAAAGCGCCGAGAGGGCCATACGGAACGGTGCCTGGGATTATATACCAAAACCTGTTTCGATGAAGGAAATGACACTGCGGCTTTCCCGCGCCGTCCAGTACCGCAGGGAACAGCACAACAACGGTGCCAGAGGGATCAAGCGGGGCGGCATTGTCGGGAACAGCCACGCAATGCGGAGTTCAATGGAGATGGTCAAGCAGGCCGCCGACAGCGATCTCAATGTTCTCATTACGGGAGAAACGGGTACCGGCAAGGAACTCTTTGCCCTGTCCATCCACAACAACAGCAGGAGGAGGGCTCACGAGAACTTCGTGGTCGTCGACTGCACGGCCCTTCCGGGGACACTCGTGGAAAGCATACTCTTCGGGTATTCAAAAGGGGCGTATACCGGCGCTGACAGGGCACAGGACGGCCTTATCAGGCAGGCGCACAAGGGGACCCTGTTTCTCGATGAGATGGGCGAACTGCCGCTGCCTCTGCAGAAGACTTTTCTGCGCGTGCTTCAGGAACACCGTTTCAGGCCCGTGGGAAGCCAGAAGGAAGTTGAGAGCGATTTCAGGCTCATATCGGCGACGAACAAGAATCTCCAGCAGATGGTAGAGGAGGGGAAGTTCAGGGGTGATCTTCTCTATCGCCTCGGCGCAATGACGATAAATCTGCCGCCCCTGAGGCAGCATCCCGAGGATATCAAGGACATGGTCGCCTTTTACGTGGACAAGGTTTGCCACCGTTTCGGCGTGGCAGGAAAAAAAGTATCGGAGGAGTTTCTGAAATACCTCACGAAGTACGACTGGCCCGGGAACGTCAGGGAACTGTTCCATGTTCTGGAGCATGCCTGCGCGGCTGCCCTCCATGAAGAAACGCTCTTTCCCGTGCACCTCCCGCGGGAACTGCGCATCAACATCACGAGGTCCCTGTTCGAAGGCAATGGCAATGGCAATGGCAATGGCAATGGACAGGTCCACCACGACAAAGACAATAAAAGGGGACCCGAAGCCGCAGCCCAGTTCCTGAGCTTAAAGACCTTTCGCCAGAGCGCTTATTCAGATCTCGAGGAGATGTATCTCAAAAACCTCCTGGCATCCTCGTCGGGTAGTATCAAAGAGGCCTGTATGCTCTCCAAGCTCTCAAGAACGAGATTGTACGGTCTCCTTAAGAAATACAACATCAGGCCCGAGATTTGAAGCGCCAGCCCATTGTTCGATATCCCACGTATTTCGCACTTGCCTTCCGGCCGCATCCGTCTCAAGAAATGCAGCAACTGGTGTTCACTTTTGCGGGACACCATCCCACAAAAGTGAACATGCCCGCTGTTCCGGGCAGTCGGTCGCGGGATGGCAATTCCACGTCAATGACCGGCTGTGGCTGTTTTATCGAGAAAGCAAACCTCTGGCACGGTTATTGATATATACCATCCGCATGGAAGCTTACGGACATCAAAGAGGATCGACGGCAAAGAGAACAAGGGAAATGTGCGCGTGAGCTCAAAGCCGGAAAGAAGACACGAAACCATTTTTTATGCAAAGAACCAGGAAGATGTTCCCAGGAAGCTCAGGAATGTACTGGAACCGCTCCTGTTCGATGAGTCTATAGAACTATTAAGGAGCCTTGCCAGCTTGAAACAGAGGCTCTGTCTTCCAAACGAATGCAAGATGATCGCGATCATTTTCGCCGCGGACAAGGAGGACCTCACGGACATTCTCTCCATGAAATATTTTTTCTGCAATGTACAGATAGTGCTGATCCTGCCGAGCAGGAAAAAAGAGATCGTGGCACTTGGGCATGGTTTGAGGCCCCGGTTCATAACCTACAAGGATGCTGATTTTCACGAACTGCTATCGGTAATCAGGAAGATGACCGGTGAATCCGGTAGAAGGAAAGTGGAAAACGGAAATAAATCGCACCTGGGTGCGTACGGAAAGTAGTTCAGTTGCGGAGAGCAGGATTGGTTCGCAGGGTGTCTAGGCTTCCGGCGGGCTGATCGGGCAGCACGGGGCCGGGCAGGAAAGCTTCCCCGGTGTTGCTCATGGATAACGGATGAATGCAGCAACGACATACGTCCCGGAAACGGGGCGGCAATTCACGAGGCCACGAAGTGGAATGGCGGTAGCCTGCCTGGAAATGACTCCCGCTGCCAGTCATCGGTATCGTATCCATACCAGTTTTGACCGGGAGGTGAAAATGAGGAAAAAGTGTATCATCGGGATACTTGCCATCTTGGGGATCATCACTGCAGCCCCCGGAACAAGTTTCGGCCAGTCTTCCCGTTGCGTTGTCCTCGAGAAACAGGGAAACATGGCATTGGTGAGTTGCGACGGCAAGCCGGCCCAATACATCGATCTCCGTGGAAGAGCCGACATCTACAATGTGGGAGACAGTATCGACGCTTCGAAAGTAAAACTTCCTGGAAACAATGAGCGGGGAGTAAAGCAAAAATAAGGAGGTGGCGGGAATGAAACCAAAGACGCCAATGTTCGCAGGAGTTTTCGTATTGATAGTGCTCCTGGTCGCGTGCGCTCCGAACTCTGTCATAAATCCGGCCTCTGTCAGCCAGATGGACCAGCAGTCGCGGGCTTATCCCCAGAAGGAATATGTGATTGCCCCGGGGGACACCCTCGACATCAAGTTCATGAACAACCCCGAGTTCAATGAGATCGGAGTCCCGGTGAGGCCCGATGGGCGAATATCTCTTCAACTGGCTCCCGAGGAAAAGGCCGCCGGTCTGACGCCGGGTGAACTGAGAAACCAGTTGATGCAGAAGTATGCATCGGAGCTGAGAAAGCCGGAGATCACCATCATGGTTCGAGGTTTTTCCGATCAGAAGATCTTTGTTGACGGCGAGGTCCTCGTTCCCGGCGTGCTCGAACTCAGAGGCCCGACGACGGTCATGAGGGCGATAGCACAGGCCCGCGGGCTTCGCGAAACAGCACGGATAAACAACGTGATCGTGATCCGCAAGGATTTTGAAGGCAAACCCATGGCGGCAAACCTGGACCTTGCGAAGGTCATAAACGGAACGGACTTTAGCCAGGACATTTTGCTCATGCCCTATGACATCGTCTACGTTCCCAAGTCGAACATAGCGAGACTCAACAAGTTCGTGGACGAGTACATCAACAGGGTTGTCCCTGGTGGTTTCCCAGGGTTCCAGGCGTTTGCCAATCCTTACAAATATTCCTTTGGCGGTTTTACCAGCGTCTATCCTGACAGCGGCTCCTCTGTAATCGTGGTGCCGTGACATAAAGGGAGGTCGAGAAGCCATGATCGAAAAGCAGCATCAACCCATTAACTTCACGAACATACGGGACCTTCTGTCCGTAATCTTCAAACGCAAATACACGATTATAGCTGTATTCATCGTTGTCTTCGGAGGGATGGCCCTGTATGCGTTTCTTGCCCCCAGGGTCTATGAGGCGAAGAGCATCCTGCTCGTAAAGCTTGGTAGGGAATTCATGAGGGCCTCTGACGGGACGAACTCCAGCCCGGGGCTCTCAGTTCAGCCTGAGACGATCATGAGGAGCGAGATGAGTATTTTGACGAGCAAGGACCTGATGGAAAGGGTAGTCGATACGGTGGGGGTCTCTGCGCTCTATCCGGCGCTGGGGAAAAACCCCGCCGCGCGCGCCGACTCGGAAAAGGCGGCCATCGCCTCCTTTGAAGGGGACCTCAAGGTGACGAACATTGCCGGTTCCGGTTTGATCCAGGTTGCCTTCAGTCATCGCGACCCGGCCACGTCCGCCAAGGTGGTCAATACGCTCGTAGATGCCTTCAAGGATAAGCACCTCGATGTTTTCGGGGGCAAAACCACCGCTTTCCTTGAGCGGCAGGAGAAGGTTTTTCAGCAGAGGCTGGGTGAATCGGAAGAAAATCTGTCTGCCTTCAAGCTGAAGAACAGGGTCTTTTCCTTTGAAGAACAGAAAACGAACCTGATAGGTCTCTTCGGGACGCTGGATGGAAAATACAAAACAGCCCAGAACGAGACGAGCGAACTGGAACAGAAGATGGCCTTCGTGCGCAGCGAGAAGTGGACCATCGATCCCCCCTCGGACATACGGAATCAGCTTGTCGCCCTTCAGCAGAAGGAGCAGGGGCTCCTGGAGAGATATACCGATAATTCAAGGGCGGTGCAGGGTGTTCGCCAGGAGCTTAAGGCCCTGCGGGATTCCTTAGCAAAAAGCAACGAAGAGGCGAGACAGATCGAACTCGGCAAGACCATGGGTCAGTTGACCCTCGCAAGGGCGAGAGCAGGCAGCATAAGGTCCCAGATGAGGCAGGTCGAGGGAGAGCTTGATACCCTTGACAGACACGGACGGGAACTGCAGAGTCTGAAACGTGAAACCGCCCAGTTGGAGCAAAACCATCAGATCTATTCCAAGAAATTGGAGGAGTCCTTAATCATGGACGATATGGACCGGCAGAAGATGGTGGCTATCAGCGTGGTGCAGAAAGCTACGATCCCGGCTTTTCCGAAGGAACAGAAAATCAGCAGGAGCCAGATGGTCGGTCTGGGTTTCTTCGGCGGCATCGCGGCGGGCATAGCCCTGGCGATTGTCCTTGAGCTCATGACGCCCGGCATGCCGACGCCTGTGAGTGCCGAGCGGACCCTGGGCGTACCTGTCCTGGTTTCGGTGATGAAGAAATGACCGCAGTTCCGGGCATCTTAAAGACAATCATGATGGGATGGTGAGCCATGTATCTCAACTTTTACAATCTACGCAAACAGCCCTTCCACATTACGCCGGACCCCGAGTTCCTCTACCTGAGCCCGAGTCATAAGGAGGCCCTGGCGGCTATCATATACGGGATTGAGCAAAAGAAGGGCTTTGTGGCCATTGTCGGCGCCGTTGGTGTCGGAAAGACTACCATTCTGAGGTCCTATCTCGAGAGGGCCGACAAAAAACACCTAAAGATCATCTATGTGTTCAATGCCAGGCTCACGTTCGAAGGCCTCCTCAGGACGATCTACCAGGAACTGGAACTGCCCGTCGAAGGCAATGACGTCGTAGAGATGACCAACAGGCTCTACGAGGTTCTGATCGAGGAATACAGACAGGGCAATACGATCGTCCTTGTCATTGACGAGGCGCAAAACATGCCTGTCGATACTCTGGAAGACCTGCGCATGCTTTCCAACCTGGAGACATCCAAGGACAAACTGATCCAGATAGTCCTGGTGGGCCAGCCCGAGTTTGACGAGGAGTTGAAGCAGCACAGGTTGAGACAGCTCAGGCAGCGTCTTGCCATCAGGTCATCGATCCTGCCGCTTACGGAGAATGAGAGTATGGAGTATATCGGGTACAGGCTGCAGAAGGCCGGGGTCGATCCGTCGTCCGTCTTCACCCTGTCCGCCATGAAGGCCATCGTAAAGAAGGCGCAGGGTATTCCCAGGGTCGTAAACGTTTTGTGCGACAATGCGCTTATCACGGGTTTCGGTTACCGCAAGCAGCCTGTCACCAGGGGGATCGCAAAAGAGATCATACGGGATTTTGACGGACTGAAATGGCCCTCCGCGGGCCGGTGGTGGTTCCCGGCCCTCTCGGCCTTGACCATGCTGCTCATAACGATGGCATGGCTCCTGCCGGGTCAGGATGCCGTGCTTGGCAGGATACGCAGCCTTGCCACAGTGGGGGAAAAGACACCTGGTAATGTGGTGGTGAGGGTTGTGCCGGCAAGTGGGGTGCCCGTGCCCGCAAAGGAGAGCGAGCCGGTACGGCAGGAGGCGGCAACTGTCGCCGAACCCGTATCGGTGGTGGAGAAAAAGAGTGCCCTGGTAACCAAATCCGTAACCCACGGGGACAACCTCTATAAGCTTTCCAGGGAGATCTATGGAAAAGCGGATGACAGGACCTTAAAACAGATTCAGGAAAGCAATCCCCACGTCGTCAATCCGAACATCATCCACGTGGGCAGCAGAATAACCTTTCCGGAGCTGTCCGGGGAGGATGGGTCCGCCAGCCGATGATACCGCTTGCGGCCAAAGGAGCGGATATTTCCATGATGAAAAATGGATGGGATCATGGATAGCCACACGGCCCATTCCATAAAGGAGGCAAAATGAGCAGAATCTATGACGCATTGGAAAATTATCGGGAAATGGGGGCCACACTCCACGAGCCCATGCCCGCTCCCCCGCTGTCTGTGCCGCTGATCGGCCAGACCAACGGCAACGAAGTTGGCCTGGAGCTTGAGATGACCACCCTTTATCAGACGATCACCGCAGCTCTTCCGGACAGTCCTCACCGTTCCATTCTTTTTGTCGGGTCCCGTTCAAAGGAGGGGACATCCACTATCGCCCGGGAACTGGCAAAAACGGTCTCGTTGCGAATGGGAAAAGAGGTTCTTCTCGTTGATTGTGATGGAAGCTGCAACGGGCTTGTCTACCCCGATGCAGACCCGGACTTGAAGCTGGAGGAGGTTCTGGCGACAGGCAAACAGATCGAAAAGGTCCTCTGCCCGGTGGATGGCACGAGCCTGTCTATATTGCCACTGTTCCGGTGGGCGGCTTCGCCCCGGCCGCAGACGGTTGACTTCGGAAATGGCGGGGGGTTCTGGAATCTCCTCAAGGAAAAATTTGAACTCGTTGTCGTGGATTTTCCCCCGGCCATGATGTTTGCGAACGGGCCTTCGATTATCTCCCTGGTGGATGGGGTGGTCATCGTGGTTGAAGCGGAAAAGACGCGCTGGCAGGTGGCCCTGAGCGTCAAGGAAAAGATCGTCAAAAGCGGCGGCACGGTTCTCGGTATAGTCTTCAATAAGCAGCGGCACTATATCCCTCAATTTATCTACAACCGTCTGTAGGAGGGATATGAGAGGGGAAGATCACATGGCAAAACACCTGCACCATGATATCGGATGGGGATACGACCCCCAGGCGTCAGGATATGCTCCTTTTCCTCAGGCCGATCCGCTGGATGGTCCCGATCCTTCAGACGCCGCCCTGGAAGAAGATGAAAGGGCTACGCGGACCGAGGGGGAGGTGCCTCTTGGATTTCCAAGGCACCGATGGTTGCTGCTTCTCGGCGATGTTGTTCTCATTTCCCTGGCCGTGATTCTCAGTATCGGGCTGAGGATAAGCTTTCGCTGGAATGTCATTCTCTATTTCTCGATGGAGCCGGCATTTACTCTGATCCTATATCCCCTTGCCCTCTATATTTTTGATCTGTACAATGTTGAGCGGGTCTTTCGTTCCTGGGAGACGGCCTTTCGCAGCGCCATCGCGGTAGCGCTGGGGGCCTTTCTTGCGGTAGCGGCCTTCTATATAGTCCCCTTTGGCCCTTACGGAAGGGGCATCATGGTGATCGAGGCCGTTCTCGTCTGGTATTTCCTCAACCTCTGGCGGTGGAGCTACGGGATCATTTTCCAGAAATCCGGCCAGAAGGTCCCGACCTTGATCCTCGGGGCCGGGTTTTGCGGCAAGACCATTTACAAATTGCTCAAGTCCCCCCTGTCGCCTTACGAGGTGAAAGGGTTTCTCGACGACAATCCCAATAAACTGGGTACGACACGGTCCCCGGCGGTCATGGGAAAGAGCGACCAGCTTCTCGAGGTTGCCGCCAAAGTCGGGGCACATACGGTTATTCTTGCGATACCGAGGAACCGGACGGTGAGATTGATGCGCAGCATACTCAACGCGCGCCTCAGGGGAATTAATGTGCGCGATATGGCCGATGTTTACGAGGCGCTGACGGGAAGGATCCCGGTCCGCAGTATCGGGGACCAGTGGCTTCTCTTTGCGGAGGGTTTCTACCTCCTTGGCGCAGACTATGTGCAAAGACTAAAACGCCTCTTTGATTTTCTTGCCTCCGGGCTGATTCTGTCCCTTATGAGTCCCATAATAGGGCTCGCCATCATCGCCATCAAGATGGATTCCCCGGGTCCCGTGTTTTACAGCCAGCAAAGGGTGGGGAAATACCGGCAGGTTTTCACGATCTACAAGTTCAGATCCATGCAGTATCAGGCCGAAGGGGACGGCGTCCGGTGGGCCGTCGAGAAGGATCCCAGGGTTACCAGGGTCGGGAGGCTTCTGCGTCTGACCCACATTGATGAACTCCCTCAGATATGGAACATATTCAGGGGAGACATGAGCCTTGTGGGACCTCGCCCGGAGAGGCCCGAGTTCGTTGACATCCTTGAAAACCAACTGCCTTACTACTTTGTGCGCCACTCGGTAAGGCCGGGCCTGACCGGATGGGCACAGATAAACTACCGGTACGGGGCCTCTGTGGAGGATGCACGCAACAAGCTTGAGTACGATCTTTACTATGTGAAGAACATGTCCATTTTTCTGGATGTCAAGATCCTTCTCCGCACAGTTGGTGTGGTTCTTCTAAAAGATGGGGCAAGATAGGATCTCTATGGATCATCAGCAAGGCAGTTCGATAAAGCCCATAATGATAACCGTCGATCTCGAGGACTGGTTTCAGGTCGAGAATCTCCGGCCCTGCTTTCCCGCGGAAGAATGGGACTCATGCGAATTGCGGATCGAGAGGAATGCTCAAAGACTTCTCGAACTCTTTGACCTTTATCACGTAGAGGCAACCTTCTTTGTCCTTGGCTGGGTGGCGCAGCGTTGCCCCGGGCTTGTCCGCGAGATTGCCCGGCAAGGCCACGAGATTGCTTCCCACGGATATTCTCACCGGTTATGCCGTGAGTTGCCGGACGCGGCGCTTCGCAGTGACATTCAAATGAGCAGGACGCTGCTTGCGGACATCTGCGGCGAACCCCCCGCAGGCTACCGGGCGCCGAATTTCTCCATCACGAAGGAACTGGTGGATATCCTCGAGGAGCTTAACTTCGCCTATGATTCAAGCTACAACAGCTTTGGCCTCAATAGTCGTTACGGCAGGGTGGAAGACCTGCGTCACACGTCCGAAGGCCATTTCGTCACAGGCAGCGGCAACGGCATAATGGAATTGCCGGTGAGCAATCTGCTAATTGCCGGAAAGACCGTCCCCTGGGCGGGTGGCGGTTATTTCAGATTCTGGCCGACGATCCTTTTCGAATCAGGTGTTGCCCGTATCCTTCAAAAGGAAGGACGCTACGTGTTCTACTGTCATCCCTGGGAGGTGGACCCGGCACAGCCCCGCCCGACCCACGGGATCGGATCGGTCAGCCGTTTCAGGCATTACCTTAATCTCGACAAGACCCTCGACAGGCTGAGACATTTCCTTGTCAGATTTCAGGACAGCCATTTTATTTCATGCTCCCGGTATCTGAGGGTCCGGGAGCATGAGAGGCTTTACGAAGACAACAGGAACTGCGGTCTTGCCGGGCGGTGACGCCGCGGGTCACGCGGCGTGCACAGCAATCGGCACGACAGGGAGTCGTCGAGGAGGGGATATGAGTGTGGTTAAAATTGCCGTTACGATAGACACTGAAGAGGATCTCTGGGGTCAGTATTTGCCGGCTCCGTGCCCCGTGAAAGACATAGAAGCCATCCCACTGGCACAGGACAGGACATCTTCGACGCGTACGGCCCCGTGCCATGTCCTTTAGGGAGCAACTCATGACAGATATGACGATTCGTACATTCAGTGAAAGAGACCGCGATGCCTGGGACCGGTATGTCATGGGACAGACCGGTGCGAGCTGTTACCACCTTATCGGTTGGAAGGATGTGATCGAGAAGAGCTTTGGGCACAAGACCTGCTACCTTCTGTCGCAGGACGACGGGGAAAACATCAATGGCATACTGCCCCTCGTTTTCCTGCATAGTCTTTTTTTTGGCAGATTTGCAGTCTCTCTGCCGTTTTTCAACTATGGGGGGATCTGTGCCGATGATTACCATATCCGTAACCGGTTGCTCGGCGAAGCGGCGGAGATGACCCGAAACATGGGAATGAGCCACATGGAACTGAGACACTCCCGGCACGTCCTGCGCGACCTGCCGGTCAAGACCTCGAAGGTATCCATGAGGCTTGAGCTGCCCGGGACAAAAGAGGAGCTAAGGGCTTCCTTCCCGTCGAAACTGAGAAGCCAGATGCAAAGGGCGGTCAAGGAAGGGATGTCTGCCCGGATAGGCGCAGCGGAGGAACTGGACGATTTCTACCATGTGTTCTCACGGAACATGCGGGACCTGGGGACACCGGTCTATTCAAAAAGATTCTTCGGGAACATCTTTAGAAGGTTCCCCGACACGACCCGGATCTGCACCGTGTATACGAGGGCCGGCCGGCCCGTGGCCTCGGGTATGCTCGTCGGATTCAAGGATACCATGGAGATCCCCTGGGCCTCGTCACTGCGTGACTTCAACCGCTTCGGGCCGAACATGCTCCTGTATGCGAGCGTACTGGCGTTTGCATGCGATGCGGGCTACAGGGTCTTCGATTTCGGGCGATCCACTCCTGGCGAGGGAACGTACAGATTCAAAGAGCAATGGGGCGCAAGACCGACCCAACTCTACTGGCATTACTGGCTCAGGAACGGCGGACCCATGCCCGAGATCAATCCGCACAATCCGAAGTATGAGCTTGCGATAAAGATATGGCAGCGTCTGCCCGTGGGGTTGACGAAATTGATAGGCCCGCAGCTGGTGAAAAACCTGCCGTAGAAAACCCATTGAACTCATGACAGACAGTTTTTATGAAGAAGGATGCACACCATGAGGATCCGGCGAACCTTACCCCCGGCCGCCGCACCGCTGCGCCTTCGGGATCTCTGGAGTGGGTTCAAGGGCTTTTTCACAGGCGACAGATATCTCGGGAGGCTGGAGGACGGGATCAGGGAATACTTCGGCGCCAGGCATGTCTGGTTTGCCTCGTCCGGCAAGGCCGCCCTGTATCTTATTCTGCGTTCACTGAGATCGTTGCGGCCCGGCAGATCGGAGGTCCTCATACCGGCGTATACCTGTTTTTCCGTTCCATCCGCCATTGTTCGTGCGGGGCTCAAGGTTGCCCTGTGCGATATCGATGCTTCGTCGCTTGACTTCGATGGCGCACTCCTCAAGAAGAGCATTAACGCAAACACGCTCTGTGTCATGCCGAACCACCTTTTCGGGATCCCCTCCGGGATGGAGGGGATCATGGACCTGTGCAGGGACAGGGGTGTCTTTGTCCTCGAGGACGCTGCCCAGGCAATGGGCGGCATGCGTGACGGCAAGATGCTTGGGACCATCGGGGATGTGGGTTTCTTCAGCCTGGGAAGGGGAAAGCCGGTGACGTGCGGGTCGGGGGGGATCATCGTGACCAATTCCGATGTCATGGCCCGCGCCATAGAAGAGGAGTTTTTGCGGCTGTCCTCCCCAGGTAAAGGGGAAGACGTCAGGGAATATATCAAGGCCGTCATGATGAGTCTTTTCGTACACCCGTCACTGTACTGGATCCCCGCTGTCTTGCCGTTCCTGAAGCTTGGCCGGACGTTTTTCGACAGTCAGTTCCCCGTAACGAGGCTCTCGCCGGTAAAGGCAGGCCTCGGCCTTGACTGGGAGAAGCGCCTGGAGAGATCCATGAACGTGCGGAGGCAGAGGGCGTCGGCACTGTGCCGCAGTCTCGGGGTTGCAGGATGGGTGGACGGTGCCTCCCCTGTGCCATACCTCAGGCTCCCCGTCATAGTCGGGAGCCGGGATCTGAAAAAAAACATCTGTACCGCCGCAGCGAAGAAAGGTCTGGGAATCACCGGGATGTATCCCTCGGCGATCAACGAGGTTCCCGAAATTGCCGGGCAGTTCAGCGGCCGCCAATTCCCTGGTGCCAGGCTGGTTGCCGAGCGTCTCATCGCGGTGCCTGTTCACGAGTTTGTCAGCGAAAGGGATCAGGAGGAGATGGTTCGGCTTCTGAGCGCGGGGCAATGCGCGGCAATGGTTTGCCCCACTCTGCCCGTCCCCGGGTTCTCCACCGAGGGAAAAGCATGTTGATCTTCTTTACCGCAACGGGATATATGACGGTAATGTTCTGGCTGGCTGTCCTTGTGGTCTGGTATGCCTACGTGGGTTATTTTGTTGTCCTTGCCGTGCTTGACCTTTTTCGGGGGAAAGAGGCGGTCCGCCAGGACGATGAAAGTCTTCCCACGGTAAGTCTTGTCATATCGGCTTACAATGAAGAGGGTGTCATCGCAGAGAAGCTTCGAAACTCCCTCGCCCTCGATTACCCGGAAGAGCTTCTCGAGATCGTTGTCGTCTCCGACGGGTCGCAGGATGCCACGCAGGGCATTGTAGGGAGCTACGCGGATCAGGGTGTCGTTCTGAGACACTACGAGGGGCACATTGGAAAGACGGCCTGTCTCAACAGGGCAGTCCCCGAGGTGAAGGGAGAAATTGTGGTGTTCTCCGACGCCAACTCACAGTATGACAGGCACGCCCTGCGGCACCTGGTGAAGAGGTTTGCCGACGCGAGGATCGGATGGGTGACGGGAAGGACGGAGTATATTTCTGCGGCAGGTGACAGGGCCTTGTCCACAGCAGGACTGTACTCGCGGATCGAGAGGTCGTTAAAGGTTCTGGAGAGCAGGATAGGCTCCTGCGTGGGCGCAGACGGCGCAATTTTTGCCATCCGGAAATCCCTGTACCGCCCCCTCAAGGACTACGATATCAACGATTTTGTCATACCGGCAAAGATCATCCAGCAAGGCTTTCGGGGGGTTCTCGTCGAGGATGCCTACTGTGTGGAAAGAGCGGCCGGGAGCGTTTCGGGGGAATTCGTGAGGCATGTGCGGATCACCGCCAGGTCCCTGAGGGCCATCTTCACCCACAGCAGTCTCCTCAACCCCTTCCGGTACCCCCTCTTTTCCTTTGAGCTTGTGTCCCACAAGTTGATGAAGTTCCTCGTGCCCTTTGCGCTTCCCGTTGCCCTCGTGTTCAACGGGCTCATTGTAGCGATGGGCGCAGGACCGTTTTACATCGTGACCCTTTCCCTTCAGGTTGTTTTCTATGCCCTGTGGCTGGCGGGTTGGCTCAAGGTTCCGGTGCCCTTTCTTTCACGTCCCGCTTCCGTCGTTGTCACCTTCTGTACCGTAAACCTGGCCATCCTTCTCGGCTGGATCAAGTATTTCCGCGGCGAAACATTCACCACCTGGGCGACGGGAAGATGAAGGAGATGTTCCAGGTTCGAAGTTAAAAAGATTATTGTTTTTGAACCTCGAACATAGAACATGGAACTCAAATCTGTTTCGGATATTTATGACCGATAAGACGAATATATTGTTCATTCTTCAGACCCTGCGGACCGGAGGGTCAGAGCGCGTTGTGGTGGATCTGTGCCGGCGTCTTGATGCCGGGAGGTTCAATTGTTTTGTGGCGGCGCTCGTTGACGGGGAACTCCGTGAGACACTAAGACAAATGAAAGTCCCCACTCTTCTCCCCAGGATACGCTCGGCAAGACAGGACGCACTGAACGTTATCCGTGAGATCTCGGACTTTATCGGGGTCAACGGGATACACGTGGTGAACGCCCACCACTTCACACCGTTTTTCTATGGTTTCTACGGGGCGAAACGTCACGGCTGCAGGATCTTTTATACGGCTCACAGCCGGAACGAGGTTGACCTGGTAGGCAAGGCGTGGTCCGTTCTTGGCGGTATCCTGCTTCGTTTTTCCGACGGGGCCATCGGTATATCGCCCGATGTCACTGAAGCCATCAGGCGGCGGTTTCGCCTCAGGGCTGCCAGAGCGCTCACCCTTACCAATGCCGTCGATCACAGTCGTTTTGAGGTGAACGTGAATGTGAAAGCGAAGCGCGGGGAGCTTGGTATTGGCGAGGCGGATCGGGTCATCGGCTGTGTCGGGAACCTGAGAAGGGACAAGAACTATCCCAACCTTATCAGGGCGTTCAAGATCGTCGAGGAACGCGCAAAAGGGGCCAAACTGGTGATTGCCGGTGAGGGGAAGAGAAGGAAGGACGTGGAGGCCCTTATCGGCGAGCTGGGTCTTGAAGGCAAGGTTTTGCTCCTCGGTGCCAGGAATGATGTCCCCGAGATCATGAAGGTGATGGACGTCTACTGCCTGAGTTCGTTGAGAGAAGGGCTGCCGCTGTCACTGCTGGAGGCCATGTCTGCGGGGCTTCCCGTGGTGGGAACGGATGTTAGAGGTATAAGAGATGTCATTGCAAACGGCCAGACGGGCCTGCTTGTGGCTTCAGACAGCCCGGAGCAACTATCGCAGGCCCTGTTCGAGGTGCTCACCGATAAGAAGCTTGCACGGGGGCTATCGGAAAGGGGACGCGGGTACGTTTTGAGGGAACATGGGGTTGAAAAATGGGTCGGGAGGTATGAGTCCCTGTTTTCCCTGAACGGTTCAGGGAGGAAAGCGGCCGGGGATGTTGCGGCCGGCCGGGAGTCGCTCACAGGTTGATCGTATGGGAACGTCTGTTCAGATAATCCGGAATATCCTGTCGAACTGGGGGGCCTTTGCCATAGGCGCCATCATCCAGTTCCTCATGATGCCCTTTCTCATCCACCGCCTCGGGGACACGCAATACGGGATCTGGATCCTCATTATCAGTTTCACAGGTTTTCTCGGTCTTTTTGATTTCGGAGTCAGCGGGTCTGTCGTGAAATACGTTGCCGAGTTCAGGGCGAAAAAGGACACGGACGGCCTTAACAGGGTCTGCAGCAGCGCCTATTATATATTTTTGGCGGCAGGCGCGCTGGCTTTCCTCGTTTCCATCGCGATGGCCGTTGGTTTTGTCCAGAATTTCAAGATCCCCCAGGAAGAGATCTCCGGTGCGCGCTGGGTAACGCTCATCGTGGGTTTCCAGATCGGGTTGACCCTTCCCCTCGGGTTCTTTACGGGCTACATGAGGGGCATGCAGCGATATGATCATGTTGCGGGCATATCACTTGTCATCCTTTTTGTCCGCAGCGTGGTCATTGTCGTTCTGGTTTTGATGGGGTACAGACTGGTCGCCATTGCCCTCGCCCATCTTATCTCAACCGCGGTTGGCGGCGCGATACGGGCGATCTACGTGTTCAGGACAAATCCGGATCTCAGGCTGCGCCTTAGCCTCATAAGCAGGGACAAACTGGCCATGGTGGGCCGCTACAGTGTCCTCATCTTCTTATATTACACGGCGACGAGGTTTATTTTCTCGGCCGGAAGCCTTGTCATAGGGTACTATCTGACCGCCGCCGCCATTACCTTCTATGCCATTCCCCAGAGGCTCGTCGACGAGCTGCGCGTTGTAATCATGTCTACCGGCGTGCTCCAGCCTACCGTGAGTCAGCTCAATACCCAGGGTCAGAACGCGAAGGTGCAGAAGGTCCTGCTCAACGGGACGAAGTATTCCATGATGGCCGTGCTGCCTATAGCGGTTGCGTACCTTGTGGTGGGCGATGTTTTCATCTCGCTGTGGATGGGTGCCCGGTATGCCGCTGCCAGCTATGGTGTGCTCGTGGTTCTGACCTGCGCCGTCGCGGCCAATATCTCCCAGTTCACGTCAACGCAGATCCTTCAGGGAATAGCAAAACACGGAATCATGGCGTATGTTACGATCTTCGAAGCTGCGGTAAACCTTGCCCTGAGCATAGTTCTGGTGAGGAAGTACGGCATCATCGGCGTCGCGGTGGGCACACTCGTCCCCATGTTGTGCACGAATCTGGTTGTTATCCCCTGGTATACCTGCCGGGCCGTTGGTTTGTCCATACCCCGTTTCTTCAAGGAAGGGCTTCTTACGCCCTGCGTCCCGGCCATCATTTTCGGGGTTCTCCTGTCCGGCGCTTCCAGGGTGATAAAGATAGACAACTGGATGGAATTCGTGACGGTGCTGGTGGTATGTCTCGCCTGCTACGCCTTTTCCGCCTGGCACCTGTGTCTTGGTAGACAGGAGCGCATCGAACGGTGGAAGGAGTTGTCCGCCGCGGTTCGGTCCGGCTCCACGGTCATACAGTCCCTCGTCCTTTCAATACGTTCCCGTCCCGAAAAGTCACTACCCTGAGCTGAAACACAAAGAGGAGGTTCGCAACATGGAACCGCAAAACAGTATCCCAACCGAACGCCTGGGCCCATCCTTCATCTGTTTCTTGATATGGACCTTTGTCATCGTAGCAAGGCCCCAGGACTACCTGACATTCCTTATTCCACTGAGGCCTGTACTTCTTATCTGTATCCTTACCATAGCCTTCATGTTCTTCGAAAGGGCCGGGCTTCCGCAGGGGATGTTCAGACTCCCCGAGGTGCGGCTGGCCATTGTCTTTTATCTTATTATGCTCGTCGGAATACCCTTTGCCGTTCATCGGGGCGTGGCGTTCAAGTTTCTCACCACCGTGATGCCGGCAACCCTCGCCTATTTCCTTGTCAGTATAATTCAGCTGCGATCAATGAGGAAGCTTCAAGCGACCGCAGTGGTGATAGCGCTGAGCGTTCTCTTCTCGGCCTTCCTTTATATCACGGAAACTGTCGCGTTTCAGGGTTTCCGGACCGCGGCGAGCGGCATGTACGACGCAAATGACATAGCAATGGTCTTCACCACTTTTATCCCCATGTGTCTTTACGTGCTGCTTGGCGGCTATGGGCTGAAAATGAGGCTCCTGTCGGTGATTGCAGCCCTACTGGCTGCGGCGGGAATAATGATGAGCCGCTCCAGGGGCGGCGTGCTGGCACTGGCTGCCGTCATCGCTGTTTTTTTTCTGAGCAGTGTGCCGAGGATACGGGGCACCGCGAAGATAGCCGTTGTCCTCATACTGGCATTTATCTTCATCAATTATTTTTCTGCGGTTGAAGGACGTTTTCAAAACATGGAGGGGGACTATAATTTGACCGATGAGAACGGCCGCATAAACATCTGGAAGCAGAATCTGGCTATTCTGGGCGAAAACCCCGTTCTGGGTGTGGGCGCCGGCTGTTCGACGGTGGCTCTCGGTTTGTTCCGCGTTCGCGAGGGGGGCACCCAGGCGTGGCTAACCACGCATTCCTCGCTCGTCCAGGTGGCTGTCGAAACGGGCATTGCCGGTTTTGTGGTCTTCGCCATCCTTAATCTCGTTGCTATAGTTCACCTGCGAAGGATACGCAGGGACCGGGACCACCCCTTGTCTCGTTTTGCCTTTTTTGTGGAACTGTCTTTTTACGGGTTCTGGGCCGGGGGGTTGCTGCTCAGTCACGGGTACTCCGTCAATCTTTATCTCCTGTTGGGAATTGCTGCGGCCGCATGGCATCTGTACAAGTACCCCGCCTTAGAGTCTAAGGCGGAATAGGGGGAGGAACATGCAACGAGCCATATCCAACCTGCGATGGGAAAAAGCGCAGGTATACGAGAGGGATTTCTGGTCGAAACAGGTATCTCCGGAGGCAGGCGAGGCATCCCGGTTCAGATGGTATGAAGATCGGGCGCACAGGATAGAGGGGCAGGTAAAGGAATTCCTGGGCAGGCACAGAGAGATCAGCGTTCTCGAGATTGGGCCGGGACCGGTGGGCATTATCAACTATATCGAAGCGGATGAGCGTCATGCCCTTGACCCGTTGGAAGATTACTATGGCTCGCAAGCTGAGTTCGTACACGTCAGGGACAGGGGCGTTACGCGCCATAATGGCACCGGTGAGGACATCCTTTCGCTCAACAAGACCTTTTCATTGATCATCCTTGATAATGTTCTCGATCATATGAAGGATCCGGGCTGTGTGCTGCGCGGCATTCACAAGAGCCTCGATCCCGGAGGGGTCATGTTCATCAGCCTCAACATCTATACCAGGTTCGGCGCTATGGTGCGAAACGCTATGGAATGCCTGGAGATCGACAAGGGTCACCCCTTCAATTTTTCCCAGTCCCGGGTCCTTTCCCTGCTTCAGAAAAGCAGGTTTAAAGTCACGTGGTCCCAGACGGAGGACTACGGGGTCCAGAAAAGAAAGTACAGGGAGTCCCGGCAGTTGAAGAAAGTGTTCAAGAGTTGCCTTGGTGTGGTGGATTTCAGGTTCACCGCCTTTTGCAGGAAGGTCTGATGTCCATACGCTACCTCCAGCACCTTTGCCAGTGGCCAGTTGTTTTCCGGAACCAGTGGAAAACGCGCGGCGAACTTGCTGCCATGCAGGACCGGGCACTTAAACGCCTGATCGCCCACGCCTGGGCCGCAGTTCCCTATTATCGCCGGCTTCTGGACTCGGCCGGGATTCGTCCTTCAGAGATCGCCACCGCTCATGACCTCCGGCACATCCCGGTCCTGACCAAGGACATGATCCTCGCAAATTACCCCGACGGAATCCTGGCATCGGGGGTGAACCGGGATGAATGTTCGCCTCGAATGACCTCCGGATCGTCAGGAAGAAAGCTTGAGGTGGTGCTCGATCACAAAGTGGCTGCTCTTTATCGTCTCATGCAGTTCAGACAGCTTATCGATATCGGTTACAAGCCCTGGGACAAGATGGCCTACGTACGATATTCCCCGCCCGTCACAAATATCATGCTGCAAAAGATCAATCTCTTCAGACGTTCCTTTATTCCCCTCGAATGGGGTCCCGAGCGGCAGGCGGAGGAGGTCCTCCGTACGAGGCCGCAGATCATCAACGCTTATCCGTCGGTACTTTACCTGCTGGCAAAGACCATCGGGAAGGATGGCGGCGGCCATCTGGGGCTCAAGTTCCTTATGTCGAATTCCGAACTGCTTACGGCCCACGTCAGGAAATACCTTGAAGAAGTGTTTCGATGCAAGGTGTACGACGACTACTCGTGCCTGGAATTTTCCGCGATAGCCTTCGAATGCAGGATGCAGAATCTTCATGTCGCAGCGGACAATGTCATTCTCGAGGTTCTTGATGAAAACGGCAACAGGCTCCCCGCCGGAGAGCCCGGGAGGATCATCGTGACCTCCCTGAATAATTATTCCATGCCCTATATTCGTTATGAAATAGGTGATGTCGGGACCCTGTCGGAGGAACGATGCCCCTGCGGCAGGCATTTCCCGGTACTCAAGGGCATTGTCGGAAGGTGTGATGATTTCCTGGTCATGCCCTCCGGTGCGCTTATCGATCCCCAGACCGTCGTCTTTCAGATCGAGACCATTCCCGAGGTCAGGGAGTTCAGGGTCGTCCAGCAAAAGGACCGGAGCCTTACTGTCAGTATTGTGCCTGAGAGAGCCGTCGAATTTCGAACGATCAGGGAAGAGATCGGTTTGAAACTGAACGTTCTCTTTGACGGCGCCCTTCCCATTGAGGTCATTGAAACCCGGGTTCTGGACAGAGGGTCAACAGGCAAGCACAGGTCGATATTTTCCCGGACATCCCGTGAGAATCAGGCCTCTGTTGCGCGTTGACCTTCCTGCGGTACTCGTAAATGGTAAACAACCGTACATACCCCCGACGTACCCGCTGTCGCCGATGCCCGCCAAGGCCCAAGCGGCCCGTTGTAAATGCACCGGGGGGAACAGGTAAGATTGCAAGGATTAGCAATAAAAATG
>Ga0351928_1012_pt1 | contig 33698 bp, 30 predicted proteins | sample BONcelHT113001E8_FD_206858 | JGI IMG/M metagenome (GOLD analysis project Ga0351928, IMG submission 206858) | Enriched cells from coal bed in the Powder River Basin, Montana, United States - BONCAT cells T11 rep2 HSBNCT.T11.300.1.E8 ... | reverse complement strand
TACATCCGATCGTAGACGGCTTGAACCGTAGTCTGTGCTTTGTCCAGACCGATGGTTTTTAGTTCATTCAAATACTTTTGCCAGTCTTTCTCGACATCCATTTTGCCTGTAACGAAAGCGGCAATGCACTCCTTCTTGTAAGTGTTCAGATTAGTGATAATTTCGTTAATCGCTTCTGTCTCCTCTTTTGTAAAAATGAGCTTGGCCACCATTTCGTCTGGTTTATTGTTGAAGTACTTGGTCGCAAAGATTGCCGCGCTGAGGTCGCTTTTGGCTTGGAGTGCCGGGTCTGTTGACGCCGCAGCGCCGGTCAGCCCTAAGGCGATTCCATACTGTCGGATATAAGGGCCTACCTGGCACCACATTTTATTTTGTGGTTGCCCCCAGGGCAGGATGGCTTTTATCGTAGCCGGATACCCGGCGGCTTCGAAAGACCCCTTTTCTCCCGGGTCAGGCTCCACCCAGTCTACGCCCTTTTCGCCCCAGCGTGTGATGGTGGAGAACTCTTGGCTGACCATAAGGTCACCCAGGCGAAAGGCTGCTTCTGGTGTCTGGCAATTTTTCGAAATAATCATACCCGGTATGGGTACACTCGGTTGGTATGCTGTCGGCTGAGAACCATCAGCTGCTTTAAGCGGTTCGAGCGTCTCGTAACTGTATTGGCGCATCGGATCGCCGAACCGTGTCGGCGCGACATTGGATATAACGCCGCAGACCATGGGTGTGGAATCGAGGATAGCCATGAATTGCGCCTCATCCTGAGTCAGAGACAAAGGCGAGAGCAATCCTTCCGCGGCCAGTTTGTGGATATAGCGCAGTCCCTCCCGATAACTGTCCAGAGCATAATAGGCGCTGATCTCACCATTTTTAACAACCCAACCATTATTGATATCGCTGGATAAAAATTGAAAAGGCGCCATCAGATATAGGAACCAGATATAGTTGGTCGAACTGGCTGAATATGAAATCATCGGAATTTCATCTTTTTTGCTGTTGCCGTTCGGGTCATCGTCCCGGAACGCTTTGAGAACAGAGTAAAGCTCATCTGGCGTCACGGGTTTGCCCAGATTCAGATTGCTTAGCCAATCACTGTTGACCCAGCATCTGCCAAGGGTTTCGTTATAGGGCGACTGATTGAACGTTGGGATATTGTAGCCTAAAATCCCGCGCAAAAGTATACCTACACAGGCAGATCAAGTCCGAACTTTTCGTAAATGCCCTTTTGCTCCTTGGTAATTGGATAAAGGATCCGGTTACCATCAATGGTTTGCAGCTTCTGCTTATCCAATGTTCTGATCAACTGCTTCATGGTTCTATCGCGATACATGTCCTGATCTTTCATAACCATATGAATAGAAGACATCAGAATGAGCGCGATAAAGCCAACAAAGGACTTGTTGTGCATGCTGTTATCACAGTGTATTCTGAACCGATTTAAATCCAGACGGTTCTTGTAGCTGTCAAACCCTTTCTCCACAACATCCTTATCCCGATAAATATCGATCGCTTCCTGCTTATCCTTAACATGGTTACTGGTCAGAACAAGCCAGCCGGCATAGGCCAGTTCATTCTGGATCACATCTTCCCGAATATTGACCGTATAGCCCAGCGCGTGCTTCTCTGACTTGCGGATGATCAGATAACGGTCAAATTCAGACCTGTATTGTGTATTTTCGGGATCTTGCATGGCTTTTAGCCGCAAGGCTGTCACATGAGCAATCAAATCCTCTTTCATCTTTGTTGCCGCAGAGACATTGAAATAGACATGGACATAAAGCGAGTGACCCTTATTCCAGACTCTTTCTTTGGTTACACCCCGCAAAAGATCCGGCCCGACCAAGATAGCATTCACAATCTGATCAATATCTTTCCTTTCGCTCTGAACCTGCTTTTTGGCAAAGCTCAATGTAAACGGCAGAGCGATGACAAATCGGATACCATTCGGATCTTCCAGCATGGCATCAATATTACCTGTACTGCAAAAACCTTTGTCCATAACCAGCAGCAGATGGTCAAGGTTTATGCCGCAGGCTTGGCCCAGTGTTGCCTTAAGTGTGCTGACATCTTTAAGACTGCCGCTGTACAGCGTCTGGTAAACCGGCAAACGGGACTTTTCTCCCATCAACAGACAAAGATTGACCTGTGGCAGATCTTCGCCATCGCGATTATAACCCCATTCGACAGCGTCTATCAGGCTGGAATAGGATGAGATGGAAGTAATATCCAGCGCAAGATACTCATGTTCACTGCGAAAGGCTGCCCACTTCTGGTAGAATGATCTGCGTTCATGCTCCTGCAGCCCGGCAAGCAACTCGCTGACTCTCTGTGAAGCCATTGATCCAACCGGCAGACCTACTGTGCCGGACAGCCAATCCTCAAGGTACAAAGCAGGATCACCTGTGGAAACCAGATAGCAGGCCAGCATAAAGATCTGCTGCCAGCAGCTGGGGAACACTGTTTCCAGTGTATCAATCAGTCCTATTCTTTTGGCTAAAGCCTGATACAGGTAAAAAGCACCATATGCCCTCACGTCAGACTGGCGGATCTGGTCTACCGTGTAAGCGGGCGGTGGCTGGTAAGATACAAGTAGAATTCCTTGCTGCGCCATGCGTTCGATATATTCCTGCTTATACACTGGCTGGCCGGATTCGTTGTCAATTTTACCCACAAGTGTTCTTTTGTTCTGTGGTTTACCTTTCTTATCGCGATACGAGACTGAATCATAGAGGTAGACATGCTTGCCATTCTTATAGCGGACAATTGAACTCACAAAATTATCTCCTCAAGTAGGTATATCTAATCATACCTACTATTGAAGCAAATGTAAAGAGAGTAAGATTACATTTCGATGACAATTATATCAATGCCAGCGAAGCAAAACTACGCTGGAACTATAGAATCAATCACGTATTTCAGTCGATAGGGCATATTGCATTCAAGCCATTAATAATGTAATATCAGTGTTGTAGGTATAAAAATAAGCGGGAGCTTAGGTTGTAGATATTACCGTCAGGAGATGTGATCATAGGCACAATCTTGATGCCGGTACGATCAGCAGCTTCATTAAGATAGAAACTGCTGTGTTCATAATAATCGTTCAAGGTTTGAATATAGCCGTTTTTACCCCATTCAAAAACGGATGCATCGCCGGGGGTGATCATGAGTACATCAGGCAGGTCGGAGCCGCCAGATGCGATCATCAAGGTTACTTTCTGGACAAATTCGGTACTGGGAAACGTTTCAAAAGAAAAACTGAAATTGCCCCTTTCTTCGAGCAGTTTTGTTTGATAGTTTGTGGCAAAATCCTGTACGTTGGGGTGTTGTGGTACGCCAATCGTCAGAGAAACTGTCTGCTTGCAGATCGGAAACACACCGGGTTCGTTAAGATTGGGATCTCCGGTAAACGGTGGGGTGGTTGTGCCCGTCGTCGTCGTTATCGTTGTCGCTGGTGCGGTTGTGGTTGATGATGTTACTGTACCCTGTCCTGGTGTACACCCCCCCAGAAAGAGGATCAAAACCAGCAGCAAAGCACAAACCGGCAGAGTCGTGGCTCTTGCTCGACGCATAAAAAAACCTCCTGTTTCTTTCAATAACTTTTAACCGATTGTTCTTGCGCGCGGTAACGAATTCGTCAACCAATATCAGTTAAGCCGGTTTCGCAATTTCAGTCAACAAGCCGTTTCATCCCTGAGATGGAAAATCCTGCCGTGTACCGTAATAAGCGGGTATTACATCGTATATTTAATATTCTGTAATGTTGAATATATAGCTCGCACATTTTCAATCTTGCTTTTCTTGCCTGTATCCACTATAATGAGCGCGTTCACACCACCGCAGCAACATCACCTGAATCCCCCTATCTTTCAAGGGTAATGCCATGCCACGATCAATTGTTAACAAATCGCTCAGGAATTTCGTATTCACATATTTTGCGTTGCTCATATGTGTGTTTTTGATTATGATCCCGCTTTATCTGAAGACATATGAATATTTTAAGACAAGAGAACTCATAATTAGTCAGACGCTGCTCCAGAACGGCATTGCACGTTTCGACAGCAGCATTAACAGCTTAACCTCGCTGGTCCACGGGTTGTTCACAGAAAACCGTTATCTGATTATTACCAAGCCGTATGGTTCTATCCAGCTGCTTGACTACTATGATGTCAATATCATCCAAAAAGACTTTCAATGGGCGATAGCATCCCAGACATTGATCACAGATTGCGGGATTATCTTCCGAAATAAAATTGCCTTGACGCGATTCCGGACTTTTATCGATGGCAATTACTACGGCAGCTTCTTCACCGTTACCGGTAAAGACATGGATGCTTGGCATGATTTGATCTCAGAATCGGAAAAACCGATCCTGATCCCCCGAATGACGGTTTGGTCATATGATTATGGCCACTATGATGCCCTGCTCTGGACCTCGCCTGTATTGGAGTCGGTAACCAGCAGCCAGAGGGGTGTCTTTTACGGAATGATTGATATAAAAAACCTGCTTAATCTCATGATGCCACAAAGTATTCAGAGCAGCGGCTATTTGCTTGTCCGGGATCGTACCGGCGCCATTTTGCTGAATCATCAGTTTAACGGATCTGACGAAGGATATATTACGTATGAAGGGTATGCTGAATCGGCCGGACTCTCTTTTCAGATTGGTATTCCCAATGCCTTGTTTGCCAATCAACTGGCGCCGCTTCGCCACACGGTGCTGATCTATTTTGCTCTGGCGCTCTTGCTGGGTATCGTGCTCTCAGTGTACTTTGCCTGGAGGAATAATCGGCCGGTTCGGCTGTTGGTTAATTCGGTCAGCGATAGCAGGATTCCGGCACGATTTGCTGAGGAGCGCCATGTGAATGCGCTAGATTATGTCAATCGAGCCATCATCGGTATGAATATAACGCTCGACGAATCGGACTCGATGATTCTGAAGCAGAAAGAGATGATGAAACAGAACCATTTCGAAAAATGCTTGTTTGGCATGGGTATGCCGGAAAGCGAATCCCTGCATGACTTTTTAACTTTTTTTCCAAGCTTCCCCGATCGCTATCAACTCGCTCTAATCCGGCTCAATGGTAAGACAGCGCATAGCCCGGATGTGCGCATCTCGCGACAATTACTCGCCCAGCAGTTTCTGACCGAATCTTTTCCGCATGAGACCTATATTCAATCAATCGACGGGATATTCTTTGTGCTGGTTCTCTCCGTAAACAGTGACGATGATACGAATGACCGCTGGTATCGATATCTAGACACCTTGAACCAAACACACAGAACAGAAGACCAGTACGCGCTGAGAATCGCTTTGAGCTGCGTCTTCAGCGGCCAATCGCAGTTGCAGATCGCCTTTGCACAAGTCAGGCACGTCATGCAACTGTCAGGGCAGGCCAATGAAAAGCCGGTCTGGCAACCAGCAGATTTTCCCGGGCATGAGGCGCGGCTACCCTTTGACTTTTCGCACATGCAACAACTCTACAGCGCGCTGCTAACGGGGCGGGTTGAGTATGTTGATTCAATCATCAATACCGCATATGATCGCATCCATAGCGCTCAACATCTCGATGAGCTGTTCTATCAGCAGATTTTGTACAATCTGCGCGGTGTCTTGCTGCGGATCAAGATGGAGCGATTTGATATACTCAGCGATATAGAAATAATCATCCAGACCAAAAACGTCGACTTTACGGCACAACTCGCTTTGATTCGCCAGTGCTGTCAAGACATTTGCAGCCGAATCTACCAAACAAGCACAAGAGATACCTATACCGATCGCCTGCTTGGCTTCATTAACAAGAATCTCTGTAATCCAGACTTCTATTCACGGACGGTAACCCAGGAGTTTGGCATAAGCTTTAAAAAAATGTCGCGGCTCATACATCAGGCTACCGGCAAAGCCTTTTTTGAATATGTCGAAGAACATCGCATCGATAAAGCAATAAAGCTACTGAACAGTTCTTCCATGTCGGTCAGTGAAGTTGCCCATCACTGCGGATTTTCTTCATATAATTCACTTTACAAAGCCTTTCGGCGCAAATACAAAATAGCTCCCGGTTCACTCAAAGAAAAATCTGCTCAGGCAGCAGTCAACGCACCGCTGCCTGAGCATATCTTGCATGAGCTGTCCAGCCAAGATCAATAATAAAAAGCGGATGAAAGAGCGCGTACCAGGTGTGACAAAAGTGGAAGCTGCCGAGACGCAGGATGGCTATATTGTGCTTCGTTTTGGCGATGACCAGTTTAAGAATCCATGCATATGCTGCCTCGGGCGGTCAAGTTTTCATCATATGATGCAGGCGATTTACTGGGGTACCTCTGGAATCAAGGGTTACTACTTGAGGAGGTTGCTAAACAATGAGGACTCCGTTTTACTCGAATCGCTCCTGACAGATGATTTCATCCAACCGTTTGCGCGGAGTCGGTTTTGGCTGAGCCGCTGCATAGCCCAGTGGCGTGACCGCCACAACGCGGATAGAGTCCGGTATGGCCAGCAGCTTTTTCACGGCATTTTCTTGAAGCTGCCCAGCCAGCATGTGCCGAGGCCGAGCTCGTGGGCTTCGAGAATCAGATAAGACATGGCGATCGACAGATCGATCGCGTCGCGCGGCTGTCCGCAGGACATCATGCCGCCGGGATTAGTTGAACAGGCGGCAATAAAGACGGGGGCCTGGCCGACGAATGCTTGTCCGTTACACGCCTCAACGAGTCGCAGAAGCGTGTGCCGATCCTGCACGACGATAAACTTCCAGTCCTGCCGATTGCTGGCTGATGGCGAAAGCCTGGCTGCTTCCAGGATCTTGTGCAGTTTATCCGGCTCCACAGGCTGATCTGTGTACTGCCTGATGCTGCGTCTTTCTCTGATCGCTGTTAAAACGTCCATGACGATTGCTCCCTTCCTATTTTTGTCCTCATGCTATCGATAACTGGGGCCAGCTGGTGCGATCAACCTCTTTTATGCTATCATGATGTACCATTTGCTCATGATATGCAACATTCAAAAATCAAGAGAGCAGGAGAGACCGTCATGTTGGATAAAAGCATCCCTTACAAAAACATCATCATGCGAATGCCGCATGACAAGGTCAGCGCCCAACCCGCACCTGTTTTACCAGACGGGTTTTGCTTCCGATCTTTTCAAGCAGGCGACGAAAGCAACTGGGCCCGAATTGAGACATCTGTGTTGGAATTTGATGATGAAGCGGGCGCTGTGCGATATTTCACGCGCGACTACCTGCCTTTTCTGGATGACCTCAAGCGGCGTTGCGTTTTTATCCTAAACGGCGATGAGATCCCGATCGCAACCGCGACAGCCTGGTATGCCAAGAGCAGCCTCGGTTACCAGGCTTCTTTGCACTGGGTGTCCGTGATGCCGCAATACCAAGGCCTCGGCTTAGGTAAAGCGGTTGTGCAAGAAGCTTTGGCGATCTTTGCCATGACCGATCCGGGCGAAGCTGTCTGGCTGCACACGCAGACCTGGAGTCATGTTGCTGTGCGTTTGTATCACAAACTCGGCTTTGTTCTGCTTAAAACAGAACAGACAGCTGTGGCCACTGACAACGGGGAAAAGATTCAGATATCGGCCAATGACTATACAGAGGCCATTGAAATCCTGAGGCCTGTTCTTGAACCGGCGTTGCTAGCCGAATTGATCAGAACAGCACAGTAACAAAACGATCAACAACGTATCGTCGTATTACATCTGACGATTATTGATAATCGTTGACTTGTATCTGACGAATCTGGTTGATATGTGCAAATGGATGGCTGATATGAGCATAGACGAAGACGCTCTTTTATTCTACCATAATCATGTAAGCGATTGACGTCAGACCGAATCCCCCATGTTTGATGGTTTCAGGTTATATCATTTATTTACACACATCACAAAAGGAGCGAGAGCCATGATGGACGGTTTTTACGCAAACAGGCAATACTTGGACCATGAGTTTGAAAATGCCTGCTGGCAACCCGACAGCGGGCAGGATGCCGAAACATTATCTGCTAACATCAAACGTCTGGTGGATGAGAATCTGGACTTGCCGATGCCCTTGCTGCGGGCCCGCGCGTTTGCTTACCTGTTGGCCAACGCCCAGATTGAAATCAATCCGTACAATATTTTTGCGGACAAAATCAACGTTGGCGTCCGCTATGCGGATTCGAGAGATCACGATATCACCACCGACAATCGCTTCCGGGGTGTAAACAGCAAAAAAACGGCAGAACAGGACTTATTTGCCCAAAATCTCTACGCCAGGTTTCACGCCGAGGTTCAGCAAAAAGCGATTCCGTACGAATATCAGCGCAACAAGCTGGCGGAACAGATCGGCATCGGCACCGCCTGGGCTGACTACTGGCACACGCTGCCTGACTGGAATGACGTGCTGCAGCTTGGCTTTGCGGGATTGCTGGAACGGGCGGAGAAAATGAAGGCAGCCAAAGCGGCTGCCGGTGAACTGACGAACGAACAGGCGATCTTCTTTGATGCGGTGATCATCAGCTATCGGGCGATCCTGCAGGTTATCCGGCGCTTATATGACGCATCCTTGCGCTATGACCTGGCGTCTTACTCCGAGTGTCTGAGCCATATCCTGGAGGCGCCGCCCCGGACGCTTTATGAGGCTTTGGAAACGGTCAGCTTGTTTGTCTGCCTGGAAGAAATCGGCGTTGAGCGGTCACGGTCGCTGGGACTGATCGACCGGCTGTATGCCCCCTTTTATCAGGATGATCTCAAGATGGGCCGGATCACCCGCGAAGATGCCAAAGAGATGTTCCGTTACTTTTTCAACAAATACAATGCGGCCAAACGGTTTGCCGCCCAGCCCTTTGCATTGGGCGGAACGTATCCGGACGGGACAGATGCGTCGAATGAACTGACCTTGCTGATCCTGGACGTCTATGGCGAGCTCGGTAACCTGAATCCAAAAATCCAGATCCGCTATCACGCTGGTCTGGCGGATGCGGTCCTGGAGAAAGTGGTCAGCCTGATCCGCCAGGGCCAAAGCAGCCTGGCGATCATGAACGACGAAGCGATCTACAGGGGATATGAAAAAATCGGCATATCTCGGGATGTATCGGTCAATTATGTGCCAATCGGCTGTTATGAACCGGTCATTATGGGGCAGGAAGATGCCATGATCTGTGCCTGCTTCATGAATATGGTCAAAGCGGTCGAGTTTGCCGTCACCGGTGGCAGCGACCTTCTGACCGGAACGGTGTTTGGTCTGGTGACACCCTCGCGCTACGACAGCTTCGAACAGTTTTTAGCTGCCTTTTACGCCCATCTCGACAGTTTGGTTGAGCACTTCATCGACAACATCGACAAGCAGACCCAGCTTAGCGACCAGATCAACCCCTCGCCGGTCTTGTCCGGATCGATCCGCTCTTGCGTGGCGCGCGGCCGGGATTACTTTGCGGGCGGCATGCCATACAGCAACACGACATTCAAATGCTACGGTATTGCAACGACGGTAGACTCGCTGCTTGCCGTCAAGAAACTGGTCTTTGACGAAAAGCGGCTCGACCTGCCGGAGCTGCATGTCGCGCTGAAGAACAACTGGCAGGGCTATGAATTCTTGCGGCATCTGGTCCTGCGCGATCAGAACAAGTATGGCAACAACCTGGCTGAGCCGGATCAGCTCATGTGTGAGATTTACGACCATCTGGCAAAGCGAATTGTCGGCCGGAAAAACGCGCGAGGCGGCGTCTATCGTCTGGGCGCCGACTCGATCCAGATCAGTGTGCAGCAGGGCAAGCGGACCGGCGCGACGCCGGACGGCCGCCTGTCCGGTCAGCCGGTGTCAAAAAATCTCTGTGCGGTCAGCGGTATGGAATGGAATGGTGTGACGGCCCATCTGCAGAGTGTGCTCAAGCTGGACCACGACAGCCTGCTGGGCAGCGAACCGCTCGATTTTATCGTCCACCCGTCCGCCGTAGAGGGCAAAGCGGGCTTGAAGGCGATGATCACGTTGTTCAAAACCTATTTTGCCAACGGCGGCATCACGCTGCAGGGCAACATCATCGACCATGAAACGCTGCTGGCCGCCCGTGAAGATCCGCTTAAGTACCAGAATCTGCAGGTTCGTCTCTGTGGCTGGAACGAGTACTTTGTCAATCTGACCGAGGTGCAGCAGTTGGAGTTCATCAAACAGACGCAAAGCAGGTAAAGCATCATGAACCAGGGTCTGATCGTTGCGATCAAGCGATTCGAAATCCATGACGGAGACGGGATCCGGTCAACGCTGTTCTTGAAGGGCTGCCCGCTGAGCTGCCTGTGGTGCCACAACCCGGAAGCGATCTCGACCCAGCCTCAGCTGGCATACAACGCCGGGCGATGCATCGGCTGCCTGGAATGCGTCCGAGTCTGCCCGGTCCAGGCTCATCAGAGCATTGCGGGCAAGCATGAGCTAGACCGCAGCCGCTGTATCGCGTGCGGACGCTGTGCGCCGGTCTGTCTGAGCGGCGCTTTGAATTTTTACGGTCAGCTGGTGAGCCCGAACGAGGTGTTGGCGCGATTGCTGGAAGACCGGATCTTTTATGAGGCCAGCGGCGGCGGCGTGACCCTTTCCGGCGGAGAACCATTGGCGCAGGCTGATTTCTGCGCGGATCTGCTCGGATTGTTAAAAAGGGAGAACATTCACACGGCAGTCGATACCTGCGGCTATGCGCCAAAATCGGAGTTGCGCAAAATTCTTGATGTTACCGATTTGTTCCTTTATGATCTCAAATGCCTCGACGAAAGCAAGCATATTCGCCTGACGGGACAGTCGAACCGGATCATCTTGAGTAATCTTTGCGACCTGGTCGACAGCAATCGGGCGATCGAAATCCGGATCCCGCTGATCCCGGGCTATCAAGACGACCAGATCGGCCCGATCAGCCGTTTCCTGCGGCAGATCGGCTTTACAGGCAAAGTGAAGGTTTTGCCGTATCACCGCTACGCGACGGCCAAGTATGAAGCACTCGGCATGAACAATACGATGCCCGCTGTTCCGGCGCCGGATCGGGCAGAGATCGACAACGCGTTGCAGATCCTGCGATCCGATGGGCTTCAGGCAGAAAGCGGACTCGACTAGAACCGACGATTTTACATAAGAACGAGGAGGTGTGTATGGATCTTATAGCGGAAGGGCAGGGGGCGTTGCTGTCGCCTGTCCCACGGATTGATCAGGTGCAGGCTGATTGCGGCCGGTACAAGTCACTGGAGCAAAAGAGCAAGGTCATGAGCGCCCGGGAAGCCATCCGCCGCTATGTTGCGGACGGGGACTATGTGATTTCGGAACTGACCGGCAACGTCCGCGGACCGATGGCGCTGATCCGGGAGATTGTCCGACAGAAGCTGAGAAATCTGCGCGTAGCCGGCAACACATCGACCCTGGACATTGATCTGCTGCTTGCCGCGGGTTGTGTCTCGGCGATGGATCTGTGCTATGTCGGCTATGAACTCCTGGGCACGTCTTACCTGATGCGCCGGGCGATCGAAGACAAGACGATCAAGATTACCGAATGGAGCAATGCCACGATGGCCTGGCGAATCAAAGCCGCGGCTATGGGCGTGCCGTTTTTGCCGTGTCGCTCCATGTATGACGGCACCGACACCTTTCGCCACAGCGCCGCCCAAATTGTCGCCAGTCCGTTTACCGGCGAAAAAATCTGTGTGGTGCCGGCGCTGCGCGCCGATGTGGCATTGATCCATGTCCACCGCTGCGATGAGTATGGCAATGCGCAGATCGACGGGATCACCGGTTCAAGCAAGGATGTTGCGGCCTCATCTGCCAAGGTTATTATCAGTACCGAAAAAATCATCAGCAATCAGGAAATCAGAAACTACCCCGAACGAACCCTTATTCCCTATTTTCTGGTTACAGCCGTGGTCGAAGCGCCTTTCGGCGCTCATCCCGGGAATATGCCTTACTTGTACGACATGGATGTCGCGCACTACCGCAAGTATACCGCGCTCTCCCGCTCTCCTGCCGAGTTGGCCGCCTACCTTGACACGTATATTTTGGATCTGGACGATGACCAGGCATATCTGGAACGAATCGGCCGCGACAATCTGGCAGCCTTGACCGCGCAAGAAGCGGCCCGGTTTACCTATAGAGAGGAGTCAGATAATGCCAAACTATAACCAGCCGGAATTACTGGCTTCAGTTTCTGCCCGATTCATCGAAAACGGCCACAGCTACTTCATCGGATCCGGCATTCCCTTGATCAGCGCGCTCCTGGCCCAGCGCACGCACGCGCCCCGAGCCGTACTCTTTTTTGAGGCTGGTTCCATCGGGCCGATCTTAAGCGAGCTGCCCATCTCGATCGCCGATTCAAAGACCATGACGCGCGCCACCGCTCTGCAGAGCATGTGCGACATCTTTGAGCTGGCGACTCTGGGTCACGTTGAATTTGGCTTCCTGGGCGGCGCGCAGATTGACCGGTACGGCAACCTGAACGCAACCATGATCGGGCGCGATTACGACCAGCCGCAGGTGCGTTTGCCGGGCAGCGGCGGCGCCTGTGATGTCGGGTCGCTTTGCCGAAAAACGATGATCGTCATGATTCACGAAAAGAGACGCTTTGTCGAACAAGTCGACTTCATCACAACTCCGGGCTATCTGCACGGTTTTCAATCCCGCAGCGATGCCGGCTTTATCAAGGACACCGGGCCTTACCGCGTCATCACCAACCTGGCGGTGATGGACTTCGAAGCCGAAAGCAAGCGCATGCGCCTGCTGCACCTGCTCCCGGGCAGCACGGTTGACTTGGTGGTCGAAAACACCGGTTTTGAGCTTCTGATCCCTGACCAGATTGAGACACTAGCGCCGCCGACAGACGCGGAGCTCTTGCTCTTGCGTACGGAACTGGATCCGGAAGGTCTGATCATCGGGCGAAAAGTAGTCGGTTCCTAAACGACGAAAGGATGTGCGCGCATGCGACCTGTTTCGATTATCGGCGCTTATGAGACGCGATGGGGTGTTCTGAAAGAGCGAACGATTCATGACCTGTTGGCTGAAGCGGGTGCGGGCGCTCTGACAAACGCCGGCCTGGAAAGCGAAGCAATTCAGTTTATCTATCTGGGCAATGCTTTTGCGGAAACGCTCACAGGGCAGGCTGCCCTGGCCTCGGTCGCAGCGGATGCCATCGGGATTCCCCATGTGCCGGGCATCCGTTTTGAATGTGCGTGTTGCTCCGGGGCCGCGGCGCTCAGGGACGCTTATCTCCATGTTGCGGCCGGTATCTACGACTTTGTGCTGGTTGCCGGCGTCGAAAAGATGAATACGCGGCCGATGCCGGAGATCCTGCGGGCAATTGCCGCCAGTTTCAGCCAGGAGGATCAGGCGGCCGGGATTGTCGCGCCGGCGGTTTTTGCCTTGTATGCCCAAGCACACATGGCCAAGTACGGCACGACCCGAGCGCATCTGGCCAGCGTAGCGGCCAAAAACTACGCAAACGGCTTGCTCAACCCGGTCGCTCACTGGCGCAAACCGGTATCGATCGACGAGATCCTGGCCTCGCCGATGATTGCCGAACCGTTGAGCCGCCATGACTGCTCGCTGGTGACAGATGGTGCGGCTGCTCTGGTTTTGTGCCCGGCAGAGAGCGCCGGCCGCTTCCAGACCAAACCGATAAATATCAAGGCGTCGGCCATTGCAGGTGAATCGTACAAGATCGCCTGCCGCGACAGCTACACGTCTTTTTCATCGACGGTGCGTGCGGCCGCGGCGGCCTACGCAGCGGCAAAGGTCGGCCCGAAGGACATATCGGCCGCGGAAACACACGATTGCTTTACGATCACCGAGCTGATCAACTTGGAAGACCTTGGCTTTTTTGCCCGGGGTGATGCGGCAGGCGCGACGCAAGCAGGTTTTACCAGCCGAGGCGGCGCCTTGCCGATCAATGTCAGCGGCGGGCTCAAAGCGAAGGGGCATGCAATCGGCGCGACCGGCGTCGGCCAGGTTGTTGAGGCGGTCAGTCAGCTCCGCGGCGAGGCGGGCGTCCGGCAGATCGACCATCTCGACCTGTTTCTGACGCATATGCTTGGCGGCGCGCCATCGGTCAGCGTGGTGCACATCTTCGAAAGAGGGTATTAGCATGCGATCTTTATCTGAGACGGGCAGTATCATCACCTTCACGAAAGTCCATAAAGGCGATGGGCATCTGCCCGAACCCTATATCCTGGCGGTCATAGACCTGGGCCAAGGACGGCGGGTCCTGGCCAGGCTTGATACAGATCAGGAAGTCCGGATTGGGCAGACGGCAGTCTTTGCGCGTGAAGATGAAAACGGCCTGATCTATAGCGTGTCGGCGCAAGGGAACTGACCGGCGGAGAGCAGGTGGTGACGGTGCCCAAAATTATCAAAATCGATCACATCGGCATCGCGGTCAAGCACCTTGATCAGGCGGTCAAGCTCTATCAATCGGTGTTCCGACTGCCGGTCGGCTCGACCGAAATCAACGCGGCCTTTGCGGTCAAACTCTGTTTCATTCCGGTCGGCGAGGTACAGGTTGAATTTCTCGAACCTTGCGATCAGACCAGTCCTTTTGCGGCATTCATCGAAGAAAAAGGCGAGGCGATCCATCACATCGCCTACCAGGTCGACGATCTCGACGCGTTCCTGATTGAACTGAGAGAACAAGGGGTCAAGTTGCAAAGCGAAACCCCCTTGCCGGGCGGAAACGGGACGCGAATTGTCTTTATAGATCCTGCCGAAACCAATCATGTGCTGATCGAACTGGTCGAACAGCCCGCCAGCTGATCCGTTTAGCACGCCTGTCAAGCCTTGTCATGAGTGCCAGGACAAACTCAAAGCCGGCTTGCTTGGCAGGTAAGGCCTGATGCGCTATGATGGAGACAGTATCTGGACCAGATCCCGAGAGGAGCGATCGCATGTACCTGGCTGATGACAAACGATACGAGAAGCTGCCCTATGTCCGCTGCGGCAAGAGCGGCTTGAAATTGCCGTTGGTATCATTGGGTCTCTGGCACAATTTTGGCAGCAACGGCGTTTACGACCTGATGCAACAGATGTGTTATACCGCTTTTGATGCCGGTATCACCCACTTTGACCTGGCCAACAACTACGGCCCGGGCATAGGCGCGGCAGAAAGCAACTTTGGCCGGATCCTGCGCGATGGGCTGGGGATTTATCGGGATGAACTGATCATCTCAACCAAGGCCGGTTACCGGATGTGGCCGGGACCGTACGGTGAATGGGGTTCGCGCAAGTACCTGGCAGCCAGTCTGGACCAGAGCCTCAAACGGATGGGTTTGGACTATGTCGATCTCTTCTATCACCATCGCCCCGATCCGGAGACGCCTCTGGAAGAGACCATGACGGCGCTCGATCAGATTGTGCGCAGCGGCAAGGCGCTCTATGTCGGCATCTCCAATTACAATCAAGAACAGACCCGGCAAGCTGCCAAGCTTTTAAAGTCCTTGGGCACGCCGCTCCTGATCAATCAGCGGCGCTACTCGCTGCTCGATCGCAAGATCGAAACCGACGGCACGAAGCAGTTGGCGGCGGCTAACGGCGTCGGCATCATCGCCTTCAGCCCGCTGGCTCAGGGGCTCCTGTCTGACCGGTACCTGGCCGGCGTACCGGAGGATTCCCGTATCCGCACGGACGGCCGTTTCCTCAAGGAGACCGCCCTGACGCCGGAGACCTTGCAGCGGATCCGCTCGCTCAACGATCTGGCGCGCGCACGCGGCCAGACACTGGCGCAGATGGCCCTCGCCTGGATTGTCCGCGACGGCGAAGTGACAAGCGTCTTGGTCGGCGTGTCCCGGCCTGAACAGATTCTCGACAACACAGCGATCGCTCAGTCGCCCCCGTTTACAGCGGAGGAGATCGAAAAGATCGAGCGCATCGTGTCATAAGCCGTCTCAGGGCGGACCGCAGGTTGCGGCAGCTGTTTTCGCCGCCAAAGGAGCTGTTTTTTGGCGCACACGGCGGCGCGCATAGAAAAAGACGCCGACCTGACCGAGGCCGGCCAGGAACCAGGTGATCGGATAACAGATGAACAGCATCTGCAGGGTGGGATACCAGGCAAAGAAGGTGACCAGCCAGACAATCCGCATCAGGCAGGCGCCGACCAGCGTGCAGACCATCGGCAGAACCGAATAACCCATGCCGCGGGTCAATCCGGGATAGACATTCATGATCCCGGCCGCAAAATAGGCGGTCATCATGATCCGCATGCGGACCAGGCCCAGTTCGACCACAGCCGGATCTGTCGTATAAATCGACAGGAGCGGCCGGCCCAGCCATAGGGTTACCCCGCCGACCAGAATCCAGGTGGTAAAGACCAATCCTGTGCTAACCTTGGCAACGCGGTCGATGCGATCGAATTGTCTGGCCCCCATATTCTGCCCGCTGAACGTGATGGCCGCGTTGTAGTAGGCATTCATGGTCGTACCGACAAACCCTTCGATGTTGCCGGAGGCTGTGTTGGCGGCGATCGCCGTTGATCCGAATGTATTCAGCGCGGATTGGATCAGGACATTCGAGATCGAAAACAGGAAGTTCTGCAACCCGGCCGGCAAACCGATGCGGATGATCTTGACCAGAGTCGGCCCATCCAGGCGGATCTGGGCCGGTGAAAAATGAATTACTTCCTGACTCCGGTACAGGCAGACCAAGATCAAAACCATCGAGAGATATTGGGAAATCACAGTCGCCCAAGCGACGCCGGCCACACTCATGTGCAAAGCGACAACGAAAAACAGGTTTAAAATGACATTGGTCAAGCCGGAAACCATGAGGTAGTACATCGGACGGCGGCTGTCTCCGACTGCGCGCAGGATGGCGGCGCTGAAGTTGTAGATCATGCTGGCCGGAACACCCAGGAAATAGATGGATAAATATAACACCGACAAATCGATGATATCTTCAGGCGTGCCCATGGCACGAAGCATCGGGGCACAGAAAATCAGACCGAGCAGCATCACCACCAGACCGACAATTGCACTCAAAGCGATCGACGTATGCACCGATTTGCTGATCGAATCATATTTGCCGGCGCCATAGCTTTGTGCGACCACGACGCTGGTGCCGACCGATAGCCCCATGAAGCAATTGACCATCAGGTTGACGATCGAGCCGGTAGCACCCACGGCTGCCAATGCCGCGCTGCCGGAGAAACGCCCGACGACGATCATGTCGACGGCATTAAACAGCAGTTGCAGGACATTCATCAGCATGATCGGCATGGCAAAAATCAGGATCTTGCCCAGGAGGGATCCTGTGTTTGTGTCTGAGGCCGGTTTCATCCCAATCATTGGTCAGTCGCTTCCCGCAGTCTCGCTTGACCGCACCTGGGCATTATACCATGCGTCGGTTGCTCATGTGCTGGAGAATTTTTGATAGCGGCTTTTGGGATTGTCGCAAGACCCCGTCTGTGGCATCATAAGCGTATCCTGCAGAGCATGGGAGGCAGACAGAGATATGGGTACTGAAGTGATTGCCGCACGCAGCATGAACAGCTTGTACATCTGGTTGGACTTGGCCTTCCTGCTGATCCTGATCATCGTTCTCATCTGGACAAAAAGATATCAGGCGCTGCTGGCCGGTCTGGCCGGCGCGGTCATTTACTTCATCGTCGATTATGGTGTCTTCTATCTCTGGTTGCAAACACGCGTTGTAACCGGCGCAGATCCCGCACTGTTTCTGCTTTGGCTGTCTGTCAGCTACGGACTGACCAACTTCGCCTGGATCTGGCTCTGGTTGGACCGCGACGGACATGCCCTGGCCTGGTCACTCCTGATCATGAGCGGCTGGCTGTGCGTTGCGCTCCTGTCACAAAGCTTTGGCGCCGGACTGCCCTTGATCAGCATTGCCCGCGGCACAGCCCGCTATCATGGCATCATGGCTTTGCTGCTGTTTATCGGCTATGCCGGGCTGGCCGTTTACACCATTTTGCATCCTGATCGTCGCATCAGGATCGGCTGGATCCTGGCGATCGGCATCCTGGTGCAAGGCAGTTGGGAGGCAATCCTGGCCATAACCGGCATCCGCAATTTGAGCGGTCAGACTTTTCTGGTCAACACCTTGCTGGAAACCAACATGGGGCTGCCTTACTTATGGCTGATTCACCGGGCGATCAGCCGGCATTGGCGAGAAGACCTGACCCGAGCTTGTTCGAGCTAGAGGCAGTCTCTGCACGCAGTCAATAACTCCGGTACAGACGGATGGCATCGCGCATGGCCAGGACGTTTTCCAGCCGGCAATAATCGGTGATGGAATTGGCGCTGGCGATGATGTACCCGCCGCCCCTGCCGATGATCTGGATCCGCCGGCGCACCTCATCGATAACTTCAGCGGGCGTACCGCGCGTCAGGGTATAGTGCAGATCGATGTTGCCGTGCAGACAGATGCGTTGGCCGTAATCCCGTTTGATCTGCTCGATATCCATGGCGCCCGGCTCGATTGGATTGACAGCCTGCATCCCCAAAGACAGCAGATCGTCAAAGATCGGCAGCAGATTACCGTCGCTGTGATAGATCCAGGGCAGGGAGACGTGGCTGGCAACGGTCCGCATCCGCGGCAGGAACAGCTCGCGGAAAACCTGCGGCGACATGATCGGGCCGGTCTTGTAGGCGATGTCATCGGCAAACTTGACGAAGTCAAAACCCATCTGGCTCGTTTTGTCCAGCAACGCGCAGACCCAGGCCACATATCGGTCAAAAAGCGTTTCGATGACAGACGGGTCATCGGCCAAGGCATAGGAGAAGTTATCCAGGCCCATGCTGTTCAGGACGCCGGAACAGCCCATCCGACTGACCAGGCCGAGGGCGTAACCGGATTGGCCGTACGTGTCGATGAATTGCTTGGCCTGGTCAAGATAGCGTGCGTCGAGTTCCGGAAACACGGCTTTGCCAAGATCGTCCCGGGTTTTGATGGCCGGCTCGCTGATGAAATTGATTCCGGAAGACTGCGCCTGCCGCTCTATCGGGCTGGTGAGGATCGTTCAGAAAAGCAAATATTTTTAATCAACTACTTTACTTGTCGTAGTAGTTGATGTATACTCTGAGTACAACGACTGTCGTAGTACGAGGAAAGGAGCGAGCGGCTTGATCAGCAGTGATGTGATCCGGGGTTACAATGATACGATCATCCTCAGCCTGCTGTTGGAGGCGCCGTCGTATGGGTATGACATCTCCCGCACGATCCGTCAGAGAACTGGAGAGAAGTACATCATCAAGGAGACGACCCTTTATTCGGCATTCAGCCGTCTGGAGAAGAACGGCTATATCGATTCATATTCGGGCACCGAATCACAGGGCAAGCCGCGGACGTATTACCGGATTACGGCGGCCGGCCGGCAGTATTATTGCGAAAAATGCGCGGAATGGAACCTGACCCAAGAAGTGATTAATCGATTTGTAAAGGAGTGAACTTAAAGCATGGACATTATCAAAACGTATCTTGACAACATTTTTGCCACCTTGCCCCGCACTGAAACGGTCCTCAGGGCCAGGAACGAACTGCAAGCCAGCATGGAAGAAAAATACCGGGCGCTCAAGGCGGAAGGTAAATCGGAGAACGAGGCGATCGGCAGCGTCATCGCCGAGTTCGGTAATATCGATGAGCTGATCGCCGAGCTCGGGATCGGGCCGGCGGATCAGACTGAGGAAGAGCCGCTGCTTGACCAGACGACTGCGGCGCAGTTCCAGACGGTCAACAAGAGATCTGCCCGCATGATCGGCAGCGGCGTCTTCTGCATCATCCTGGGCGTTGCCGCCATGTTCCTGATCAGATCAGCCACCGCGACCGGCTGGTCCGAAGTGGCCCGGGGCGTAGCCAGCCTGATGCCTTTGTTTGTCCTGGTCGCCGTCGGCGTCATCTTGTTTGTCATTGCCGGCTTCAGTCTGGATAAATATGAATGGCTGAAACAGGGCTTTCGGCTGCCGGCGGGGCTCAAGAGCGAACTGGAACAGCAGCAGGAGCAATACCGGCCGACCTTTACGGCTTTGATCGTCGTCGGCGTCGGTCTGTGTATCCTTTCCCCGACCGCCTTGTTTCTCTCGACGATTCTAACCGTTTTGAAACCGGGAAATGGATTAGCGATCATGCTGGCCATGGTGGCGATCGCCGTTTATCTGTTTATCCAAGCCGGCATGACCCAGGACGGTTTTGCGCGCCTCCTCCAACAAGGCGAGTACGTCCGATCCGGGAAATATGCCCGGAGCGGCAAAAACAGCAAGGCCGAAAAGATCACGAGCGCCGTCGCCTCGGTCATCTTTCCCCTGGCTACCGTCGCCTATCTGCTGATGGGCTTTCTCGGCGGCTTGTGGCATCCCGGGTGGCTGATCTATCCGGTGACCGGTATCCTCTTCGGCGCGTTCTCGTCGATCGTCAAGGCCGTCGTTGATAAATAACCGCATCTCTTTACCGGTTTCAAGTCTTGAATCGGCTGGCAGAGCGGCAATAGAAACACATAAATGACTGTTATTTCCAATAAACGTACGATATTATTGACATAAAGTTTCGTCAACATTATAATGAAACAAAGTCCGTTAAGAAATCAAGATCGGATTCCTCGAGTGATTGGTGAGACGGGCAGAATAAAGGCGGGTCGCGGTTTATGACCCGAAAGCTAAGGAGGGTGTTTGAGATGTCATTTCAACCCGACTTTCGCAATCTGCTCCAGGTCCTGGCCCGACGCCGGCCAGACCGGCCAACCTTGTTTGAGTATTACATGAACAAATCGGTTTATGCCGATCTTACCCGCGGTCGCGTCTACGCTGAATCTGATGATCTGGCCTCCTGGAAGCAGTTGATCGACGCATTTACCGCGGCGGGCTATGACTACACGACGATCACCTTGCCGGGATTTGCCTTCGCGATCGGCGACCGCGGTCATGGCCGGTCGGTCTCCCTCAACGAGGGCAGCCGGATTACCGACAGGGCGTCGTTTCGGGCCTATCCCTGGCCGGATCCGGCTGATGTACGTTATGACCTGCTCGACCGGTTGGCCGAATACCTGCCGACCGGCATGAAGCTGGTTGTTCCGCAGCCGGTCAGCATCTTTGGCGGCACGGTTAATCTGCTGGGCTTTGATCAGCTTTGCATCATGCTTTATGAGGATGAGGCTTTGGCAGCCGATGTTTTTGCCGCCGTCGGCGAACGACTCGTGGCCTATCACCTGGAGACCATGCAGCATGATAGTGTCGGCGCTTGCCTGATCAACGATGACTGGGGGTTTAAACAGCAGACCCGGGTCAGCCCGCAGCATCTGCGTCGCTATGTATTTCCCTGGTACCGGCGAATCGTTCAGGCCGCCCATGCTGCCGGCAAACCGGTTATCCTGCATTCTTGCGGTAATCTGCAGGCGATCATGGACGATATCATCGATGATCTGCAATTTGACGGCAAGCACTCTTATGAGGATCTGATTCTGCCGGTCGAAGATGCCTATGACCGGTACGGCGCGCGGATCGCCATTCTGGGCGGAATCGATGTCGACTTTTTGTGCCGCCGGTCGGCGGAGGAGGTTTATGCGCGCAGTAAGGCAATCCTGGAACGCAGCGCGGAACGGGGCGGCTACGCGCTGGGTACGGGTAACAGTGTGCCAGAATATCTGCCGAAAGAGAATTACTACGCCATGTTGCAGGCGGCTTACGATTTGCGCCGGTAAGATCGTTGGTAACTGCACGATTGAAAGCGGCTGGATCCAGATCGATGCCTCCATGCTTGTGTCCCTTGCTTGATCGCTTGACAAATAGTCGAGGGACGCCGATTCTGTTGGCGCCCTGTTTGTTGGATCGGCCGAAATACGCTGAAATGAGCTGCTTTGTCGCTCAATCACGAAGATTCTTGATTGTCAAAGGATATCGATCGTGCTACAATCGCGATTATTGGCGAGGCGCTGTTGCCGGAGCGATCCGCGGGAGCGCCGTTGACAATTTTTACGGGATGTGGCAGGCGTTGGCCTGCTGTTTATCTGGCGTGAGGGGGATGCGCGATGAAAGAGTACACCTTGCATGTTGCCGGCCTGGAACGCAGGCTGCCCATTGTCCAGATCTCGGATGCGCTTGAAATTGCCAGTTTTGTTATCCTCGGCGATGTCGAGCTGGCCGTCTGCGCTGCCGCCGAACTGGTCGGCAAGTTGCCGCCGCTTGACTACCTGATCACTGCCGAAGCCAAAGGCATTCCTCTCGTTCATGAGTTGGCGCGCCTGATGGGCATGAAGCGCTACTTGGTCGCGCGCAAGAGCATCAAACCTTATATGACCGAACCCCTGGTGATCGAGGTTTATTCGATCACAACCCAAACCAAGCAACTCCTTTGTCTGAGCCGGGAAGAAAGCGAACTGATCCAGGGCAAGCGGGTCCTGATCGTCGATGATGTGATCAGCACAGGTGAGTCGATCAAGGCGATGGAGTCTCTGGTCAAGAAAGCCGGCGGCAAGGTTGTCGGCAAAGCGGCGATCCTGGCCGAAGGGGATTCGGCAAACCGCAAGGATATCATCTTCCTGGAGAAGCTGCCGGTTTTTCCCATAACCGTATCGCGCTAGCAGTTCCCCGGTAAACGGGCGGGAGAGAAGCATTGAGTTTTTCGGTTAATAGCATCAGCTATCGGTATAGTGCCGAACACGAGACAGTCCTCAAGGAGGTCAGCTTCATCATCAAGCCGGGGCAGGTTACGGCGATTGTCGGGCCCAGCGGCTGCGGTAAATCGACGCTGGTCAGCATCCTAAGCGGGGTCATCCCCGATCTGGTTAGTAACGGCGAAATGACCGGTTCGATTGAAGTCAGGCAAGACGCCTTGATATCGGTCGTCAGCCAGTCGCCGGAAAACCAGTTGTTTGGCTATGGCGTCGAGGACGCCATAGCTTTTGGCATCGAAAACCTGGGCCTCGACAATGAATCGATTGTCGAGCGGGTCGAGTATGTCCTCGATCTTTTGAATATCCAGCATTTACGTCAACGATCAGTCGCCACGCTGTCCGGCGGACAACGACAGGCGGTATGCATCGCCTCGGTCCTGGCCATGCAGCCGGACATCCTGATTCTGGACGAACCTGTCAGCTCGCTCGATCCCAACGGCAAAAAAATGATCCAGACGGTATTGAATTCGCTCAAAGATGCCGGGCAGACCGTAATCATTTTTGACAACAATCTTGAATGGTCCGCCGGCATCGTCGAGCATATCATCGGCTTATGCGCCGGAGAGGTGGTCTTTGACGGCGATAAGCCGGCATTTTTCTACGATGCGGATCTGCTCCGGAAGCTGGCTGTGACCGTCCCCCAGGAAGTCGAGATCTATCATGCCCTCGCCAAAAGTGTCCCCGGCTTGAACCGATTCTTCTCGCTGTCCGAAGCCAAGCAAGAAATAGGCAAATTGATCAGCCCGTCCCTGGAGACAACGGGTTGCGCCCCGGCAACCTCAGCTGAGTCTGCGTCCGAACCGGACGTATCTGTTGTGCAGACAACCGGACTCTGCAAAACGTTCCGGGATGGCTTTAATGCTTTGATCGATATCGATGCGACGTTTAAACAAGGCCGGGTCATCTCGATCCTGGGCCAGAACGGTTCCGGCAAGACGACGCTGGTCAAGCACTTGAATGGTTTGTACCGGCCCAGCAAGGGATCGGTCACATATCGCGGCCAGAGTACGGCCGGCAAGTCGGTCGCCCAGATCAGCAAAGACATCATCCTCGTCTTCCAGAACCCGGAGCTGATGTTGTTTGAGGAAACAGTCCTGCGTGAACTGACATTTTGTGCGCGGGCACAAAAAATTGACTTTAACGAAGCGGAAGCGCTGGAAGTCCTGCGCCGGTACGGCCTTTTATCTCACAGGGAAGAATTCCCGGTCAATCTGCCCATGGGTCAGAAGCATCTGCTGACGATCTTGTCTGTGCTCTTCTCCAGTGCCGAGGTGGTCATCCTTGACGAACCGACCCTGGGCATGGACCAGCAGCAGAAGCAATTGCTGCAAGAGATCATTCGACAGCTTAAGGCAAACGGCAAGACGGTTGTCGTGATCAGCCACGAAATTCCGCTCGTGTTTCAGATCTCTGATGAAATCATGGTGCTTAACAATGGCCGCAAGTTGATGCAGGACGTGCGGCAGATTCTGGCTGGTTGCGATGAGCTGTTTGAACAGATCAATATCGCCTTGCCGCCGGTTGTCGTTCTGGCCCGCTATTTTGGTCTGACCCCCGAGTGTTGTGATGTAGCTGCTTTTGTCGCCGGCGTGACAGCCAGGCTGGGCGAAGCAAATGAAACCCAGGCAGAAAGGGGGACAGCCCATGGATGACTTTCTGCAATATGTCGAGCTCGATTCCTTTTTGCACAAGTTGGACCCGCGGACCAAGTTCGTCTTTTTCATCGTCATGTCTGTCCTGACTTCATTTGTCAGAAGCGGCGTGGCGCTGCTCTTCTTGCTTCTGGCGTTTGGCGTCATCTGGATCTGTGGCCGGATCGGCATCTATATCATCGTCTTGGCTAAAAAAGTCAAAGTGCTGCTGTTGTTCATCTTCCTGCTTTGGTTGATTCTCGGCGTGTTCCGGGTTAATGAAGGCCCCGCGATCTACCGGACGACGCTGAGCCTGTTGAACCAGGAAGTGACGATCAGCCTGGATTGGTTTGATTTTTATAAAGGCGCTGTTTTATCTGTCCGCGTGTTCTTGATGATATCGGCCTTTTATACCGTGATCCTGTCAACCAACTTCAGCCAGATCATCCTGGGGTTACGTTCCTGGCGCATTTCCTATGCCTTGGCTTTCGGCATCGGCCTGGTCTTTCAAATCATCCCGATCATCGTCAAGGAATTCGCCATCATCATGGAGGCGCAGAGTTCGCGCGGTCTCGAAGTCGAGCAGTGCAGTGCTCTGGCCAAAATGAAAAACTACGTCATTATCTCGTTGCCGCTGATGTTTCGCGTACTCGGCAAAGGCCATGCCATTTCCATGGCCATGCATTACTACAAATTAAACTTCAAAGTCAAAAGAACCGCGTACAAGGTCATCCAGCCGACGTATCGGGACGCTGTTTTTGCCGTCGTCCTGACACTCGTCACCGCCGTCGCCATCTTGCTGCAGATCCGGTTTTATATTCCGCTCTGATCACCAGAAGGAGGATTGCTTCATGATAGCCAAATGGGAAAACCTGACGCGGGATGAAATCGCTGCCATCGACAAGCAGTCAGCCATCGTGTTTCTGCCAACCTCGGCGACGGAACAGCATGGCGCCCACTTGCCGGTCGGCACCGACGCGATCATCCTGGCCCGACTGATTGACCTGATCATCGAGCGGGAAACGTATCCGGACGGAAGTCTCTTGTTCGCCCCGCAGCTCCTGATCGGCAAAAGCAACGAACATATGGGCTTTGCCGGTACCTTGACTTTTTCCACCCAGACGTATTACGCCATGATCAAGGATATCGCTGCGGCGATTGCCAAGAGCGGGTTTATCAAACTGGTCTTGCTAAACAGCCATGGCGGCAACACCGACCTGCTCCACCTGATCAGCCGTGATTTGCGCATCGATCTGGGGCTGCAGGTGTATGTCTTCGACTGGTGGTTCACCCCATTCTGGCAGAAAGGGCTCAAAGGTCTGCAAGAATCTGGCAAGTACGGCGTTTTCCACGCCTGCGAACTGGAAACCTCCCTGATGCTGCATGCGCAGCCGCAATCTGTCCACATGGAGCTGGCCGTCGACGAAGATCCGACGGCTTGCCTGCGTGACAACGACACGGTAACGGTGTTCGGACCCTACACGGTGGGCTGGAAGACGAGTGACGTGACCCAAAGCGGCGTCATCGGCGCCCCGACCCTGGCCACCGCCGAAAAAGGCAAAAGGCTCTTTGATTATGCGGTCAAAGAGCTGATGGATATCATATCCGCTTTTGCAAAAACAAATTATTAGGAGGAGCGCAACATGAACAACCAGAACCCGATCGAAGCCAAAGCCAAACCCAAGTTCACCTTCGTCAACATCATCTTCTTCGTTATCTTCGGTGTGTTGACCGGCGTCTTGTGGGCTTACGCCAGCCCGATCCCGCTGATCCCCGGCGCCGTTCATCTGCGGACATTTGCCTTTATCATCCCGGTGATCGGCTTCCTGTTCGGGCCTGTGTCCGGTTTCTTCGCCGGATACATCGGCACGCTGGTCTGGGCTCTCCTGGGCGGGTACTTTATCGCCCCGCATACCCTGCTGACGGACGGCATCACCGTCGGCCTCAGCGCCGCTCTGCCAGCCTTTGTCATGCTGAAGAGCAAGTCGCTCGACCTCTGGCTCAGCGAATCCAAGAAGAAGTTTATCGGCATCTGCATGTTCTGGTCTGTTTTGTTCGGCATTCTCATGATCCTGACCACCAGTTTGTCGCTGGCTTATTTTGCCGGACTGGATTACTGGTTCTGTGTCCTCTGGATCGGCATCGCAGACGTAGCCCCGATCGCCTTGACCCCCTTCATTGTCCTGCTTTTGGCCCCGAGGCTGAAGAAACTGCAAACGATCTTGCCCAAGATCTAGCCATCTGGGCAGAACACGGATCCTGACTGATAACAAAGCCCGGCCACAAGCCGGGCTTTGTTGTGGGTGCGACGCGTGTCGGGCCATGCCGGACGGTCAGTCGGATTGCTGCTCATCGGCATGAGAAGCGGATTCGGTGCCAATATCCGCATCTTCGGTTAGCTCAGTTTCTCTTAATTGTGCTGTTTCAGGGATCTTTGTCTGACCATACAGGTACGCCAAATCAAGAAACTCCAGCGCCGCCCGAATATAGGTCCGAACGGGTTGCGCGCCGAGATGGTGAATCAGATTGATGCTGGTCAACTCCGGTTGCCATTGGTAAGCTTGTCCGTGCAGGTCGGCAACCTTGTCGAGTAAAGCGATCAAGTCAGTCTCTTGAGCCGGTAAGATTTTCAAGGCATCTGCATCAATCGCTTTGGTGAAGAATTTCATCATCCTGATGGCGTCCTGCTCACCGAAACGGGCTTGGGCCAGTTCCGGCATGACACTGCGATCGTCATTGTCCTTGCCGTACCAAAGATCATCTTGTAGCCGGGTTGCTGCTGCGGTTACCGTGTATATGGGATATTTCATGGTTCCCTGCCAATTCATGAGCCAATCTAGGTTTTGATAAGCCTTATAGCGGGACAGCTTTCCCAGGCGGCCAACCAACTCGACTTCATCGATCAGGATGACCCAACCCTCAAAACCACAGAGTTGAATCAGATCTGCCATGAAACCGAAGTAGGCCGAGGCGTGTTCGGTCGCTTTGAACTGTAATTTGGGTAGAGCGGATCCCTTCACCAGACGATGGATCCGCCCCGGTTCGCCGACAGGCAGGCGAACTCCGGTCAAATCGCCATAGAGTTTTTCTTTGTCTTCACCTTCAGCATAAAAATAATCATCCAGGACATGAACCGGCAATGCATTGGCATAGCGATCTTCGGAATAAAGAATCGACTGGCAGATCTCGCCTGGCTGCAGATGATTCAAATACTTCTGGATTCCCTCCAGGGTAGAGTTAGGCGTCCTGATTCGTGGCGCCACATGACTATAAAACTGGAGAAGATTATGGCATGAAACCTCACGGCTTAAAGAAACCCGACTGACAGCAAAGTTTTGATCGAGCGCCTGATGTTCAAGGGTTGTCAGCGCGTGTGTCTTGCCCTGACCGTATTGACCCCAGAGCATCCGGCCAGAAGGCAGATGACTGGCGTCGAAATGCGCTAGGTCCTCTTGGATGCGCATGGACACGGACTGACGGATATCCGGGAGCAATCGGGTTGACAGGCGCGTTGGGATACCGGCGCGTAATGACTCAACAGCAAAGATGGCGTCACGATTTTGTTTATTCATGGGTCACCTCGAGGCCGTCTTCACTTGTGTACGCGTTGTCGATGACGATTGACTTCAAAGCTTGCGCCGGCGGCATGCCGCCATTCTTATCACGCAATTTACGTTTCAGGCCGTATCTGGCGAAAACCTCGCCCAGATGCTCAGATAAACAGCGAGGAAAATCTGAACCTTGCGCCGCCAGATGCTGATCGACATCGACGATATCGCATAGCGGATTAAACGTGCCGGATGGCACCAGACCGGTTTGCAGACGCATCCATAAAGCTTCGTAACTGAGAAAACCACGCCTGTCATCATCGAGCAGGTTGCGCCGGCCCGATAAAACAACCAGCAGATTTTTCAGAAGATCAGCATCATCGATGAGTTGGCGAAACAGTTCATAGGTATCTTTGTTATTGCTCGGGGTGTACAGGTAACGGCCGGTTTCCGGTGATCGCTCGTACAAGACGTCCAGATCGTCAATCAGCACGACGAGACCCTGCTGGCCGGACAAGACGATCAATTTTAAGAGCGAATCCAGCCAACGCCTGGCAGTTGCCTTTTGCAAAGACTCATACAGCCCTGAATCACGACGTTCTGACCGGCTGATTTTTTCACCGGAAAACCATTGCATGGCGATTCGTTTTGCTTCAGGATCGTCGGCGATCAGTCGATCCTTAAGCATTGTGAAAGCAAAAGTAAAAAAAGAAGCACTTATATCGGCATTTTTGAGAAGCCGGCCGGCGGCGATTCGGATCTCGCGGGCAGCATCCGGCGAGCCATAGCCTTCTTCGACGATATACGGCAGCAGTTTATCCTCACCACTGTAAATCGATTGCCCATAGCCCAGCGATGACGCTACTTTCTGACTGAGACCGGTGATAAGCTGTTTCATATCGAGCGTAGCGGCGATCAGCCGATAGAGATTGGGGACATCACACAATTTGGGTCCAACTGATCGCGCTGTCATAAAGACTGACGTATAGCCCATACCGAGTGACGCCTGCTGAATATAGCGCAGCAAATGTGTTTTGCCGCAGCCTTCGCTGCCGACCAGGACTTTTACCTTGCTGCCGCCATACGGGATATACTGATTCAGGTAGTAGGGAACAAAGCGATCCAGCCAGACGCCTGTTCCCAGCGTCATATCGCGGATCAGTTCGAGATTGGCCGGAGCTGCGCCGTTTCTCAAGCAGATAATATCCTCGACGACCAGTGCCATCAAGCGCCTCCTTCGTCCAGATAGATGGTCAGACTGCTGATATGGCTTTCCCGGCCGCTGCTGTCAACCACAGTCATGGCACGAGAGGGATTGCGGGCAAAGCCGAGCTCAAACCGATATCGATCCAATTCCAGCGTAGCGGCTTCCTTAAACAGACCAAGATCAAATACGAAAAACTGCTTGGGATAATCCTGGCGGGACGATGCTTTAATCGTCATCAGGTCATATATTTCGGTAATGGGAACCGCTCGTCCCCAAACCATTTTCTTGTCGTGATATTGCAACAGATTGGCAAAGCGATAAGCCTCGATCAGATCCTTCATGAAAGCAGGCGCGTTGAACTTGCGCGACAAGACTTTTTTATATCGAATGGACACCCACTTGGCTAGCTTATCCGGATTGAGATCGGAGGTGCGTTCGTTCTTGCGTCCGAGTGCCAGGCGTGCTTCATCATTGTCTAGACTGATCGACAGCTTAAACGGAGGCATCATATACGAGGGAAAGCTGCCGCTGAACTGGATGCCGCTGGCCAACAAGGCACGCTCAAGATTGGCGATATATTCAGGGCTGTCTGTGACGCGACGGATTTCTGTGGCCAGCTCGGTCAACCCTTTGTCTGCCATATCCCAATCTGCGGCTAATTGCCGGATCAGCGGCCGGATTTTTTCCAGATGCTGCTGCATGCTCTTCAGATTCCAGGTTTGTTCTGTCTGCCTGAGCACATGCCAACTCTTGCTCAGGGTATTGACTGCTGCGTTCATTTCAGGGAACCGATCGCCATTTTTTCCAATGCTGCTCATGAAGTTAACCTCGCTTTGCCGGGTTTGATCAATCGGATTGGCGGTTCGTTGCCAGGCCGATTACGCGACTTTTTATCACTATAGCATACCCCTGCCGGATCTGCCAGATATTCTGATGACTGCCATGGTATAATCACGCATGTGGGGAATCGATGCAGTCAAGAGCGCACAGCATACGCGAGGGTTGCCGTTGTTGTTAATTGAAAAACTGGCCCAGAAACCGATGTCTTCTGAATGGATCCGCGGCGCGGCGTATTACCGGAATCAACGTGTGCACGACCTGTCTGCTCAGCAAATCGGGCCTGATCATCGATTTGTCCAAGGCACGGTGCATGCCGCGGCTCACTATGCTGGCCGCCTGACGCTCTGCGATGGCAACCGGCAGCTTTCTGACTGGCAGTGCAGCTGCCGGCAAGACAGGCCCAATCCCTGCCGTCATATTATTGCGATTTTGCTCGGTGACCGCCTGACTGACCAGACCGAAAAAACAGGTCTTCTGGTGCAGGCTGACGAACAGCAAAATACAGCTGTTATCGATGCCCAGCCGTTTAAGACTGACGTGCATATTCTGTTCCGGTATGAGAAACAAACCGATCAACTGCTGGTGTTCCCCCGGATAACCGTTCGTAACCGGTCAGGACAGAAACTGCTCAGCCTGAACCCTTGTGATCCTGAAGATAGGATTCAAAACAGCCGGATAACCGGCCAGACAAAAGGGTTGCGGGACAAACGACTGGAACGGTCCGTGATCGATTTTTTTGCTGCGTGGGTGGATGATCGCCGCGGACCGGTTGGCTGCTTGACTTTTGCGGCAAATAATGATCTTTCGTTTTTGGTGAACAAGGTCCTGCCGGGTATTCCGCCACAATGGCACATCCTCTATGACTCTGATCTCGAAAAAATGTTGCCGCAGCGAAAAGCGGTTAAGATTGACTTTTCCAGGCTCAAGAAGCGTTCGGCAGGCTTATTTGCATTCAACCTTTCATTTCACTGCGATCAGTTGGACATAAGTCTTGACCAACTGGCAGCCTATATCAAAGGACAACAAAAATGGCTACTGCTCAATGGACAGTTCATTGAAGCCACGAACAAAGAACAGCTCAGTCGACTGCTCGAATATCTCATGCACATGCAGCGTGGTGATCCGGATGGGGACGAGTTTGTCACGAATTCAGGGTTGTCAGCCGATCTTGTTCTGGCGGCGGACCAAACAGATCAAACAGCCAAGACTGGCTCAGTTCATTTTGATGATTCCTTCCGGACGTTGCTCAACGGTTTGCAGAAGGAGGACCTGATTCAGAAACTAGATATACCGGATACTGTCAGCAAGCTCTTGCGACCCTATCAAAAGCAGGGTGTACAGTGGCTCTGTTTTCTCAAACAGTATAGTCTTGGCGGCATACTGGCTGACGATATGGGATTGGGAAAAACCCTGCAGGTGCTGACAGCGCTCGCGGTTAACAGAAACAACCGGCCTGCCTTGATTGTTTGTCCTAAAACACTGGTCTATAATTGGCATCGTGAAGCCAGACGGTTTACACCTGACTTGAAGGTGACGGTCATCCAGGGTGACCAGGCGACACGGCGTTATCTCCTGCGCCAGGCGGCTGATTGCGATTTGGTGATCACCTCATATGGCTTGCTGCAGAGAGATCTGGCCAGTTATCTGGCTTTGACCTATACCTGCTGTGTTCTGGACGAAGCGCAAGTGATAAAAAACCCCGATACGCATCTGGCCAGAAATGTTAAACAAATCCGAGCTGAACAGCGTCTGGCTTTATCTGGTACGCCGATGGAAAACGATCTGGAGGATTTGTGGTCCATTTTTGATTTTGTATTGCCCGGTTATCTGGGCAACAGGAACGTTTTTCGCGCCCAGTATGCTGAAGCAAATCGAGAGCAGTTGCTGCGCAGGATCAAGCCATTTTTGTTGCGACGGACCAAGGCAGATGTCTTACCGGAATTGCCGGCTAAAACAGAAGAAACAATATACACAGCCTTGACCCAGAACCAGTTGGCTTTGTACCAGCAAACGTTGATCAGCGTTCGTCAGTCCATCTCGGCTGCTTCGGATCTCGGTATTGCCCAGACACGTATAGCAATCCTTGCTGGTCTGACTCGTTTGCGCCAAATCTGCATTCATCCGGGTCTTGTTCATTCGCAATATCGGAATGCCAGCGGCGTATCAGGTAAACTGCGTCTCTTTGACGAGCTCTTGCAGAACTGCCTGGCTAATCGGCACAGGGTGCTGGTCTTCAGCCAGTTTACGCAGATGCTGTCGATCCTGGTCCACTATTTGGAAAACCAGAGCATTACATACTGTTATCTGGACGGTCGCACACGTGATCGAACGACCGAAATTGACCGGTTTAATCGTCAGTCGGACATCCCGGTCTTCCTGATCAGCCTGAAGGCGGGGGGCTTCGGGCTCAATCTGACAGCGGCAGATACAGTAATCTTGTTTGATCCCTGGTGGAATCCAATGGTAGAAGACCAGGCGGCTGATCGCGTCCACAGGATTGGGCAAACAAAAGCCGTAACCGTCTACCGCCTCATTGCGCAAGGGACCATCGAAGAGCGAATTGAGCGACTGCAAGAGTCGAAACGTCTGGACTTCGATCAAATCATCAATTCAACGGCACATAACGACCGGCAGTCACTTTCATTGGCGGATCTGCAAGCCCTGCTCGAGGCAGACGATCCCCGTTAGCTCAGCTCTGCCTGCATGATCGCATAAAACTGCCTGATCCGCTCGTCCGGGGTTGCTTCGCTGACGTCGGCGACGACTTTTCGAACGTTATCTGACACTGTCATCAGCGGCGGAAATGACTGATGCGGTGCACGGTCAGGGCGTTGGCGTTGTGGTAATTCCAGGCGCCGTTAAGCGCTGTGCGCGACAAGGCGAGGATGTCCGGTCCGTCGAAGATCCAGTCGACGTACTGGAAGCCGACTTTGTCGACCGGTTCTGACCAGCCGTTGTCTGCGTAGTTCAGGATATCACGTTCGATCCGCCAGCGGAACAGGTCTGGTGACGAGGTCAAGGTCAGCAGGTTGCGCTGCGCCAAGAAGTCGGTGGTCACCCGGGAAACGAGCGCATAATAGCGCCGGGTGACCGGATCGTAATCCACTTTGAATTTGGACAGGTTGCCAGGGAAGTCGATTACGGCGGCAAAGTGCAGCGGCGCGTCCGGCCGGCTCGGATCGGCTTCCAGGAGCATCGCCCGGCCGTAGCGCGGCTCGCAGCCGTTGGTCTGATAACGCAGCAAATTGTAGAGGCGGCCGTCAGGCGCGACGACGGCATTGCCTTCCAGACAGCCGCCGCTCTTGCCCCGGCTTGTGCCCGGCCAATCGGGATTGTAGGGCAAAAAACCCGTACAGACCCATTGCCCGGGATCCATCAGGTCCGCGTCGAGACCGGCGCTGATCAACCCGTTGGCGTGACCGCCCAGAGACCAGGACCCGTAGTCAATCGCTGTCCAAAGCCGATTTTGGCAAGAGACCACCGGCATAGGCGCCTTGTGGGGGCCGCCCCGGTCGCAGTCGCCGCCGGGCAGCAGCTCGGCGGGCGCAGACCAGTTCGCGCCGTCCTCAGAACGAAAAATCAACAGGGCGCCGTATTCGGCACGCATGCCCAGCATATAGATCGAACCGCGGTGTTCGAACAGCTTGCCCCAGAAGCAGGGGCAGATGCGCGAGAGATACTGCCAGGTGATCCCGTTGTCGTCAGAAGCGAAGACCATGCTCAGGTTCTGGGCACAGCCGCCCCAGAAGATATCGTGCGAAGCGAGCAGACGGCCGGATGACAGGCGCAGCAGGGACGGGCTGGCCGGAGAGCGTCCGGATGGCATGTAGGTGTGGTCGTCCGGATGGATATAGTTGATGACCACACCGGGAAACA
>Ga0351928_1011_pt1 | contig 34713 bp, 26 predicted proteins | sample BONcelHT113001E8_FD_206858 | JGI IMG/M metagenome (GOLD analysis project Ga0351928, IMG submission 206858) | Enriched cells from coal bed in the Powder River Basin, Montana, United States - BONCAT cells T11 rep2 HSBNCT.T11.300.1.E8 ... | reverse complement strand
CGCAAAAGGCAAAGACACTGGACCCCGGCTTTCGCCGGGGTGACGGAGTGGAGGTAATTACGACACAGTCTCTTCATCGGGGTGACGGAGTGGAGGTAATTACGACACAGTCTCGAAAGCCGGGATGACGGAATACCCGGGTGTGCTCCGGATCATTATCAGGCGCCGCAATGAGGAGGATGATGTTGATTTTTTTGCTGGTAATGATAGAATCTCACGGTTCGGATATACGCAGTCTACCCGGGAGCGGTGTGCAATGATCAAGAAGAAGTCGGGTACAAAATTTGCAGACCACAAAAGCAGGGCCGGTACCGGTTCTGTCACAGAGACCGGGACTGCGGAAAAGATGAAAAAGACAGACAAACTTGAACAGAGGATCCGCGAACTTTAGGAACGCAATAACGACCTCCTCGCGATGATCGAGAACTCTTACGACGCCATGGCCATCGCCGACGGCGAAAGCCGGCTGCTCTTTCTCAATCCGGCATTTGAAAGGGTCATGGGCATCAGGAACGCCGACATCATCGGCCGCAAGATCGAAGAGCTTGTCAAAGAGGGTATCTCCGATACCGGGGCGACCCTCAAGGTCCTGGAAACTGGCAAGGCCCAGACGGTGCTCATCAATACCATCGAGAGTGTCGTTGAAAAAGTATGGGAGGATACAGCGCCCAGGAGGCGCGCCTGAAACACGGTCTCGGGGAATTCAACTGCAAGGAGATACACCGCAGGCTTTTCGATGCCTTCGCGAAAGAGATCGATCCTTCGATAAAGACACAATGCTTCTTCGCACCACCTGATGAACACCCGGCAGACATGTTCTGCAAGTGGCGCTTCACCGTCTAGAACCCCCCCCGATGATTAAACCCGGTCCCTCTCCTTCCCCCCGAGAAAGGACCGGGTCTTCGTCATGGGCAAGTGATGGATACAAGATATCAGGCGATAAGGCTTTGCCGTCTTCCCCATGACCTATGACCCATTACCCATCACCCGCCTCACTCATTTCTTTGTATTCCCGGTAATTTTATGATAGGTTCCAGAATCATCCGAAGGGCAAGCGAAGGATCATCCCCCCTTGTCGATCATTGAGGATATATAATGCAGGAAAAACTCTGGTCGAAAGAGTTCACGGCCATAATCTCGGCCACCGTGCTCCTGGCCTGGGCGTTCTACGCGCTCATGCCCACACTACCCGTCTATCTCGTGGAATACATGGGGATGAGCAAGGGAAATATCGGTATGATAATGGCTGCTTTTTCGATCACCGCCATCCTTGTCCGTCCTCTTGCAGGGTTCGTCCTCGATAATCATCCCCGGTTTCGGGTGCTCATTCTCTCGCTCATCGTCTCGACCGTTGTATATGCCTTCTATCCCCTCGTCAGCGGGGTGGCGGCCATGCTCCTCCTGCGACTCATCCACGGGGCCATATGGGGAATATGCTCCTCGGCGAACGCCACCGTTGTCGCCGATACCGTACCTCCGGTCCGGCTGGGCGAAGGCATAGGCATCTTTGCCCTGTGCATCCCCGTAGGCATGACCATCGGCCCCATGTTTGGCATCGAGGCACTGAGGAACTACGGCCCGGGGACCATGTTCCTTTCACTCCTGTTTGTTTCTCTTCTGGCCGTCGTCATCGCCCTCTTCGCGCGGACGCCCCCGAGGACGATCACCCGGACAAAATTCTCCCTCGGGAATCTCTTCCACAGAAAGGCCCTTCCCCTTTCCCTGTCCATGTTCTTCATCATGATCGCATACGGGGCCATCATAGTCTTCGTAGGCATCTATGCCGGACAGAGGGGTTTTGCGAACGTCACCGCTTTCTTCCTGTGCTTCTCGGCGGCCATCTTCTTCTCCCGGCTCTTCCTCGGGAGACTTTTCGACAAGGGCTACTTCTTCCACCTCGTCGTTGCCGGTCTCGTGCTGACGGCGGCCGGATTGCCGTGGCTCGGGTTGGCGGCAACCCCGATCCAGTTCCTGGCGGCAGGGATGGTAAGCGGCTTCGGTTTCGGGATACTCATGCCGACATGCCAGGCGGCCGTCAACGACCTGGTGGACTACCGTGAAAGGGGCGCGGCGAATTCCACGTATCTCGTCTCCTACGATCTCGGAGCGGGCGTGGGCGTCCTCCTTATAGGCTTTCTTGCAGAAAAGGTCCCCCTCGGCAGGATCTATGTATGCTGTTTCTTCCCGATCCTCCTGTCGGCAGGCATATTCGCGCTTGCGGCCCTGCCCCACTACCACCGCAGCAAACCCGTCAACCCTGTCACCGGCACGTGAGCCGGTCGTTCCGAATCAACTCTTTCCGCCGTGCTCTGTAATTGCTGCCATGGCCTCCAGCGTCCGCTCGATATCGTCGCCCGTATTAAAAGGCCCGATGCTGAAACGGATGCTGCCGGAGGGTGCCGTCCCGAGGGTCTCGTGAACCAGGGGGGCGCAGTGAAGTCCCACCCTCACCGCGATATTGAAATCACCGTCCAGGATAGCGCCGACGTCATGAGGGTCCATACCTCTGACGTTCGCCGTGAGGAGAGCGACGTGGCTGTATTGATCGCCTGTGCCGTAAAGATCGACCCCATCGAGGGAAGACAGGCCGTCACGGAGCCTTCTCAGAAGGTTCATCTCTGCGCCGTGAATAGCGCCCACGCCCCTGTCCTCAATGAAGTCGATGCCCTCAGACAGGCCGATGATCCCCATGAGGTTGAGGGTACCGGCCTCGAGCCTGTAAGGAAAGTCCCTTGTGTGGACCGGGCTCGCTGAATCGATTCCCGTCCCCCCGAAGCGGGAAGGCTCTATGTCGTCCACCTGCCGGGTAAGGACGAGACCGCCTATCCCCGTGGGCGCCATCATGGATTTGTGACCCGTGAAGGCAAGGGCCGCGACCTGCCAGCCATCCACATCGATGGGGACCGCGCCGGCGCTCTGCGCGGCATCGACGAGAAGCGGCACGCCGCGCTCGGCGCATCTGCGCCCTATTTCCCGAATCGGCTGGACGGTGCCCAGAACGTTGGATACATGGGTCACGACAACGAGCTTCGTGGCGGGCCGGATGGCCGCAATGATATCTGCGGGATCGACAAAGCCTCGCCCGTCGAAGGGGACAAGGTCATACTCTATGATCCCCCTTTGGCGCAGATGGTAAAGCGGCCGAAGGACGGAGTTGTGCTCGAGCCTCGTGGACACGACATGATCCCCCGGGTGGAGCAGACCCTGCAGGGCTGTGTTCAGCGCATCGGTGGCGTTGCCGGTAAAGACAACCCGGTCAGGGTCGGAGGACCCGAAGAAGCGAGCGGCCTTGCGCCGCGTTTCCCTGACGAACTCCTCGGCCTCCGTGGCGAGGTCGTAGCCTCCCCGGCCCGGGGAAACACCGATCCGCCCATAGGTCTCTATCATCCTCTCAAGGACAGATGCGGGTTTGGGAAAGGCTGTCGCGGCGTTATCGAGATAGATCGTTCTATCATCGGGCATATTATTCACGTGCACGACCTCGGATTGGGCAGGCCCGCTATCCGCCGGGCCCCCTTGCGGATACCCCCGGGGAAGAGCGTCTCAAGGTCCATAAGACTCATCCCGAGACCCGCCTTGAGGTCCCGGTTCATCGGTGTTCGGCCGTGATAGGCATAGTAGTCACGCAGGAACCGGATGACCCTCCACTGGTCGTCATCGAGCCCTTCCATACCCGATTCCGACGCGAGCACCCGTCCCACCTCCTCCGTCCAATCCTCCGGCCGCCACAGAAACCCCTCATCATCAAAAACAACCTCCCTCCCCCCAACAACCCGAACCCTCTGTTGAAGATCCCATGTTCTTTCTTCAGGTTCAGACAAACCATCCATCAAAGCGTGCTCACTTTCAGAATCTCGTAAACCATAAGGGAGATCGTCATCCAGCCGGGGTTTTCGCCCTCATATCGTCCTCGTTGACTCGATCAGGGATCCAGCGCCTTTTCTACCCCAACGCCTCTCCTGGATTCCGGCCTTCGCCGGAATGACGGCAACGAAGAACGCTCTAACGGCTCCAACGGTTGTAACGGCTCCAACGGTTCTAACGGTTTCTTTTCTCCAACGCCTTCCTTATCTTTTCCGGTGTCGCGGGCAGGTCGTAGATCCTCGCGCCGCAGGCATCGTAGATGGCGTTGATGACAGCCGGCGCTGTACACACCATCGTCATCTCGCCTATACCCACCGCCCCCAGGGGGCCCTTTGCCCGGGGGGTCTCGTTGATGATCACGTCCATATCGAAGGCGGTCTTCATCGTGGGGAACTTGAAGGTAAACCAGTCTTTCGTCTTGCCGTGTATGTATTCCTCCCTCAGGGCAAAGCCGACACCCTGATCCATCCCCCCGTGAAGCTGTCCCTCGAGGTTCTGGGGATTGATGACCGTGCCGGGGTCGACAGCCGTGGTCATCCTGACCACACGGACCTCGCCCGTATCCGTGTTGACCTCCACCTCGGCCATCTGGATGGCGTGCACACGGGATTCGAAAGACAGCCCCTGGCCTGTCTCGGGGTCCATGCTGGCATCCCTGCCGGCGGCCATCTTCGAACCCAGGTAATGGGTGGGCTTTCCCTCTTTCCTGAGACCCTCATACGTGGTCGTTCCCGCCTCCTCCATGGCCTTGTGCAATTGCTCGATGGCCAGGACCAGGGAACCGCCGGCCATGTAGGTCATTCTGCTTCCCGCCGCGGGGCCCATCCCCGTGGTCCTGTCGGTGTCCCGGGTGACAAGGCGAACCTTCTTGAGGGGAATGCCCGTGAGATGAGATGCTATCTGGGTCAGCATGGAATCGTTGCCTTCTCCGGGGTCCGCGACGGCCGCGAAGATAGTCAGTCCGTCGTCGGGGTCGAGTTCCACAACAACCCTCCCTATGTCCGCGGGGCCTCCGATGCCGAAGGCGTGCGTGGCGATACCCACCCCCCGCTTGACCGCGCCCGACTTCATGGCGCCGGCTTCCCTCTTCGCCCTTTCGTACGCCGGTCTGATGGCGTCACAGAGTTCCGGGAAAGGCCACTCGTCGTATACCATGCCCGTGGAAACACTCTGCCCGGGCAGGAGGGAGTTGGTCCTGCGAAATTCAAGCGGGTCCGTGCCGATCTTTTCGGCGAGCATATCCATAACAGACTCCAGCGCAAAGGTGACCTGGGGCGGCCCTGCTCCCCGTGCCGCACCACCTGCGGGGTTGTTCGTGTAGACGAGGCGTGCCAGAGCATTGACATTGGGTATGTTGTATGAACCGGAGAGCATCCACAACGCCCGTTTTATAACGGTCATACCGATTATCTGGTACGCACCGTTATCCACGGTGCAATCCATTGTTAAAGCAGTCAGTCTTCCATCTCCGTCACAGCTGAGCCTCACTTTCATGGCGAAGGCGTGACGCTTGCTGCTCATGATCATCGATTCTGAAAGGCTGGGGATGTAGCGCACGGCGCGCCTGAAATGGAGGGCCGCCGCCCCCGAAATGGCTTCCGACGTCATGGCCAGTTTCTGCCCGAAGTTTCCCCCCGAGAAGGCCTCTTCGTAACGCACGTTCTCGTACCCGAGACTCTCCTGCAGGTCCGCCATGTGGAGGTGGATGTTGATGCTCCTCCCCATGACCACGAGTTGGGCCTCCTCCCCCTCTCCTTCCATGTAGGCCACGGTAGCCTCGGGCTCGAGGGGAGCCTGGTGATTGATCTGTGTCGAGAAGTCGGCCTCCACCAGGGCGGCGGCCTCGCTCAGCGCCTTTTCGGCATCGCCCTTGATCTGGGGCTGCGTGAAACAGAGGTTCGGCAACTCCGCGTGGATTCTTACGGCGCCGTCCTTCATCGCCTCCACAGGCGAGGTGATAACCGGCAGAGAACCATACTCGACCTTCACGGCCATAGCGGCGGCGAGTGCCTCCTTCTTTGTTCGTGCCGCCACGATCGCTATGGCGTCCCCAAGGCAGTAAACCTTGTCTTCCGCCAGAATGGGCTGGTCCGCGGAGATGATCTTGATCCTGTTCGTCCCCTTGATATCCGGGGCGGTCATGACCCCGACCACCCCCGGCATCTTCGCGGCTTGCGACGTGTCCACGGACAGGATCATGGCATGACTCTCGGAGCTTCGCGTTACCGCCAGTTCAAGGGGACCTTCAAGTTTGATGTCGGCCGAAAATTCCGCAAGCCCGCAGGCCTTCAACATGGCTGAGGGACGGGGATGGGACACCCCGATTCTGGGACCGTTGGGATCGGGTCTCACCGCATCCGGCGTTGTCTCGCCCCGGATGAACCGGCCTGCAAGCTTCACCGCATCGATGATCTTCACGTATCCCGTGCAGCGGCAGAGATTACGCTCCAGGGCCTTCTTTATCTTTGCTTCATCGGGGTCGGGGTTCTTATCCAGCAGGGCCTTCGTGGCCATGATCATGCCGGGCGTGCAGAAACCGCACTGTATGGCCCCCGAAAGGACATAGGCCTCCTGGATGAGGTGAGGATTGTCAGGAGTGCCGAGACCTTCCACGGTGAGCACCTCCGCACCGTCGAGGTTCACCACTTTCTGCAGACACGACGGGGCGGCCTTTCCGTTGACGATGACCGTGCAGGCGCCGCACTGCCCCTTGCGGTCGCAGGACTGCTTCGCCCCCGTGAGCTTCAGGTCTTCCCTCAGGACATCGAGAAGCACGCGATCAGACTCGACCATGAACTGCCGCCAAACCCCATTCACCCTCAATCTCACCCTATTCATCAGTCCTTCCCTTCCTCGCTTCCCCCGGCTCATCCTGAAACCTGAAACCGTCTTTAACCCGTAACCCACAACCCGCAACCCGGAACCGTCTTCATGGTTTCATCGTCGCCGGCACCCCGCATTTCGCTATAATCTTATCGTATGTCCCGTCGGCCATTATGGCCTTGAGCCCCCTCATTGACCTTTGCCGGAAACTCGCCGTGTTTTCCCTTCGCAACGGCAACACCGATGGGGATTTCGAGGAAACTTCTTTCCGGCAATGAGAACTTGCCGGCAAAGGAATCTCTCGCAAGAACGGGGCCCGCCTCCCCGCTCGCCGGGGGCCATGCGGCTCCCGGACCGAAGGCGAGGAAGACCATTAGAGTTACCGCCCCCAGTATACCTTTCTTCATGGAATGCCCCATTTCTTATGTTCCGTATATTAACAACTATGTTTATACATGCAAACATAAAGTTGTTAACAAGTTGTTAACCGGCGGTCACATGCCTGATCATGAATTCCACGTTCTCTCCCGCGTTTACCGGTATGATATGGATGTCGGGATGTCGGGAATGCCACACACGGAACACCTCGTCGGCAAATCCCTGCCCGATGGTCTCGACCTTTGAGAAGTCCAGTTCCACGGTCTTGAACCTCTCCAACCCGACCAGGACACGTCTCGCCTGCGACCGTGAAACATAGTCCGCTCCTTCGTGATAGAGCCGGACCTTCACCGTTGTCTTACTGAAGGAAAGGTTCTCGTCGGTGAATTGATCGAAGATATCCTTAAGGCGCTTCCTGCCGCCAAGCCCGACGGAGAAGAATACCTTCGTGCCCAGCACGGGTCTCTTCACATCTCTCACGAAGATCTCTCCTATCTCGTTGTCGAAGGTCAGCTTCTTCCCAAAGCTCCTGATAACGAACCGATCGGCGATCTTTGACGTGAAAAAGATGCCTTCGCCGCTGTGAAACGCCGGGGCCGTGGTCTCCTTACCCTTCAGGAGGTCCTGAATGGCCTCCATGACTGAAGCGAGACCCTTCTTCTTCATGATGTTATTGAAGATCCCAACCCCTTTATCGGATATGTCGAAGGACAGGGCCTTCACATCCCTCATAACAAGAATGTCGATCATCCCTGAACCGGAATGTTCTATCGCGTTGTTAAGTATCTCCGTGAAGGCGTAGGTGAATATTTCGGCGGTATTTGGGGAGATCCTCTCGTACACCCCCCCTTCCCGCTTTACTCCTTCCAGCACGGCGTCTTCCCTTAGACCGGCGTTGCGCAGAATACGATGGAGTCTGAGGCGTTCCCCCGGGTTGCTGCCCGCGGCACCCAACGCACCGGCCGCCACGTAGCGTGCAAGGTTAGCCTTCCCAACGAGTTCGATCTTGCCCTCGCCTACGAGCTCTCTGAGAAATCTGTGGACCCATACGCGCGAGAAACCGGTTTCCCTCACGACATCGGATGCCCTGATCGTGCCCTTTTCCTTAAGGCCCGCGAGGATGAGCCCTCTTATGTCAATCGGTTTTTTCATTGTTAACAACTTCATTATACTTCATAAATCATCAGTTGTTAACACGTTATTAACCACTCCCGGCCACGCTCGTGAGGAACCCGATACCCGGCAAGACTTGATAACCCCGCCGGGAGACAACATACGAACCCTTTCCGCACAGATAGATAGTCTCGGGAAAGAGGGCCTTCATCCTCTCCGGCGCTAAGACCCTCGTCATGAGCCTCTGGAGCGTTCCCTCGAAGGAAAGTGGACCTCATGAAGCAAGGACCCCATCCTTTCTTCTGGGCAGCCTTCGTCCTGACAGGCTCACCCTGATCGTCGCAGGTCGCCAAAAAAAGACCGTTGCGGGTTCCGGGTTGCGCTTTTCGAGTCAAAGGCCTTTGTTCTAACGAGGTGCACAAGTCTTCTTGTTGTTTTGAACGTGTGACCTGTGACGGTCTTCTTTTCGCTTGCGCCGCTTTTAAAAAGGCTCTTGCCTTCACGAAATACTAAAAGTTATACTCAAATCAGTAGTGACAATCGGCGAGCCATCGTCTCCTGATGGTAAGCCTTAATGAATTCAGTGGGAAAGCGATATACTGGAGAGATGGTCCTGATTCCGCCCAGGCTATGTCCAAGGATCGACGCGAAGATCTTGGTGCGCGCTTCAGACTCGTCGCTATCCATGTCATCAGATGTGTATCGATCCATAACAAACGGGGTACCTTAAATGATGCGTTTAGAATTCCTCAAGTCTTGCCATTTAAACCGGACGTTCCCGGCGATGTTCATCCTCGCCGTTGCACTGGTCCTCCTGGTTTCTCCCGGAGGCTGCTCAAAGAAAGAGAAGCCCCACGAGCGGGTGGTGGAGGTCACGGCGATGAAGATAGTTCCCGCCGACACACCCGTCACCTTCGAGTTTGTCGCCCAGACACAAAGCTCTCATGAGGTCGAAATCCGCGCAAGAGTCAACGGCTTTCTTGAGAAAAGGGTTTACACGGAAGGCGGCATCGTGAAAAAGGGCGCCGTTCTTTTCCTCATGGACAAGAAACCCTTTCAGACACAGGTAAACGCCGCGGCGGCGGCTCTTGCCAGGCAGAAGGCCTCGCTTGAGGTTGCCCGCATGAACCTCGATCGTGTCAAACCCCTGGCGGAGCAGAATGCACTGTCGCAAAAGGACCTCGACGACGCGAAAGGCACCTTCGAGTCCACCTCGGCTGCGGTGGAACAGGCAAAGGCCCAGCTTGAAATGGAGCAGCTCAACCTCTCCTATTGCACCATAACGGCCCCCGTGACGGGCATAACGGCGGCCGCCATGATCCAGGACGGCGCCTATGTGAGTCAGGCTAACAGTCAGCTTACGACGGTATCCGTGCTCTCCCCCATGTGGGTCAACTTCAGCGTATCCGAAAACGACATGAAGAGATTTGCCGATCGGGTTGCCAGCGGCCAGATCATCCCTCCGAAGAACGATGATTATGAAGTGGAGATCGTTCTCGTCGATGGCTCCATCTTTTCCGAAAAAGGCCGTATCACCTTTGCGGCACCCTCCTTCAACCCAAAGACGGGGACCTTTCTCATACGCTCCAGCGTCAAGAACGACAAAGGCAGCCTGCGTCCCAATCAGTATGTCCGGGCCCGGATGAAGGGGGCTGTCCGGCGCAACGCCATCCTCGTGCCGCAACGCGCCGTACAGCAGGGGACAAAGGGACATTTCGTGTGGGTGGTAAGCAGGGAAGGCAAGGTTGAATTCCGACCCGTAACCGTCGGTGACTGGTATGGCGATGACGTATTCATCGACAACGGGTTGCTCGCAGGTGACCAGATCGTTCTTGACGGGGTCCTGTCCGTCCATCAGGGTGAGCCTGTGAAGATCAAACCCGCCGCCGCATCAACACCAGCCGGGCCAGACGCAAAGCCGGCACAGTCGTCCCCGGCCGTGAAGGTCGAAACGACACCCGCAGCGCCTGCCACGCCGGCGGCAAAACCCGCCGCGGCAAACGCAGCACCTTCGAAACCCGCCGCGGTACCTGCCACGCCCGCTGCCGCAAAGCCCGCCGATTCCGGCGCGGCCGCCAGCGGCAAGCAGGGGAGGTAGGGCATGTTCTCCAGGTTCTTCATCGAGAGGCCAATATTTGCAACCGTTGTGGCCACGATCATAGTCATTGCCGGCCTTGTGGCGATGAGAGCCCTGCCCGTCTCCATGTACCCGGAGATCACACCGGTCCAGGTCGTGGTGTCAGCTACATACCCGGGGGCCGACTCTAAGACGGTGAGCGATTCAGTGGCCGCCCCCATCGAGGCCCAGATCAACGGCGTCGACAAGATGCTCTATATGACGTCGACATGCTCCAACACGGGCCAGATGAGCCTGACAGTCTATTTCGCCCTCGACATGGACCCCGACATTGCCCAGGTCCAGGTTCAAAACCGCGTCAACCTTGCCACTCCCCAGCTCCCATCGGCGGTCACACAATACGGCGTGTCGGTTCAGAAAAAAGCGTCCAACATACTGATGATCCTTTCCGTGTTTAATAAGGATGGCCGCTATACACCCGATTACGTTACCAATTATGCCAACATCTACGTTCTGGACGCCCTGAAGCGCGTGGAAGGCGCCGGCGAGGCGCAAATCTTCGGCGTGCCCGACCAGGCGATGAGGATCTGGATGAACCCCGACAGGATGGCCTCCCTGGGGGTCACCACCAGCGACATCCAGAACTCCGTTGCCAAGCAGAACGCGCTCTGGGGTGCGGGTCAGGTGGGCCAGCAGCCAAGCGACGACAAGGTGCAGTTGACCCTGCCCGTTGTGACCCAGGCTCCCTTCACCAATCCCAAGCAATATGAGAACATCATACTCAGGGCCAGTCAGGACGGGAGCGCCATCGTGAAGGTCGGAGACGTGGCCCGCGCGGAGGTGGGACGCAAGCAGTATATCGACAACAACAAGATGAACGGAGTTCCCGCCACCCCCATAGCCGTCTATCAACAACCCGGTGTGAACGGGCTCGATGTTTCCAAAGCCGTAAGAAAGACGATGGAGGAATTGCAGAAATCGATGCCCGACGGGATCGAATACAAGATCGCCCTCGATACCACGGACTTCGTGCGCATATCCATCGAAGAGGTGGTCCACACTCTCTTTGAGGCGATCCTCCTCGTTATCTTCGTCGTGTACCTCTTCCTGCAGAGTTTCCGGTCCACGATCATATGCACCGTTGCCATTTTTGTCTCATTGATCGGTACCTTTTGCGGTATGCTCGCCCTGGGGTTTTCCATCAACATGCTGACCCTTTTCGGGGTCGTTCTCGCCATCGGCATGGTTGTCGATGATGCCATTGTCGTCGTTGAGAACGTGGAACGAAACATGATGAAGAAACACATGCCCCCGAAAGAGGCGACCATCAAGGCCATGGAAGAAATCGGCACGTCGCTCATCGCTGTCGTCCTCGTCATGGCATCGGTCTTCATCCCTGCCGCGTTCCTGCCGGGCACTACCGGGCAGCTCTACAAACAGTTTGCCATAACCATCGTCATATCCGTCGCTCTCTCCGGGTTCGTGGCGCTTACCCTGACGCCGGCAATGTGCGCCATGCTCCTTAAGCACACGACACCCTCCCAAAAAGGCGTCTTCAGGTATTTGAACCGCTTTTTCGACTGGTTCAACCACGGCTTTGACCGTTTCACCATAGGTTTCGGTGATGCCGTTGTGTTCATGATAAAGAGGATGACCCTTGCCTTTGGTGTTCTTGCCGTCCTCATGGGGATACTCCTCTACCTCTTTCACGCGATACCGACAAGCTTCGTTCCCAACGAGGACCAGGGTTACCTGATGGCCGCCCTCATCATGCCCGACGCGGCCAGTCTCAACCGCACCTCCCGGACAGCCGACGAGATAGACAAGATATTCGCCCGGCAGCCCGCAGTAGCCGACAGGACCCTCATCAACGGTTACGGGCTCCTTGACGGCCAGTATAAACCGAATGCGGCAACATTCTTTGTCACCTTGAAGGATTTCAAGGAACGGTATTCCTCGACAAGCCGCGCGAAGAAAGAGAACGCAGGGGCGGTGGCCCGGGCGGTTTATGCGGAAGCAAGTTCCATTCAATCGGGGATTTTTATTCCCATCGCACCACCCTCGATCCCTGGTATCGGGACCACGGGCGGATTCGAGTTCTGGATCCAGGACAAGGGGTCGGGAGATCCGGCTCGCCTGAACGAACTTGCCCGGCAGTTTATCGAAAAGGCCCGCAAACATCCCGAACTCGGCAGTCTCAATTCCACATTCAGAGCTTCATCTCAGCAGCTCAGGGCAGATGTCGACCGTTCCAAGGCAATGCTTCTGAACGTCCCCGTATCCGACATCTACAGCGCCCTGCAGGCCCAGTTCGGCTCCATAGTGGTGAGCCAGTTCAATCAGTACAGCCGTGTATGGAACGTCACCCTCCAGTCTGATGCCCCGTACAGGAGAGGTCCCGAGGACATCACTAAACTCTACACACGGTCCAACGACAATGAAATGGTGCCTCTCTCCGCAGTAGTAACGACCAAGTACGTGACGGGACCGGATATCATGTCCCGCTTTAACGGCTTTCCCGCCGCCCAGATCACCGGCAACGCGGCTCCCGGGCGCTCCTCCGGAGAGGCCATCAAAGCGATGGAAGAGATTGCGGCGGAGGTGTTGCCCCAGGGATACGCCTTTGCCTGGTCCGGTCTCGCCTTCCAGGAAAAGCAGTCGGGAGGGACGTCATCGTTTGCCTTTATCTTCGGCCTCATCATCGTTTTTCTCATCCTGGCCGCCCAGTTCGAATCGTGGGTCATGCCGGGGTCCGTCATGACAGCGGTCCCCTTCGGTATCCTGGGTGCCCTCTTCTTCAACTGGATGCGGGGGCTTGAAAATGACGTCTACTTCCAGATCGGTCTCTTGGTACTCATCGGTCTCGGAGCGAAGAACGCAGTTTTGCGCGTCGCCTTCGCCTCCGACCTTCGCAAGCAGGGCCTTTCCATCATGGACGCGACCATTCAGGCGGGCGAGCAGCGCTTAAGGCCCATCATCATGACCTCTCTCGCCTTTATATGCGGCGTTCTGCCTCTTGCCATCGCCACCGGAGCGGGCGCCAATGCCCGTCATTCCATCGGCACGGGCATCATCGGCGGGATGATCGGCGAGACAACCCTTGCCATGCTTTACGTCCCTCTCTTCTTCTATATCTTTGACAGATGGGCTGAGAAGTCCGGCAAGAAACAGTTTGTGCCGGCGAAGGGATCTTCCGGCACGTCTGAGGAAGCAAAGCCACCCGGCAGCGGGACACCGGAAAAGGAGGAAGGTTGACATGATGAGAAAACCGGTCCTCCTTCTCGTGATTGCTTTTTTTCTGGCGGGATGCGCCATCGGCCCCGATTACAAGCGTCCCGTCATCGATGTCCCCCAGGCCTACCGGTACGGTGACGGAGAGGGGAAACCCGAAGCTGCTGACAGCGAATGGTGGAAGCAGTTCAACGACCCCGTTTTTGACCAGCTCATTGCCGAAGCGCTCGCCAACAACAAAAACGTAAAGATCGCGGCCGCCAACGTTGAGAGGGCCGCAGGCGCGCTGATGACAACACGCTCCGCCCTCTTTCCGCAGATAACGTACAATGGGTCAGCGCAACGCACGCAGGTATCGAAGAACGCCTTAACGGTACCCACACAAAACCCTTACAACAACTATCAGGCCCTCGGCGCGGTGAGCTGGGAGATAGACCTCTGGGGGCGCCTCAGGCGCCTTACGGAATCAGCCCGGGCCAGCCTCTATGCGACCATGGAGGCGCGGCGGGGCATCGTCCTGTCTCTCACAGCCGAAGTCGCATCTTCCTATATCCAGTTGCGCGCCCTCGACGAACAGCTCGTCATCGCCCGCGATACCCTGAAAACATACCAGGAATCTGTGAGGATCTTTGAATTGCAGAACAAGTACGGCCAGGTGTCGGGCATGACCGTCGAGCAGGCACGTTCGCAGTACGAGACCGCTGCATCACAGATCCCACAGATCGAGGTCCAGATCGCCCAAACGGAGAACGCTCTGTGCATACTCCTTGGCCGCAACCCGGGACCCATCCTGCGGGGCCTCAAACTCTCCGAACTCACACTGCCTCCCGTTCCGGCGGGTTTGCCTTCAGAGCTTCTCGAGCGTCGTCCTGATATCATACAGGCGGAGCAAGACCTTATAGCGGCCAACGCCCAGATCGGCGCCGCAAAGGCACAGTTCTTCCCCAGGATATCTCTCACAGGCAACGCCGGATGGACGAGCGAAGATCTTTCAAACCTCTTCATCGGCCCCAGCGCGGCCTGGAACTACGCCGGTACCGTGACGGGGCCCATCTTCACGGGAGGCGGCATACTGGGACAATTCAGACAGGCCGAAGCGCAGCAGAAAGCTGCCCTTTACTCCTACCAGCAGGCGATACAGAACGCCTTCGCCGACACGGAGAACGCCCTCATCTCCCGCCGCAAATTACAGGAGCAGCTTGCCGCCGACCGGAAAAAGGTCGTTGCCTACAAGGAATACGCGCGGTTAGCAGGCCTCCAGTACAATGGCGGCTATACACCCTATCTCACAGTCCTTAACGCACAGCAACAGCTCTTCCCTGCCGAACTGAGCGTCGTGCAGACAAACGCCTCGGCCTTCATATCCATAGTGAACCTCTACAAGGCGATGGGTGGCGGCTGGGTGGCGAAGGCGGAAGAACTTACGAAGGGACCGGGCGTTCCGGAAGGCAAATAGAGATGGTTGGAATCGTTGGAACGGTTGGAGCCGTTGGGGTGTTTTTCATTTCCGTCATCCCGGCAAAGGCCGGGATCCGGGAAAAGCGGGGGTTAGGAAGAACCTCTCGATTCCGGGTCAAGTCCGGAATGACGGAAACTAAGACTCTCTCAACATTCTGGTTAGACGAAAGCACTGCGCTGCGTTGAATCAATCTGTAATGAGGACGGCATGGAAGAGGGTTATCGGGAGACGGGGATGTGCGTGCGGTGCGGGGGGAGTTGTTGCCGGGTGCAGGCCGGTCACTGTCTGCCGTCGGAGTTTGAATCGGCGGAGGCGGTGAGGGCTGCGGTGGTCAGCGGCAAATATACGATCGTGCTGCTCCTTAACGAACATATAATGACACGTGTGGTCCGGCCGCATTACAGAAACCCCGGCACAAGGACCGGCTGTGTCTTCCACCAGGCAAACGGCTGCGAACTCCCGTTCTCCGAGAGGCCCTACGGTTGCCGCATGCTGAAACCGCGAGAGAGAGACGACGAGCATTGCGAACCGCAGGGAATCACCATCGAAGAGACCGGGAGAATGTGGGAGGAAAGCGGATACCTTCCCCCCATATGGAAGTCCATCATCCCAGTCAAATGAGCCGCTTGAGCGTTCCAGAAGCACTTGAACACCATCGGCTGCAGCCATTTCCCTGAAGGGTTTTTTAGTCTTTAACCTTCAAACGGTTCAAGCGGTTCAAGCCGTCTTTCATTTCTCGGCTTTTTCCAGGTCCTTGCCCGTGTCTCGCACCATGTCCACAGTAAGGTAGTCGAGGGTTACGGGCAGACCTACCTCCAGCCGCGGTACATGCTGAATGCCTATGCGGGCCTCCTTCAATGTGCATTCAATGAGGTGGCCGCCGTGACGGCGGTCCCCGTCGAGGAAATGGAGGTGGAAGCCGGGGGCATTGAGGGATTCCATGAAAGCGGGGGTGTAGAACCCGGCAAGGCACCCTCTCACATCGTGGAAGTCAAAAACAGGCTGGTCTTTCGTGGCCTCCACGAGGGGCCTGTAATTCTCGGACCTCGGCACCGCGCGGCATCGCACGTAGCTGAAGACGCCATCGATACGGATGGCATAGAGCATGTTCTTCGATGGAATAAGATTGTCGAGAACGGCGTTGAGGTCTGAGACGCCCGAAGCGCCGTCGATGTCGTCGAAGGTGTCAGGACTGAAAAAGGTCACACAGGCAAAGGGCGACTTCTCTTCGTCGCCGACATCGTACACATTCCCGTCGGACCGTATCTGGTAAACCTTCCCGTCAAGAAGGAGCATCTCTCCGTCGAGGTAGTTGAAGGTTCCAAGGCCGAAATCGCCATGCTCCTTCACCTCGGCTATCGTGGTGTTCTCCACGTAAAGCCCTTCGACGAGGGCGTTAATGGGGGCCGAAAGATAGACGGCGTTTCCCTCCCCCTTTTTGCAGAGGAATTGCCTCAGGGCCTGCTCGACAATGGCCGCTGCCGAACACCCCGTTCGCTCCATCGTGCCCGTAAGCTGTGTCAGGATATCGTATGACAGCAGGAGCTCGAGTTCCGTGATATTTTCATTGTCGGCCATGTGCGGTACCTTCTTCCGGAACAACGCCGCTCCTCTGTCCGCGGGGTTTCCTTCGCCTTCGCCTTCGCTTCTTTCGGGACTTCTCCTCCGTCGATGTCTCCGACGGTATTGCCACGGGGTTCTCCAGCAGAAATGCTTTCCACCATTCCAGGGCCGCCCGGAACTCCCCCTCCGTCTGTGCCCCAAGTTCCAGATACTCGAGGGTCTCGGTAAACTCCGGCCTGCCGGCAATCATGGAGGGTCTGCGCGAAGGTATTCTGCACAGGGAGGTCTTGAGGGCAAGAATAGCACACAGCCTGCTGCCCACACGGCCGGGGATATGCGCACTCTTTAAGATCTCCTCCAGGAAGCCGGTACAGGTCTCGTCGAGCGCCTGCCGTCTGGGAACGCCATCCCGATGGCGCTCCAGAGCGGCCTCCTCGATGCGAGGACCGAAAAGCGCCCCCAGAAGAAGCGCCGGCGATACCGTACGCCCGCCCTGCACCATTTCGTCGATTCCCCGGAGATTTGCATCGAGGAGTTCGAGACGGCGGCCATTCTCGTCAACCCAGTCGGCAAGACCCGGAAAGAGGAAGGCAAGGAGACCGCCTTTCTCAAGGAGCGCAAAGGTCGGCCGGGCAACGCCGAGGAGAAACAGTTTTTGTATCTCCTCGTAGAGCCTTGAGGGAGAAACACGGGAAATGGTCGGTGAAAGCTCAAGGACGCTCTGCCATGCGTCGGGCTCTATCTCGAACCCGTGAGATGCTGCAAACCTGACTGCGCGAAGCATCCGCACGGGGTCTTCCGTAAATCGGAGGCGGGGGTGGCCAATTGAGCGTATGAGCCGCTCCTTCAAATCAGCCAGACCGGTGCTGAAATCTACAACGGAGGAATCCGCAATATTGTAAGCCAGGGCGTTAATGGTGAAGTCACGGCGGAGCGCATCCTCTTCGGGTGTACCGAAGATGTTGTCGGCGAGTACCATTCCGTTCTCGTCCTTCATGTGGCGGACATGCCGCCTGCCCTGATCCGCCTCCTCTATCCCGACGATATCCGAAGGATCAGCGGAGCGGCGGAAGGTGGACACCTCCACGATCTCATCCTCAAAGCGCAGGTGGGCCAACCTGAACCGGCGGCCTACGAGGCGGCAGTTGCGAAAAAGCCTCTTGATCTGACCGGGTGTCGCGTTCGTGCCGATGTCGAAGTCCTTGGGGGTTCGTCCGAGGAGAAGGTCCCGGACGCAGCCGCCCACCAGATATGCTATGAAACCCCGGGAGTGAAGCCGATAAAGCGTCCGAAGCGCATTCGGGCTCATCTGTTTTCGCGAGATACGGTGCTCTTTCCGGGGAACGATTCTAGGGTCCATGGCCATCAACATACCATAACCTGTCAGAAAATCAAAGGACAGGGCGAAGAACAGCGTCCTTTTTTTCCGTGGGCTTGAAGACTACCCCGCCCGTCCTGTCGATTTAACCCCACTTCCTGCCCGCGTCCCGAAGCAGTGTCAGTGCCACGACAAATGACACAGGTTTTCTCATATTCTCTCCTTTCAGGTATCAGCTTTACTTCAAGTCGAGGCAATAAAAAGGTATCCATCCAGCTTTCCTGCCGGATGGATACCCTGGCGCACTATTTCATCTGTTCAGCCGGTATTAACCCGCCGCTTCTTCCTTGCCCTTTCTAATAACAGCCCTCTTGTCCTCAGGCAGAGGAGGCGGCACAGGACCGGTCATCTTCGATATCGCACGGAACTTCGGAGGACAGACTTCAAAGCAGGTTCCGCACCTGACGCACTTGTCCTGATCAACGATGTGAATCTGACCCTTTGCGCTTATGATCGCGTCGACGGGGCAGCGTCTGGCGCAGGTCATACAGGCCTGGCACTTCTCGGGGTCGATGTAGTAGGAAAAAACCTCTGCGAACTGCTTTTCTATCTCTTCCTTCGTAAAGAGCTTCTCAGCCTCAGCGTGATCGTGGCCCTCGAGGCGGGTCATGAGTTTTTCCCTGTTCACGATCTTGAAGTAGGGAACGAGCTTTTTGAGGTTTGCGAGGCGGGTCTTGAGTTCGCCCGCATCTATCCCTTCCGCCTTGCCTATGGGGCCCAGGCCCTTGATGGCCTTGACGAAATCGTTGACGGACTCGGTGAAGACGTTTGCCTCAGCACCGGACATGAAATTGATCCGGAGCCTTTCGGGGTTGAGTCCCACATGCTCCATGATCCGCCTGAAGAGCAGGACCATGTTCTGGGCCTGGTAATTACCGTGTGTGATGTAGTTGCATTCGCCCAGGTGGCAGGCACCCAGGAAAACACCATCTATTCCGTTCTGGAAGGCCCTGAGAACAAATCCCATATCCACCCTTCCGGAACACATGACGCGGATGATTCTCATTTCAGTTGTATATTGCAGTCTGGAAACTCCAGCCAGGTCAGCGGCGCCGTACGCTCACCAGTTGCATGCGAAGCCAAGGATTCTCGGTTTGAATTTAGCCGTACTCATCCGTTCCCACCTCCTTCTATAGGTTTACGCATCGGCGGCCGCGGCCGCGTCGATCTGTTTCATTATCTCGTCCTCGGGCACCACCACATCGATCTCGCTTGTCAGCTCGCTGTCCGTGTAGTGGCGAAGCTGGATCGCCCCGGTGGGACATTTGGTGTTGCAAAGGCCATCCCCCTTGCAGAGCACGGGGTTGATCACGCATTTCTTGCCCTGTTTCGTCTCCTTGAGCTCCAGAGCGCCGTAGGTACATACCTCGACACATGCCCCGCAGCCCATGCATTGCTTCTCGTTGACAGCGCAGACAGAGCCGGAGGCCACGACGATGTCGTTGGAGAGAAGGGTGAGGACCCTTCCGGCCGCCCCGTAGGACTGGTTGATCGTCTCCTGGATGAATTTAGGATAGTGGGCGAGGCCGCAGAGATAGACGCCGTCCGTTGCAAACTCGACGGGTCTCAGTTTCACGTGTGCTTCCTTGAAGAAGCCGTCGGGGCTCAAGGTGACCTTGAACTGGTTGGCTACTTCCTTTGTCGCCGCCGAAGGAATGACGGCGGCTGCCAGCGCGATGATGTCTGCGTCGAGTTCGAGTTTCTTGCCGAGGATGTAATCCGTCACCGTGACCTTGAGGACATCTCTCTTGTCCTCGGCCTTACCCGGTTCCACCTCAGGCTTGTCTTCCGGTTCGTAGCGGATGAACTTCACTCCCTTCTCGGCGGCCAGACGGTAGTAGTCCTCATTGAACCCGTAAGTCCTGACATCCCTGAAGAGGATGTAGATCTCCATATCGGGGTTCTTCTCCTTGAGGAGGAGGGAATTCTTGATGGATTCACTGCAGCATATCCTGCTGCAGTAGTTGCGGTCTTCGTTCCTGCACCCCACGCACTGGATCATGACAAGGCTCTGTGCGCCCGCGACCTTCTCGTCGTTGGAAGTTATCTTCTCTTCCAGTTCCAGGTGGGTCAGAACCCTTTCGTCCTGCCCGTAAAGATACTCCGTGGGCGTGTACATATCTATGCCGATGGCGATGATCGCGGCGCCGTGCTTTATCGGGGTGATTCCCTTGCCGGACTCCACCGTGGTAACGAAGTTTCCGACATAGCCTGTCGCCTCCGTGATCTTTGCATTGTGGTACACGTGAACGAGGGGATGCTTGTAAATCTTTGACTTAAGATCCTTCAGGTACTCCTGAACATCGAGTCCCTGCAGTGTGGTGTGGATCCTGTTCGCGATGCCCCCCAGTTCCTTTTCTCTCTCGATGAGATGGACCTCATGGCCCTGGTTCGCTATGGACAGGGCACAGTTCATGCCGGCGATGCCGGCGCCGACGACGAGGGCCCTCTTGTCCACGGGCAGGTCGAATTCCTGAAGGGGCTCCAGCTGGCAGGCCCGCGCGACCGACATCCTTATGATGTCATGAGCCTTGTCGGTTGCCAGTTCTTTCTCCTTCTGGTGGACCCAGGAGTTGTGTTCCCTAATGTTGGCCATCTCGTAGTAGTATTGGTTGATCCCCGCCTCGCGGAGCGTGTCTCTGAAGAGGGGTTCCAGCGTCCTCGGTGAGCAGGCCGCAACGACCACGCGGTTCAAACCCTCTTCCTTTATCTTGTCTGTTATCTCCCTTGCCGAGTTCGTGGCACAGGAGAAAAGCTGCTCCTGTGCGTAGACAACGTTGGGTAGGGTCTTGCAGTATTCGACCGTTCCGGGAACATTGACGATCCTGCCGATGTTGGCGCCGCAGTGGCATACGAAAACACCGACTCTGGGCTCTTCCTGGGATACGTCCTTCTCCTCGGGATATATTCTTTCCCTGGCCAGGTTGCCCCTTCTGTACTGAAGCATCTCGCCGATCTGGGAGCCGGCGCCGGATGCGCTGAAAACGGACTCGGGGATATCGATGGGTCCCTGAAGGGCACCGCTCACGAAAATACCGGGTCTGTTGGTAATCATGGGGTTCGTGGGATCGAGCCTGCAGAAATTATGCGACTCAAGCTCGATGCCGTATTGCTTCGCCAGCTCTTCCACGCCCTTGGGCGGGTTCATGCCGATGGAGAGAACGACCATGTCGAACTCTTCCTCGATGACCCCGTCCTCGGGGGTCGAGTACCGTATGGTGACATTGTGCGTCACCGGGTCTTCCTTCACTATCGACGGATAGCTGCGGAAGAACCTGATACCCGGAAGGTTCTCCGTCCTCTCATAGTAGCGCTCGAAGTCCTTGCCGTAGGCGCGAACGTCGTTATGAAATATGGTACATTTTGCGTCCGCATCGTGGTCCTTCGTGAGAATGACCTGTTTCTGCGTGTAGGTACAGCAGACTGCCGAGCAGTAGCTGTTGCCGCCCTCGATCACCTGGCGTGACCCGATGCACTGAATCCAGGCGACGTTGTGGGGGTGCTTCAGATCGGATTTGCGGAGGATCTCGCCGGCGTAGGGGCCGGTGGAACACAGGAGCCTCTCGAAGTCCATGCTCGTCACGACGTTCTGGAACTCGCCGTAGCGATATTCCTCCCTCACTTTCGGGTCGAAAGGCTCGAAGCCCGGTGCGAGAATGATGGCGCCGACATTGATATCTTCCTTGACAGGCTGCTGGTTGAGATCTATGGCGTCATTCTTACACACCGCCTCACAGATGCGGCATTTCTTTTCCTTCAAATAGAGGCAGCTCTCGTCGATGTAGGTGATGAGCGGGATCGCCTGTGCAAAATAGACATGGACCGCCTTGTTCATCGATATATCCTGATTGTACTGGTCCGGGTATTTCACCGGGCAGTACTCGACGCAGACGGTGCAGCCCGTACACTTGTCTTCTTTAATGTACCGGGGTTTTCTTAAAAGCGTAACGTTGAAGTTTCCTGCTTCTCCCTCTACACGTTCAACTTCCGTATAGGTGAGCACTTCGATGTTCGGATGCCGGCCGACCTCGACCAGCTTAGGTGCGAGAATTCACATCGAGCAGTCGTTTGTCGGGAAGGTCTTGTCGAGCTGGGCCATGTGCCCGCCAATCGACGGCGCCTTCTCAACCAGGTATACCTTGAAGCCCGCCGTAGCGAGGTCCAAGGATGCCTGGATACCGCTTATGCCGCCTCCGACGACCATGACGTCGCCGAAGTTGCCGGCCGCACGGCTCTTACACAACTCCTTGATATTTTCGTTGAGCGATATTACGTTTTCCACTTTCTATCACCTCATCGGTTTTTTCTTGTATGCTACATCACTTCCAGAATGACTTCCGTAATGTCCTTGACCTCTATGTCGTCGGCGTGGTTCATGACCAGCCTCGAATCTTCAAGCGCGGTGATGCAGTAAGGACAGGCGGTGACGAGCTCTTTCGCGCCGACCTCGATCGCCTGATCCACTCTTATGTTGGAGAAACGCTCGTGCTTTTCCGTTTCCGCCCAAACCCTGCCTCCGCCCATACCGCAGCATGTGCTGTCCATGCGCGCCTCGGGCAACTCGGTAAACTCGAGGCCCGGGACCTCTTTGAGGACATCCCGCGGGTCGTCGAAGATGCCGTTATGACGCCCGAGGTAACAGGGGTCATGATAGGTGACCTTCCTGGCATACTCCCCGGTGAGTTTGAGCTTCCCGTCCCTGATCAGTTGAGGCAGCAATTCGGAGACGTGCACCACCTCAAAGTTGACCTTGAACATGGGATACTCGTTCTTGAATGTATGGTAGCAGTGCGGGGAGGAAACCAGTATCTTCTTCACGCCCGCATCGACAAAGGCCTTGATATTCTCTTTTGCCAGCTTCTTGAAGAGGTCCTCGTTGCCCGTCTTGCGGATGCTCTCGCCGCAACAGTTCTCCTTTTCACCGAGAATACCGAAGCTGACTCCAGCCTTTTTCAGGACTTTCGCTGTGGCCTGCGCGACCTTCTTCAGTCTCGGGTCATAGCTGCAATAGCAGCACGGGAAATAGAGGTACTCCATGTCTTCCTTGAAGGGCTTGACGCCAATACCCTCAGCCCAGGCGGCCCTGGTCTTCCTGTCTTCGTTGAAGGGGTTGCCCTGACCGGCAAGGCCGGAGGCAACCGTGCGGTATGGTTTGACCGGGCCGGCGAATACTCCGTACCCCGTCGCCATCCTGCGGATAGCCATCATGTCGTCGATCTGTTTGACGTCCCGGGGGCAGCGCTCGGGGCACTTACCGCAGGTTGTGCAGCGCCAGATCTCTTCCTTCTCGATCTCGCTGATGCCGAAGGTGGCCTCGCGGATGAGCTTTCTCATACTGAACTTGCGCACCTTGTTCCAGGGACAGACGGTATCGCACTTGCCGCACTGGTAGCAGTACTTTATGGCGTCTCCGCCTTTTTCCTTGATCTCGTCTATTACCTCTTGAAAGGGGGCTATGATTTCCACGTATCAATCCTCTTTATGTTTGCGTCTAGTCCTTCTGTGATATCCGGGCTATGGCGTCGGCGACTTTGTCCAGTCCGTACTTATCGATCATGGCCGTAAGGCCTGTCTCAACCTTCTCCATCTCGACGCTCTCTTCGACTTCCTCTTCTCTCTCTTCGTAAACGAGGACGTCATTGAGGCACCACTCAACGCACTTGGGCTCTTCGAGCGGCGGATCGTCTTCGCACATGTCGCACTTGAGAGGCAGTCCGGAATCGGGTTCCTTGAATATGTCCCTCGACGGGCACGTGGCCCTGCAGAAGGTACACTCATCGTATTCCTTCCCGTCGATCACATATTTTTCCCTGCCCATGCATTCCGCCGGGGTATACTCGCCCGCGAATATGGGAAGCCATACATCCTTCAGCGGGTGACGGATTATCTGGATGCGGGACCGCGCCGGATTAATGCCGCTGTATCTGGGCGTGGAATGAAAGGCCGAACAGACTATCTCGCATCCCCGGCAGCCGTTGCATTTGTCGGCATCAACCTTGATCGTCTTGATTTTCTTCTTAATCTTGGCCATCTTTCAATATCCCTCTCTTTTCTAAGTCTTCTGCAACGTAGTCCAGGTCCAGTTCGTGCAACCTTTCCTTCGTGGGAATGCCCTCCTGATTCCAACCCTTGAACGTGTAGTAAGTGGACAGAAGTTTTTCCTCGATCTCGGGGTATCTTCTCTTCCAGTGGTCTTCTGGCGGCTTCTCGTCGCCCCTTCTCAGACCCAGTCTGTTATTGAGCGCCCTGTGAAGGTTGCGGCTCCTGTTGACTATCTTCTTCAGTGAAGCCTCGTCAAGATCGAGTCCCGTCGCCGCCGATATTATCTTTGGATAATTGTGGATGTGATAGGGAGGCTTCAGACAGAAGGATGACATGCCGGCGCATACACAGCAGGCATCATCGATGTTGTGGAGCATCTCCATCCAGTCTACTATATGGCAACTCATGTCGATCGTCGGATAATAGGGTATTCCCTTCTCTCCCCGGGGCTCCCAGTCGAGGAGCCACTGTTTCCAGCTGTCATCAGGAAGCTGCGGCCAATCCTTCACGAAGGCCTCTCTCTGCTCCATCGTCGGGAAAGCGCCCTGAGGCCAGTTTCCTTCGATCTGAGTGATGCTTATCTTCTCGTTTGTGGCATACATGAGGTAGTACAGAGGGTCCATCGTACCAAGCTTGAGGGGAAGTTGCTCATGCCTCTTGATCGTGTTGTGGTCGAATGCCTCCGCTCCGTTTCCGATCGACCTGGCCGCATAATAGACGCCGTCCGCGAGGACATCGCCGATGCCTTCCCGGTGGGCGACCCTGTCGAGGAGCCAGAGGAACCTTCCTTCCTTGTCCTCGGGACATGCCGGCCACGTGGGGCCTGCCGCAAAGTCCTTGTCGGTAAGGATGCCTGCTTCGTAAAGCTCTACAGCAAAGGCCAGGATCTGAGGCGTCGAGAATGAATCGACTCCGTATTCCGTCGCCCGTTGCAGGGCTCTCCAGGCAAAGTCCATACTGTCCACGTATGACGCCATCAGGTATGTCAGCTTGCCGAAGCACTTGGCCATATACCGCGGGGTATCCTTGTACGAGACCAGTGCGCCACAGTGCTGGGGACAGTTGAAACAGCTGATCAGCCGCTTGATGCCTTCCTTCTGTGTCCTCGGGAACTCTTCGTCTATCTTCTCATCCCAGAAACCTCTCCTGCGGGTACGTGCGTTGCCCCACATGAAGTTCTCGGTGTGCCACTTTTCGTCGGTGTGCACCATCTCCTGCGGTGAGCCGATACCGGAGAGGATCGTCATGACGTCCGGAATGGGGTTTTCGTTCCGGAAGTTTATGTATGCCATCATATCCATCATTTCTTTCATGAAGGCTTCGCCGTTGGCGAGGTTGACGTCCTTCGTCCCCCGGACCGCCACGGCCTTTATCTTCTTATCACCCATGACGGCGCCGCCGCCGAGACGGCTGGCACTGGAGCGTCCCTGCTCGATGGAGGCCGTGAAGCACCTGTTCTCACCGGCTACACCGATGGCGGCCACCTGTGCATTGGGCTGATTCAGTTCCTGACGGATAAGGTCCTGCGTTTCAAGAGCGCCCCTGCCGACGAGATGAGACGCGTCGCGTATCTCGACCTTGTCGTTGTTGATCCAGATATAGACCCATTTCGGTGACTTGTTATGAAAAATGACCTTGTCGTAGCCGGCATACTTCAATTCCGCCGACCAGAATCCCCCCATCATCGGGTACGCCAGAAGATGCGACTGGGGCGAGATGAAGGTGACGACGCTACGGTTTGCGCTGAAAGCCGGTGTGGCATTGAGAACACCGGAGCTGAATATGAGCATGTTCCCGTCGTCAAAGGGCTTTGTTTCCGGAGGAACCCTGTCCCAATGGAGCTTCACGCTGGTGCCGAGCCCTCCAAGGTAGGTTTCCAGCAACTTCGGATCCGTCTCCACCCGTTCAATGTTTCCCGTTGCCAGATCAATTTCTAAGTTATAACCTGTCTCTCCATATCTCATTTTTGGCTCCTACTCCTCTAATATCTCCGAAGCTCACCTTGAACCGCTTCGTGAACTTGTGTATTATATCACAAGCTCCCGTCGTGTCAAGGAAAATAAGACCTTTATCCGTTATTAACTGGCATGAGGAATTGCATCAAGATAGGTATTTATAATCATTCATCTTTTGCGTGCATAACCTTCACTTCTCGCGTCACCACGACAAGGCCCGCGAAGAGCAGGAGGGCATGTGAAATGGGGCGGAATTCACATGAGTTCCAGGGAATGGACCGAAGGTATGGGGAATACGGGACCTCACCCGGGACACGTGAGCGGGGTCCCCAAAAATTCATTGGGAACTGTGGACAACACCTCTCAAATCCAATATTATATTAACCAGATTTCGAACCGTTCTTCTTAGAGTTGACCGACATGAGAGATACACATTTAGCAGTATCCATTGACGAAGCCCTTCGGCTCGTCCTCGATTCCGTCCGCCCCCTGGGGAGCGAAAGCGTTCCGATCATGGAGGCGGCCAATCGCGTTCTCTGCGAGGACATCGTGGCCGACACGATGGTGCCTCCCCTCGATGATTCCGGCATGGACGGTTATGCATTGATCGCGGAGGATACACGAGGGGCGTCCAGGGAACACCCCGTGCGGCTTCAAGTCATCGGAGAGGTGCAGGCGGGCGCCTTGAGCACCGGCAAAGAGGTTGCAAAGGGAACGGCGATCCGCATCATGACTGGCGCTCCCATACCGCGGGGAGCGGATGCTGTGATCCAGGTCGAGGATACACAGGAAGATTCGGGTTTCGTGTCAGTTCTTCGTGAGACGGCGCAGTTCGAGAATTACAGGTACGCCGGGGAAAGCATCAAGATAGGCGACGAGGTTCTCTTCAAGGGCGATCGCCTTACCCCGTCCAAGGTGGGCATTCTTGCATCCCTCAATTATGACAAGGCACGCGTGTACAGGCAGCCGACGGTCTCGATCGTCTCCACCGGCAACGAGCTTGCGGATATAGGCGAGGAGATCCGGTTCGGCCAGATCAGGAATGTCAATGCCTATACCCTGTACGCCGAGGTGGAGAAATATGGCGGTCTCCCCCGCTACCTCGGCATCGTGAAAGACACAATGGAGGACACGAAAGGAATATTTCTCAAAGCCCTGGAATCGGATGTCGTCATATCCACGGGCGGCGTATCCATGGGAAAATACGATTTTGTTAAGGACATCTTTTCCAACCTCGGCATCGATATCCGCTTTGAATGGGTCAAGGTCAAGCCGGGCAGGCCTTGCACGTTCGGGAAGAAGGGGGACAAACTGGTCTTCGGCCTGCCGGGCAACCCCGTCTCCAGTCTGACCTCGTTCATTCAATTCGTGCGGCCTGCGATCTTGAGGCTCATGGGCGCGACGAGAATCCGGAAACCCGTCGTCAATGCCATCCTCGAAGAAGACATAAAAAAACAGCCGGGAAAAGTGTTTCTTTTGAGGGGCCGTTTTACGATCAGAAACAACGATTTTTACGTTTCGACGACAGGCAATCAGAGGTCGTCGGTGTTGCGCTCAATGAGCGACGCGAACTGTCTCATAGTGCTTTCCGAAGACACCGCCCGGGTGAAGGCGGGGGAACGCGTCAGCATCCAATTAATCGACCACGACGAGATATAAACTACTTTCCTGCCCCGGAGGGGTCCTTTTTCAAGGTCTCCAGATGCCTCAATCTTGGAATGATCTCCCTGTGAACATCGCACAGGATCGATTTCCCTAATGTGTAGTCGGTGAACATCTTCTTGTCGTTGGGGCAACCTGCATGACAGGCGGTCCTGGATTCACAGGCCTTGCATTCATCGGGCAGATCGGGCCGCCTGACATCATAGTGGAAGTCGTAGCATTGCAGCTTTGCCTGGGGGTTCGGATCGTATATCGTGCCCGATTTGAATGTATGGTTCCTGATACAAGGCCCGATAGCACCGTCGGGAAAAACGGCCGCCATTCTCTTCCCGCAGGGATAGGGGGAAGACTCGCGGTCCCAGGCGGGGATGAGGAAATCGAGAAGGAAGGTGGTGTGGACATCATAACCCCTGATGACATAATCCTCCAGCATATCGCACAGTTCGTGATACTTCTCAAGCAATCTCTTCCTGTACCGGGGATCCATTCCCCTGTAAAGGTTCCTGTAGTACCTTAGGCGGTACCCGCTCTCGATCCCAAAACGTGTTATGTCGAGTACCCTCTCCAGGTTGCGGTCATCGAGAGTGGCAATGACGGTCTGGTTGATCACGTTGGACCTTTCGCCGATCACCTTCATCCTTCTGGCCAGTTCTTCGATGGGGATGTCGGTGACGTTCGTCGAGATCCACTGGATGTCGGCAAGGTCGTCCCAGTTCAGCGAATCTACAAGATCGGCATTCGTGCAGAGCGTCCCCTGCATCCCGTCCGTGCTCCTGTAGACGGCGTCCATGACCTTTTTGATTCTGTCTGTCCTCAACAGGGGTTCTCCGCCGAGGAAAGCGACAATGTTCACCTTGACGCGATTGACCCTCCACACCTCGGGGATCCACTCGAGGAGTCTCGAGAAAGTTTTGTCGTCCATTTCGACGGCGTTGTCATACCCGACCTGGTTGAAAGCGTAACAATACTCGCAGGTCCTCGTGCACCTGTATGACAGGAACAGAATGAACCAGAAGAAGGGGAACTTCTCCCAGCCCTCATGTCCCCGCATCCTCCCGTCCGCAAGAGAATACATTTTACGGAGCTTCCTTGTGTTATCCGTCGGTGTTCTCATGATCATCGCCTCTCGTCTTCACATGGACCGGATGACCCACCCGAATATTTATAGGAGAAGGAAGAATGGAAGTCAACGTCGTTCTGTAGAGATGAGGGATAATGGGGAATGTTGTCTATGTGAGCAATTGAACTGAAATAACCGACCCCTCGGGAAGACTTCCCCGGTCATCAGGTATGGACGCCACTGCGGTAGCCTCGGCTATCGAACTGAGGCGGCTGCGTTTTTTCATGGGATGAAAAACGGGCAGACCTTCCGCCCCCTCGACGGTCCCGAAGAACAGGTCCGTCCAGCCCACCTTGCCCTCCTCCATCGCTGAGGCAAGGACGGCATTCATGCGGGGCAGACCGGGATTCGCATGTCCGCAGAGCCGCATAAGGCCCGGCAAGGCGATCTGCAGGAAGGCCATAAGGTTGGAGGGTGGCCCGCCCGGGAGGATGAAAACGGGTTTCCTGTTCAGGATGCCGAAACCCACGGCCTTGCCGGGCCCCATGCGGATCTGGTGGAATACCTTCTTCCAACCCATCCCTTCAAGAACGTCCGCCACCATGTCGCGATCGCCTTTCCATGCCCCGCCGCTCGTAATCATGGCATCCGTCTCGGCGGACATCTTCCTGAAAACAGCCAGAATGGAATCGAAATCGTCCCTTACGATGGCCAGGCGCGATCTCATTGCAGACCTGCCGCACCATCCTGCCAGGGTGACAATATTGCTTGCGTAAAGCCTGTCCTCCGCAAGAGGCGCACCGGGTTCGACGATCTCGTCGCCGGTGCCGATTATCCCCACAACAGGGTTCGAAAAGAGGGAAATCCTGCTCAAGCCTGCCGCGGCGAGAAAACCCGCAGCGGCCGGAGATATGCGGCGCCCTGCATCGAGGAGACGCTGGCCTGCATACACATCGCTGCCGCGGGCCAGAATGTTCCTGTCGGGCTCCACCGGAGGGGCCTCTATAAGAATGTCGCCCCCCGCGCCTGTGGCATATTCCTCGGCCACTATGGCGTCGGCACCCGACGGAACCCGGGCCCCCGTCAACATCCTTACCGCTGTCCCCGGTCCCATAACTATGGTCTTTGCACCTCCCGCAGCCGCGGACCCGATGAGACGTAAACGCACGGGGTTTGCCGCGGTCGCATCCTTGACCTCGCTGTAGAGCACAGCGTAACCGTCCTTGCGGGAAACATCCGATGACGGAGAATCCACGAGTGCATAGAGGTCCGATGCGGCCACACGATCCACGCTTTCGAGAAGCCCGACGTCCTCCGCGGGCAGGGGTTCTATGGCCTCCAGCATCAAATGCAGGGCCTCTTTCAGGCCGAGAGACATACCCTTCACCGGATGAATGGTCGTCATCGAATCAGGCGAAACAGCCGAGTTGACACTCTCTTATCTTGATACCCAGCCTGTTGCAGGTGTCGCCAATCTCTTTCAAAGACATGTCGTGTTCCCGCGACAGTCTGACTGCCATTGCGCAGGTAAGGATCTTTTTATCGTCACGCAGCACCAACGCGTCCATTATCGCCTTTTCCTTGTCACTCATCGTTTTCTCCTGAAGGTCAAAAAACCGTGTTATTTTGAGCTACTATACATAGAACAGATGCCCGTTGTCAAGGTTGCCCGATCAGGTGCGGCAAACACAACTCTTCCGCCCTCTCCCAGCTTCTTCATCCCGTTGCACAGCCGGGATGTATGTGCAATAATGAATTTAGCAGTCATTGTTCGTATCCGGTCGGAATGGGATCATGAAATTGAGACATCTATACCGGTTTTCCTCAAAATCCTACCTTCTGTCCATCCTCGTCTTTCTCTTCCTCCTCGGTGGGTTTACCCTCTGGCTCGCCGTTAAGGTGGATCACGACAGGACCCTCGATAATGCCCGGATCGTGCTCGGGACGACAGCCGTGTCATTGCAGGAAAGGATGGAGCACGTTGTCTTTGCCACGGAGGCTATCCTGGGCAACCGCGCATCGAGGATCCGTGAAAAAGGCATGAGGGCCACGATATCTTCCCGAAGAGAGTGGGAGCATATTCAAAGAGACGCTCAGTCGCTGCCCGGTCCGGGTGAACTCCGGCTCCTCGACCACCGCGGCAATCTGGTAGCGGATTCAGTTGAGTATCCCCCGCGTCCGGCCAACTTCTCGGAGAAAGAGTATTTCGCGGCGCACAGAGACCTGGGCGTGAACCTCCACATTGGGCCCGCCCTGACGGACACCATCGTGAAGAATTACGCCTTCACCATCTCCAAGCGCATAAACGGGAGCAACGGCGCATTCCTCGGCGTACTCCTGGCAAGTATAGAGACGGATGCCTTCGCGGAGTTCCTTCTCCGGATCAGCCTCGGTGAGGGAGGGACGGTCGCAGTCTTCCGCAACGATGGAGCTATGATCCTCAGGCAGCCGATGGCGGACGACTACGTTGGGAAGAACTTCAGCCATTTGATCCTCTTCGGCCGGGATTTCGAAGAATCACCCTGGGGCGTCTTCCAAGCAGACACACGTATCGACGGTGTCGGGCACATCGTGGGGTACAGTAAGATCATGGGGCTGCCCCTGATAGTCGCGACGACCATTCCCCTCGATTCCGTCCTGGCACAGTGGCGCGGGCGCGTCAGGATATATTCTATCGTGGCTATCATAGGCTTTATGGCCCTTGTTGCGCTCTCCCTTGTGATACGCAGGACCACATCGAGGGAGGAACAGGAGAGGACGCTGGAACTTGCCCGGATCAATGCATCTCTCCAGGCCCATATGGCAGAGCGGGAGAAGGCACAGGCGGCCCTGAAGGAAACTGAAAAACGCTGGGTCACCACGCTTGCGAGCATCGGAGACGGGATCATCGCCACCGATGTTGCCGGCAAAATCACCTTTATGAACGGCGTCGCAGAGGAATTGACACAGTGGACAAACGCGGATGCCATGGGCCGGCCCGCTGCCGATGTGTTCACAATTTTCGACGAAAACATCCGGGACGCGGTTAAGGACCCCGTCGCAAAGGTCCTCGAAGCGGGCACCACGGTACGTCTTTCTAACCACACCATGCTTATCAGAAAAGACGGCACGGAGATACCCCTTGACGACAGCGGATCTCCTATACTCGACACCGAAGGACGGATGACGGGAGCAGTACTCGTCTTTCGGGATGTGACAGACCGCCGCGCCGCACAAAAAGCGCTCACCGACTCGAGGCAAGACCTGAACAGGGCGCAGGCGGTGGCCCGCATCGGAAGCTGGCGCCTGAGCGTCCGGAAAGGCGAGTTGACGTGGTCCGATGAAACATATCGTATCTTCGGGGTCGCACCGGGAACACCCATGACGTTCGAGACCTTTCTCGCCATCGTGCATCCCGATGACCGGCAGGCCCTTATTGAAAGCTGGGAAGGAGCACTTGCCGGAGCATACTATGACATCATCCACCGCATCGTTGTGAACGGCCATATCAAGTGGGTGCGCGCGGTTGCCGAATTGGAGTTCGACGAAGAAGGAACGCTGCTGGCCGGGTTCGGGACAGTTCAGGACGTCACGGAACAGAAACGGATGGAACAGGCGCTGAAGATGGCGCACGATGGACTGGAGCTTCGCGTTGAGGAGAGGACTGCCGAGATAAGGCGGCAGGCGGAACTCCTCGACCTCGCACACGATGCCATTATCGTGACGGACACGCAAGGAAGGACTGTCTTCTGGAACACAGGGGCCGTCCACACATACGGCTTCACACCCGGGGACCTTGCCGGGAGGGACCACCACACTGTCCTCAACACGAGATTCCCCATGCCCGTCGAAAACATCCTCGCCACGGTCGAAAGCAGCGGCCGCTGGGAAGGGGAGTTGACCCAAACGACGAAAGACGGACGGCAGATAGTCGTCTTAAGCCGGTGGGCGATGCGCCGCGGTTACGCCGGCGGGCCTCCCGAGATCCTGGAGATCGACACCGACATCACCACCCGCAGACAAACAGAGGAAGCCCTCCGCCTGGCAAGCGTCTACAACAGGAGCCTCATCGAGGCCGGCCTTGATCCCCTTATCATCATCGACCTCGAGGGAAGGATCAGCGACGTCAACACAGCGACGGAACTGATAACGGGATACTCGAGAACGGAATTGATAGGAACAGACTTTTCAGAGTATTTCACACAGCCCGAAAAGGCACGGGCAGGTTACCGGTTCGTTTTCGAGAAAGGCTTCACGAGGGACTATCTCCTGGAGATACGCCACAGGTCCGGCCGCAGCACACCGGTGCTCTACAATTCGTCTCTGTACAAGGATGAAACCGGAAAGATCATGGGCGTCCTCGCGGCCGCACGGGACATCACCGAGAAGAACAGGCTCGAAAAACATATTCGGGAATCGCACAAGATGGAAGCCATCGGCACCCTGGCGGGCGGTATAGCACACGATTTCAACAACATCATCGCCGGGATAATAGGCTTCACCGAGATGGTCCTTGAGGACGTCCCCGAAGACGATCCGGCACATCGAAAACTCGGCTACGTCCTGAAAGGAGCCCACCGCGGCCGAGATCTCGTCAAACAGATCCTTGCCTTCAGCCGCAGGAGCGAACAAGAAAAGAAGGTTCTCTCCATGGGTCAGGTCATCGATGAGGCTCTCTCCCTGATAAGGGCCACCCTTCCTGCAACCATAGAGATCAGAAAAACAAGCACCGCAAGGTCCGACCTCGTATCCGCCGATCCCACGCAGATACACCAGGTGGTCATAAACCTCTGCTCCAATGCGGCCCATGCAATGAGGGAACAAGGGGGGACCCTCGATATATCTCTGTCGGAGGAGATCATCTTTTCGCAGGAACATTCACCCCACCAGGACCTGAGACCGGGATGCTACGTGAGATTGACGGTCAGCGACAATGGCCGGGGTATGGAACCCTTTATGATGGAGCGGATATTCGAGCCCTTTTTCACCACAAAACCCCCCGGAGAGGGAACGGGGCTCGGTCTTGCCGTTGTCCATGGGATCGTGAGAAATCATGAAGGCGCGATAACCGCATCGAGCCAACCGGCAAAGGGCTCCTCCTTCGACATCTATATCCCCCAGGTCCAAACGGAAGAGGCGGATGCGGTCCAGGGAGTCGAGGCGGCGCTGGGGGGAACGGAGTCGATCCTTGTCGTCGACGATGAAGACCTGATCGTCGAAATGAGCACGCAAAGGCTTGAGCGTGTTGGCTACAGAACCATGGGCACCACGAGCAGCGCCGAAGCGCTGGAACTCTTTCGCAGCGACCCCTCTTCATTCGATCTTGTCATCACTGACCACATAATGCCCGATATGACAGGACTGGAGCTGGCGAAGGAATTGCTCAGGATAGATCCCGGCATTCACATTATCATGTGTTCGGGATTTAACGAACCCCTACCCATTGGGAAGATCAGGGAAGCAGGCATCAGGGATTTCTTCACCAAGCCTGTGGACGGGAATGAATTCATCAGGATCGTGAGGAGAGCTCTTGACGATGTACGGTCGTAGGGGGTCCGGGTCGTTCATCTTTTTGCCGGAAACGCAGGCGTTTCGGTCTGCCCTTCCGGCAAAACCCGACATTTACATATTAATTGTATGCGGTACAAATATGAAATCGAATATTTCTATAAATTTCGTTTTTACCATCGATGAGATTATGGTAGTATCTCTTCACGTTTGGCAAGGCACATTCTTCCTGAAAAGGGGTATTATATGAAACGCTATCTCATCCTCATTGCCGTGGCCATGTGCCTTATGTCCTCAAACATTGCCCAGGCGTCGGAAACACTCATTGCTTCGGGCCATCCCGAATATGCACCCATCATGTGGAGAGAGAACAACACCATCGTTGGCGCCGGACCTGAACTCGTCAGGCTGCTCTTCAAGGATCTTAAGGTAACGGTAAAAACACCCTACAGCGGGGACTGGAACAAGGTCCAGGAAGAGGCGAAGGAAGGCAAAGTGGACGTGCTCGTCGGACTGTACATGACAGAGGACAGAAAGGCCTTCTTTGAATATTCCAATCCCTACGCCAAGGACCCCGTGACGGTTTTTGTGGCAAAGGGCAAGGGGTTCCCCTATTCGAAA
>Ga0351928_1010_pt1 | contig 34836 bp, 30 predicted proteins | sample BONcelHT113001E8_FD_206858 | JGI IMG/M metagenome (GOLD analysis project Ga0351928, IMG submission 206858) | Enriched cells from coal bed in the Powder River Basin, Montana, United States - BONCAT cells T11 rep2 HSBNCT.T11.300.1.E8 ... | reverse complement strand
AGGTATGAGGGGTCGTAGATAAAGTACTTCGACATGATGACGGCGATAATGCCGACCGGGATGTTGATATAGAAGATCCAGCGCCAGCTTATATTGTCGGTGATCCAGCCGCCGAGCGTCGGGCCAACCACCGGACCGAACATGGCACCGATGCCGAAGATCGCCATGGCCATGCCGCCCTCTTCGGGTGGAAAGGACTCCATCATGATTGCCTGGCTCATGGGTATCAGGGCCCCACCTGCGGCACCCTGGATGATGCGGAAGAATACCAGTGCGGCCAGATTCGGGGCTGACCCGCAGAAAACCGAGGCAATGGTGAAGATGATGATGCAGGAAATAAGAAAGCGCTTTCTGCCGAAAACTCGGGCCAGCCAGCCGGTCATCGGCATAATGATGGCGTTACTGATGAGGTATGAGGTCAGCACCCAGGTGACTTCCTCGGTCCCCGCGTTCAGGCTGCCCTGCATATGGGGCAGCGCGACATTGGCGATTGAGGTGTCAACGATCTCCATAAAGGCGGGAATCATTACGGTGAGAGTAATGAGCCATTTGTTTATCGGCTGGGCGGATTCGGTCATGGCACCTTTCGGTCCTGTCGGTTTGCTGTCCCGGGGGATGCGGAGCTGTTTCCTGCGGCAATTCCCTGTACGGCGCTGAGGCTGAAACGAAGAATCTGCTCGGAAACCCGGTCAAGATCTTCCAGACCGAATTTTTCCTCGGGGGACATGCGACTGATGACCGAGCGGCTGAAGAGGTAGAAAAGGCACTGGCTGATAATACTCCTGGCACAGGCAAGGTGTAACTCGGTATCGATATCCTGCGGCAGGAGACCCTTGACGATTTCCACGAGTTGGCCAAAAAGGGAGCGAATCCCTTCATCGAGCATCATGTCGAGGGCAGCAGTGGGTTCGACCAACTCGCGCATGACGATGATGCCGAATTCATGGTTCTTTTCGTCAAAGGAGGTGCGAAGCAGAAATGAACGGACAAAAGCACGCAGTTGCTGTTCCGGTGATGCATTCGCGGCAAGACCAAAGGTTGTGGGGTAGCTGTCGTAGGCGCGTGCCCGTACGAAGCGAATCGTTTCCCGGTAGAGTCCATCCTTGCCGCCGAAATGATAATTCACCGCCGCAAGATTCACCTGAGCCTGACTGCAGATCTGACGGATGGTCGTGGCGGCAAAGCCGTGCTCTGCAAATATCGCGGCAGCCGCTTCCAGTATGCGAATTCTGGTTTCTGATAGTTCCGTTTCCATGTGAATTCTCTCCCTCGCGCCCATAAAACGTTTGTATCAAACATCTGTTTGAATCGCAAGGAAAAGATTTCCCGGATGGAAACTAATTAGTTTGTGTCCGGAAAGTTTCGACAGGGGCAGGGCTGGAACTTCCCCAAAGCCTCTCGTAATCGGTCACCACCCTTCACACGGATCAGGCAATCTGCTGGATTGGGACAAGTTTCTTTCTGTCGCCATCTTGCATTGAAGCCGTACGAGAGACTTCGTGAAAGCCCCATCCCTGCTCGAAACAGCACTGTTTCTGACTTTCCGGATGAAAACTGATTATTTACAAGGGCAGGGAGGGCTCGATTCCCGGGACAAGATCGCTTGTCGGAAGTTCCATTGTGGCGGGGAGCGCGGATTTCTCCTGGATTGGTGAAGGCGCCGGAACAGTTGCGGCGGATTCATTCAGGCTATAGAGTCGTCGGTAGACCTCCCTGGAGGCCAGCACTTTTTTCACGTATTCACGGGTTTCCGGATAGGGAATGTTTTCAATGAATTCGTCTTCCTGCAGGGTGGGGAAGTTCTTTCTCCAGCGGCGTACCGGGGTAGAGCCGGCATTGTAGGCCGCCACCGCCGATACGATGTTGCCGTTGAAGCGAATGAGCAGATCTTTCAGGTGACGGGTTCCAATCCTGATGTTTACTTCGGGATTGGTCAGCTGGGGTGAGGTTACGTCGTCCCCCGTGCTTCTTGCTGTCTCCCTGGCTGTCGCAGGCATGAGCTGCATCAGGCCGAGGGCTCCGACAGGAGAGCGGGCTGTGGGCAGGAAATTGCTTTCGGCCCGGATAAGAGCATAGGTGAGACCTTCGTCCAACCCCACATTTGCCGTGTGGCGGGAGACGAGCTCGTGAAAGCCTGCCGGATAGATGGCCGCCCAGACGGAGGGAGTGTTTCCAGTATCAGTTACGAGATGTCCCTGCTGGAACAGCCCCATGGCAGAACGATAATCGTCCATGGCGTGATACAGTCCCGCATATGCGATGGAGCTCCGGAATGAGGTGCCGTTGCGTCTTTTCAACGCGGCCAGTTCCTTGCCTGCTTCTTCATGGAGCCCGAGGGAAATGAGTGTCTGAGCCCTTTCCATGCCGCGAAGATCCGGGAGTGGTATGGAAAAGGGTTTGCTCAGGGCCGGAACCCGGGTATTTTGGACGTCGTATTTTTTCTCGATGTTCATGGTGTAAAAGCCGGCAGGATTCTCCCGTTGAATCACGGTATACACCGCCAGGGCTGCTTCCCGTTGCCCTGATCTTTCGAGGCCGCGGCCTTGCCAGTACAGGGCCTTTTCCCGCCAGGCCGGGTCGCTGGAAAGAAGGGCAAAGGTGGTTGCCGCTTCTGTGAAGTCACCGGACAGGTACAGGCTCCAGGCCGATTCCCACAACGCTCGTGGCGCGTGGGACGAGGCAGGGTAGTCGGCGATAATCTTTTGAAAAAGTGCTCGGGCTTCCCGGTGGGCGCCTTGGTTTTTCCTGATCAAGGCGGCCTGAAACAGTGCATCGCCGGCCAATGAAGATTCCGGATGTGCCAATGCAACTCCCAGGAAGGTGTTGACAGCTTCATCATCCTTCCCGGTGCGATCAAGGAGTTGGGCACGCCAATAGGTTGCCTCCACTTTGAATTCCGGGTAGGGGCTTTCCGGAGAGGCCAGACGGGCGAATGACTGCTCCGCCTCGACGTTTTTCTTCAGCCGGTACTGGATCATGGCGGTCTTGAAGGCGAGCTTTCCCCGCACTGTTTCAGGCAGAGAGTCAGGGGGGAGAGAAGAAAAAACAGCCGCTGCATCCTTGTAGTGACGCTGATCGAAGAGGGTGCATCCCCGGGTGAACTGTTCTTCGGCAGTGAAGGGTGGGACGTTTTCCGTTACCGTGCGGAGTCTTTCGAGTGCTGCTTCTGCCTGCACTGCGACCGATTTAGCCGGGTAGGCGAGCCAGATCCGGCGCAATTCGCGAATTGCGCCGGCCAGGTCACCGAGCTTTTCCCGACAGAGAGCGGATTGGTACAGTGCTTTGAGGGAATCGTTCCCGGAGGGGTAGTCGCTCCGAAACGTCTGATAGGAGAGCAGGGCGCTCTGGTAATTCCCGCTCTGAAAAAGGATGTCGGCCGTGAGGAGCGCCGCTGCTCGAACAAAAGGGCTCTCCGGGTAATCCTTCGGTAACCTTTGCAGAGGAGCAAGTGCTTCGACGGGTCGGGACAGGTTGGAAAGGGAGATGGCACGGTAGTAGAGCGCAAAGTCCCCCAGAAGAGGGAAACAGTATGCCGAGTTTGCCAGATAGCGCTCCGCTTCGTCCCATTTTTTCAGATGATAGGACGTCACACCGAGCACGAAATCCCGTTCGGGACACGGTTGGGCCTGGAGTGCCGCAATCCGGGCAGCGGAATAGTCCTTTTTCTTGAGCCGTTCAGCGGACACCTTCAGGGATTGGTCTTCAGGCGGGAGGAGTGTTGCTCGCGAGACGGAAATTGAAAACAAAAAAATCAGTATGAGAAAGGGGATATTTCGGTAGATCACCTGGTTCTCCTTTGGTGGTATCAATCGGCGACAATATGCGTTCTTTTCATATAAGGTCAAATTGTATACAATTAGAAAGATTGCGGCAACCGCCAAATGAGTAACAATGATATTTGCTGCATTTGTTTCATCCTGAAAGTCTCGGCAGGGGCTGGGCTGGAACTTCCCCGAAGCCTCTCGTAATCGGTCGCCACCCGAGACACGGATCGGCTAACCTGCCGGCTTCAGGCGCTTTCCTTGCTGTCGCTGTTGTGCTATGAAGCCGTACGAGAGACTCCGGGAAAGCCCCAGCCCAACGGGGGATAGCGCTATTTTTGATGCTTTCGCAAAAAGTTGAAATGTACGATTTACCGTCATTCCCGTGGCTTGTGCGCAGTAGCCCTAGCGAAGGAGCAAAACGGGAATCCAGGAATTACAGTGAGATACAACTTCACTGGATACCCGCTTTCGCGGGAATGACGAACGCAAGTTACTCTAAGACAAAGCACCGCCGTGGTGGGGTGCGACGCTAAAAGGTTTTCTCTGTGCCTGCGCGCCGAAGCGCCACAGCGCGAAGGAGCGTCCTCTGCGTTCTCTAGTGAACAAAGTGAACGGGCGAGAGACAGGTGTTAAGTTTTTCAATTAGGTACATGCTTCAAAACCATAGCTGCAACCAGCGAAATGGTTTGACGAAAAAATATGGAGGGGATCAGTGAAGCAAACTACGGTAACCGGCAGGCTTTCAACGCATCGGGACGGCTATGGTTTTGTCATACCCGATGATGGCGGTGATGACGTTTTTATCCCGGCACGCTATCTGCGGGACAGCATGCATGGCGACCGGGTGGTGGTGAGTACCCAGTCGCGGAGTGGCGGCCGGAGGGAAGGACGAATCGTCGAAACCCTGGAGCGGGGCTATACGACCATCGTCGGGCGCTTCGAGTTGTCGGGGACATTCGGGCTGGTGATTCCCGACGAACCGAGGCTGAGCACTACTATTGCAATTCCACCCGCGGATCGCCTTCGCGCCAAAAACGGCCAGATGGTTATGGCGGAGATCACGGCCTACCCATCGGGAAGGAGTGGCGCAACCGGGCGCATCATCGAGGTTCTCGGAAACCAGGATGATCCCGATGTGGAATTTCTCACTATCGTGCGAAAATACGGGCTTGCCGAGCACTTTCCGCCGGAAGTCCTTGCCGAGGCAAACGCTGTCTGTCGGCCTGTTGGAGCGGATGATCTGGAAGGGCGAGTCGATCTGCGCGAGGCCTTGACGGTAACCATTGACGGTGAGACGGCTCGCGATTTCGATGACGCGGTTGCGGTGCGGAAAGAAGCGAAAGACCTGATCCGGCTCTGGGTCTCCATTGCGGATGTCTCCCATTATGTCGCTCCTGGTTCTTTCCTTGACCAGGAGGCACTGAGTCGCGGTACTTCGGTCTACTTTCCGAACCGCTGTATCCCCATGCTTCCCGAAAAGCTTTCCAACGGTATCTGTTCCCTGAATCCCCGGGAAGACCGTCTTGCCGTGACGGTTGAATTGCTGTTTGATCGAGAGGGCGAAGCACGGGAAACCCGCTTTTATCCCAGTGTCATCCGCAGTGATGAGCGACTGACCTACACTGAGGTGAAAGAAATTCTGGTGGATGAAAACCCCGAAACTATCGCTCGCCATGCCGGTCTGATCACTGATTTGCGCACCATGGAAGTGCTTGCCGGCAGACTCGGGAAAAAAAGGCGGCAGCGGGGGAGCATCGACTTCGATCTACCGGAGCCGGAGATCATTCTCGATCTTCAAGGCCGGCCGGAATCAATTGGAATTGCCGAACGGAATCTCGCCCATCAAATTATCGAGGAGTTCATGCTGGCTGCCAACGAGGCCGTTGCCTGCCATCTGGAAGAGAAAAATATTCCGGGCATCTTCCGTGTCCATGAGCCTCCTGATCCGGCAAAACTGGTGGATTTTCGGGAATTTATCAAGCCGATGGGGCTGTCCTTTGCGCTGAAGGGGGATTCGGTTGCCCCCGGGGAGTTCCAGCGATTGCTCGGGGAAGCCGAGGGACGACCGGAGGAGCGGATGGTCAACGAGCTGCTGCTCCGCTGCATGAAGCAGGCGCGCTACTCCGCTGAAAATCTGGGCCATTTTGGCCTTGCATCGCCCAGTTATCTCCATTTCACTTCTCCCATCCGACGCTATCCCGACCTGGTGGTACATCGGATAATCAAGGACCAGTTGTCCGGCAGATTACTGAAGCGTCAGCGGGGGCAGCTGGCCGCTGCACTGCCGGAGGTTGCCGAACAGTCCTCCCTGCGTGAGCGGAAGGCAATGGAAGCGGAGCGCGAGATCATCGACCTGAAACGGCTCCAGTATATGGAGAAACACCTTGGGGAAGTTTTTGATGCATACATCACCGGTGTTACTTCGTTCGGCTTTTTCGTCGAGCTTCCCGAACTGGTGGTGGAAGGTCTTGTCCATGTCTCGACCCTTGGCGACGAGCTGTATCGACTGATCGAAAAACAGCATACACTGCGGGGTCAGAAGAGCGGCATCACCTATCAAATCGGTGACCAGGTGCGCGTCAGGGTTGATGCCGTCAGTCGGAGTAAAAAGCGGATCGAGTTTGGCCTTGCCTCAAGGAGTCAGAAATCCGTCGCCGCTCGCGCACCAGGGAAAGGAGTCCCGCGGACGAAGCCTCCGGCAGCCGGGAAGCGCAATGGCAAGGCCAAGAAGGGGAAAATGCCCCGGCGCAGCGTCAAAAAACGGTGAAACCGGTTGCTTTGTCAGGCACTGCTATGCTAGTTTCTCAGCCGTAGTTTTAATGTGCTCGGCAATGAGCATGGAGGATACCCGCTTACCATGACTACGGAGAAAATGCTGTCTTTTGTTGAGCATCTGGTGGAACTCCGCAAGAGGCTGATCGTTGTTATCCTGGCAATTGTTGTCGGTATGGGCATCGCCTGGAATGTTTCCGACGAGATCCTGACTTTTATCGAGAAACCGTTGACCGGCCGTACCTACCTGTCGGAATTGAAGACCGAGGCGTATCGAATCGTCAAGGAGCGCTATCCGGACTTCTATACCCGCCATAAGCTGGATAAGGAAATCGTAGTCAAAAGTGCCGACCGCATGCTCAACTACAGCGCACCGTTGGAGCCCTTCTTTATCCAGTGCAAAATCGCTCTTATTGCCGGCTTCATCATGGCGCTCCCCATCGTTTTCTATCAAATATGGCTTTTCGTGGCTCCCGGGCTCACAAGAGGCGAAAAACGCCTGGTTGTTCCTTTTGTTACTACGGCAACGGTCAGTTTCTGTATCGGAGCGATTTTTTTTCTGACGATTATCTGGCCGGTCATTATCAATTTTTCCCTTTCCTACGAGTCCGCGGGGCTGCGGAGCTGGTTTAACCTGAGCGCATATGTGAATTTCTGCCTTCGGCTTATCCTCACCTTCGGCCTGATCTTCGAGCTCCCGATCTTGGTGCTGCTCCTGTCCCGATTCGGCCTGGTCACGGGAAGTTTCCTGGCACGAAACAGGAAGTATGCCGTACTTGCCAGCGCGATTATCGCGGCTTTTCACGCCGACCTGCTCACCATGTTTGTCATTATGGTCCCTCTGTATACGATGTATGAGGTGAGTATCTGGGTGGCGAAAATCTTTGGAAAGAAGAGGGCGGTCAACCAGACCGCACAGGCGTAACATGCATATTTACCGTACAATTGAGGAGATCTCTGCCCGCTTTGTCCATGCCGTCGTGACGGTTGGCAACTTCGATGGCGTGCATCTCGGCCACCGCGCGATATTCAAAAAGATCAGCCAGGCGGCCGCGGAACGGGGCGGCGTTTCGGTGGTCGTCACCTTTGCACCGCATCCGTTGAAGGTCCTGGCGCCGGAACGGGATTTCCGGCTGATTACTACCTATGCCCAGAAGGAACAGCTCATTGCTGAGTCGGGGATTGATGTCCTGATAAGTGTGCCCTTTTCCCGGGAGTTTTCCGCTCTTTCCGCGGAGCATTTCGTGCGGGACATCCTGGTCGGGCGTATTGGTATGGAATGTTTCGTGATCGGTTTCGATTACGTCTTTGGTCGGAATCGCGAGGGAAATATCGGCCTTCTTCGACGACTGGGAGGGGAGCTTGGCTTCTCTGTCGAAGTTCTTGAGCAGGTTGGCAACAGTGAAACCGGTTTCAGCAGCAGTATGGTTCGCGAGTTGATTTCCGCCGGTGATGTCAGCGGGATCATACCGCTCCTGGGCCGCTACTTTTCCGTTGGAGGCGAGGTTGTTCATGGTTTCCACCGTGGCAAGCAGCTTGGTTTTCCCACGGCGAATATCGAGGTGGAAGAGGAGTTGCTGCCGAAGCCCGGTGTCTATGCCGTCAAGGTCGAGGGCGATGGCTGGGTTTGCGACGGTGCCTGCAATATCGGCAACAATCCGACCTTCTATGGTGCAAGCGAAACGGTGGAGGTCCATCTGCTTGATTTCGATGCTGACCTTTACGGCCGCACTCTGCGGGTCTATTTTGTCGAACGGATACGTGATGATCGTGAATTTCCCGACATTTTTCTCCTGAAGGAGGCCATTCGGAATGACGTCTCCCGTTGCCGGGAAATACTGGCGAATGTTTCCCTGATCCGACACCATGACTAGTTCAATGACCGGCGAGGGACCGCTGAAAAACAAAAACAAACATCGGGCCGTGTTCTGGCTGGGAATCGGCATCAGCGCCTTTTTTCTGTTTCTGGTCTTTCGTTCCATTGATGGGGCAAAGCTGATGACTGCTTTGCGCACCATGGATTCGCGCTTTCTGGTGCCGGCCGTGGCAGCGACGCTGTTCAGTTACTATCTGCGGGCCTATCGCTGGAAACTGCTGCTGCTGGAGGACAAGCAGACCTCGATGGCGAATCTGTTTTCCGCAACCTCCATCGGCTACATGGCCAATAACCTGCTTCCTGCTCGGGTGGGCGAACTGGTGCGGGTGTATGTGCTGGGCGAAAAGGAAGGCATCGATAAGGGGACGGTCTTCGCTTCTCTGGTTCTGGACCGCCTCTTTGACGGATTTTCCGTCCTGTTTATCCTGCTGGCGACCCTGTTTACCCTGCACCTTCCCGGTGATGATGCGGAAATCCGTTCTGCGCTGGTGACGGGGGGCTACGTGACGGTCGTCGCCTACCTGGCAATTATCATCTTTCTGGTTCTGCTGAAGAAGAAAACAGTCATAACCCTTCGTTTCGCAGCGATGCTGCTGAAACCGTTTCCGCCTCGTCTGACGGAAAAGGTTATTCCGCTGCTCGGTTCCTTCATCAAGGGAATCCGCCTTACCTCGCAGCCGAAAATCCTCGCTGGGCTTGTTGCTTCCTCCGTGGCCATCTGGGCTTTTGCCCTCTGGCCCATCGACCTTGCGCTTCAGTCCTTCGGCATTGAACTGCCCCTGACAGCGTCCCTGTTCATCATGGTACTGCTCGTCATCGCGGTCCTGGTGCCTGCCTCGCCCGGCTATATCGGTACCTATCACTACGCCTGTTTCAAGGCGCTCACGGCCTTCGGCATCAGCGGGGAACAGGCCGTCAGTGTGGCTCTTGTCATCCATGCGCTCAACTTCTTTCCCATCACCCTGGTCGGGCTCTACTATCTGGCCCGGGGCAGGATGAGTCTGTCTGCGATCGGGAAAAAAGCTTAAAAAATTGTTCAAAGTCCAAAGTTCGTGGTTTGTGCAGGCGCAGGCACGACCCTTGAATCGGGCAGGCACGGGGGCCTGCCCCTACAGTAACCTGGAACATCGAACGTCTTTGTGCCTTTGTAGGGGCACCCCCCTGTGGGTGCCCTTGAATCGGTCAGGCACGACCATTGAATCGGGCAGGCATAGGGGCCTGCCCCGACACGAACATGGAACGTCAAATTTTTGAAGTGGAAGAATGGCTATGCGTCGCAGTAATATCTTCAATCAGTTAGACATCCCGGCGATCCTTTCTCTGGTCGTACCGCTCTGCGTCTATCTTCTCACCCTGGCGCCCTCGGTCACTTTTTTTGACAGCGGCGAGTTTGTCACGGCCATTTCATCGCTCGGTTCGCCCCATTCTCCCGGCTACCCGCTGTTCGTCAACTACGCAAAGCCCTTTACCTTTCTTCCTTTCGGCGACATCGCGTTCCGGGTCAATTTCGCCACTGCCGTGTCCGCTGCTCTCGCCTGTTTCGGTGTCTATCTCCTCACCCTCAGATTGCTGACGACTGGTGAGTATGGTGAAACGGGTCGCTCTGTTCAGTTCCTCCGCAGGTCGGCTGCACTGTCGACTGCCCTGGTTTTTGCCTTTTCTCCCCGCCTCTGGCTGCAGTCGAATCACGATAAACCCTATCCGCTGCTCACTTTCCTGGTCGTCCTGGTTTTCCTGCTCCTGCTGAACTGGCGGGAAGGGTACCGAAAAGGCGCGGAACGCCCGGGGCTGGTCTACCTGGGCGCTTTTTTGTGCGGCCTTGCCAGCGGGGCTCACCAGACCATTGTTCTGCTCCTGCCGTCCTGTGCCTTTTTAGTGCTGAGTACCGATTGGAAACTCATAACGAGGGTCAGGGAACTGATTCTTGCCCTGACGGCTTTTGTCATCGGCTTTTCCGTGTACCTCCACATGCCGCTCCGCGCGATCCGCAACCCGCTGCTGAACTGGGGCGACCCGCAAACTGTTTCGCAATTCCTCTGGAGTTTCCTGCGCAAGGGCTATCCCATGGAGCATGTGGAGCGGGATTGGCCCCTGTTTCTGAAACAGCTGTCGGCATTCAATCTCGTCCACGAGTTCACCGCGCTCGGATTTTTCCTCCTCCTGGTGGGTGCCGTGCTGCATCGGCATCGATCAAGGGACTTTCTCCTTGCATTCGGCATTGCCATCGCTGTCTTTCTCGCCTTTGTCGTCGGCTATCAGAATACCCCGGAGGAAATGATCTTCCTGACCGAGGAATTCTTTACCCCCCTGTACATGATGGCCGCGGTTTTCGTCGGTCTTGGCAGCTATTCACTGACCAAGGAGTTGCTGGATTGGCTGAAACCGAAGAAAGCGCCTGCCTGGTCAGTCTGGCCGACCCTTGTTCTGCTGTTTGCAGTCCTTCCTGTGGTACAGTGTTCGCAGAATTACCGGAAGAACGATCAGCACAATAACTATCTGGCCTATGACTATGCCGTAAATACCTTTCGCTCGCTTCCCTACGGGGCGGCGCTTTTTACCTGGGGTGACAGCGGCGCATTCCCGCTCTGGTACCTGCAGGGGGTCGAGCGGATGCGGGAAGATCTTGCACTTATCCATGTTCCGCACCTGCAATTTCGCTGGTATCTCGATTCTTTCCCGACCCTGTTTCAGGGCAGCCAGTTGCCGGGGTTGGTCGGGGAGAAAGTGCCGCTGCGGGAAGTTCTTCCGATTGCCTTGCGGGAGCAAATGGCGAAGAGACCGGTTTATATAGATTTTTCAACCCGCTATTCCCTGGGCCTGGCCGGGTTTGGTCACCGTCAGCGGGGAATCTGTTACGAACTGCATGCTGATGCGAGGCGAGTGCATTATCCGCCTGACGTTGCCGTATGGGATGTCTATGCGCAGCGGGGTATCACGACCGATCCCGTGCCTTTCCGAGACCTCGACACGGACAAGGCGGTACAGATTTATCTCTACAGCCGGCTTGAGGCAGGTCAGACCCTCTTGTCACTCGGCATGCTGAAGGAAGGGCAGGCGGAGTTGCTGAAAACGGCTGCGCTCCTGCCTGTTTTACGCAATGAGGTACAAAGAATTCTTGCCGAATATGGAGTGCGCTGACGATGAAACTAACGGGAAAAACGAGAGTATTGGGCATTATCGGATCGCCGGTCGGGCACTCCCTGTCTCCGGTTATGCAGAATGCGGCCATCGCGGAACTGGGTTTGGATTACGTGTACGTACCTTTCCCGGTGGAGCCGGAGTTCCTCGGTCAGGCCGTGGAAGGTCTCAGGCGGCTGGGGGTAGGGGGCTGGAATGTCACCATTCCCCACAAGAGCAGCATTATCCCGTTCCTTGACCGGATATCACCGGAAGCGGAACTCTGCGGTGCCGTCAATACGGTTTGCCGGGAAGGAGATCTCCTGGTCGGGTACAACACCGATGGCATCGGTTTCCTTGCCTCTGTCCAGGCGGAGCTGCGGTATGATCCTCGCGGCTCTTCGGTGCTGCTTCTTGGGGCGGGCGGCGCCGCGCGCGGTGCGATTGCCGCCCTTGCGGCGGCTGGGGTGGCGTGCCTGGTTATTGCCAACAGAACCAGGGAGCGAGGGGTATCGCTGGTGGAAAGATTTCGTCCCGTTTTCCCCGGGGTACGGTTCGTTGTTTCATCCCTCGCTGCCGAAGAACTGAGTGAACACCTTCGTAGTGCAGATCTTCTCGTCAATACCACCTCTGTAGGCATGGACGGCACAAGTTTTGCTTCTTTTCCTCTTTCGGAGTTGCGGCCGGTTGGAAAGATCTACGATATGGTGTATGTGCCGGCGGAAACCCCGCTTCTTGCCGAGGCCAGGGAACGGGGCCTGGCGTGTGCCAATGGACTCGGCATGCTGGCAGCCCAGGGAGAGGCTGCGTTCTCGCTCTGGACCGGGCGCGAGGCGCCCCCTGCGGTAATGAGAAGGAAATTGCTTGATGAGCTTGCAAAGACAACAAAATCTTGACATTAAGCCGCTTTCAAAATACCATTCACGACTTGTAGTACCCACTTGTTTCTATTATTGAGGTTTTCATGCAGCCAAGCAGACTGGGCGAACTCCTGGTTCGGAGTAATCTGATTACGAGAGAACAGTTACAGCGGGCCCTCGAGGAGCAGAAAAGCTCCGGCGGCCAGCTCAGGCTTGGCGCTATTCTCGTAAAGGAAGGGTATGTCAGCGAAAGTGAGCTGACGGCCTTTCTTTCCAAGCAGTACAGTGTTCCTTCCATCAACCTCGCCGAATTCGAGATTGATTCGGCGGTTGTCAAGCTTCTTCCCGTCGAAATCGTTCAAAAGTATCAGGCAATCCCCGTGAACAGGTCCGGATCTACACTGATCATGGCCATGAGTGATCCTTCCAATATCTTCGCCATTGACGATATCAAGTTCATGACCGGCTACAATGTCGAGGTCGTGGTCGCATCGGATACCGGCATCAAGTCGGCGATCGACAAGTACTACGATCAGTCGGCGTCCCTTGCCGATTTGATGGGCGATTTTGACATCGATGACCTGGAAATCATCGCTGAACATGAGGACGTCGATGTCACCTCCCTCGAAAAGGCCACGGAAGACGCTCCGGTTGTGAAACTGGTGAATATGATCCTGTCCGACGCGATCAAGCGGAAGGCCAGTGATATTCATATCGAGCCCTACGAGAAGTTGTTCCGGGTGCGCTACCGGATTGACGGGGTGCTGTATGAAGTGATGAAGCCGCCCCTCAAGCTGAAAAATGCTATTACCTCGCGACTCAAGATCATGGCCGAGCTGGACATCGCGGAGCGCAGGCTTCCCCAGGACGGTCGCATCAAGATCAAGCTTGGCGGAGGGAAGGATATGGACTTTCGTGTGTCCGTGCTTCCCACCCTGTTCGGCGAAAAGATCGTCATGCGACTGCTGGACAAGTCCAGCCTGCAGCTGGATATGACCAAACTCGGCTATGAGCCGGAGGCGCTGGCCCATTTCAAGGAGGCGATCCATAAGCCTTTCGGCATGGTTCTGGTCACCGGACCGACCGGGAGCGGCAAGACGGTTTCCCTCTATTCGGCCCTTGCCGAACTGAACAAATCCACGGAAAATATTTCGACCGCCGAAGATCCGGTCGAGTTCAATTTCGCCGGCATCAACCAGGTTCAGATGCATGAGGATATCGGCCTCAACTTCGCCGCAGCATTACGCTCTTTCCTCCGCCAGGATCCGGATATCATCATGATCGGTGAGATCCGTGACTTCGAGACCGCGGAAATCGGGGTCAAGGCGGCGCTCACCGGGCACCTGGTCTTGTCCACGCTTCACACCAATGATGCCCCGTCAACCATCAACCGTTTGCTCAACATGGGCATTGAACCGTTTCTCGTTGCTTCCGCCGTCAACCTGATCACGGCACAACGTCTGGCGCGGCGCTTGTGTGTCGAATGCCGGGAAGTCGAGGAAGTTCCGGTTCAGGCGCTGATCGATGCCGGCTGCTCTCCGGAAGATGCTCCTTCGTTTGTTTGTTTCAAGGGCAAGGGCTGCCCGAAATGTAACGGAACCGGCTACAAGGGTCGGGTCGGTTTCTACCAGGTAATGCCGATGTACGAGGAAATCCGCGAATTGATTCTCAATGGCGCCAACACCGCTGAAATCAAGCGGGAGTCGATGCGGCTCGGGGTCAAGACCATGCGCCGGTCGGGCCTGACGAAACTGAAGGAAGGCGTAACGAGCTTTGAAGAGGTCTTGCGGGTGACCATGTCCGATGATTGATCTATGAAGGGTTTCGTTGTGATGGTATTCATGGATTCAGAACCGTAAAAAATACTGTAGGGGCGGCCCCCTGTGGCCGCCCAATTAAAGGGCAACCACAGGGGGTTGCCCCTACGGATTATGATTATATGAAATTGAGACGAAGGTGAATCAGGGGGACGGAATTTAATGGCAAATTTACATGATATGCTGAAAGAACTCATTGCGCGGGGTGGATCGGACCTGCACATTACCACCAACACTCCCCCTCAGATCAGGGTTGACGGGAAGCTTATTGCCCTCGACATGCCCCCGCTGAATCCGATCGAGACCAAACAGCTCTGCTACAGCGTGTTGACGGAAACCCAGAAGCACAAGTTCGAGGAAGAAAACGAGCTGGATCTGTCCTTCGGCGTCAAGGGACTCTCCCGTTTCCGCGGCAATGTTTTCGTGCAGCGCGGGGCGGTGGCGGGGGTCTTTCGAACAATTCCCTTCAAGATTCTCACCTTCGAAGAGCTTGGCGTTCCTCCGATTGTGGCCGAACTTGCGCACAAGCCCCGCGGCCTGATCATTGTCACCGGACCGACCGGAAGCGGCAAGTCCACCACCCTTGCGTCGATAATCGACAAGATCAACACCGAGCGGCATGAGCATATCGTCACCATTGAGGATCCGATAGAGTATCTCCATCCCCATAAGAACTGCCTGGTCAACCAGCGCGAGGTCGGCTCGGATACCAGGGGGTTCAAACAGGCGCTCAAATATGTCCTCCGCCAGGACCCTGATGTTGTTCTGGTCGGGGAAATGCGCGATCTGGAGACCATTGAGGCCGCCCTGACCCTGGCGGAAACCGGTCACCTCTGTTTTGCGACACTCCATACCAACTCCTGCGTTCAGACCATTAACCGTATTGTTGACGTTTTCCCGCCGTACCAGCAAACACAGATCCGGGCCCAACTCTCCTTCGTCCTTGAGGGAGTCCTTTCTCAGACACTCATTCCCAAGGCCAGCGGCAAGGGGCGGGTGCTGGCCCTGGAGGTGATGGTTCCGAATCCCGCCATCCGGAACCTGATCCGCGAGGACAAACTTCACCAGATCTATTCGCAGATGCAGGTCGGGCAGGAGAAGTTCGGGATGCAGACGATGAACCAGTCCCTGTTCAATCTCCACCAGCGTCGCCTGATAACCCTGGAAGAGGCATTAGGCCGGTCAACGGATCCGGATGAGCTGAAGCAGATGATGGGGATGGCGGCCGGATCAGCCAAGAAGCCGATGCGGTAATCTTGCGCGGTGGGCATCCACATGTCTGCGCCCCGCGGTTGGTCGGCATGGAAAAGGGCACCCACGGGGGGGTGCCCCTACGTGTAGGGAATGAATTTTGTTGTAGGGGCAGGCCCCTGTGCCTGCCCGTGCCCGATGTAATGCATAATGTTCGATGCCGGTGCATCGGTATTTGAAGGAGGATAGAATGGCAAAGTTTCAATGGGAAGGTCGCAGCAGAAACGGTTCCTCCCAAAAGGGCGTCATGGAGGCCCCGAACCAGATGGTGGTAGAGGCTCAGTTGAAACGTTTCGGTTTTTCCGGCGTCACCATCAAGGAGCAGGGAAAAGGCCTGTCGATGGAGATCAAGATCCCTGGTTTCGGCTCCAAGAAGGTGACGACCAAGGAACTCGTTATCTTCACCCGTCAGTTTGCCACCATGATCGACTCCGGCCTGCCCCTGGTGCAATGCCTGGAGATCCTTTCCAGCCAGCAGGAAAACAAGGCCTTCAAGGAAGTGCTGCTGAAGGTGAAGGAGAGTGTCGAGAGCGGTTCCACCTTTGCCGACGCCCTGGGGAAGCACCCGAAGGTGTTCGACAACCTGTATGTGAGCCTGGTTGCTGCGGGCGAGGTGGGCGGTATCCTCGATACCATTCTCAACCGCCTGGCCGCCTACACCGAAAAGTCCATGAAGCTGAAGAAGCAGATCAAGGGCGCAATGGTCTACCCGGCTACCGTCATGTCCATCGCGGTCATCGTGGTGGGGGTGATCATGGTGTTCGTCATCCCGACCTTTGCCAAGATGTTTCAAGACTTTGGCGGGGACTTGCCTGGTCCGACAAAACTGGTTATTGCTCTGAGCAACTTTCTGGTCAAGTATCTCATTGTCATTATTGCGGCGATTTTCGCCGTGATCTTTCTCTTCAAAAAGTACTATGCCACGGACAAGGGTCGAAGGACAATGGACAGGCTTGCCTTGAGAGCCCCCATTGTCGGTGACCTGATCAGGAAAGTTTCGGTGGCGAAGTTCACCCGCACCCTCGGCACACTGGTGAGCAGCGGTGTGCCGATTATGGACGGTCTGGATATCGTGGCCCGGACGGCCGGTAATAAGGTGGTGGAAGAGGCGATCATGCATGTTCGTCAATCGATCTCGGAAGGAAAGACCATTGCCGAACCGCTCCAGGAAAGCGGCGTATTCCCGCCGATGGTGGTGCAGATGATCGCGGTCGGCGAAGCGACCGGCGCCATGGATGCCATGCTGTCGAAGATCGCTGACTTCTATGACGACGAAGTGGACTCCGCGGTGGGAGCCATGACCGCCATGCTGGAGCCGATGCTCATGGTGTTTCTTGGCGTTGTGGTTGGCGGTCTGGTCATTGCCATGTACCTGCCGATCTTCAAGATTGCCGGAACCGTCGGCGGTTAGCCGGTGGAAGAAAAAAAGCGACTTGTCAGGTTTGTCCTTGCCCGGGTGGTGGTGGTTTCCCTGTTTCTCATCTCCACCGCCATCCTGGATACCAGCCAGCCCGACGGAATAATTACGCCGGCACTGACAGGGCTCACGCGCCTCGTAGTCGCTACCTACCTCATTTCGATTCTGTCCCTCGTTCTGCTCTATGCAACCAGCCGGCTGCATCGTGCCATCACCTATCTGCTGATCGTCTGGGATCTGGGTTTTGTTACCCTGCTCCTGCTCTTGACCGGCGGTATTGCTTCTCCCTACTCATTTCTGTACCTGCTGTCCATCATCAGCGCCAGCATGCTCCTCTCGCGCCGTGAGGCACTATACTCCGCCTCCCTCTGTGCCATCCTCTACGGTGCCATCATGGACCTCCACTACTTCGGACGCCTGAGTTCGATCGGCCTGCCGCCGGAGGCGTCTCACCAGGTCGACCCGGGTACGCTCTTTGTTATTATTTTCGTTAATATTGTCGCTTTTCTGCTGACTGCCGTTCTTACCAGCTATCTAGTCGACCGCTTGCGGGCCAGCGAGACCGCGCTTCGCAAGCAGGAGATCGATTTCGAGGAACTGGAGAGACTCAATACTTCCATCGTCTCCAATCTCAGCAGCGGCCTGCTGACGGTTAATGAAGAGGGCAGGATCAGGGCGTTCAATCCGTATGCCGAACGGCTCACGGGCTGTTTCCAGAAGGACGTGTATGGCCAGCCGCTGTCGGAAGTAATCCCCGCCTTTGCGCCCTTGCTGGACAGCCTGTTCGGTCCGTCCCAGGACGAAATCGAATACACAAACCGGCAGGGGAAAACCTTTGTCTTCGGCTTCAAATCGGTGCCCATTCCCGATAAGGAAGGTGCCACGGTCGGCGCCATCATCGACTTCCAGGATCTAACCCTGGTCAAAAAGATGAAGGCCGAACTGGAGCGTGCCGACCGCCTTGCCGCCATTGGCGAACTCTCCGCCCGGATCGCCCACGAAATCCGCAACCCCCTCGCGGCCATCAGCGGGTCGGTACAACTGATTGCCGGCGGGAAAAATATCGATCCCCAGGATAAGGTGCTCCTCGACATTGTCCTCCGTGAAACCGAACGTCTCAATACCCTGATCAAGGACTTTCTCGCCTATGCCCGCCCGACCCAGCCGGTCAAGACGAAGATCAGGCTGGCTTGGCTGCTCGGCGAACTGAAGACCCTTTTTACGGCAGATCAGCGTTTTTCCGGTATTACCATCCATGAAGAGTGCCCGGATGAACTCATCATCTTCGTAGATGGTGACCAGTTTCGTCAGGTGTTCTGGAACCTTTTTGTGAATGCGGCGGAAGCAATGGGCGGAACGGGCACCATAACCTTCCGGGCGGTGGTGCCCGGCGGCGGTCCCGAGCCCAAGGCGGGATACCCGGTCCTGTTGACGGTTGCCGATACCGGCGCGGGTATGGCTGAAGAAGAGCTGGCGCGGCTGTTCGAACCATTTCACTCCACCAAACCCGGTGGTTCAGGTCTCGGCCTTGCCATGGTCTACCGGATCATCGAGGCTCACGGGGGCCGCATTCGGGCAACCAGCGCCCCGGGGACGGGAACGGAATTCACGATTTCTTTGCCTGGGGAATGAAAAAATAGAATTAGCCACGGACACACACAGACAAAAACTTGACTTCTGTAAAACTAAAAAAAGATGTTCAGAATCCCCTCCCATCGAAGGAGGGTGGAATGTAATTGGAAGAGATTTGCATGAGGACCAGCTGTAAATATACGAGTCTGATTTTGTCCGTGTGGGTCTGTGGCTAAAAATGCCTGGGGAATGAAAAAATAGAATTAGCCACGGACACACACAGACAAAAACCTGACTTCTGTAAAACTAAAAAAAGATGTTCAGAATCCCCTCCCGTCGAAGGAGGGTGGAATGTAATTGGAAGAGATTTGCATGAGGACCAGCTGTAAATGTACGAGTCTGGTTTGTCCGTGTGGGTCTGTGGCTAAAAATGCAAATCGGATTGAGGACTTATGGAAACACGAATTTTAGTCGTTGACGACGAAATAAGCATGCGGGAATTCCTCGGCATTCTCATGGAGCGGGAAGGGTACCGCGTCGACCTTGCCGATTCGGCGGAGTCAGCAATCACCCGGCTTCAATCGGCAAGCTACGATCTGGTGATTTCCGATGTGAAAATGCCCGGTATGGATGGACTGGCCTTGCTGGCCCACGTGAAGAACCTTGCTCCCGACACGGCAGTCATTATGGTCACCGCCTTCTCGACGGCTGAACATGCGGTGGAGGCCATGAAGCTGGGTGCCTACGACTATATTGCCAAACCGTTCAACGTGGAAGAGATCAGGATCATCGTCCGGAACGCTCTCGACCGAAGGACTTTGGCCAAGGAGAACCTGCGTCTGCGTGAGGAGGTTCGGGAACGCTATGACTTCAGCGGACTTATCGGCAAGAGCAAGAAGATGCGGGACGTCTATACCCTGATCGAGAAGGTCGCGGGGAGCCTTGCCAATGTCTTGATTTTCGGTGAAAGCGGGACCGGCAAGGAGCTTGCCGCCAAGGCGATCCACTACAACAGCACCCGTAAAAACAAGACGTTTGTCGCGGTCAACTGTGGTGCCATTCCTGAGACCTTGATGGAAAGCGAGCTTTTCGGTCACCAAAAAGGCGCCTTCACCGGAGCGGTAAGCGATCGCCCCGGACTTTTTGAGCAGGCCGAAGGGGGGACACTGTTCCTGGACGAGATTGGTGAGGTTCCGCTCCAGCTTCAGGCCAAGCTGCTTCGCGTTATTCAGGAAAGGGAGTTCCGCCGGGTAGGCGGGGCAGAATCCTTCAAGGCCGATGTGCGCCTGGTGGCGGCTTCCAATCGGGAACTGGAAGAGCAGGTGCGCGAGGGGAGCTTCCGGGAAGACCTTTTCTACCGCCTCAACGTTGTGCAGGTGCGCATGCCGTCCCTGCGGGAACGTCAGGAAGACATCCCGCTCCTGGTAGCTCATTTTCTGAAGAAATACCACGGTTCCACCACTGAAACGGAGATGATTACTCCGGCCGCGCTGAAGCTTCTCATGGCCTATCCTTTTCCCGGCAATGTGCGGGAGTTGGAGAATTTGGTGGAGCGCTGTGTGGTCCTTGGGAGTCGCTGCATTGATCGGGAATGTCTGCCACCCCAGGTTGTAAACTTCCAGAATCCCGCTCCGGCCTGCGGGGATTTCGTTATTCCTGCCGAGGGGATGAATCTGGAAGCCTACCTGGACGGTATCGAGAAGAAATTGCTTTTGCAGGCTCTGGAGAGGTGTGGCGGTGTGAAGAAGCGGGCTGCCGAACTTCTGGGCCTTTCCTTTAGATCCATTCGCTACCGGTTAGCCAAGTTCGGGATGGATGAGGAATGATGGGGGTCGAATAGTGGCCAAATAATGACATCTGAGAGTGCCGTAAAGTGTCACCCTGGCTTCGTGAAATACAGTCATGAAATTAGTTTGATTTGTTCTAAACCCCTGGATACAGGGAGTGAAAATGATTGCTAAACATACTTGATTGAGTTGGCCACGATGTTGCACTCTGTTTGATAGCTATGCAGAGTTCCCTGGGAAAATAATTTTAGATACCAGGCTTGCCGGTATCCAACAAAGGACACAACACCAGAAAGGAGAACAACACATGTTACAGAAACTCAGAGGCAACAAAGGTTTTACCCTAATCGAGCTTTTGATCGTTGTCGCGATCATCGGTATCCTGGCGGCTATCGCCATTCCGCAGTTTTCGGCTTACCGTGAGAAGGCTTTCCACACCGCTTCTACCTCGGACCTGAAGAACGTGAAGACTGGCATGGAAGCCTATATGGCTGATAACCAAACGTATCCTGCCGACCTCGGACTGTATTAATTAAACTTAGAAAGGAGCTGACCTTATGAAAAAAATAATTATCATTACAGCATTGTTTGTTTTTGCTTCCTCGTCTGCCTTTGCGGCAGGTGATGCTGACGTCGTTTGGGCTGACGCCGGAAAAACTCTTCGCGGAGCTGCTAGTGGTGTCGGTGATACTTCACCAGCAATTGGCAAATTATCCACCAAGGTGGGTATTGCCTGGCAAGCTGATGAAGATGGTTATGCTATCATTACGCAGCACCAGAGCGGAGTCAAGGCATATGGAACCTCCCATGACAGCACTGCTATCTATGTGACAGATGTGACAAAAGGAAGCGAACAGACTGCACCGAGTACAGCTGATTCTACAGATTTTGTTACCGGTACCGATTGGAAAACCATGTAATTTCTTCTGAAGAGAGACTAAAGCGGGATGTTCCGACATCCCGCTTTTTTTGTATGAGCATATGGAACCTTTACTGAAAAATCGTACAAGTATACTGCTTCTGAGCTTTGTGGTGCTGGCAGTATACTACCCCACCATCTTCGCTCCACTTAATTCCGTTGATGACCCAGGGATGTATCACTACCTCCTCAATATGGATCAAGTCAGTTTTCGAGAGCTTTTTTTTCCGGGTGGAAATGGAACCTACTATCGGCCGCTTTTGGCGGCCTCATTCTTTGTTGACAAATATGTATGGGGCCTCCATGAGAGCTTCATGCACCTGACCAGTATCTTTCTGCACCTGTGCAATACCCTTCTGGTGTTCGCCATTGCCCGCAGAGTAAACGCACTGCTGGGATCGACTTCCCCTGTGCCTTCTTTTCTTGCGGCAATGTTTTTTGCCGTCCATCCAATCAATACTGAGGCGGTAGTCTGGATTTCCGCCAGAACAGATCTTTTGGCATGCCTTTTTGTTCTCATGTCCACCTGGCTGACGGTTGGTCGCTCGCAAAGCACGATTGCATCCGTTCTTGCCGCAGGTAGCTTTTTCTGTGCCTGCCTTGCCAAGGAGACGGCAGTTTTCTTTCTCCCCGCTGCCATTATCTTCCCCTTCTTCGTGTCCACGCTTGAAAGTGAGCGGGAACCCTGGCGCTCCACCCTGCTGAAAAATTGGCCGCATATTTTTGTCTTCATAACAGCAGGCGTAGGTTATTTCCTAATGCGGGATTTGGCTTTTAGCAGAGGAGACAGTGGTGTGGCACGGGTAGTAAGCCATGTGGCAGGTGAGCAGACTGCGGGGCTAGTAACAAACTGTATGCTCATCCTCAAGGCTGCGGGCTTTTATTTGAAAAAGCTTTTCATCCCTTTTCCCTTGAATTTCGGGATTAACCATGTCTCTGACCTGTATATAATCCTTGGCATGTTAGTGGGGTGTATTGTTGTTCTGCTGCTGATACGTCGGACCTTGCCTGGTTACTTTTTCTTTTGTGCAATTTCGGTGGCCACCTCCGCGCTAATGGTTCCTCTGTTACGGATAACATGGACTCCTTTGGCTGAGCGATACATGTATATTCCTGCTGCTTTTTTTCTGATCGGATTGATGTCATTCGGTTATCCCAGGTTGAAAAAGTTTCGCTACCAAAAGATCATGGTGGGAGTAATAGCGATACTTGCTGCCATCTCGATCTATGGCTCGACGAGCAGGGCTATGCTTTGGCAGGACAATTCGGCGCTCTTTCAGGACACGATCCGTAAATCTCCGGATTTTTTGCCGGCCCAGAATCAGTATGCCCATGCCTTATATGTCAGTGGCAGGCAGGATGAGGCTGCGGCGATACTCAATTCGCTCAGGGTGCCCGATACTCTGATCAATTTCCAGTTCGGCATGGTCAGTAAGGCTGTCGCACGCATTCATTCCGGTGACTATGCCGGCGCCAGGGAAATCCTTCGGGAAACGCTAAAACAGCCGGGCAAGCATGAGGTGATGATCATCCAGCGTTTGTTAAAGCTGAATGAAGTGGAAGTAAAGCAAACAGGGTTGCCAAGGGGGGCATTCTATGGCGAAGATGTTGTCCTGTTGACTCGGCTTTACGAGATCACCAGTGATCCTTATGTACTTTATCGACTTGGTCGAACGCATATGTTCAATAATAATAGCGACAAGGCCAGAGACGCTTTCCAACGCGTAGTTGCCCAAACGACAGAGAAAGTATATTATCATGCGCCTTCAAAAAAACTCTGGCTGAAATTGTCGGAGCGGTAAAGCTGAGTCAAAGGAGCCTGGCCCATGACGAACATTGTTAAAATTACCCTCAAAGGTATTTTCCGCGATCGGGTATTCCAAGGCATTATGGTGACAGCATGTGCATTCCTGCTGATCCCGGGCATTGCATCACTATCCATGCGACAAGTGACCGAATTGTCTCTGACTCTCTCCCTTTCGCTTATTTCATTTATCATGCTGCTGTTGTCGGTCTTTCTGGGGGGCACCTCGCTTTGGAAGGATATCGAGCGGCGCTACACCAACTCGGTGCTTGGGCTACCCTTGACTCGGGGCCGATACCTCATGGGGAAATTTGCCGGAACGGCTTTCTTTACTTTGTTTGTGGCCCTTGTCCTTGGTGTTGCTGCTTGCCTGGTTGTTTCTTGGACCAGCACTATCTATCCTCCCGACCGGCCGGTTGTTTGGGGGAACTTTGTGCTCTGCATATTTTTCGAAGCGATGAAATATACCCTGGTGATTGCTCTGGCGTTTTTGTTTTCCTCGGTAAGTACCTCCTTTTTTCTGCCAGTGTTTGGTACCATTGCAATCTTTCTCGCAGGAAATGTTACGCAGCAGGTATACGAATACCTTCACTCCGCGGCTGGAATGAAACTCTCTCCGCTCATCCATCTGTTTGCGGTGGGGCTATACTATATTCTCCCAAATTTCAGCGCCTTTAATCTGAAAGTCAATGCGATCTATGGTATTCCTCTTTCTTCTTCAGGGGTTCTTCTAACTCTTGTTTACTTTGTTGTTTATACCACCATTGTATTGAGCTTGGCTGTGATGGTGTTTTCCCGTCGGGAGATGAGGTGAAAGGATGAGCAGAGCCGTCGTTTCTCTAACTCTGTCATTTGTGTCATATCTCTTACTCATCGTACCCTTTGGCAAGTACATGACCAGCAAACCCATAGTGGAGAAGCTTGGCTATGTACCGACCGTTGCTGTCGTGAAAGCCGCCTCTGCTGACCAGAAAGAGCTTGTCGGGTCATTACTGGTGATGAAAGTCCTTATGTATTTTGGCGGACTGGTAGATAAGCAGCAGAACGAACTGGCAACTCTCCCCGACTATCCCGGCATGTCACGGATGATCCACGGTGCGGTCCAACTGGATCCCTACAATATGGACGCCTACTATTTCGGACAGGCAATTCTCGTCTGGGACGTGGGTAAGGTTGAGCTCGCCAATGAGCTACTTGATTATGGCATGCGATTCCGCACCTGGGACTGGTATCTGCCGTTCTTTGCCGGTTTCAACCAAGCTTATTTCCTCAAGGACTATACGAAGGCAGCGCGCTACTATGATCGTGCGGGGGAACTTTCCGGTTCCGACCTGTTCAAAAACCTAGCTGGCAGGTACCTTCAGGAATCCGGCAAGACTGATCTGGCGCTTGCGTATCTATCTGCCATGGAAAAAGGAGAAAAGAATCCGGCAATCAAGAAGAGTTTTCGTACACGAATCTCTGCCTTCCGAGAAGTGCGTCGGATAGAGATCGCCCGCGACCGCTATCGTGAAAAAACCGGCGTGCCTCCTGATAGTTTGGAAGTTCTGTTAAAGCAGGGATTTCTTTCGTCTCTTCCGGTTGATCCCTATGGCGGGCACTTTTATCTTGAGCCGAACGGAAGAGTCGCAACAACGAGCAAGTTCGCATTCGCTCCCACCAAAAATGCCGGTGGAAAAAATAAAGTTCAGGGAGAGCGCTGAAATGTCCGCAATCTCGATACATAGCTTATCAAAAACCTACAAGGGGAAGCGGGGCGCCAAAGTGGTTGCCCTCAAGAACCTTGACCTGGAAATAGAACAGGGAGAGATTTTCGGCTTTCTTGGCCCAAATGGTGCCGGGAAGAGCACTACCATCAAGACGCTGATGGGGCTGATCCGTCCCACCTCCGGGGATGCGAAGATCATGGGTAAGGATATCTCTTCCCCAGATGCCCGGCGTCATGTCGGTTTCCTTCCTGAAAATCCTGCATTTTATGACTATCTTTCAGCTACTGAGTATTTGAATTTTGTCGGCAGGACATTCAGTATGGATGCTTCCCAGTTAGAGAAAAAGAGCGAAGAAGTTTTGAAACTGCTTGATTTGTGGGATGCCCGCAAGAGACTGCTGCGGAGCTACAGCAAAGGTATGGTCCAGCGGGTCGGATTGGCGCAGGCCCTGCTCCATGATCCGGATGTCTATATCCTCGACGAGCCCATGAGTGGTCTTGACCCCATCGGGCGAACCCTGGTAAAAGAAATTATCATGGACCTTAAAGGGCGAGGGAAAAGTGTGTTCTTCAGCACCCACATAACGTCCGATGTGGAAAGCGTTTGCGACCGGGTCGGGGTGATCGTAAAAGGTGAGATGAAATGTGTTCGAAGGGTCGATGAAATAGCTGTCGGTGGCATTACCGGTTATGAGGTACGATATGTGCCGGTCGGATCCGATACTCCTGTAATCGTGCAGGTAACGAAAGATGAGCTTTCAGCCAGACTGTCCGAGTTGCAGGCGACCGGAAGTAATGTGTTGGTAGTGGAGCCGGTTCGCAAGAATCTAGAAGAGTTTTTCGTGGATATAGTTCGCCAGGAATGAGGGGGGAATAGTGTCAACCCTGACGGGAATATTTACCATTCTTCGACCGACTCAGTGGCTGAAGAATCTGATGCTTTTTTTCCCTCCTTTCCTGGGGGGAGAGTTGCTGCTGCCGGGAATCTTTGCCCGAGGCTTGATCCCATTCGTTGCATTCTGTCTTGCCTCCAGTTCTGCCTACGTCCTTAACGATATCATGGATAAAGATCGGGATAAAAGCCATCCCCGAAAGAGCAGGAGACCACTAGCCTCCGGTGGGATTTCCCTTGCTGGTGCAATGGTCTTGTATTCCATTCTTCTTTTTGCAGCACTTTCCATTGCTCTCACAATCTCTCCCGTTTTCATTGCCATACTTCTGGCATATCTTCTGGTTTCGGTCTCCTACTCCATTTACCTGAAGCACCTGCCGATTATCGATCTTTTTTGTATCTCGGCCGGCTTCCTTTTTCGTCTTCAGGCCGGTGGCGAGGCTTTCGGTATCGAAATAACCGCCTGGCTTTTTCTTTCCGTATTTCTTCTTTCGATTTTTCTCAGTACCGGCAAACGCCTGTATGAGAAAAACGCCCTCGGCGAGAACGCAGTAATCCACCGAAAAACTCTGGAATCCTATCCGCCAGGTTTTCTTGATGGTACCATGTACATGACCGGTGGCGCAGTCCTGGTAACGTATACCCTGTACGTTATCGAGCACCATGTTCTCATTTATACCGTACCCCTTTGCTGCTTCGGTCTGCTTCGTTACATCATGAGGGTTAAGTCAGGGCTGGGCGGTGATCCGACGGAATCGTTGATCAAGGATGCGCCGTTATTTGTTGTGGGCCTGCTATGGGCAGTTATGGTAGGATGGGGCATCTACGGATCGTAAAGTCTATTAGCCACGGACACCACAGACAACGGCGGACAAAAACACAATGAACGATTTGGAACAGCTGACCTATCAGATCAATGGTGCCGTCTTTGAAGTGAATCAGGTTCTTGGGGTTGGTTTTCTGGAGAAGGTGTATGAAAATGCACTTTTTTGTGAATTGATCGCCAGAGGTTTGCAGGTTGAAAGGCAGGTGCCCATTAAAGTTGACTATAAGGGTACTCCTGTTGGAGACTATTTTGCAGACATCGTAGTTGAGAACAAGGTGATAATGGAGCTTAAGGCGGTGGATTCTTTGCAGAAGATTCACGAGGCGCAGTTGTTGAATTACCTGAAGGCAACGGGGTGCAGGATTGGATTGCTGGTGAATTTTACGTATCCGAAAGCGGAAATCAAACGATTCGTTTTGTAGCCACGGACACACACAGACAAAGGCGGACGAAACCCTAAGCCTGATGATTTTGTCTGATTTTGTCCGTGTGTGTCTGTGGCAAAAAAAGGTTCATTCTTTTGAGAACTAGACTCCTGAAAACTCTCTACCGTCTTTTCCCGTTCAACCTGCGAGGCGACTGTTCCGTACCTCCTGCCTCGGATGGAATCCGTATTTCCTGTATCATAAACTTTTACGGCAGGCTCGACCTTCTTTCCGGAATTCTCCATTCCCTTTCCCTTCAGAACTTTCCCCGCAGCAGCTTCGAGATTATCCTCGTGGAAGACAGAGGAGGCACGGAACAGGGAAGAAAAATGGCGGATGAGTTCGCAGCGTCACTCCCAATTGTCTATGCCCCACTCGACGCGAATTTTGGCCGCATGGGATACTCCCGCAATTTCGGTTTGGCGCGAAGCCGCGGAGAGTATGTTCTTATTCTTGACGACGACACAATAATCCTCCAGGAAGATTTCCTTTCGAAACTACTGGAAGTTTTCCAATCCAATCCGGACATCGATGCTCTGGTTCCCCATGGAAATGCCAGTTTCGGTCTTGTCAAAGGGAAGTACGACTTCCACGACCCATATTTCATGACCAGTCGCTGCACAGCGTATCGACGAGCAGTCCTTGCCGAGTTGGGTGGTTTTGTCGATGACTTCATCGGCCAGGAAGATGTGGAGTATGTGGTTCGCTTTTTTATGGCTGGGAAAAAGGTGCTGAACGTCTCCGCACTGGAGTATTACCACCCCCCTCTTCTGGTGGGTAATTTTCGCAAGCCTATGGCAGTGGGACAGTCATTCTTTCGGGTGAGGAAGCGCTATCCGTTCCTGATCTGGATGCTTCTTCTGCTTAACTGTTCCCGCCATGCGCCGTTGTATTTGCTGCCATGGGGCCGGTTTCGGGAAATGGGGCGGTTTGGGTTGGGGTTTTTGTTTGGGGTGGTTTCGGGATTGTGCGGGAAAAGGGGCATGCAATACGGTTAGTTTTCTGCCACGGACGCACAGGGACAACGGCGGACAAATCCTTAAGTCTGATGTTTTTTTGTCTGATTTTGTCTGTGTGTGTCTGTGGCTAAAGATGTGAAGGATTGTTTATGGAGTCAGGAAGTACAACAGAAACAATCATAGAACCCGGCATGGGTATCAAGCACTACTGGCGGGACCTCTGGCGTTACCGGGAGCTGTTCTATTTCCTCGCCTGGCGCGATATCCTGGTGCGCTACAAACAGACCAGCATTGGGATTGCCTGGAGCGTATTACGTCCATTTCTGACAATGATTGCATTCACGCTAGTATTCAGCAAGCTGGCAAAGTTGCCATCTGACGGGGTCCCGTACCCAATTCTCGTTTTTGCCGCACTGTTACCTTGGCAGTTCTTTGCAAACTCTCTATCAGAGGCCAGCAACTCGCTTATCGACAACTCAAATCTGCTGACCAAGGTCTACTTCCCTCGGTTAATCGTTCCAACGAGTTCTGTCATCGTCAGCATGGTGGACTTCTGCATTTCTCTCGGCATTCTTGCCCTGCTCATGCTCTGGTACGGATTTGCCCCGGACTGGCGTATCCTGGCGTTGCCACTTTTCTTCTTGCTGGCTTTTCTTGCCTCATTCGGCTGCAGTCTCTGGCTATCTGCCCTAAACGTCAAATACCGGGACTTCCGCTATGTTGTGCCGTTCATTGTCCAGTTTGGTCTCTACATCTCTCCGGTGGGGTTCAGCAGTTCCATTGTTCCGGAGAAGTGGCGATTGCTTTACTCCCTTAATCCAATGGTGGGGGTCATCGACGGCTTTCGCTGGGGACTCCTGGGTGGCAAGGCACAGATCTATTGGAATGGAATGCTGGTTTCCTCACTGGTCGCGCTGGTGATCTTCTTTTTCGGCCTTCGCTACTTCAGGAACATGGAAAGAAACTTCGCGGATGTGATATAGTTACAGCATGTTAGCCACGGACTCACACGCTTACGCACCGTAGCGCTACAGCGCGCAAGCACGGACAAAGGCGGACAGAAAGCCTTAAGTCATGGATTTAATGTCTGATTTTGTCTGTGTGTGTCTGTGGCTGAAAATCAATGGATTTATACTAAAGCCATGGACCCACACGGACAAAGAGGCCTGAGCAGGAGCAAAAAGGCTGGGCGTTCCTCGACAATCATTTATAAAAGTATGGGTTGCCGAACGCCTTAATAAGGCAAGCTGAAAGTTATCTTGGCACGGCCCCGAAGGGACTCAGATTTCAAAAGGCATGTCTCTCGCCCGTTCACTTCGTTCACTAGAGCACACAGAGAACGCAGAGGGAAAATCTGTTGAGCAGCTGCAAGCGAGTATTCCAAGCTTTTCTCCGTGAACTCTGCGGCCTCTAGCGTAGCGGGCGAGAGATAAGATTTTACGAGATGTTTCGTCCGAATTTGTCAGTGTGTGTCTGTGGCAAAAGATGTTTTTCCTGGCAGAGTGTGCTGCGAAAGATTGAACAGGATATTTCCTCATTATCATCACGTGAACAGTTGCTTCTCGTTGAAAGCGCAAAGGCGCATGTTTGGCTGAGGTACACCATGGATAAAGAATCGTTGAAAAAAACTATAATTTCATCTCTTTTGCCGCTTCACCCAGAGAAGGTGATTCTGTTCGGATCATATGCAACCGGCACGGAGACAGATCAGAGTGATGTAGATATTTATATAGTAAGTCAGGAAGATTACATTCCTGGTAGTTATGAGGAAAATATTCGTCACTATAAGAAATATGCTCGCCCTCTGAAAGAGCTTAAGAAACGTATCCCGCTTGATGTTCTTGTACACACCCGTGCCATGAACAGACTGTTTGAGCATAACGATAGTTCTTTTGCTCGAGAGATTAAAAGCAAGGGAGAACGTTTGATATGAATGCAAACTCTTCCGCATGGCTCGTATCAGCCAGTGACGACCTTACTCTTATTCGCGAAATTTTACATAATGAAATACTAACCCACTTGGTTGCATTCCATGCTCAGCAAGCGATTGAAAAAACATTCAAAGCTGTGCTTGAAGAATACGATAGATCTGTTCCGAGGATACATTCCCTTGAGACGCTCTTGCCCAAAGTGTTGGAATACATTGATCTGCCCATGGAGTGTGAATTACTCGAAGATCTGGACAAGCTTTACATAGATGCACGACATCCCGGTGATTTTGGACTCCTACCTAATGGCAAACCGTCACTTGAAGAGGCAAAGGGGTTTCTTGAACTTGCCGAATCAATTTATGCGGTTGTTTTGTCGGCGTTATCCTGACCATGTCCACCGTCATAACCGTTGAAAATCTTGGTAAAAAATACCTCCTGAGTCATCAGACTCAACGGCAGCCGTACGTCGCCTTGCGTGATGTTATTGCTGAAAAGACAAACGCCATTGGTCGACGTCTCCTTCACCCCTTTCGTTCCTCGAACCTCGCTCCTCGATCCTCTGAAGAAGAGTTCTGGGCGCTTCAGGACGTTTCCTTCGAAATCAAACAGGGAGAAAGGGTTGGTATCATCGGTCGTAACGGCGCAGGCAAGTCGACGCTTCTTAAAATTCTTAGCCGCATTGTCGAGCCGACGACTGGTCGCGTGCGGATAAAGGGACGGGTGGCGAGTCTTTTAGAAGTTGGAACCGGATTTCATCCTGAACTTACTGGCAGGGAGAATATCTTTCTCAACGGTGCGATACTGGGTATGACACGTGCCGAGATTAGGAAGAAGTTCGATGAGATTGTTGATTTTGCTGAGATAGAGAAGTTTCTTGATACCCCGGTGAAGAGGTATTCTTCCGGGATGTACGTACGGCTTGCTTTTGCTGTGGCGGCGCATCTGGAGCCGGAAATCCTGCTTGTTGATGAGGTACTGGCAGTAGGTGATGCTCAATTCCAGAAAAAGTGTCTGGGGAAGATGGAAGATGTGTCGGCCAGAGAAGGACGAACAGTCCTATTTGTTAGTCATAACATGAGTGCCATCCGCTCTCTTTGTAATTCCTGCGTTATGCTTGGCAAAGGTCGTTTGGTTCATTCCGGATCTACGACCCAAGTGATCGATCTTTATCTCGGTAAAATACAAGAGAGTTTTTGTTACGACTATGATCTCAGCAATATGCCTCGATTCGGGAATTTTGGCAAAAAGTTGCTGCTCCAGCGTCTAAGGCTCAATTGCGGGAGTGGCGTCTGGCATGGAGAGCCGCTTAATGCCGAGATTGACTTCCAATGCTTGGAAGACGTCGAAGGCGTTTCTTTCGGGCTCGGTATCTGTAACAGAGACGGCGTTCGTATATTGTCGATGGATTCAGATGTCCCTGGCGAGCGGGTTAGGTTAAAGCGGGGGCAGCAAGGAACCGTCTCCTTTTCCATTCCTGCGGTGCCGCTTGAGCCGGATGATTACACATTGGATATCGGTTCGAGATCAGGGGATAATTTTGGGCTGGATTACCTGTCGCAGTTTGGGAATTTTCTGGTTCTTCCCAGCTCAGCTACCCCTTCCGTGATCGCTATGCGCGAGTCCGGCAGAGGAGGAGTTCGTTTGCCCACCTTTTGGAACTTTGACTTCTCCGAAATGCTATGCCTGTGAACTGCAAAATCTGCAAAAACATAACTTATTCTTTCGGGAGTTCGGAAGTACTGGGGAAATACAAGGCGAGCTACCAACGATGCTCAAGTTGTGGTTTCATCTTCGTGGCTGAACCGTTCTGGCTGGCAGAGTCGTATGCGGAACCCATTGCGCGTACGGACATCGGGACCATTTCCAGGGGCGATGAAAATTCCAGGTACACGAAGGCCATAATAGAGCTCTTTCTTAACCCGTCAGGGGCTTTTCTTGATTTCGGGGCTGGTTTCGGGATTTTAGTTAGAAGAATGCGCGATTTAGGATACAGCTTTAGCTCGCTGGACCCCTATTGCCAAAATCTGTTTGCCAGCACGTTCAGAGTCGAATCACTGGTCGGTGCAACCTTCGACATGATAACCGCTTTCGAGGTCGTCGAGCACGCAGAATCGCCGATGGAGATTTTTGATTGTATTTTCGAACACACCGATTCACTATTCTTTACCACTGAGATTATTCCAGACCCGGCACCAGGACCCGATGACTGGTGGTACTACGGACTTGACCACGGCCAGCACCTCAGTTTCTTCACTGGGGCTTCCCTTCAATACATTGCGACGAGGTCGGGAAAGAAGTTGTATTCGGACGGAGCCAGACTACACTTCATGACGTCGCGGCCGGTAAACAAATTACTTTATCGGATTGCCACCAAACGGCAGTTTTGCCGATGGTTCGATCTGCTGTGCAACCGCGGGTCTCTGCTTGAGGCCGACTACTGTAAAGTGCGTTCGGACAAACGACGCTAGATTGTATATGGAGATAAGCATTGAAAGCTCGTCAGAGACAAAGCAAGCCGCTATGAAATGCGCTGTTTGCAGTTCGAGTTCCACTGTGCTGTGGTCTGAACGTTCCTGGTTTCTACCTGGATACGCAAGGAACTTTCATTATCGAGTTTGCCTTTCATGCGAAAGCATTTACTGCGATCCACTCCCAAGCTCCGACGAGATCGCGTCGTATTACGCCGATCATTTTGACTATGGATGGTTTGAGGAACATCTTGCCTTAAAAAAGTTCCAAGCCGCTTGCCGTTGGAAGAGTGTTGTGACCCTGTTGAAGAAGCATCATATGGACAGGGGCAGGGTGCTTGACGTAGGGTGCGGGCACGGACTATTTCTCTCCTGTGCACAAAGGTCCGGATGGGAAGCCGTTGGGGTTGATTACCCGTCCATCGCGACCACCTATGCGCGTCAGCAATTGGGCCTTGATGTTGTGGAGGGAGACCTTTGCTCGGTTGTTGCCGGTGCCAGAATTGGAGCGGGTAGTTTTAATCTTGTGGTGTCATGGCACTGCCTCGAACACGTCATGGACCCAATGAGTTTCCTGCGGGGGATGAGTGCGGCCCTTGCTCCGGGCGGAAAACTTCTCGTTGCCGTCCCAAACGTGAACTCTCAGGGGATGAGGCTCTGTCGTGAAAATTGGGTTTGGTGTCAGCAACCCTATGTGCACCTTACCCATTTTTCCGATAAGGCTTTGATGTTGCTTGCACGAGACTGTGGCCTGAAGGTGTTGGATATCTGGACGCACGACACTTGGGATGCTAATCCGGCATTCGACATTCACGCAGCACCGATCATCACGCATTTAGCCAAGATTATACGACCGATTAGTGTCACAGCAGCCTTCTTGGCAGAGGAGGTGGGCCGTGTCGCTTGCTACACAGCCAATCGGATCGGGCACCAGTTCTTCCACAACGGCAAGGGTGCCCCGCATGGTTCCGAGCTGCTGTTCCTGGCGGAGCGGTGCAGCGAGTGAGCGAGGTGAAGAATGGTGACTAAAAGCGTGATTTTGGAGCGTTACCTATGTAGGGGGTGGAGCCGGGTGCGGAATCTTCTACGAATACCGCGCTACCTTTCATCATGGCCGCGCATTTGTCATCGCTTGGCTCTCATGCGATCCTACCGTGCCAACGCTTTGTCGTTGCAGCGACGCCTGATAGACGTTCGTGCCGGCGTCGGAACGCGCCCGATCATCGCCGTGAGCCAAGTGGTTCATCTAGGAGACATCGTGGCCTGCGAGCCGGTGGTCCGACTGCTCCGGCAGGATCATCCAAATGCCTTCATTGTTTTCGCGCTGCACCTGAACTATCGCGAGTTAGCCGACACTCATCCTGATATAGACCATGTTCTGCCACTTATCTGTATTTCAGAGTGGGCTAGGTTTGCGCATTCTCCTTTTTTTGACCGTGTGGTCGATCTGAACATCTATGGCCGCACCTGCGGACTTTGCGGCGAGCCATGGCACAAGCGGGATGGAAACAATGGCGTGACCTGCGATAATTACTATCATTTCGGAAACCTGCTGCAGATTTACTGCAAGAGTGCGGGGGTGCCGGTGCCCCCCGATGGTCCTAAAGTCTTTCCTCGCCCTGAAGATATGGAAGAGGTTGACAGTCTCGGACTGCCAGAGTGCTTCGTGGCCCTTCACAGTGGCAGCAATGAGAGTGATCGCCGCCTACCGCCAGCTGCCTGGCGGACCGTAGTGGACCATATCAACAGTCGGTGGCATTTGCCCGTTATAGAGATAGGGCTTGAGCCGCTTCTTATTAACTCGAAGGAAGGGATGAACGTCTCCCTCTGCGGAGAGTTATCGGTATTGCAAACTGCGGAGGTGATACGCCGAAGCGCGCTGTACTTAGGCTCGGACAGCGGCCCTGCTCACCTCGCCAATGCGGTCGGTGCCTACGGAATAATAGCCTTGGGGCATTATCGCCATTTTCAGCAATATCTCCCGTTTTCTGGGAGTTTCGCTGATCCATTGCAGTCTGAGGTTCTACATTATGATGGACCGCTAGATGAGTTGCCGGCAAATAGGATAATTAAAGCAATAGATAATAGGCTATCTATTGTAATGAATTTCAAATGCAAACGAGATTGAAATGAGTGCCCTTATTTATTCGCATATCGTACGACTTATTGCCTTCTACCTCCCCCAATTCCATACCATCCTTGAAAATGATAAATGGTGGGGAGAGGAGTTTACAAACTGGACGAATGTCGTCAAAGCTCGCCCGCTGTTCGTGTCAGCAGGAAGTCGGAAAGAGAAGGATGATGAGAAGCGAAACAGAATCTTTGATAAAATTGATTGCCATGTACCTTCCCCAGTTCCACCCAATCTCCGAAAACGACGAATGGTGGGGTAAAGGATTTACCGAGTGGACGAATGTTGTTAAGGGCAGACCACGCTTCCGGGGCCATTATCAGCCGCATCTGCCGAAGGATCTCGGCTTTTATGATCTGAGACTTCCTGAAACGCGCGAAGCACAAGCATCACTCGCAAAGAAGTTTGGGATATATGGGTTTTGCTATTATCATTACTGGTTTAATGGTCGTCGAATTCTTGAGAAACCAGTTGATGAAATTCTGGAATCGGGCAAGCCGGATTTCCCCTTTATGTTGTGCTGGGCGAACGAAAACTGGT